>QXGG01253065.1_pt1 | contig 87928 bp, 90 predicted proteins | sample 1982491 | NCBI WGS metagenome assembly QXGG01 (sample SAMN09924614, study PRJNA488089) | Wastewater metagenome, whole genome shotgun sequencing project. | isolation source: South African research farm wastewater | place: South Africa: Irene, Agricultural Research Council, Animal Production...
ATCGGCAGGCCGTGGCAGTCCCAGCCGGGGATGTACTGCGCGTCGAAGCCGGCCAGTTAGCGGCTCTTGACGATCATGTCCTTGAGCACCTTGTTCAGCGCATGGCCGATGTGCAGCTTGCCGTTGGCGTAGGGCGGGCCGTCGTGCAGCACGAACAGCGGCGCGCCCTGGCGGGCGTCGCGCAGGCGTTTGTACAGGCCGCCGCTGTTCCAGTCGGCCACCCAGCCCGGCTCGCGCTTGGGCAGGTCGCCGCGCATCGGGAAGGCGGTGTCGGGCATGTTCAGCGTGGCGCGGTAGGCGCCGCCGCTGGCGTTCTCGTTCTTTTCAGCCATGGTGTTCGGCTTTCGGTGGTGGGGCTTGCAGGCTCGGTGGGCGGCGCGGTGGCCGCAGGGGGTGGGGCAGGGCGCCCCGAGCCTGTGCAGGGGCGGCGACCGGACGGCGGTCAGCCTTGAATTCGGTCGCGCGTGGTCTGGCGGCGCGTCTGGGCGTGCAGCGAGGCAAAAAACGTGCGAGCGTCGTCGCAGTCCTTGGCGATCCCTTGGGTCAGGGCGTCCAGGCTGTCGTATTTCAGCTCGTCGTGCAGTTTGTGCAGCAGTTCCACCCGGATGATTTTACCGTAGGCCTCTCCGCCGGGCAGGGCGGCCGAGAGCTCGTCGGGCCAGTCCAGGCAATGGGTTTCCAGCAGCACGCGGCCGCCGTTGACGTCGTTCGGGTCCAGCGAGGGGCGCACGCCCAGGTTGGCCACGCCCGCGAGGGGCTCTCCGGGCGGCGTGAGGCCGTGCACATGGACCGCGAAGATGCCGCTGGCGGCGGGTTTCCAGTGCGAGAAGCGCAGGTTCAGCGTGCGGAAGCCGTCGCTGCGCCCAGGGGCCGACTCGGCCAGCTGGCGGCCCAGCTTGCGCCCATGGACCACGTGGCCGCTGATGGCGTAGGGCCGGCCCAGCAGGGCGGCGGTGCGCTCCATGTCGCCGGCCGCCAGGGCCTCGCGCACCGCCGAACTGCTGACACGGGTGCCGTGCACCTCGTAGCTCTGCATGCGCGCCACATCGAAACCCATGGCCGACCCGGCGGCGTCGAGGAGGCGATAGTCACCGGCCCGCTGGGCGCCGAAGCGGAAATCGTCGCCCACCAGCACGTACTTGACCCCCAGCGCGCGCACCAGGATGTCCTCGATGAAGGCCTGTGGCGGCAGCGAAGCCAAGCGCTGGTTGAACGGCAGCACCACGCACTGGTCCACACCACAGCGTTCCAGTTCCTCGAGTTTGTCTCGCAGCGTGGCGATGCGGGCGGGCGCCAGCTCGGGTTTGCGGTGCACCGCGGCGAAGAAGTCGCGCGGGTGGGGCTCGAAGGTCATCGCGCAGGTGGGCACGCCCCGGTGCCGTGCCTCGTTCTGCAGCAGCGCCAGCATGGCCTGGTGGCCACGGTGCACGCCGTCGAAATTGCCGATGGTGAGTGCGCAGCCCTGGGTCGCGGGCAGGGAGCGGTTCCAGAGGCCGCGGAGGATTTTCATGAGGGATTGCGCGGGGTTCGCGAGGGCGTCACAAAAGCACGCATTATCGACACTCGCAAAGAGGCATTTTGCGAGCTATTGACCTTGTGATGTGCTCGGGTTTTCGTCAGGGAAATACAACGCTTGCAGGTTGTAGACGAGTGGGCGTGAGATGCCATACGCCGCAGCGATCGCGCCAGGAGGCACACCGGCTTCGGCGATCGACGCGACTTCCAGGCGCTCGGTTTCAGTGAGCAAAGGACGCCGGCCCCACTGGACACCGCGAGCCCTCGCAGACTGGATGCCCGCCGTTGTCCGTTGGATGATGAGAGAACGCTCAAGCTGAGCGACAGCACCCAGCACTTGCACCACAAAGACGCCCATCGGCGTTGAGGTGTCAACCGGTTCCGTGAGGCTTTTGAAGCTGGCCCCGAGGTGGCCCAGACGCTCAATCAGGCGCAGGAGGTCAGACAGCGACCGGGCCAGCCGGTCAAGCTTCCAGACCACCAGCGTATCCCCCGGGCGCATCGAGCTCAATGCAGCCTCAAGCGCAGGCCTACAGGCCACCGCAGACGCTTTATCTTGATAGACCCTAGTCACCCCAGCCTCGTGCAGCGCATCAAGCTGCAATCGTGTCTCCTGCTGGGTGGTCGAAACCCTCGCATACCCGACCAACAAAACCGCTCCTCCCTTGTAACCAAGTGTAGGCGGCTCAAAAACTTCAATCATGGACCCGGGCGCTGTACCCGGCACTGCTGCACTTGTCGCGCCAGTCGTCCGCTTCGCTCCCTTTGTGGCACGCACGCTTCGCTCAAGTGACGGGCGCAGTGCCTAGCGGGTTGAAAAATCCGACCCGTACCCGATACCGCGAAGCCACCCCCGTTAACCCCGTCAGCAAGTGAGGGGCGTAACGGGGGTGTCTTTTTTTCGCGGTATCCGGCACAGGCCGGATTTTTCTTGCGTGAGCCAACAACGACCCCCCCCGCCCCCTTCCAGGGGGTGCGAGGAAGCATTGCTGAAGGTATCGAAAAAGGAGCCCGCAATGATCGCCAGCAACTACCGCAAATTCCCTGAAGCAATGGCACTGCAAATGGTGCTGGTGTTCGGCGCGCTGGTGTGGCACACATCCAGGCCGACCACGCGAGCCACTCGCGCAATCAGGGCCGAGCGCGGAAGGATCGCCAAAGCACGCGATCAAATCGTGCAATGGACAAAGGTTCAAGCGCCCTCCTGGTGGAAGAAAGCGAAGGCGGCTGCGGGCGCCCTGGCCAAGCAAGTAAAGGCATCAATTGCACCACTGGTATGGGACCAGGAAGAGGAAGAACCCGACGCAGAACGCGCCGTCCTGGATCTGATCGAGGACTTTCTAGACACGCACCACGGCAACCAACAAAAGCCGCTGCAATGGGCCATCAAAACCGAGCGCATGACCTGGTGCCACGTCCCCAGCGGCATGAACTTCTACAAGGCCGAGCGACACCTTGGGTATCGCGCCGAAAAGCTCAACGGATGAATGACAGAGGTTGCCGCTTTGTCGTGGCGCGGATCATGAGGAAGTCAGCCTCTTCATCGGTGGACGGTCGGCCACCCTCAGTAGGTCCGTCGGCGAGAGCTAGACGCGCAGGCGCGGGCTTCTCCGCACGTTTGCACTCGTCTAGATCGCCATCCACCTGAGCGCCTGCTGTGTCGTAGCAGAGGCAGTAGCCAGCGGCCACGATGCAGCCGGAGAACTGCGGTGCACCTTCGGCCATAGGCCCGAGAGGACGCTCAGAGGTGGCAGGAATCGGCGGTACAGGTTGCGTTTGCTGAAGCGGCAGGGGTGAGGTGGCAGGAGAGCCGGGAAGCGCTCCAGGCGAGTCCTTGGTCAGCATGGCCGGGTTTTGTGCACGCGCCGTGATGCGATCCATGAGAGTCGGCCAGGCGTAGGCAGCGCCACAGATAGCAGCGCCCGCGATCCACACCGCAGCGGGCAGACTTCGCTTCGGCTTTGTGTGAACCTTGGCGCTCTTGTAGAGCTTGAAAACGGAGGTGCTGTAGCGATACGCCGTTTTGGTGAAGGCGGCTTTGAAGTTGAGACTGTTGGAGCAGGCGTCCCACTCGTAGACCACCGCAGCGCCGAGGGCTGCGATGCGGCGCATGTGCAGATGACGCCCGACGAGGGCACGGACAGCAGGGTCCAGAAGCTGGGGATTCTGGGTCATGATGACCAAGTCAATGCCCTCGTGCCGGTGCGTCTCCAAGAACTCCACCGCGGGCGGCTTTTTGGAGCCAGCTGGTCGGTTCGGCCAGACACGTTGAACCTCGTCAAAAACAACCACCATGCCCGGCTGCTTCTGATTGTGCAGGTCCTCCAGCCACTTGCCGTCAACGGCCTGATGATCGAGCAACAGACCGTTGATATTCGAGTAGATGACGCGGTCGTACTTGACCTGGTTGCCGTCATCGTCCTGCCCCGACACACTGGTGCCCACGAGTGGACGCATGAGCTTGTCAATGGTGTAGAGCGTTTTGCCGCTTCCGGGCGCTCCAGTGATAAGCGTAATCATGATTGAGGCGTCCCGAGGATGCGCGTAGCCTTGGCAATCATCCACATGGCCACACGCGCGTTAATCGCGCCCATGATGATGGCCACCGCAGCATTGCCACCGGCAAGCTGAAACAGGTTCATGACATCGACGCTCATGGATGCACCAGCCGCTTGGAGCTGGGCCTTGAGCTGGTCAACCATGATGTCCATGCCGGTGATAGTCACAACGCTGAAGCCGAGCGCCAGAAGCGCCCGACCGATGAGAGGCCCGACCGCCGAGAGCAAGAAAGCAAGCAATGGCATGTCAATCCTCCGGTCTTCCACCGGCCGCGCCGGTCACAATGAAAATCGCGCTGATGGTCGCCAGCAGTAGCGCCATCGGACGAACGTAGGCGCTGAGCTTGTCGCAGGCCCATGCCATATCAGTGAGCGTGATCTGTCGCCCGGCGATGGTCACCACCTGATCGGCAGGGCACGAGCCGCCGCCAGAACCGAGCACGTAGTCTGGCGTCCAAGTCACGGTCTTGGTGACGCGGCCAATGTTGTCCTCAGCCTCGCCGTCGAGCGTGGAGCATGCGACCCTGCTATCACCCGGCACGCAGTCACCAGAGCCACCGCCAGTGCTGCCACCGCTTCCAGGATCACCACCACCACCGGTAGAGGAACCACCGCCAGTGCCGCCGCCGTATTCAGCGGAAACGCACGTAGCAGCGCCATTTATAAAGACCTTCGACATGCCCTCAGGACACGTTGTCGAGCCCGGTTTGTTCGGATCCTCCGTCGGCGCTTGGTTGTCCTTGTAGCACTGCCCGTCTGCACCTTTGTGCTGACCAGCAGGGCAGTTGCCCTCATTGTCTGGCGGCGTCGGGGTGGGCGTGGGAGTAGGCGAAGGTGTAGGTGGATTCGTCCCGGGCGTTCCGGGATCTTGTGTAGGAGGAGCGTTTGGATCTGGAGGTGGACCCTCAGGATCAGGGTTTGGCGGCGTCGGCTTGGGTGGAGTGGTAGGAGTACAAGCACCACCGCGCCACACACCTTGCCCGCCGCAAGACTGCTTCCAGACACCGTTGTCTTGGTACTTCACGCACGCCGGATTCGGAACCGACACCATGCAGTACTTCCAAGCGGGGAGGTAGTAGGTGCAATAGAACGATGGAGAGTCAGACGATGTGCCGAACTCGCCCGCAGGCTTGCCATTCGGACAGCCGTTTTTGCGGCAGACGCCATCGACTCTGTGCTCATCGGGCTTGCACTTGGGCACACAAACACCGTCCACTTTTTCCATGCCATCAGGGCAATCGGGCGGTGGCGGATCGGGCACGCATGTGCCACCTTCTTCATGGAAGCCCTCGTTGCACTGACATGCACCGCCACTGTCCTCCTCAGAACCGGCTGGACACGCGAGAACATTGGACTTGCCGAGGGTGCATGAGCCGAACCCTTCATATACGCTGTTGTTATCGAGATTGCGCCGACTCAGAGAACACTGCGTTTCGGTCGGGAAACCGTCTCGAATAAAAAAGTCGAAGTTGCCGGTGACGTTTGCATCCCGATACGCCTCATAGGCGCTACATGCCTCTTCCTTGGACGTAAAAAATTGGCCGCTAAGAGCCGAGCAGTACCACCGTTGTTGCGTTGTCTTAGGGACTGCTGCCCCGACCGAAAACGACCAAAAGGCCAACAGGCAAACGAGCAGACGGGCTATCGGAAGATGTACCACACGGCCCCCAGCAGCAGGACGATCAACAGGATGCTGTTGACCTGGTTGAAGACTTCATAGGTCACTCGTCACTCCCGGAGAAGATCGCAATCAGGCGCTTTGCAGCGAACAGCACCACGAACAGCAGGAACGCCGCCCACATCCAATCAACGCCAAGCGCCGTACCGGCCTCGAAATCACAGGGAGAAAAGGTGGGGTAGTCCTGAGCGAAGGTCTCGCACGCGCCGCCATCGGTGCGACGACAGAGCGACATGGACGTGGTGTCGAAGGTGGAGGTAGCGCACTCCAACGTGTACACGCTGGAGCCACTACCCCACACCGCAGAAGCGCCGGAACAAGCCGCCTGCCGTGCGTCCTCGACAGTCGAGAAACAAACGTTTTTATGCAGGAAGCCCATTCCAGCGCTCCCGAGGGCTTACCACCAGCCCATTTTGCTGCCGATCTTGCGCAGCGCCCAGAAAGCGACCATGGCAACGATGACGGCCGTGGCGGCGGTGGTCAGATCGGTTCCGGCCTCATCGATGGCGTCGGTAACTGCGGCAGGGATGGCAGCATGAGCCTGCTGGGCCAGCACGAGGGCAGCGCCAGCGGCGCCGTATTTGCGGATGAAACGCATGAGAAAACTCCAGTTGACGACGCGGGATTGCGTCCACTGACCCCCTTGGCGCGGGCCAGTAGCCGAAATCTCAAAAGAGGTCTTCCGTGATGTCATCGTCATCGCCGGTTTCGATTGGATCGAAGCCTTCGGAATCACTGCTGGAGCCGCACTCAGCGCATTGCACGTAGTTGGCAAAAGCATCGTTGAGAGCAGCGAGCGGAGACTCATGAAGCTCGGTAACACCCGAGCAAGTTGGACAGCGATAGAGATCCATGCTTACCCCTGAATATGTGAATGGAGACAGTCGAGATCAACGACCTGGGGACGGTTCCAGGCGTCGGTGTGGTCCTCGATAAGCTGCGCACAGCTTTCGAGGTCCTCAACCACTGCGGCATCTCGAAGCGACATCACCCACTCCGGTTGCCCGTCCTCAATGGACGGAGCCAGAAACTGGCCCGTGAACGCGGATTGGATGACGTAGCGGGCCATGGTCAGGCAGCCTTGCTTTGCGGTGCAGGCTTGATGCCCAGCAGCGTCAACTTCGCGCTGTTGTCCGCACCGGCCACCACGTCGAATTCGCAGTCGCAGAGCACACCGCCCAGCGGCCACGAATTTTTGAGGTGTGCCCACTTCTGAAACTCCTCGGAGGTGCCGAACTTGAACGGACGAGTAACAACGCCGATGGACTCGCCGTTGCTCGATTGACCGAGGTCCACCGAGAGGTGAAACGTGGTCGAGTCATAGGCACGACCTTCAATGTCGCCTTTGCTGGACTTGATGCCGTGGAGGACGGCGCGACTCTGCATCTTCATGGTGATTTGCTTTCGTTAGGCCATGGAATAGGACTGCATCCCAGCGCGGCCAGTGCTGGAGCCCTTGAGGGTCTGGAATGCCTTCATGTAGGCATCCGAGATTTCTTGCGGAGTGAACTTGCACAGGCGACCGGGAAGCTTCTGGTGCGTCACAAGGTCGAGAAACGTCATATCGCCCAGGTGCTGGAATGCGAGCGCGAGAGAGGGCGCGGCGGTGTCGCGGAGCCAGCGCACATTGCGTTTGACTTCAGCCAGGATGGTTTGCTTTGCGAGCTTCGGAGACTGAGGAACAGCCGTAGGAACCACAGGCATCGGTGGCACTGCTTCCATGGCACCGCGCAGCATCGACGCATGCCAATCACTGGCACCGGCAAAGAAGTCATCAGGCCGATTGAGCATGTCGGCCTCAAGCACTCGCAGCTTGTTTCCGTAGCGCAATTCGACGCGCATCCATGGGCTGTCATCCTTCGGACCGAATAGCTGGTGGCCCTTTTCGTACACGTTGGTTTGCTTGCCTGCTTCCTTGCTGCCAAAGTAGAAGGAGCGTGCGCGACCGTTGCACCAGTCGCCGACGAGGTTGCACTTCGGGCGCTTGCCGAAGTTGTCCATCAGACCGGCCATGTAATCGCTTTTCACACGCTCCATGCCGCCGCTGATGCCGTCGAAACAATCGAGCGCGAGGTCTACGCGGGTCAACACGCCGTCACGCTTGCGAACGAGGTCTGCAACCCGATGGTTGAAGCCCGGTTGCGCGAAGGTGCACGCCGTACCGTAGAGGTTCACATGCATCGTCGTAGCCTGGGCTTGCTGGCGTGGACTGTCACCACTGGCGAGATATCCGACCCACCCGCACTCAGTACCGTTGCGCTCGATTGACCAGCGGAACCGATAGAAGTCATGGCCCTTGCGCACTTCCTGGGCCACCGTGAAATCAGGCCCGAGAGCCTGGGCGGCTTCATCGGCCAGGGCTTGCGCTTGCACACTGATGGCCCATTCCGCGTCAGGCAGTTCGGAGAGCAGCTTTTCCAGACGCTCGGGCAGGTCGGTGCACCATGCGGCTCGATAAGCCTGCTGTTTCACTCGCACCGTGAACCGAACCCAATCAACGTGCACGAGGCCCTTGGACTCTTGACGTTCAGCCTTGAGGCGAAAGGCCACTTCACGCCCATCAAGGACCAAATCCGATTTCTTGGCGCGGGTCACTCTGCACGCTCCGGAAGGTACTCCCCGTGATTACCATCGGGGAGGGCTGACGCCCCGGCGCATGCGGCGCCGGAATCGCAGGCTCCGCCAGCGCCGCATGCGCCGTTACCCGGCACCAGATCGAACGGAACACAGGTGCACTTACCGTCGACGTGAGCGCACTTGCGCACCTTGTAGGCCGGGAGGCTCATGCGGCCATGGATCGGCCCGAGCAGGTCGAGGGACCACATTTCGCCGCCGTCGGGCGTGTTCCAGGCATCAAGGATGCGAGCGCAGCACACGGTTTGTCCGACGCGGGCTTGAACGTGCTGGGTGCGAACGCCAAGAGGCTCGCCGTTGTAGATGGCGATGACGGTGCGTTGCTGGTGGTCGGTGTGGGTGTAGTGGTTCACATCAACCCCACTTCCTTGAGCGCCCAAACGAACGAGGCGAGGCACAGCGCAAGGCCGAACACGAAGCCTCCGAACACGTCAGACAGCCACCAGAAAACGCGCATAGGCCAGTGGGCGCGGAAGTCAGCCCAATCCTGGGCGTTGAGTTCCGCGAGACGGCGACGAGTGACAAGACGACCCCTCATGACCGATCACCCCGCTGCTGCTGGAGGAACAAAGACACGTTCAACCACGCGAGGTGGTTGGACGAACAGTGCAGACGGGTTTCAGCGGTGCGAGCGTGCGAGGCGACAGGCCGCGCAGCCTTGGAGGGGTGCCCTCCCCAAATCCCACGGACCAGAGCCGCCAAGGATCGAACCCGCAGGCGTGGAGGGGAGGGCAAAAACTTGGACATGGCGGCTCCGTAAACAATGTGTGTACGGCCCGAAGTGTCACCAGCCTGTTTACCTGTTGTCAACCGCCCGTGTACATAATGAACAGCACTTGACAACGGAGGCAAAAAATGCCGCACACCATCGACCTATTGCAAAAAGCGCTTGAAGTGCGCAACGCCGCTCAGTGGTGCCAGAGGTTCAATGTGACACGGGCAACGCTGACAAACGCGAAGAAGAGAGGACGCCTAAGCCCAACGCTTGCTGGTGTTTTCGCTATGGAAATGGGAGCTGATCCCGTTTACTGGACTGCCGTTGCAGCAGCCGAAGCAGAGCCGCCCGGCCCGTTGCGGGAGCGGCTCGAAAAGTCACTAGAACGTCAGAAAACGACGCTATATTGACACAGCCCCGCGGGCACCGGCCTGTGGGCGCACCAGCCGCAGGTGACGGTGCGGCTGGCCTCTTCAGTTTCCGTTGAAGGAGCCAGGTCTTGAAGGTCTTGAAGCTGTCTGCCCAGGGGCTGCCGCAATCGTGGATCAGCCTGGAAGAAGCCGTGCTGCACTACGCCGCGGACGAGGTGCGCTGGGAAATGGGCGCCGAGGTCGCGGTGTTCCATGGCGGGCACAACGCGGTCACCGGGCGCCAGTCGATCATCACTGTCAACTCGATCATCGGCACCAAGGGTGTTCCCAACATCAACCCCTTCGAGCTGCGTCCCACCCTGACCAATGCCAAGCTGTTCGCCCGCGACCGCTGCCTCTGCGGCTACTGTGGCCACCAGTTCCACGAGGACGAACTGACGCGCGAGCACATCCTGCCCATGGCCCAGAACGGCCGCGACATCTGGATGAACGTGGTCACGGCCTGCAGGTCCTGCAACCACCGCAAGGGCAACCGCACCCCCGAGCAGGCGAACATGCCGCTGCTGTACGCCCCCTACGTGCCCAGCCTCTGGGAGGACTTCATCCTGCGCAACCGCCGCATCCTGGCGGACCAGATGGAGTTCCTGATGTCGCACCTGCCCAAGACCTCCAGGTTGCATGCCTGAATGAAAAAGCCCCGCTTGGCGGGGCTTTTGGTGAGGCGTCCGAGGCGATCAGGCGAACACACCCGCCGAATCCTCCATCCGCGCCGACACCTCGCCCAGGTGGTGCAAGGTGTCGCCGTAGGTCATTTCCAGCTGCGTGAGTTTCTTGAAGTAGTGGCTGACGATGTACTCGTCGGTCACGCCGATGCCGCCGTGCAGCTGCACCGCCTGCTGGCCCACATAGCGCATCGATTGCCCCAGCTGCACCTTGGCGCGCGAGAGCGCGCGGCGGCGTTCGTCCGCCGAGGCATTGAGCTTGAGGCTGGCGTAGTAGCTCATCGAACGCGCCAGCTCCAGCTGCATCTTCATGTCGGCCATGCGGTGGCGCAGGGCCTGGAAGCTGCCGATGGCGACGCCGAACTGTTTGCGTGTGTTCAGGTACTCGGCCGTCACGGCCACCGTCTTGTCCATCACGCCCACCGCCTCGGCGCAGACGCAGGCGATGCCGATGTCCACCGCGTGTTCCAGCGCGGTCAGGCCATTCGTCGTGACCAGCGTGGCCGCGGCGTTCTGCAAGCTCACCTCGGCCGCACGGCCGCCATCCTGGGTGCCATACCCTTGAGTGGACACGCCGTCGGCGTTGCGCTCGACCAGAAAGAGCGCGATCTGGCCGTTGGCCATGGCCGGCACGAGGAAGGCGTCGGCGTGGTCGCCCGCGGGCACCACGCTTTTGGTGCCGCTGAGGGTCCAGCCGCTGCCCGCCTGCGCGGCGGTGGTCTTGCAGAGGTCGAGCTGGTAGCGCGCACCGCGCTCCTGCTGCGCCAGCACCACCAAGGCCTCGCCCGCTGCGATCTTCGGCAGCCAAGCCGCCTTCACCTCGGCGCCACCGTAGGCGCCGATCACGCCGCTGGTGACCAAGGTCTGCGCCAACGGTTCAAGCACGATGCCGCGGCCCAGCTCCTCCATAACCACCATGCCTTCGACCGGTCCCATGCCCAGGCCTCCGTCGGCTTCGCTGATGTACAGGCCGCCGAGGCCGAGTTCGGCCAGCTCGTTGTAGGCCGTGCGGTCAAAGCCGCCGGCCTTCACGATGGCGCGGCGGCGCTCGAAGTCGTAGCCCTTGTCGACCCACTTGCGCACCGCGTCGCGCAACTGTTCCTGGTCGTCGCTGAAATCGAAATCCATGTCTGTCTCCTTAGCCGAGGACCGTCTGGGCAACGATGTTGCGCTGCACTTCGTTGGAGCCACCATAGATGGTGGTCTTGCGCATGTTGAAGTAGGTCGACGCGAGCGGCGCATCGGCCACCACACCACCCGGGAAGTTGCCCTGCCAGCCGGCCTCCATGGCTTCCTCGATGAAGGGCAGGCTGAACGGGCCGGCGGCCAGCATCATCAGCTCCGCGTAGCGCTGCTGGATCTCGCTGCCCTTGATCTTGAGCAGGCCGGCGATGTCCAGCGACTGCTTGCCCGATTTCTCGGCCGACAGCACGCGCAGCACCAGCATCTCCAGCGCCACGATGTCCACTTCCAGCAGCGCAATCTGGTCGCGGAAGCGCAGGTCGTCCCACATGCCTTCGGCTTTGGCGATGCGTTTGAGGCGTTCCAGCTCGCGTTTGGCGCGGTTGACGTCGGCGATGTTGGTGCGTTCGTGCGAGAGCAGGTGCTTGGCGTAGGTCCAGCCCTTGTTCTCTTCGCCGATCAGGTTCTCCACCGGCACCTTGACGTTGTCGAAGAAGACCTCGTTGACCTCGCACTCACCGTCCAGCAGCTTGATCGGGCGCACCGTCACGCCGGGCGACTTCATGTCCACCAGCAGGAAACTGATGCCGGTCTGCGGTTTGCCTTCGGTGCTGGTGCGCACGAGGCAGAAGATCCACTCGCCGTATTGGCCCAGCGTGGTCCAGGTCTTCTGGCCGTTGACCAGGTAGTGGTCACCCTGGCGCTCGGCGCGGGTCTTGACCGAGGCCAGGTCCGAGCCCGAGCCGGGTTCGCTGTAGCCCTGGCTCCACCACACTTCACCGCTGGCAATGCCGGGCAGGAAACGTTCCTGCTGTTCCTTGTTGCCGAACGCCATGATCACCGGCGCCACCATCACCGGGCCGAAGGGCACGATGCGCGGCGCGCCGGCCAGGGCGCATTCTTCTTCGAACAGGTGCTTCTGCACGGCGGTCCAGCCCGGGCCGCCGAACTCCTTGGGCCAGCCGTAGCCCAGCCAGCCCTTCTTGCCGAGGATCCTGGCCCAGCGCTGCATGTCGTCGCGCGAGAGGCGCAGCGCGTTGTGGACCTTGTGGGCGATGTCGGCGGGCAGGTTGTCCTTGACCCAGCCGCGAATCTCGTCGCGGAACGCCAGCTCTTGCGGCGTGAATGCCAAATCCATGCTTGTCTCCGTGGTCGGGTGATCGGTGGTCGCCGGGGGCGGCGGCCCGATCCACGAAGTTTCGCACGACCGTTCGTTTTATGGCTGTCCGGGCTGCGACAAACCCAGCTGGTCCCGAAGGTCGGCCAGCTGGGCCTGGAGGGTCGCCACCGTGGCTTCCAGAGTGGCGACGCGCTCCGCCAGGGCACTGTCGCCGGGTGAGCTTTCGGGTACCGCCGGGGCCGACATGTCCACCGGGCCACACAGCAGGTGCGTCCAGCGTTGCTCGCGGGCACCGGGCGCGCGCGGCAGCTTGACAACCAGCGGGCCACCCTTCTCGTCGCTGCGGTCCTGCATTTCTTCCAGGAAGCCCTCCACCGAGGCGATGTCCAGAAACTTGTACCAGCGGTCGGCGTTGATGCGCAGTTCGCCCGCCGTCTGCGGGCCGCGCAGCATCAGCAGGCCCAGCAAGGTGGCCGACTGGTCCGGCACGCCGGCCGCGCGCGGGAAGTTGTGTTCATAGCGCGGCACGCGCGAGCCGCTGGACTCGATGACCATGCTGTAGTCGCGCAGCACATCGATGGCGTCGCTGATCTGGGCCTCGCTGAGGCTCATCACCGGTTCCCGTGCGGTCTTCTGGTTGCAGCCGCCGTGCAGGCTGTTGAGCGAGAGCGGGTAGCTGTCGGGCACGGTGCGGGCCTTTTCCATCAGGGTGGCCAACACGCGGGCTTCGACTGGCGACAGGGGGCGGGTGCGGAAATCGTGGTTCATTACACTTGGCGGCCCCAGCGGGCGCTGAATCGGTCGGTACATCGGGTCGTGAACAAGAACATCGTCATTCTCATCTCAGGCAGCGGCTCCAACATGGCCGCCATCGTCCAGGCGGCCCAAAAGGGCCGCTGGCGTGAGCGCTTTGGTGCCCAGGTGGCGGCCGTCATCAGCAACAAGGCCGAGGCCGGTGGGCTGGCCTGGGCCCGCGAACACCATATCCCGACGGCCAGTTTCGACCACAAGGCCTACGCCTCGCGCGAGGCCTTCGATGCGGCCCTGATGACCGAAATCGACCGCCACCAGCCGGCGCTGGTGGTGCTGGCCGGTTTCATGCGCATCCTCACGCCCGGTTTTGTGCAGCACTATGACGGCCGGCTGGTCAACATCCACCCCAGCCTGCTGCCGGCTTTCCCTGGCCTGCACACCCACCAGCGCGCCATCGACGCCGGCTGCCGGTTCGGCGGCTGCACCGTGCACCGCGTGACGGCCGAGCTGGACCACGGTGAGTACCTGGACCAGGCGGTGGTGCCCATCCTGCCGGGCGACACCGCCCAGACCCTCGCCGCCCGCGTGCTCACGCAGGAACACCTGATCTATCCGCGGGTGGTCGAGCGGCTGATCAGCTGATCACATCGACTTGTGGAACACCAGGCCTGCGTGCTCGCGCATGGCGTGGAACCTGATCTTGGGCCAGTTGGCCTCGACCGCGCGCAGCGTTGCCATGTGGTCCAGCAGCACGGTGGGGGCATCCACGGCGTCCAGCGCCACGCGGTGGGCGTTGGCGTCCATGAAGCGTTTGAGCTCCTGTTCGCCGCCGTCCTCGGGTGCGCAGGTCACCCAGCGCGTCACGTTGTAGTTGCTGCCCGTGATGCGGGCCTTGACGCCGTACTCGTGCTCCAGCCGGTGGGCCACCACTTCGAACTGCAGCTGACCGACAGCGCCCAGCAGCAGCACCGTGCCGGCGATCGGCCGGAACACCTGGATCGCGCCTTCTTCGCCCAGCTGGGTCAGGCCGGCGCGCAGCTGCTTGGTCTTGAGCGGGTCGGCCACTTCCACGCTGCGGATGATTTCCGGCGCGAAGAAGGGCAGGCCGGTGAACTGCAGGGCCTCTCCCTCAGTCAGGGTGTCGCCCAGCTGCAGCACGCCGTGGTTCGGTATGCCGATGATGTCGCCGGCAAAGGCCTCGTCCAGCAGCTCGCGGCGCTGCGACAGGAAGCTGACCACGGTGTTGGGCCGCAGTTCCTTGCCGCTGCGCACCACCTTCAGGCGCATGCCACGCTCGAAGTGGCCGCTGGCGCAGCGCACGAAGGCGATGCGGTCACGATGCGCCGGGTCCATGTTGGCCTGGATCTTGAACACCACGCCGGTGAACTTGGGCTCGGTCGGCTCCACCGTGCGCTGGATCGCGGCCTTGGCGCCCGGGGACGGGGCCAGGTCGACCAGCGCATCCAGCACCTCGCGCACACCGAAGTTGTTGACGGCCGAGCCGAACAGCATGGGCGTCTGATGACCGTCGAGAAAGGCCTGTTTGTCGAAGGCGGGTGAGGCGCCCTCGACCAGCTCTAGCTCATCCTTGGCGGCGCTCCATTCCATGCCAAAACGGCGGGCGCTCTCGGCGTTGTCCAGGCCGGCCAGCACTTCCTCGTCGCCGCCGCGGCGGTCTTCACCGGCGGCGAACACGCGCATCTGGTCTTCGCGGCGGTCGTACACGCCGCGGAAGGTCTTGCCCATGCCGACCGGCCAGGTGAAGGGGACGACCGTCATGCCCAGCTCGCGTTCGATCTCATCCATCAGGTCCAACGGGGCCTTGACCTCGCGGTCCATCTTGTTGACGAAGGTGAGGATGGGCGTGTTGCGCGCGCGGCAGACCTGCAGCAGGCGGCGGGTCTGCGGTTCCACGCCGTTGCCGGCGTCGATCACCATCAGTGCGGCGTCCACCGCGGTGAGCACGCGGTAGGTGTCTTCCGAGAAGTCCTGGTGGCCCGGGGTGTCCAGCAGGTTGATGACGCAGTCGCGGTACTCCATCTGCATCACGGACGACGCGACGGAAATACCTCGCTGCTTTTCGATCTCCATCCAGTCGGAGGTGGCGTGGCGCGCGGCCTTGCGCGCCTTGACCGAGCCGGCGATGTTGATGGCGCCCGAGAACAGCAGCAGCTTCTCGGTCAGGGTGGTCTTACCCGCGTCGGGGTGCGAAATGATGGCGAAGGTGCGGCGGCGCTGCACCTGTTGGGCGATGTCGGACATAACCCTCGATTATCCCCGGTGGGACAATACCGGCATGCACCCGAAAGCCCTTCTGGACGAAAGCGCCAGCCTGATCGAGAAAGTCTTCAAGTTCGACCACCCGGCCGATGCCATCGTGGCGCGCCATTTCCGCGAGAACAGGTCGCTCGGCCCGCGCGAGCGGGCCACTCTGTCGGACACCGTGTTTGCCGTGCTGCGCGAACGTCTGAAGTTCGAGTGGCTGGCCCGTTCCGGCAGCGGGTCCAAATGGCGTCGACTGGCCATTCTGGGGTTTCCCGGGGAGCACGACTACCTCAAGAGCGCGCTGACGGATGCAGAGAAGGAATGGTGGAACGCCTGCGGGAAAGTGGGCGATGCGCAGTTGTTGGCCCCGCATCGCCACAACTTGCCCGAGTGGCTGGCGCAGGCGCTTCGAGAGCAGTTGGGAGACGAGTTCGATGCCCTGGCCGAAAGCCTGCTGCGTCCGGCACCGCTGGACCTGCGGGTGAATGCGCTCAAACAAAAGCGCGACGCTGCATTGGCGGGTGTGCGCAGTGCCGGATGGCCTGCCGAGCCGACGCCGTACTCACCGCTGGGCATTCGGCTGGAGGGCAAGCCCAATCTGGCCAAGCTGCCTCTGTTCACTGCGGGCGAGGTGGAGGTGCAGGACGAGGGCTCGCAACTTCTGGCCCTGTTGCTCGGGGCCAAGCGCGGGGAGATGGTGGCCGACTTCTGCGCTGGCGCAGGGGGCAAGACGCTGGCGATCGGGTCGTCCATGAAGAACACAGGCCGCCTTTATGCTTTCGACACCTCGGCCCACCGACTCGATGCCATCAAGCCCCGGCTGGCGCGCAGCGGTCTGTCGAACGTGCACCCGGTGGCGATTGCCCATGAACGTGACGAGCGCATCAAGCGGTTGGCCGGGAAGATGGACCGGGTGCTGGTTGACGCTCCGTGTTCCGGTCTGGGGACGCTGCGCCGCAGCCCGGACCTGAAATGGCGCCAGACGCCTGAAAAAGTGGCGGCGCAGGCCGATCTCCAGCAGCGCATCCTGGACAGCGCCGCCCGTCTGCTCAAACCCGGTGGACGGCTGGTCTACGCGACCTGCAGCCTGCTGCCTCAGGAGAACGAAGCCGTGGCGAGGGCTTTCGAGTTGGCGCATCCCGAATTCGAGCCTCTGTCGGTGGCCGATCTGCTCGCCGTGGCCCAGGTCGGAGAGGCCGCGTCCCTGTGCAGTCCGGATGGGCTGCACATGAGGTTGTGGCCGCACCGGCACGGCACGGACGGCTTCTTCGCCGCCGCTTGGCAGAAAAAAGGCTGACACGACCGCATTGATTTCATATTGTGGTGTGCGGCTTGGGGAATTTCACCCCCACCAGTAAAATTGAAGGCTATCCCGCCAGGCGCCCGCAGCGGGATCTTCATGTTGTTACGCCGGGCGCGCACATAGGAAATCAATGTTTTCTTCCGATTACGGCCTCCTGTCCTATCTCTGGGACGGGCTGATTCAGTTTCTGGCCGACGGCCTTACCCAGGCCACCTGGTGGCAAGCCATCATTGCGGCGCTGGTGATGACGCACATCACCATCGCCAGTGTCACGATCTACCTGCACCGCCACTCGGCGCACCGCTCGCTGGACCTGCACCCGATCGCCTCCCACTTCTTCCGCTTCTGGCTGTGGATGACCACGGGCATGGTCACCAAGGAGTGGACCGCGATCCACCGCAAGCATCACGCGAAATGTGAACACGAGGGCGATCCGCACAGCCCGGTTGTGTTCGGCATCAAGAAGGTGTTTTTCGAAGGCAGCGAGCTGTACCGTGCCGAGGCCAAGAACCAGGAGACCCTGGCCCGCTATGGCCACAACACCCCGGACGACTGGATCGAGCGAAACCTCTACACGGGTCGCTCGCGGCTGGGCGTGAGCCTGATGCTGATCATCGATGTGGCACTTTTCGGTGCACTCGGGCTGACGGTGTGGGCGATCCAGATGGCGTGGATCCCCATCACTGCCGCCGGCATCATCAACGGCATCGGTCACTGGTGGGGCTATCGCAACTTCGAGGCGGCGGATGCCAGCACCAACGTGTCGCCCTGGGGCATCATCATTGGTGGTGAGGAGTTGCACAACAACCACCACACCTACCCGACGTCCGCCAAGCTCTCGGTCAAGCCCTACGAGTTCGACATCGGCTGGATGTACATCACCATCCTGAAGACTTTCGGGCTGGCCTCGGTGAAGAAGCTGCCGCCCAAGATGGCCTTCGGTGCCGTCAAGTCGGTGGCGGATGAAAAGACCCTGGAAGCGATCATCGCCAACCGCTATGAGGTCATGGCCGGCTATGCCCGCGAACTGCGTGTGGCCTGCCAGCGCGAGGTCGAGGCACTCAAGAGCCGCAGTGGCGATGTGTCCGCGCTCGAAGCGGCCCGCCGCTGGCTGCACCGAGATGAAGACAAGGTGCCGGCGGCGGTGAAGCCCCAGCTGGCACAGGCCCGTGCCGAGCACCCTGTGCTGGACAAGATGGTCACCATGCGGGAAGAACTGCGCTCGCTCTGGACCGGTACGAACGCCACACGTGAACAGCTGGCCGCCGACCTGCAGGCCTGGTGCCGCCGTGCCGAAGAGAGCGGCATCGCCGCCCTGCGCGATTTTTCGATCCAGCTGCGCTCCGCGCGCGCCTGACGGAATCGAGCGGCCCGTGCCACGACGTGGCGCGGGCAACAAAAAAGCCGCTGTGGAAACAGCGGCTTTTTTGTTGGGTCGAACCGGAATCAGGGCCGAATCACTTCAGCTTGATTTCCTTGTAGTCCACGTGCTTGCGAGCCTTGGGATCAAATTTCTTGATCAGCATCTTCTCGGGCGTGGTCTTCTTGTTCTTGGTGGTGGTGTAGAAGTGGCCGGTTCCAGCAGTGGATTCCAGCTTGATCTTCTCGCGTGCGCCTTTGGTTGCCATGTCGTGACTCCTTAAGCCTGGCCACGTGCGCGCAGGTCGGCGAGCACAGCGTCGATACCGTTCTTGTCGATCAGGCGCAGGGCAGCGCCCGACACGCGCAGACGAACCCAGCGGTTCTCGCTCTCGACCCAGAAACGGCGGTATTGCAGGTTCGGCAGGAACCGGCGCTTGGTTTTGTTGTTGGCGTGGGAAACGTTGTTCCCGACCATGGGCTTCTTGCCCGTGACGTCGCAGACGCGTGCCATGAGGACACTCCGATACTTATAAACAGCTGCCGCAGCGGGCCGACCAATCTGATGGTGTCAGAAACAGACGACTGGCGGTTGAGCCTCACCTCGCCAGGAAAGGGTGGCGGTAACCCGGGGAATTGCCTCAAACCGAGTCAAACAGGCTCGGTCTACTCAGCAAAGCCGCGCATTATAGCCCGGCCGCTGCATCGCAGTCGACCGCCAGTCGGGTTGCGGGTGGCTGCAGCCTGGCGCTTCAGGCCGGGTTCTGTTCCAGGAATCGCTGTGCGTCCAGGGCCGCCATGCACCCGGTGCCTGCGCTGGTGATGGCCTGCCGATAGACATGGTCCTGCACGTCACCGGCGGCGAACACCCCGGGGACACTGGTCATGGTGGCCATGCCGTTGTTGCCCGACTGGGTGATGAGGTAGCCATCCTTCATGGCCAGCTGGTCTTTGAAAATCCCTGTGTTCGGGCTGTGGCCGATGGCAATGAAGCACCCCTTGACGGTCACATTCTCGGTGGTTCCGTCCTTCACGTTTTTCAGCCGCACCCCGGTCACTCCGCTGGCGTCGCCAAGCACCTCGTCGAGCACGCTGTGCAGCTTGAGTTCGATCTTGCCTTCCTTTACCTTGTCCATCAGCTTGTCGATCATGATGGCCTCGGCCCGGAAGCTGTCGCGCCGGTGCACCAGAGTGACCTTGCTGGCGATGTTGGACAGGTACAGCGCTTCTTCGACAGCGGTGTTTCCGCCGCCGACCACGGCCACCTCCTGGCCACGGTAGAAGAAGCCGTCGCAGGTGGCGCAGGCACTCACCCCTTTACCCATGAAGGTCTCTTCGGAGGGCAGGCCCAGGTAACGGGCCGATGCGCCGGTGGCGATGATCAGTGTGTCGCAGCTGTATTGGCCACTGTCACCCGTGAGGACGAACGGACGCTTGGACAGGTCCACAGCGTTGATGTGATCGAACACGATCTCGGTCTTGAAGCGCTCGGCGTGCTCCAGGAAGCGCTGCATCAGATCAGGCCCTTGCACCCCGTGCACGTCCGCGGGCCAGTTGTCCACCTCGGTGGTGGTCATGAGCTGACCGCCTTGCGCAATGCCGGTGACCAGCACAGGGGCCAGGTTGGCGCGGGCGGCATAGACCGCCGCCGTATATCCGGCAGGGCCGGATCCCAGAATAAGAACTTTCGTATGCTTCATTTCGGAGGCCCATCGATCTTCAGGGCAAGTGGTTTAGAGTCGGTGGGTGTGCTCAGAGTCGTGATGTCCGGTGGTCACATCGCCGCGCTGAGGATTGATCGGCATTGTATGAAACGCGCCTTGGGCGCATTCGACACAAAGGTTTTAGACATGGCCATCCTGTCCAATCTGGATCTGATCCGTCGGGTTCCCCTGTTTTCGACGCTCACGCAGGCCCAGGCCGAATCTGTCGCCGAAGCCGTGGTCAAGCGGCGCTACAAGCGCGGAGAGGTGATCGTGGAGCAGGGCAAGAAATCTAACTTCCTCGCCATCGTGCTCACCGGGCGTGCCCGGGTGGTCACCACCGATTCAAGGGGGCGGGAGGTGATCCTGGCAACCATGAACCCGGGCGACTACGTGGGCGAGATGAGCCTGATCGACAACCAGCCCCATTCGGCCACGGTGCGCGCCGAAGTGCAGACCGATGTGCTGATTCTGGGGCGGGTGGAGTTTGCGCGTTGCCTGCCCGAGAACACGTCGATGGCCTATGCGGTCATGAAGGGCTTGGTGCTCCGCCTGAGGCACGCCGACCGCAAGATCGAATCCCTGGCGTTGATGGATGTGTATGGGCGCGTGGCCAGGGCACTGCTCGAATTTGCGGTTCCGGACAAGGATGGTCGTCTGGTGATTCGCGAGCGGGTCTCGCGCCAGGATGTGGCCAAGATGATCGGCGCATCGCGCGAAATGGTCAGCCGGGTGATGAAGGATCTGGAGGACCGGGGCTTCATCGAGGTGGGTGAGGATGGCAGCACCATCATCAAGGACCGACTGACGTCGCTGGGCTGATCCTTCCATCGCCCATACATTTCGTCGACTCACGACTGGTCACATTCCGGTCTGCGGCCATGCGGATCGGGCACCCCCGTGCGGTAAGCTCGTTGCCGCAATCTGTCGAGGTCTATGACGTATTCCATCAACACGCTCAATGCCGACCGGGCGAATCCGCCTGCAAGTGGCGTCTCCCGGTTCGCCCATGAGCTGGCCCTGGTGCTGGGGGCCGCTCTGCTCGGGTTCTGGCTGATCGCTCTGCTCAGCCACAGCCTGAACGATCCTGCCTGGAGCACCACGGGCAATGAGGGCGATGTCCACAACTGGGGAGGGCAGCTGGGTGCCTGGCTGTCCGATGCCAGCTACTACCTGTTCGGCTTCTCTGTCTGGTGGCTGTTGCTGGCGGGCTGGCGCGTGTGGCTGTCGGCTCTGGCCGATCGTTTGCGGGGGCAGGATGCGGAGCGAGTCGAACCGGTCGACGCCGACGAGCCCTCTTTCTGGCGCAACCCCGCCGTTCAGCGCACGCTCTACGGGCTTGCGCTGGTGACGCTGATGGTCGGCAGCGTGGTGTTGGAATGGAGTCGTCTGTACCGGTTTGAATCCCTGCTGCCTGGACACGGTGGGGGCGTGCTGGGACATCTTTTGGGGCCATGGGGTGTGCGCTGGCTGGGGTTCACCGGCTCGGCACTGGTCGCTCTGGCCTTGATGGTCGTGAGTGCGCCCAGAGTGTTCCAGTTTTCGTGGGGCCACTGGGCAGAGCGCCTGGGTGCCCAGTTCGACGAGTGGTTTCAGTCACGGAGGGAAAAGCGAGAGGCCGTGGAGGACCAGCGCATCGGCGAGCAGGCTGCGCGCGAACGCGAGGTGGTGGTCCAGGTGGAGCGCGACGTGATCGAGGAGCAGCACCCGACCCCGGTGGTGATCGAACCTGCGCGGGTCGAGGTACCCAAGAGCGAGCGCGTGGCCAAGGAGCGCCAGAAGCCGCTGTTCACCGAAATGCCCGACAGCAAGCTGCCGCAGGTGGACCTGCTGGACAGCGCGCCGTCCCATCAGCAAGGGGTGGACGCTCAGACGCTGGAGATGACCAGCCGCCTGATCGAAAAGAAGCTCAAGGACTTTGGCGTCGAGGTGCGGGTGGTGGCGGCTGCGCCGGGCCCGGTGATCACGCGTTACGAAATCGAGCCGGCCACGGGTGTCAAAGGTTCGCAGATTGTCAACCTGAGCCGCGACCTGGCGCGTTCGCTGTCGCTGGTGTCGATCCGCGTGATCGAGACCATACCGGGCAAGAACCTGATGGCGCTGGAGCTGCCCAACGCCAAGCGCCAAACCATCAAGCTCAGCGAGATCCTGGGTTCGCAGGTCTACAACGACGCCAGGAGCCTGCTGACCATGGGCCTGGGCAAGGACATCGCCGGCCTGCCGGTGGTGGCCGACCTGGCCAAGATGCCGCACTGCCTGGTGGCTGGTACTACCGGTTCGGGCAAGTCGGTGGGCATCAACGCCATGATCCTGTCGCTGCTCTACAAGGCCGACGCCAAGGACGTGCGGCTGCTGCTGATCGACCCGAAGATGCTGGAACTGAGTGTCTACGAAGGCATTCCGCACCTGCTGTGCCCGGTGGTGACCGACATGAAGCAGGCGGCCAACGGCCTGAACTGGTGCGTGGCCGAGATGGAGAAGCGTTACAAGCTCATGAGCAAGATGGGTGTGCGCAACCTGGCCGGCTTCAATGCCAAGATCGACGAGGCCAAGGCGCGCGGCGAGCACATCGGCAACCCTTTCAGCCTCACGCCCGAACAGCCCGAGCCACTGGAGCGCCTGCCGCACATCGTGGTGGTGATCGACGAACTGGCCGACCTGATGATGGTGGTGGGCAAGAAGATCGAGGAGCTGATCGCGCGCCTGGCGCAGAAGGCGCGCGCCGCCGGCATCCACCTGATTCTGGCGACGCAGCGGCCCAGCGTGGACGTGATCACCGGCCTGATCAAGGCCAACATCCCGACCCGCATCTCCTTCCAGGTCAGCAGCAAGATCGACAGCCGCACCATCCTCGACCAGATGGGCGCCGAGAGCCTGCTGGGCATGGGTGACATGCTCTACATGCCTTCGGGCACCGGCTTCCCGATCCGCGTGCACGGCGCCTTCGTCAGCGACGACGAGGTGCACCGGGTGGCTTCTTACCTCAAGGAGCAGTATGGCGAGCCCAACTACATCGACGGCGTGCTGGAGTCGGCTGCGGGTGATGGCGAGGGCGGCGACATGTTTGGTGAAGGTGGCGGCGAGGGCGGCGAGAAGGACCCGCTGTACGACCAGGCGGTGGCCATCGTGTTGCAGGACCGCAAGGCCAGCATTTCCTACGTCCAGCGCAAGCTCAAGATCGGCTACAACCGCGCGGCCCGGCTGCTCGAAGACATGGAAAACGCCGGGCTGGTGAGTGCGCTCACCAGCAGCGGCCAGCGCGACATCCTGGTGGCGCCGCGCGGCGATTGACGCTCGCACGGAAACCTTTGCGGGGCCTGCGGCTCCCATACGTTCATGAACCACAGAACTATTTTTGCCATCGTGCTGTCCCTGGCGGCGTCGCTTGCTCATGCCGACGGTCTGCAGGATCTCGAAACCTTTCTGCGCGAGGTCAAGAGTGCGCAGGCCAGTTTCACCCAGGTCGTGACCTCGCCCAAGCGAGAGGGCGAAGCCACCGCGCGCAGCAAGACGTCCAGCGGCCGGTTCGAGTTCCAGCGCCCGGGGCGTTTCCGCTTCGAGTACACCAAGCCGTTCGAGCAGACCATCGTGGCCGACGGCCAGACCCTGTGGCTGTACGACGTGGACCTCAACCAGGTCACGGCGCGCAAGCAGCAGGATGCGTTGGGCAGCACGCCCGCCGCGCTGATCGCCTCAGGCACCGATCTCAAGGGCCTGTCCGAGGCGTTCGATCTCAAGGCCGGAGCGGCCAGGGATGGCATGGAATGGGTCGACGCCCAGCCCAAGGCGAAGGACGGGCAACTGCAGAGCGTGAAGGTCGGATTCCGGCAGGGGAAGCTGGCGGTGCTGGAGATCGTCGACGGACTCGGCCAGCGCTCGGTGCTGAGCTTTGCGCAATGGCAAGGCAATGTGGCGGTCAAACCCGAGCGTTTCCGCTTCCAGCCGCCGGCCGGTGCCGACGTCATCCGCCCCTGAACGGAGTCGCGTGGTCACCGCTGCCGCCCACCAACCGCTGGCCGAGCGCCTGCGCCCGCGCTCGCTGGGTGAGGTGATCGGCCAACAGCACCTGCTGGGGGAGGGCATGGCGCTGCGCCTGGCCTTCGAGTCCGGTCAGCCGCACAGCTGCATCCTCTGGGGGCCGCCAGGGGTGGGCAAAACCACCATCGCGCGGCTCATGGCCGATGCTTTCGACGCCCAGTTCATCACCATCAGCGCGGTGCTGGGCGGCGTGAAGGACATCCGAGAGGCGGTGGAGCGCGCCGAGGCGGCCCGCGATGGCCTGCACGCCCAGCGCACCATCGTCTTCGTCGACGAGGTGCACCGCTTCAACAAGAGTCAGCAGGATGCGTTCCTGCCGCATGTCGAGAGCGGCCTGTTCACTTTCATCGGTGCCACCACCGAGAACCCCTCGTTCGAGGTCAATTCCGCGCTGCTGTCGCGGGCAGCGGTCTATGTGTTGCAGCCGCTGGGTGAGGACGATCTGCGCCAATTGGTGACACGTGCGCAGGGCATCGGTGCCGTGCCGGCCATTGAAAAGGCGGCCGAGGACCGTCTGATCGCTTACGCCGATGGCGATGCACGGCGTCTTCTGAACACCCTGGAAACCCTGGCGGTCGCCGCCCAGCGTGAAAAGCTGGAGCAGGTGACGGACGTGTGGCTGCTGCGCGTGCTGGGTGAGCGCATGCGCCGCTACGACAAGGGCGGCGAGCAGTTCTACGACACCATCAGCGCGCTGCACAAAAGCGTGCGCGGCTCTGATCCGGACGCGTCGCTGTACTGGTTCGTGCGCATGCTCGATGGTGGTGCGGACCCGCGCTACATGGCGCGACGGCTGATCCGCATGGCGGCCGAGGACATCGGCCTGGCCGATCCTCGGGCCCTGCGCCTGGCACTGGACTCGGCCGAGGTCTACGAACGCCTGGGGTCGCCGGAGGGCGAACTGGCGCTGGCCGAATGTGTGGTCTACCTGGCGGTGGCACCCAAGTCCAACGCGGTCTACAAGGCTTTCAACGAGGCCAAGGCCTTTGTCAAGAAAGACGGCAGCCGCCCGGTGCCCATGCATCTGCGCAATGCCCCCACGAAACTGATGAAGGATCTCGACTACGGCAAGGGCTACCGCTATGCGCACGACGAGGCAGGAGGTTTTGCGGCAGGCGAGACCTATCTGCCCGACGGCATGGCAGGCACGCAGTTCTACCGACCCGTCGACCGGGGACTGGAGATCCGCATCGGTGATAAGTTGCGGGAGCTCAAGCGGCTCAACAATCAAAAAGACTAATGAAGAGCCTGACGCGCTGATGCAGCACTTTTGGAGCGCCAAAACCGAGGGAAAACCCGCGCGGAATCAGGGCTCGCCCGCATCAGGTGTGTGCCGACCCTTGGCTACAATCCGCCTCCAACCCGCAGTCTGCCCTGTTTCAGGGTCTGGCCTGGCGGGTTTTTTGCTAAGTTGAAGCGGGTCTGAACACGGGACCCCGCGCTGCACAACGGCGCGGGATCGGATTTCCCGGTCTGGTGTCCCGGCCTGTCAAAAACACGGAGAAAACTTCATGGACGTCTTGCTGCAGCAGATCATCAACGGTCTGGTCCTGGGCAGTATGTATGCGCTGGTGGCGCTCGGGTACACGATGGTGTACGGCATCATCGGTCTCATCAACTTCGCGCACGGTGACGTGCTCATGGTCGGCGCGCTGACCAGCTGGACCATCATCGGCTGGATGAGCAACGCCTCGCCCGGCCTGCCCGGCTGGATGGTGCTGCTGCTGGCCACGGTCATTGCGATGGTGGTGTGCGGTGCGCTGAACTACACGATCGAGAAGCTGGCCTACCGGCCGCTTCGCAACTCGCCCCGGCTGGCGCCGCTGATCACCGCCATCGGCATGTCGCTGCTGCTGCAGACTTTCGCGATGATCATCTGGGAACCCAACCCCAAGGCCTATCCCGCGACCCTGTCGCGTGAGCCGATCGAGTTTGCCGGCGCCGTGATCTCGGTGACGCAGATCGTCATCCTGGCCGCGACGGCCATCACGCTGGCCTTCCTGATGTGGCTGGTGAACAAGACCAACCTGGGCCGTGCCATGCGGGCCACCGCCGAGAACCCCCGGGTCGCCGCGCTGATGGGCATCAAGCCCGACGTGGTCATCTCCGCCACCTTCATCATCGGTGCCATGCTGGCCGCCATCGCTGGCGTGATGTGGGCTTCCAACTACGGCACGGTGCAGCACGCCATGGGCTTCATGCCCGGCCTCAAAGCCTTCGTGGCCGCGGTGATGGGCGGCATCGGCAACCTGGCCGGTGCCGTGGTGGGCGGCGTCGCGCTGGGTCTGATCGAGTCGCTGGGCGCCGGTTACCTGGGCCAGCTCACCGGTGGTGTGCTGGGCAGCCAGTATGTCGACATCTTTGCCTTCATCGTGCTGGCCCTGGTGCTCACGCTGCGTCCCTCGGGCCTGCTGGGCGAGCGTGTCGCCGACCGAGCCTGATACCGGGAGAACCATCATGACGAAGACCAATCCCGGCAAACTTGCGGTCTGGGCCCTGGCCGCCATCGCGCTGTTCATGCTGCCGCTGCTGCTGCAGGCCACAGGCAGCAATTCCTGGGTCCGCATCGTGGACCTGGCACTGCTCTATGTGCTGCTGGCCCTGGGCCTGAACATCGTGGTTGGTTATGCCGGCCTGCTGGACCTGGGCTACATCGCGTTCTTCGCGGTCGGCGCCTATATCTACGGCCTGCTGGCGTCGCCGCACCTGGCCGATACCTTCCCTGCCATCCAGGCGATGTTCCCCAACGGGCTGCACGTCAACATCTGGCTGGTCATGCTCCTTGCGGCCGTCGTGGCCGGCGTGGTCGGCATGCTGCTCGGTGCACCGACGCTGAAGCTGCGCGGCGACTACCTGGCCATCATCACGCTGGGTTTCGGTGAAATCATCCGCATCTTCATGCTCAACCTGGACCGCCCGGTGAACATCACCAACGGACCCAAGGGCATCGCGCAGATCGATCCGCTCACCGTGTTCGGTTTCAACATGGGTCAGCGCCACACGATGACCATTGGCGACTGGAGCTACACCATCCAGCCGGTGACGCTCTATTACTACCTGTTCCTGTTCTTCGTGATCCTGTCGATCGTCCTGTCCTACCGCCTGCAGGACTCCCGCGTCGGCCGCGCCTGGATGGCCATCCGCGAAGACGAGATCGCCGCCAAGGCCATGGGCCTGAACACGCGCAACCTCAAGCTGCTGGCCTTCGGCATGGGCGCCACCTTCGGCGGCATGTCGGGCGTGCTGTTTGCCTCGTTCCAGCGTTTCGTGTCGCCCGAATCCTTCTCGCTGATGGAGTCGGTGATGGTGGTGGCGATGGTGGTGGTGGGCGGCATCGGCCACATCCCGGGCGTGATCCTGGGGGCGCTGCTGCTGGCTGGTCTGCCCGAGGTGCTGCGCCACGTGGCCGGCCCGCTGACCGAACTGACCGGTGGCCGCCTCGGCCCTGAAATCCTGCGCCAACTCCTGATCGCCCTGGCGATGGTGGTGGTGATGCTGTTGCGTCCGAAGGGACTCTGGCCCGCGCCCGAACACGGCAAGTCGTTGGCCAAGTGAGCGAGAGGACACGAACATGAGCGAAACCATTCTCAAAGTCGCCAACGTCTCCAAGCGCTTTGGCGGTCTGCAGGCCCTCAGCGATGTGGGCATCACCATCCAGCGTGGCCAGGTCTATGGCCTGATCGGCCCCAACGGCGCCGGCAAGACCACCTTTTTCAACGTGCTGACCGGCCTCTACACGCCCGACAGCGGCACCTTCGAGCTGGCCGGCAAGCCCTACACGCCGACGGCCGTGCACGAAGTGGCCAAGGCCGGCATTGCCCGCACCTTCCAGAACATCCGCCTGTTCGCAGAAATGACGGCGCTGGAGAACGTGATGGTCGGGCGCCACGTGCGCACCCACTCGGGCATCCTGGGGGCCGTGCTGCGCACCCCTGGCTTCAAGAAGGAAGAGGCAGAAATCGCCGCCCGTGCGAAGGAACTGCTCGACTACGTGGGCATCGGCAAGCTGGCCGACTACAAGTCGCGCACCCTGAGCTACGGCGACCAGCGCCGGCTGGAGATTGCACGCGCGCTGGCGACCGACCCGCAGCTGATCGCGCTGGACGAGCCGGCTGCCGGCATGAACGCCACTGAAAAGGTGCAGCTGCGCGAGCTGATTGACCGCATCCGCAACGACAACCGCACCATCCTGCTGATCGAACACGACGTGAAGCTGGTGATGGGCCTGTGCGACCGCGTGACCGTGCTCGACTACGGCAAGCAGCTCTCGTCCGGCACGCCGGCCGAGGTGCAGAGCGATCCCAAGGTGATCGAGGCGTATCTGGGCACGGGCGGCCACTGAAAGAGAGAGCGAGAACAACATGGCAAACACACTCCTCAAAGTCAGCGGCCTGAAGGTGGCGTATGGCGGCATCAAGGCCGTCAAAGGCGTCGACCTGGAAGTGCGCGAAGGCGAACTGATTTCCCTGATCGGCTCAAACGGCGCCGGCAAGACCACCACCATGAAGGCCATCACCGGCTCTCTGGGCTTCGAAGGCGGCGACATCGAGTACCTGGGCCAGAGCATCAAGGGCCGTGGCGCCTGGGATCTGGTCAAGCAGGGCCTGGCGATGGTGCCGGAAGGCCGCGGCGTCTTCACCCGCATGACCATCACCGAGAACCTGCTGATGGGCGCCTACATCCGCACCGACAAGGCCGGCATCGAGGCCGACATCGAGCGCATGTTCGGCATTTTCCCGCGCCTGAAAGAGCGCAAGGACCAGCTGGCCGGCACGATGTCGGGCGGCGAGCAGCAGATGCTGGCGATGGCCCGCGCGCTGATGAGCCAGCCCAAGGTGCTGCTGCTGGACGAGCCATCGATGGGCCTGTCGCCGATCATGGTCGACAAGATCTTCGAGGTGGTGCGCGACGTCTCCGCCCAGGGCGTGACCATCGTGCTGGTGGAGCAGAACGCCCAGCGCGCGCTGCAGATCGCCGACCGCGGCTATGTGATGGACTCCGGTCTGATCACCATGACGGGCGCCGGCAAGGACCTGCTGGTGGATCCGAAGGTGCGAGAGGCCTACCTCGGCCACTGACCGTTTCGCGGAAAACTACAATGACGGGTTGCGCTTTTGTGGCGCAACCCGTTTTTATTTGTCCAACACCATGACCACCGAACACGCCCACGCCATCCCCGCCGCCGACGACAACCAGCTGATTGCGGAGCGGCGCGAGAAACTCAAAGGCCTGCGCGAGGCGCAGCAGCGCGGCGAAGGCGTGGCGTTTCCCAACGATTTCAAACCGCGCGACACGGCCGAGGCGCTGTTCGCCGCGCACGGCGAATCGAGCAAGGAAGCGCTGGAGGCGAACCCGGTGCGCGCCTGTGTCTCGGGCCGCATGATGCTCAAGCGCGTGATGGGCAAGGCCTGTTTTGCGACCATCCAGGATTCGTCCTTCGGCCCCAGCGGTGGCCGCATCCAGCTCTACCTGAACACCGACAGCGTGGGTGAAGAGAAGCTCGCCGCCTTCAAGCACTGGGACCTGGGCGACATTGTGGCGGCCGAAGGTGTGCTGATGCGCACCCGCACAGGCGAGCTGTCGATCCACGCCGACCAGATTCGCCTGATCACCAAGAGCCTGCGCCCGCTGCCCGACAAGTTCCACGGCGTGGCCGACCAGGAAATCAAATACCGCCAGCGCTATGTGGACCTGATGACCGACGAAGGCGCCCGCAAGCGCTTCGTCACGCGCAGCAAGGCCCTGGCCAGCATCCGCGAATACATGGTCGGTCACGGCTTTCTCGAAGTCGAAACGCCCATGCTGCACCCCATCCCCGGCGGCGCCAACGCCAAGCCGTTCAAGACCCACCACAACGCGCTGGACCAGGAGATGTTCCTGCGCATCGCGCCCGAGTTGTACCTCAAACGCCTGCTGGTCGGCGGTTTCGAGCGCGTGTTCGAGATCAACCGCAACTTCCGCAACGAAGGCATCTCGGTCCGCCACAACCCCGAGTTCACCATGATGGAGTTCTACGCGGCGTACTGGAACTACCAGGACCTGATGGACTTCAACGAGCAGCTGATCCGCCACGTCGTGAAGCAAGTGCATGGCGACACGCCGCTGACCTACAACGGGCAGCCGGTGGACGTGTTCTCGCCCTTCGAGCGCCTGACCATCCGCGAAGCCATCCTCAAGTACACCGACGCCGGCAATGGCGTGGACGACCCGGCCTGGCTGATCCCGGCCCTGCGCAAGCTGGGCATGAGTGAAGAGAAGCACCAGCTCTCGACCCGCTCGCTCGCCAGCCTGCAGGTGCTGTATTTCGAGGAGACGGTGGAAGAGAAGCTCTGGAACCCGACCTTCATCATGGAGCACCCCACCGAGATTTCGCCGCTGGCCCGCGCCAACGACGACCGGCCCGAGGTGACCGAGCGCTTCGAGCTCTACATCACCGGCCGCGAGTTCGGCAACGCCTTCTCCGAGCTGAACGACGCCGAGGACCAGGCCGCGCGCTTCCACGCGCAGGTCGCGGCAAAGGACGGCGGCGATGAAGAGGCGATGTATTACGACGCCGACTTCATCCGCGCGCTGGAGTACGGCATGCCCCCGGCCGGCGGCTGCGGCATCGGCATCGACCGCCTGATGATGCTGCTGACCGATTCGCCCAGCATCCGCGACGTGATCCTGTTCCCCGCGCTGCGCCGCGAACACTGACATCACCGTGAGCGACCTGCAGCGCCTGGACCGCTGTGTCTGGTGGCTGTTCGGCGGTGCGCTGCTGCTGTCGCTGGCCCTCACGGCCTGGGACCACTGGGGGCGCTGGCACACCCCGCGCCTGGAAGTGCGCAACTTCGTCATGCTCTGGCTCTACTGGGCGCCGCGCCTGGCGGGGCTGCCGCTGCTGGTGGGCCTGTGGCTGCGCTGGCGCATCGAGCGTGGCGCGCGCCGCTGGCGCCACCCGGTCTATGCGGCTTTGGTGCTGGTGGGCCTGTGGTCGTCGTGGATCGAGCCTTACTGGATCCGCGTGCGCCACACCAGCCTGTCCGGCATTCCGGCCGAAGCACAGCCGCTGAAGTTGGCGCTGGTCGCCGACATCCACTGGGGCCTGTTCTTCCGCGACCGGCAGCTGGACGATCTGGTGAACCGCCTCAACGCCATGGATGTGGACGCGGTGATCGTCGCGGGCGACTGGACGCACGAGCCGACGCAGGACCTGCGTTCGGGCTTCGCACCGCTGGCGCGTCTGCGTCATCCGGTCTGGGGCGTGCTGGGCAACCACGATGTGCAGGCGCCGGGGCCGGACCTCACCGCGCCGCTGCGCGAAGCGCTGACGCAGCACGGTGTTCGCCTGATCGAAGGGCAGGCCGTACCCTGGAAGGGCTGGGAGCTGGTGGGCCTGGACGACCAGTGGGGCGGGCGACCACAGCCTCAGATTGAGCGCCTCTGGCCAGGCGGCCTCAGCAACGACTCAACGCGGCGGCTGGTGGTGGTGCACCAGCCCGACACCGTGGCCCTGCTGCCGAAGGGCGCGGCGTTCCTGTCCATGGCCGGGCACACCCATGGTGGGCAGATCTGGATTCCCGGTTTTTCGCCCTGGTTCCTGCGCAAGACCAATTCCCTGCAGCCCTGGTGGAACGGGCTGTACGGCACAAGGGCCGGGCAGCTGCTGGTGACGCCCGGTGTGGGCACGATCGGCCTGCCGGCGCGGCTGGGGGTGCGGCCGACCATCGACCGCATCGATCTCGTGCGCTGAGCCCGCGGGCTCAGGCGAATTCGGCCAGCGCCTTGCGCATCTTCTTCATGGCCGCGACCTCGATCTGGCGGATGCGCTCGGCGCTCACGCCGTACTCGGCCGCCAGTTCGTGCAGCGTCATGCCGCCCGAGCCGTCGTCGTTCACCTTGAGCCAGCGCTCGGTCACGATGCGGCGCGAGCGGTCGTCCAGTTCGCCCATGGCCTGCGCGATGCCTTCGGTGGCCAGCACGTCGCGCTGGGCCGATTCGATCATCGCGGTTGGCTCGTGGTTGGCGTCGGCCAGCCAGGCGATCGGGCCGTAGGTCTCTTCGCCGTCGTCTGCCGGCGAGGGGTCGAGCACCACGTCGCCGCCGGACAGGCGGGTCTCCATCTCGCGCACTTCCTCTGGCTTGACCTTGAGGTCGCGCGCGACCACGTCGATCTCGCTGTCCGACAGGGCCTCGCGGTGGGTGTCGCCTTCGGCGGCCTCGGCGCGGAAGCCCTGCTTCATCGAGCGCAGGTTGAAGAACAGCTTGCGCTGGGCCTTGGTCGTGGCGACCTTGACCATGCGCCAGTTCTTCAGGATGTATTCGTGGATCTCGGCCTTGATCCAGTGGATCGCGTAGCTCACCAGGCGCACGCCCTGGTCGGGGTCGAAGCGCTTGACGGCCTTCATCAGGCCGACGTTGCCCTCTTGAATGAGGTCGCCGTGCGGCAGGCCGTAGCCCAGGTACTGGCGGGCGATGGACACCACCAGGCGCAGGTGCGACATCACCAGCTGGCCGGCGGCTTCCAGGTCGTTGTGGTCGCGCAGGCGGCGGGCGGCCGACTGCTCTTCTTCGAGCGTCAGCAGCGGCATGCGGTTGACGGCGGAGATGTACGCGTCCAGATTGCCCAGCGGCGGCAGCGTCAGCGAACGGTTCCACGGGCTGGCGACGGCCAGCGTGGTGGTCGGCAGGGCGGCGGGGGCGAGCAGGGTGGTGGACATGTGAAGAACCTCCTCAGTGGTCTTGCAGAAATGTTAGCACTCTCTATGAGTGAGTGCTAATTGAATGGTTCCATGACCGTGATATCCGGGGGTGGACAATCGGTTCGATTTCTTTTACTGTACATAAAAACAGTATTTGAATCCTTGCTGCCACCATGCCCACCCCGTTCATCCGCCCGTCCGGCGATCTGCCGGCCAGCCTGTCCGCCCTCGTCTGGCGCGGCGATGCGCTGGGCCGGCCGGTCACGGCCAGCTGCGCCAGCGGGTTCGGGGCGCTTGACGCAGCCTTGCCGGGCGGGGGCTGGCCCGGATTCGGGCTGACCGAACTGTTGTCGAGCCCAGCGGGTGCCCTGGAGTTCCGCCTGCTGGGGCCGGCGCTGGGCCGGGTCTGTGCCACCGGGCGGGAGGTGGTGCTGGTCGGGCCGCCGCAGCCACCGCACCTGCCGGGTCTGCTGCCGTACGGCGTCACAGCCCGGCAGCTGGTCTGGGTGCAGGCCGATACCCCGTCCGAGCGCCTCTGGGCCACCGAACAGCTGGTCAAGGCCGGCAGCTGCGGGGCGGTGCTGGCCTGGCTGCCCCAGGCACGGCCGGCGCAGCTGAGGCGCCTGCAGGTGCTGGCCAGTGAGCACGAAGGCCCGGTGTGGCTGTGCCGGTCGGCCGTTGCGGGGCGCGAATCGTCGGCGGCGCCCCTGCGCCTGCTGGTGCGTCCGGGCCCCGGCTGGGTCCTGTCGGTCGACGTGATCAAGCGCAAGGGCCCACCACTGGCGCACACGCTGCAGCTGCCGGCGCTGCCGGCCGGGCTGTCGGCGGTGCTGCCGCCCCGGCTGCTGGACCTGGACCTGGGCCATGGAGCCGCCGACCGTTTCCCTGTTCCTCGCGAGGCCGACCATGCTGTGGTCCGCACTCCGACTGCCGAGCACCGACGACCCGCCGTCCCCCACTGACGCGGCGCTGCAGGCGCTGGCGGTCTGGGCGCTGCAGTTCACGCCCCGTGTCGCCATCGCCGAAGAGGCCGTGTTGCTGGAGGTGGCGGCCAGCCTGCGCCTGTTCGGCGGGCGGGCGGCGCTGCGCGAACGGCTCTGGGGCGGGGCGCAGGAACTGGGGGCGGTGGCCCTGGCCTGGGCACCCAACGCCCTGGCCGCGCTGGCGCTGGCGCGCGCGGAGGTGGAGGACGGGGTGTCGCCGCCGCTGGTGCGCGCGCTGGACGCGCTGCCGATGGCGACCCTGAGCGCCGTGCGGCCGCACCTGCCGACCCTGGCGCGCATCGGTTGCCGCACGCTGGGCGATCTGCGGCGGCTGCCGCGCGCCGGCCTGGCGCGGCGGTTTGATGCGGCGCTGCTGGCGGCGCTGGACCAGGCCTACGGCCGTGCCCCCGAGACGCATGTCTGGGTCACGCTGCCGCCGGTGTTCGATGCGCGGCTGGAGCTGCCGCACCGGGTGGACAGCGCGGAAGCCCTGGTCTTCGGTGCGCGCCGCCTGCTGCTGCAGCTCTCGGCCTGGCTGTCGGCGCGGCACAGCGGCGTGACGGCGTTCACCCTGCACTGGGCGCACGACGCGATGCGCTCGCGCGGGGTGGGCGAGGGCGGGCAGCTGACCGTGCGCACGGCCGAGCCCACGCGCGAGGCCGGGCACCTCGCGCGGCTGCTCGCCGAGCACCTCTCGCACGTCGCGCTGGCCGCGCCGGTGGGTGATCTGCGGCTGACGGCCGAGGACGTGGTGCCGCTGGCGCCACAGAGCGCATCGTGGCTGCCCGACGACGCCCGCGGCCGGGAGCCGCTGGCCCTGGTGCTGGAGCGGCTGGCGGCACGGCTGGGCGAGGACCGGGTGGTCCGGCCGCTGCTGTGCGAAGACCACCGGCCCGAGGCGATGGGCCGCTGGCAGCCGGCCGCGCAGGCGCTGCCGCGCGGGGCCTGGCCGGTGGTGCCCGCGGGGCCGCAGCCATCCTTGCTGCTGGACCGGCCGCTGAAGCTGTTGGTGCGCCAGCACCGGCCGCTCTACCAGGGCGAGTTGCAGCTGCTGCTCGGCCCGCAGCGCGTGGAGGGCGGCTGGTGGGACCGCGACGAGGCCAACGGCCACACCCGTCACGCGGTGCGCGACTACTGGGTCGCCCGGTCGCCGCTGGCGGGGGTGCTGTGGGTGTTCCAGACACGGCTGGCCGACGAACCGGCCTGGTATCTCCACGGTGTGTTTGCCTGAAGAGTTGCCATGTCCCTGCCCGATTACGCCGAGCTGCTGTGCTGCTCCAACTTCACGTTCCTGCGTGGCGCCAGCCACGCCGAGGAGCTGGTGCTGCGCGCCCAGGCCATGGGCTACACCGCGCTGGCCGTCACCGACGAATGCTCCATGGCCGGCATCGCCCGGGCGCACGTGGCCGCCAAAAAGCACGGCCTGCCGCTCATCGTGGGCAGCCAGTTCCGCGTGCAGGCCGACGGTGGCCCCAGCGGCGACTTCACCCTGCTGCTGCTGGCCACGAATCTCCACGGCTACGGCAACCTCTGCGAGTTCATCACGCGGCTGCGCCGCTCGGCCGACAAAGGCACGTACCGGCTGCGGCTGGGCGATGTGAACCCCGAGGCCCTGACCGACTGCCTGGCCATCGCCGTGCCGCCGCGCGGCGCCACCCAGGACCAGAGCCGTGCCACCGCGCGCTGGCTGCTGGGGGCTTTTCTGGGGCGCTGCTGGCTGGGCGTGACGCAACTCGGCCGGCTGGACGACGCCATCCACCTGCACCGCCTGCGCGAGGCCGGCGCTCTCACGGCCGTGCCGCTGGTGGCGGTGGGCGATGTGCACATGCACGTGCGCTCGCGCAAGCCGCTGCAGGATGTGCTGACCGCCATCCGCATCGGCCGGCCACTCACGGACTGCGGCTTTGCGCTCGCGCCCAACGCCGAGCAGCACCTGCGCACCCGCGTGCGGCTGGCGCAGAGCTTTCCGCCCGATCTGCTGGCCGAAACCCTGCACATCGCTGGCCGCTGCACGACGTGGTCGCTGGACGAGCTGCGCTACCAGTACCCGGCCGAGGTGGTGCCCGAGGGTCGGACGCCGGCGCAGCACCTGCGCGACCTGACCGAAGTCGGTGCGGCCGAACACTGGCCCGGTGGCGTGCCACCCAAGGTGCGCGACCAGATCGAACACGAGCTCGCCCTCATCACCGAACTCGGCTACGAGCACTACTTCCTCACCGTGCACGACATCGTCGCCTTCGCGCGCTCGCAGGGCATCCTGTGCCAGGGCCGTGGCTCGGCGGCCAACAGCGCGGTCTGCTACTGCCTGGGCGTGACGGCGGTGGACCCGGCGCGCTCCTCGCTGCTGTTCGAGCGCTTCCTGTCCAGAGAGCGCAACGAGCCGCCCGACATCGACGTGGACTTCGAGCACGAGCGGCGCGAAGAGGTCATCCAGTACCTCTACAGAAAGTACGGGCGCGACCGCGCCGCGCTGACGGCCACCGTCATCAGCTACCGCCCGCGCAGCACGGTGCGCGACGTGGGCAAGGCCCTGGGCTTTGACGACGAGCTGCTGGAGCGGCTGGCGCGCGACCACCGCTGGTGGGACGAGGACGGCCTGGCCGACACGCGGCTGCGCGAGGCCGGGCTGGACCCGGACAGCCTGGCGGCGCGCCAGTTCGTCACCCTGGTCAAGCAGTTGCTGGGCTTCCCGCGCCACCTCTCGCAGCACACCGGCGGCTTTGTGCTCACCAGCGGACCGCTGGCGCGGCTGGTGCCGATCGAGAACGCGTCCATGCCCGACCGCACGGTGATCCAGTGGGACAAGGACGACCTGGATGCCATGAGGCTGCTCAAGGTCGACGTGCTGGCGCTGGGCATGCTCACCGCGATCCGCAAGTCGCTGGACTTCATCGGCCAGCGCCGTGGACGGCCCATGCCGATGCACACCATCCCCGACGGGGACGAGGCCACCTACGACATGATCTGCGCCGCCGACACCGTGGGCGTGTTCCAGATCGAAAGCCGCGCGCAGATGGCCATGCTGCCGCGCCTGCGGCCGCGCAAGTTCTACGACCTTGTGGTCGAGGTCGCGCTGGTGCGGCCCGGCCCGATCCAGGGCGGGGCGGTGCATCCGTATCTGCGGCGGCGCCAGGGCAAGGAAGACGTCGATTACCCCAAGGGCCTGGAGGCCGCGCTGGAACGCACGCTGGGCGTGCCGGTGTTCCAGGAGCAGTGCATGCAGATCGCCATGATCGCGGCCGACTTCACCCCCGGCGAGGCCGACGGCCTGCGCCGCGCCATGGGCGCCTGGCGGCGCACCGGCGGCCTGGGGGCCTACGAACACCGGCTGATCGACGGCATGACGCGCAACGGCTACCCGCTCGAATTCGCGCAGCGCGTGGTCGAACAGGTCAAGGGCTTCTCCAGCTACGGCTTCCCAGAAAGCCACGCGGTCAGCTTTGCGCTGCTGGTCTACGACAGCTGCTGGATCAAGCGCCACCACCCGGCCGAGTTCCTGGCCGCCATGCTCAACAGCCAGCCGCTGGGCTTCTACACCCCCAGCCAGCTGGTGCAGGACGCGCAGCGCCACGGCGTGGTGGTGCGGCCGGTGGACGTGGGCCACAGCGACTGGGACTGCACGCTGGAAGACATGCCCGCGCCCGAGGCGCCGGGCCACCCGGTGGTGCGGCTGGGGCTTCGGCTGGTGAGCGGACTGTCCAAAGAAGAGGCCTTGCGCATCAGCGCCGCCCGCGCCGAACGGCCCTTCACCAGCACCGAGGACATGGCCCTGCGCGCGCAACTCGACCGCCAGACCCTGCAGCAACTGGCCGCCGCCGACGCGCTGCAAAGCCTGGCCGGCCACCGCCGCCAGCAGGTCTGGGACGCCTCCGCGCTGCAGGCGGCGCCCGCCATCCTGCGCCGCGCACCGGTCAACGAAGCCACGCTTGCGCTCGACGAAGCGCCCGAAGGCGAGGCCATCGTCTGGGACTACGCGAGCACCAGTCTGACCCTGCGCCGGCACCCGCTGGCCCTGCTGCGCGAGCGGCTGCAAAAGCGCCGCTTCATGACCGCCGAACAACTGAAGGCCGCGCCCGACGGCCGCCTGGTGCGCGCCTGCGGCATCGTCACCTGTCGCCAGCAGCCGGGCACCTCGCAAGGTGTGGTCTTCGTGACGCTGGAGGACGAGACCGGCACGGTGCAGGTCATCGTCTGGCGCGCGCTGCGCCAGCGCCAGCGCGCCGAGCTCACCGGCTCACGCCTGCTGGCTGTGCACGGCGTCTGGCAGCGCGAAGGGGAGGTCTGCAACCTGATCGCCGGCCGGCTGGAAAACCTCAACCCGCTGCTGGGCCGGCTGGCGCCGGGGAGCCGGGATTTTCACTAGGAGCCGGCAGTTCGATCTCCCCATAGTGCAGCCGCAGCCGCCCGCCGGCTTCCAGCGCCTTGAGCGCCTTGTTGATGCTCTGGCGGCTCACGCCCAGCATCTGGGCCAGCAGTTCCTGCGACAGGCGGATGCGCCGGCGCGGCGCGTCGCGGCTGCCGTAGCCGCGGGCCACCAGCTGCAGCCGGCGCCACACGCGCTCTTCCAGCGGCAGCTGGGCCAGCTCTTCCACCGCGATGAACAGCACACGCAGCTTGCGGCAGGCCAGTCGAGCCAGTTCGCGCCACATCGCCGGGTGGCTGTCGAGCCAGCGCAGCAAGGCTTCGCGCGGCACCACGAGCACCTGGGCGGGGCCGTCGGCCACGGCGTCGTGGGTGCGGGGCCGGCCGTCGATGAGCGAGATTTCGCCGAACCACTGGTAGGGCTCCAGGTACGCCAGCAGCGCACTGTCACCGTCGGCATTGAGGGCGCCGATGCGCAGCGCCCCCGCCACCACGCAGCACAGACCGTCGGCCTCACCGCCGCGCGCGAACAGCGATTCACCGTGCACCAGGTGGCGCATGCGGGCCAGGCGCAGCAGCTCGGCCTGCAGCGCCGGGTCGCAGGCGCTGAACCATTCATCGCTGGCCAGTGCGGTGTGCAGGCCGGGCGGGGCCGGGGTGGACGGGGGCATGGCGGCTGGAGGTTTTCCCGCGAGGCGGCGCGGTGCCTGCGGGGTTTGTCGAAATTTTGACAGACGCCCTGGCGCCGTGCCGCCATCCTTGCCGCTTTCACGGCCGCCACGACAAGGAGACACGCATGGAAACCGCCACCCGCCAGCTGATCGAGTACGCGCGCTACCACCGCGACCCGCGCAACATCGCGACCCACTTTGTCGGCATCCCGCTGATTGCCTTCGGCATCGCGGTGATGCTCGCGCGCGTGCCGCTGGGCGGGGCCGATGCCTTGCTGCCCGGCGCTCACTGGCTGGTCTGGGCGCTCACAGGCGTCTGGTACCTGCGACAGGGGCGCTGGTCGCTGACGTTGCCCACCCTCGCGGTGCTGGGAGGGATGGTGGCGCTGGCCGATCCCCTCGGTGAAGCGGACATGGCCTCCTGGCTCGCCTGGGGACTGGGCAGCTTTGTGGTCGGCTGGGTGTTCCAGGCGGTGGGGCATGTGTGGGAAGGCCGCAAACCGGCCTTCTTCGACGACCTGCGCGGCCTGCTCGTGGGCCCGATGTTCCTGGTGGTCGAGGTGCAGATGGCGGTGGGTTTGCAGCGCGACGTGCGCGCGGCGGTGATCGCCGGCGCCGGCCCGATGCGCGTTGTCAATCGCCCAACAGCCGCCGAGTGATGAAGGTCCAGTGCGCCTCGCTCACCGGCGTGATCGAGAGCCGGCTGCCGCGCTGCAGCACCACCATCTCGGCCAGCTCGGGCGTGGCGCGCAACTCGGGCAGACCGATCAGCCGGGTCTTCTTCAGCGCCTGCACATCCCGCAGCAGCCAGCGCGGTTTGTCGGGTGAGGACTTGGGGTCGAAGTAGGGCGAGGCCGGGTCGAACTGTGTCGGGTCGGGACGGATCTCGGACGCCACACGCGCCAGGCCCACGATGCCCGGTTCGGCGCAGCTGGAGTGGTAGAACAGCACGCCGTCGCCCACCTGCATCGCGTCGCGCATGAAGTTGCGCGCCTGGTAGTTGCGCACGCCGGTCCAGGGCACGGAGGCGCCGGGCGCGGCCAGGGCGTCGTCGATCGAGCACTCCTCGGGCTCGGACTTCATCAGCCAGTACTGGGTGTTCATGGCGCCATGTTAGCGGGGGGTATCTCGCAGCAGACGCGACTTGCGTGCAAATCACGGTAGCCTCGGGGGCTTCATGACCGCATCCGCCACCACTCCCACCGCTCCCCACCGCCTGCTGATCGCCAACCTGCTGGCTCAGCTTGCCTTCGGCCTGTTGGCCATGACCATCTGCCTGCCGTCGATGCAGGAATGGGGTGCGATTTTCGGCTCCAGCCAGGCGGCGGTGCAGCTGACCTTCAGCGGCTACGTCGTCACCTACGGCTCGCTGCAGCTGGTCTACGGCCCGCTGTCGGATCGGCTGGGCCGCAAGCGCATCCTGATGATCGGCCTGGCCATCGCCTTCGCTGGCTCGGTGATGGCGGTCTTCGCACCCGACCTCCCGACCCTGGTGCTGGCGCGGCTGCTGCAGGGCGCCGGCAGTGCGGCCTGCATGGTGATTGGCCGGGCGCTGGTGCAGGACCTGTTCGCCGGGCCCGAGCGCACGCGCGTCATGGCTTATGTGGGCATGGCGATGGGGCTGTGCCCGCCGCTGGCCACCATCATCGGCGGCCAGCTGCATGTGCGCCTGGGCTGGCAGTCGAACTTCGTCGTCATGGCGGTGCTCGCCGTGCTGCTGTTCGTTGCGGCCTGGCGCGGCCTGCCCGAACACCAGAGCACCACCGGCGTGCAGCCGCACTGGCTCAAGGCCATGCTCTCGTCCTACGCGCAGCTGGCGCGCGAGTCCTCGTTCGGCCTGCACGTGCTGCTGCTGGCCATGACCACCGCCACCTTCTACGCCTTCCTCGGCGGGGCGCCCATCGTGCTGGGCAGCTACGGCGTCAAGCCCGACGGCATCGGCTTCTACATCATGGCGATCCCGGGCTCCTACATCGTGGGAAACTACCTGACCACGCACCTCTCGCACCGCATCAGCGAACGCCGCATCATGCGGCTCGGGCAGGCGCTCACGGTTGGTGGCGTGGCGCTGATGCTGCTGCTGGCGCTGGCGGGGCTGAACAACCCGCTGGCGTTCGCGCTGCCGCTGGTGCTGCTGGGCATCGGCCACGGCCTGCTGGTGCCGCCGGCGCTGGCCGGCACGGTGGGCTTGCTGCCGGCGCTGGCAGGGTCGGCTGCCGCCGTGGCCGGCCTGTCGCAGCAGCTCATGGGCGCGGTCGGTGGGTTTGCCGTTGGCCTGTTCCACCACGAGGGCGCGGTCAACCTGGGCTGGCTGATGCTGGGCCTGGCGCTGTGCGGTGCCGCCGCGCAGTGGCGCCTGCACCGCGGCCAGCAGCCGCCACCTCCGCAGCGACTCGGGTGACATGACCGGGCCGGCGCTGCGGAGACAATGGTGTCTGTTCGTCTGTTCCCCGATGGAGCTTCTGCCTTGCCTCTGCCGCCGCCCGTTGCCCGCACCCCCATGCACACCCGCCGTGTCGAGTACCGCGGCTTCCGCCGCGACGACGGCCTGTGGGATATCGAGGGCGAGATGCTCGACACCAAGCCGCACGCCTTCGAGATCGAGGGCGAGGGGGAATGGGCACCCCACGAGCCGATCCACCACATGAGCATCCGGGTCACGGTCGACGAGGCCATGGTGATCCGTGATGTGCAGGTCAGCATGGATGCCCATCCGCACGACCCCTGCCCGCAGGCCATGCCGCCGATGCAGGGCCTGATCGGCGAGACGCTGGGCAAGGGCTGGCGCAAGACCATTGAACGCCACCTGGGTGGCACCATCGGCTGCACCCACCTGCGCGAGCTGCTGTTCAATCTGGCCACTGCGGCCTTCCAGACCCGCTCGTCCTCGTTTGCGCCTGCGGGCGACGGACGTCCGCCCATGCACCTGGGCCAGTGCAAGGCCTGGGCCTTCGACGGACCGGTGGTCGAGAAGGTCTACCCCATGTTCTTCCGCTGGCAGCCACCACCGAAAGCCGCCGGCTGATCCGCATGGCCATCGAGATCCACTTCGACGCGGTCGACTGCGCGCCAATCGACTCCGCCACCGTGATGGTGTTGCGCGATGGCGCGCGCGGCCTGGAGGTGCTGATGGTGCGCCGTCACGGGGATTCGGGCGTGCTGGGTGGCGTACACGTGTTCCCGGGTGGCAAGCTGGACGCGCAGGACAGCGAGGCGGCGCTGCCGGGCCTGGACCACGACGCCGGCTGGTTTGCACAGGCGCTGGCCGAGCCCGGTCTGGCGCCGGTGGTGGCGCGCGGCCTGTTCGCCTCGGCGCTGCGCGAGACCCGCGAGGAATGCGCACTGGCGCTGCCAGCGGATTCGTTGTGGCCCTGGTCACGCTGGATCACGCCACGCCAGCCGTCGGTGACCCGCAAGCGCTTCGACACCCGCTTCTTCGTTGCCGTCGCGCCGCCGGACCAGGAGGCGGTGCACGACGACTTCGAGGCCACCGAGGTGGTGTGGGTGCCTCCGGCCGAAGGCTTGCAGCGCTACTGGGCCGGCGAGATCGACCTGGCGCCGCCGCAGATCATGAGCCTGGTGCAGCTGGTGCGCATCCGGGATGTGGTCGGGGCGCTCGACCTGGCTCGCCAGCGCCCGCCGGCCCTGATCGAGCCGCAGCCGTTCGACGACCACGGCGAGCGCGTGATCTGCTACCCGGGTGATCCCGCGCACCCGGTGCGCGAGCCCGCCTGGATCGGGCCGACACGGCTGCGCTACCGCAACCGGCGCTTCGAGCCAGAGGGCGGTCTGGCGGCCCTGCTGGGGGACTGAACAACGCTCAGAAACGACAACGCCCACTCGGAAGTGGGCGCTGAAGTGGAACGAATTCCTGGCGGAGGAGGAGGGATTCGAACCCTCGGTACAGGAGAACCTGTACGCCGGATTTCGAATCCGGTGCATTCGACCACTCTGCCACCTCTCCGCGGTCAAGCCCTGCATTCTAGCAGCAGCTTGGGTGTCGCTTTTTCCGCGACTCACCGGCCCGGGCGCGGTGCGACAATGCCACCCACCCAGAGCGCATCACATGCTTGTCGACACCCAGCCCGCCACCTACCAGCACGTACCGGCCACCGCCGAGGTGCGAGACCAGTGGGTGAATTCACGGTTGATTGCCGTGCTCATGGACAACGTGATGCCCACCCTCGGGGCCGCCCTCATGGCCATTCCCCTGGTGGTCTTCATGCTGTGGAACGAGGTCAACCTGTTCGTGCTCCTGGGCTGGGTGATCGCGCTGCTCTTCATGATCGGGTTCCGCTACCGCATGCTGGGCGTCTACCGCCTCAAGTTTGACATTCAGGAAGGCTCGCGGCGCAAGACCTTCATCAGGCGCTACCAGTGGTCCTGGGTGGCCATCGCCTTCCTCTGGGCCAGTGTCGTGCCAATGAGCTACGGACGATCGGGTGTCGGGGTGCAGTTCATCTGCGGGATGCTGGTGATGGGCCAGGGACTGATTTCGCTGGTTTCGTTCAGCCCCTACCTGCCCGTGTTCCGCGTCTACGCCAACACCGTGGTGCTGGTGGTTGCGGGCGCTCTGGTCGCGGCGCCTTTCACGGTGTCCCAGCAGTCGCCCAATGCGATGCCCATTGACACCAGCGCGGGTCTGCTGGTCTTGCTGGTGCTGTTCTGGTGGTTGCTGATGTCTGCCGGCAAACGCCTCAACGAGGTCTACCGTTCCAGCTTCGAGCTCCAGTTTTCAAACCAGGAGCTGATCGACTCCCTGACGCAGCAAACCCGGGCTTCCCTGCGCGCCGTGGCAACCAAGAACCGCTTTCTGGCCTCTGCCGCACACGACCTGCGCCAGCCGGTGCATGCGCTCAGCCTGTACGCCGACTGGCTGGCCACCGAGCCGGAGATGGCGCGCGACATCTCACCGCGCATCCTGCAGTCCACCCGGGCGATCAACGAGCTGTTCGACTCGCTGTTCGACCTCACGCGCATCGACGCGGGCAACTACAAGGTGCGGCTCCAGCACGTGAATGTCCAGCAATTGTTCGCCGATCTGTCGCTGCAATTCGCACCGGTTGCTGCGGGCAAGTCGATCCGGTTGCGCACCCACACCCGTCCTGCCGTGATCTGGGCCGATCCTGTGGTGCTGCGGCGCATCCTGGGCAACCTGCTGTCGAATGCCCTCAAGCACACGAGCAAGGGGGGCGTGTTGCTGGGCCTGCGCTACCGCGAGGACATGCTGCTGTTCGAGGTGTGGGACACCGGTGTGGGCATCGCCCGCGAGCACCAGCAGGCCATCTTCCAGGAGTTCTTCCGGGTTTCGCAGCACCATGGGACCGAGGACAGCCTGGGCCTGGGGCTCACCATCGTCTCCAAGCTGGCGACGATGATGGGTTACCAGCTGGCCCTTTCCTCCGAGGCCAACCGGGGCAGCGTGTTCCGGGTGATGATCCCGCTCTACACCCAGCAGCAGGGTGTGCCGGACGTGCCGACCTGAATCACATGTCCAGAAGGCCGGCGGTACGGGCGAGGTGGCTGGCCTGCGAACGGCTCTTGACGTTCAGGCGGCGGAACAGGCGCCACAGGTGCACCTTGACCGTGTGCTCGCTGATCTGCAGCTGCTCGGCGATGTCGCGGTTGGACAGACCCCGGTCGAGCATGACCAGCAACTGTTTCTGGCGCTTGGATAGCTTCTCGGGAATCGTCGGGGCGTTCTCGTCTTCCGGCTCATCGGCCAGAAATTCGCGCAGCACGCGGCCGATCTGCGCCGCTCCGGCCGACTTTTCCACATAGGCGTCGGCGCCGGCTTCGCGGGCCAGGTCCTCGTAGTCGGAAGCCGGGGAAGCCGAGAGCACGATGAGCGAGGTGTCGGGCAGCATCTGGCGGATTTCCCGCACACCCGACACACCATGGGTGTCGGGCAGCTTGAGGTCCAGGCACACCAGTTCGGGCTCGCCGTGTTCGGCGATGGCACGGCTGACGGTCGCCAGACGCTCCAGTTCAATCACTTGGGTCGAGGTCCGCAGGCGGCGAAGCAGCATGACGACGGCCTCGCGCATCAGGGGATGGTCGTCAATGACAAAGATACTCATGGCAAATGCTGTAGGAATAGGTGCTTCGAGGGTCCAGCATATAGATATCGACGGTACTTGGCGATACCAATTTGCGCCCCGTTGCAGTCCTTGTTTTTAGTTTTCCCCGGCTCAAGGCGCCGTGCGTGGAACTCCAGTCCTCATCTTGCATTGTCTCACCGGGGTCATTTCATGGGGAAAGACGAGGGCTGGATGGGCGGCCAAACCCGGACTCAGGTCACGGTTGCCGCGAAATGCTGCAGGGCCGAGGCGACCTCGGAGGGGCTCCCGGTCACCGACAGCCGGTCCTGAAGAGCTCCAAGTGCGGCCTCTCCCTGAGATTGCAACTGCCGGATGGCGTCCGCCGCGTCCCGCGGAGCCGGGAAACCGGCGCTCTGGATCAGCAGTTTGCCTTGTGCGTCGACCAGCTTGAAATAGAACTGTCCGTCTTTTTCGCGGTACTGCTTGAAGGCTGGCGCAGCCGCCTTGGTCGCCTTGGTGGTCGATTCGCTGGGCAAATCAGCCAGCGAGCGCAGGCCCACCGCGTGGCGCAGCCGGGCGGTGAATGGCGTCGCGATGGCACGGGCCTTCTCGGCACCCGCCTTGAGGGTCTTCTCAATCTGTGCCGGGTTCTGGATGAGGGCGTCGTAGACCTCGCGCATCGGCGCGATCTCGCGCTCCAGCCGGTCGAACAGCACCTGCTTGGCTTCCCCCCAGGCGACGCCGTCGGCGTAGGCCTGGGCGAGGGCCGCGGTTTCTTCGGCGCTGGCGAAGGCCTGGTAGAGCTGGAACAGGGCCGAGCCTGCTGTGTCCTTGGGCTCGCCCGGCGCCCGCGAGTCGGTCAGGATGCCCATGATGAGCTTGCGCAACTGCTCCTTCGGGGCGAACAGCGGAATCGTGTTGTCGTAGCTCTTGCTCATCTTGCGGCCGTCCAGGCCGGGCAGCAGGGCCACATGGTCCTCGGTCACCGCTTCTGGCAGCGTGAAGTGCTCGCCATAGAGGTGGTTGAAGCTGGAGGCGATGTCGCGCGCCATCTCGATGTGCTGGATCTGGTCGCGGCCCACCGGCACCTGGTGGGCGTTGAACATCAGGATGTCGGCCGCCATCAGCACCGGGTACATGAACAGGCCGGCGGTCACGCCCGCATCCGGGTCCTCGCCGGCGGCGTGGTTCTTGTCGACCGAAGCCTTGTAGGCATGGGCGCGGTTGAGCAGACCCTTGCCCGTGACACAGGTCAGCAGCCAGGTCAGCTCCGGAATCTCGGGGATGTCGGACTGGCGGTAAAAGGTCACCTTCTCGGGGTCCAGGCCGCAGGCCAGCCAGGTAGCCGCGATCTCCAGCGTGGAGCGCTGCACGCGTTCCGGGTCGCCGCCAGACTTGATGAGCGCGTGGTAGTCGGCCAGGAAGTAGAAATTCTGGGTGTCGGGCAGGCGGCTGGCGCGCACGGTGGGGCGCACGGCGCCGACGTAGTTGCCCAGATGGGGGGTGCCGGACGTGGTGATGCCGGTCAGGACGCGTTGGAGGCTCATGGACAGTCGGGGAAAAAATCAGAACAGCAGGGCGCGCACGGGTGTCAGCAGCAGCTCAATCAGCGAGTTGGTCAAACCCATCAGCGGGTACATCCAGAGCGAGCCGATCACGCCCATGATGACCAGACCCATCACGATGAAGAATCCCCAGGGTTCGATGCGCGAGACCATCACGGCCTGCTTCCAGGGCAGCAGGCCGACCAGGATGCGGCCACCATCCAGGGGAGGCACTGGAAACAGGTTGAAGGCGAACATCACCAGGTTCACCAGCACGCCAGCGCGGCCCATTTCCAGAAAAAACCGCTCGTCCACACCTAAGAAGATCATCAGGTACAGCGCCAGGGTCCAGCCGATGGCCTGCGCCAGGTTGGCGCCTGGCCCGGCCAGCGCCACCCAGACCATGTCCCGCTTGGGGTTCCTCAGACGCCCGAACTGCACCGGCACCGGCTTGGCGTAGCCGAACAGGAAGGCCCCGGACGTCGCGAAATACAGCACCAGTGGCATGAGGATCGTGCCGATCGGGTCGATGTGTTTGATCGGGTTGAGCGTGATGCGGCCCAGCTTCCAGGCGGTGTCATCGCCGAAGTGCCGGGCGGCGTAGCCGTGGGCCGCCTCGTGCACCGTGATGGCGAACAGCACGGGCAGGGCGTATATGGCGACGGTTTGAACGATCTGGGCGAAATCCATCGGCCTATTGTCCCAGACCCAGGATTTGCAGCGCCCCGCGGCCCTCGCGCACCACCTCGGGCTCGCCACCGGCGCCCATCGCGGTCAGGTCGATCACGGTGGTGGGTTCCAGAGCGCAAGCGCCCGCATCGATCACGCCGTCGACCTCGCGTTCAAAGCGCTCGCGGATCTCGCTGGCGTCGTTCATCGGGTCGCTTTCGCCCGGTGCGATCAGCGTGGTGGCCAGCAGCGGGGCGTTGTGCAGGTCCAGCAGCGCCAGCAGGGCAGCGTGCTGCGGCACACGCAGCCCGATGGTCTTGCGCGAGGGGTGGCTCACCCGCCGGGGCACCTCCTTGCTGGCTTCGAGGATGAAGGTGTAGGGCCCCGGCGTGGCCAGCTTCAGCAGCCGGTACTGCCGGTTGTCAACCTTGGCGTAGCTGGAGAGCTGGCTCAGGTCGCGGCAGAGCAGGGTCAGGTGGTGCTTGTCGTCGACCTGGCGGATGCGGCGCAGCCGGTCGGCCGCGGCCTTGTCGTCCAGGTGGCAGGCCAAGGCGTAGCTGGAGTCGGTCGGCACGGCGAGCACGCCGCCCCGTTCAAGCAATTGCACCGCCTGCTTGAGCAGCCGCGGCTGTGGGTTGTCGGGGTGGACTTCAAAGAACTGGGACATGACGCGATTGTGCGCTGGACAGAGCGCGGTTTCAGCCTTGCGGTGGCAGCCAGGCCAAGCCCACAACGGCGCGATGGCCGTGGGCAACCGGAAGCGCAGCCGTCACTGGATGCGCGATTCGAGCAGGGACCAGACCGGCGTGACGCCGCCCGGCAGGTCGGGCAGCTTGCCCAGGTCGGTGTGGCTTTCGTCGGGGCTGTGGAAGTCGCTGCCGCGCGAGGCCAGCAGATCGAACTCGCTGCAGAACTCGGCGTATTTCACATAGTCGGCCTGGCTGTGGGCGCCAGTGACCACCTCGACACCACGGCCCCCGTGCGTGCGGAACTCGTTGAACAGCGCGAATTCTTCGTTGGCGGTGAACTTGTAGCGGGCCGGGTGCGCGATCACTGCGACACCACCGGCGCCGGTGATCCACTTCACCGCATCACCCAGGTTGGCCCAACGGTGCGGCACGAACCCGGGCTTGCCCTCTGCCAGGTACTTGCGGAACACGGCGTTGGTGTCGGGGCAATGGCCTGACTCGACGATATAGCGGGCGAAGTGGCTGCGCGAGATCAGGTCGGGGTTGCCGACGTATTTCATCGCGCCTTCGAAGGCGCCGGGAATGCCCGCGCGCGCCAGCTCCACACCCATCTGCCGGGCGCGTTCCTCGCGGCCGCCACGGGTCTGGCGCAGCCCGTTGACCAGCGCCCGATCGGTGGGATCGAAGCCCAGCCCGACGATGTGCACCGTGACGTTGGCGAACGTGACCGAGATTTCGGTGCCGGTGAGGTAGGGCAGACCCACCTGCCGGGCCGCCGCTGCCGCGCGCTCCTGACCGCCGACCTCGTCGTGGTCGGTCAGCGCCCAGAGTTCGACGCCATTGGTCTTGGCCCGGGGCGCGAGCTCCTCGGGCATGAGCGTGCCATCCGAGACAACGGAGTGGCAGTGCAGGTCGGCGTTGGTCAAATGGGTCACCTGTTCATTTTAGTGGCCGCCCTCTGCCCCCGCTGTCGTCGCGGGGATGGCCTCAGCCGGTGTTCCGCAGACCAGCTGCGATGCCGTTGATCGAGAGGTGGATACCCCGGCGCACCTTCTCATCCTCGTTGTCCAGATCACCCGACCGGTGGCGTTGTACCAGTTCGACCTGCAGGTGGTGCAGCGGGTCGATGTAGGGGAAGCGGTGGCGCACCGAGCGCTGCAGGGCTTCGTTGTTGGCCAGCCGCTGCTTCTCGCCGGTGATCAGGGTCAGGGCTTCGGCCGTGCGGTGCCACTCGGCCTCGATGGCGTCGAACACCTTCTTGCGCAGCTTCTTGTCCTCGACCAGCTCGGCGTAGCGCGTGGCCAAGGCCAGGTCGCTCTTGGCCATCACCATGTCCATGTTGGACAGCAGGGTGCTGAAGAAGGGCCATTGCTTGAACATCTTCTGCAGCAGCTCCTTGCGCTGGGTCTGGCCCTTGGCGCCGCCGCCCTTGAGGAAAGCCTGGACCGCCGAGCCGAAACCGTACCAGCCAGGCAGCGTCAGGCGGCACTGGCCCCAGCTGAAGCCCCAGGGGATGGCCCGCAGGTCTTCGATCTTCTGCGTCGCCTTGCGCGAAGCGGGGCGCGAGCCGATGTTGAGTTCGGCGATTTCGCGGATCGGTGTCGCGGCGAAGAAGTACTCGGGGAAGCGCGGCGTGTCGTAAACCAGCGCGCGGTAGGCCTTCATGCTGGCGATGGACAGCTCGGCGGCGGCGTCCAGGAAGGCCTTGGGCGCGTTGCGCGTGGGCTGCAGCAGCGTGGCCTCCAGCGTGGCAGCGACCAAGGTTTCGAGGTTGCGCCGACCGATCTCGGGGTTGGCGTATTTCGAGCCGATCACCTCGCCCTGTTCGGTCAGCCGGATCTGGCCGCGCACCGTGCCCGGCGGCTGGGCCAGGATGGCCTGGTAGCTCGGGCCACCGCCGCGACCGACGGTGCCGCCGCGGCCGTGGAACATGCGCAGACCGATGGTCTTCTCGGCCCCCGCGTTGAGGTGGTCGAACAGCTCGACCAGCGCGATCTCGGCGCGGTAGAGCTCCCAGTTGCTGGTGAAGATGCCGCCGTCCTTGTTGCTGTCGGAGTAGCCGAGCATGATGTCCTGCTCGCCATAGCCGTCGGCCGCGCCGCGCAGCACCATCTCGCGCACGCCCGGCAGTGCGTAGTACTCGCGCATGATGGGTGCGGCGTTGCGCAGGTCTTCGATGGTCTCGAACAGCGGTACCACGATCAGGTCGGCCACGGCGTCCTCGCCAAGCAACCCGTGGACCAATCCCACTTCCTTCTGCAGCAGCAGGACTTCGAGCAGGTCGCTGACTGTTTCGGTGTGGCTGATGATGGCGTGTCGGATCGCCGCATTGCCGTAGCGCTGTCGTGCCAGGCGCGCGGTTTCGAAGATGGCCAGCTCGCTCTGCGCGTGGGCCGAGTAGTCGACGCCAGGCACCCGCAGCGGCCGCGCGTCGTTGAGCTGTTTCAGCAGCAGGGTGCGTTTGGCGTTTTCGTCGAGGGCGCTGTAGTCCGGCTCGATGCGGGCCGTGGCCAGCAGTTCGGCCACCACCTCTTCGTGTTTGTCCGAGCTCTGGCGGAGGTCCACCGTGGCGAGGTGAAAACCGAACACCTCCACCGCACGGATCAGCGGCCGCAGGCGGCCGCGCACCAGGTGGGCGCCGTGGTGCGCCAGCAGCGAGGCTTCGATGGTGCGCAGGTCGGCCAGCAGCTCTTCGGGGCCGCTGTAGGGGTCCTGCGGTGCGATGGCATGCCGTGCCGCTTCGCCGCCGGTGAGCGTCTGCAGGGTGGCGGCCAGACGGGCGTACATGCCGGTGAGGGCGCGGCGGTAGGGTTCGTCCTGGCGGTGGGCGTTGCGGTCGGGCGAGCGCTCGGCCAGCGCCTGCATCGCGGGCGAGACCTGGGTGAGGATGGCCGACACAGACAGTTCGGCGCCGAGCAGGTGGATCTGGGTCAGGTGGTGGCGCAGCACCATCTCGCACTGGCTGCGCAAGGCCAGGTCCAGCGTGGGTGCGGTGACATTGGGGTTGCCGTCGCGGTCGCCGCCGATCCACTGGCCCATGCGCAGGAAGGGCGCGAGGCCCTCGGCCGCAGCCTCGCCGAGCCCCTCTTCGAGGTCGCGGTAGATGCGTGGGATCTCGCTCAGGAAGGTGGCCTGGTAGTAGCTGAGCGCGTTCTCGATCTCGTCGGCCACGGTGAGCTTGGTGTAGCGCAACAGGCGGGTCTGCCACAGCTGCGTGACGCGGGCGCGCAGCTGCAGTTCGTTGTCGGCCAGCTCGCGCGGCAGCAGGTGGTCGCGCTCGGCCAGCAGGCGGGCGATGTCGCGCTCGGCGTCCAGGATGCTCTTGCGCTGCACCTCGGTGGGGTGGGCAGTGAGCACCGGGGAGATGTGCGCTTCGGCCAGGCTCTGCACGATCTGTGCGGGCGCGATGCCGGCCTTGTGCAGGCGTTGCAGCGTCATGGCCAGGCTACCGGGCTGCACATCACCCGCGCGCTCGTGGATGGCGCGGCGGCGGATGTGGTGGCGGTCTTCGGCCAGGTTGGCCAGGTGGCTGAAATAGGTGAAGGCGCGGATCACGCTGACCGTCTGCTGGCCCGACAGCCCCTTGAGCAGCTTCTTGAGCGTCTTGTCGGCCGATTCGTCGGCGTGCCGGCGAAACGCCACCGAGAGCTGGCGGATCAGCTCGATCAGTTCGAACATCGCCTTGCCCTCCTGCTCCCGGATCACATCACCCAGGATGCGGCCCAGGAGGCGAATGTCTTCGACCAGGGGCAGGTCCTTGTCGGCGCTGGCACGGCTGCGGGATGCGGGGGCGGCTTTGCGGGCGGGGGAGGGGCTCATGCGGGGTGGTGGCGAGGGGATGCCAAGAGAGGTATTGCTGAAATTTTGGGCAGGGGCCATGCTAGCATCCAAAGTTCCCCGCACCGTTACCAACGGGGTACGAAAACGCCGGTTCCGGCCTGATCTTTTTTTTGATAGTGCACCGTGTCCATTTCAATCCCGCCCGCCCCGCTTGACATCACGATCGCCACGCGGGAGAGCCGTCTGGCGCTGTGGCAGGCCGAGCACGTCAAGGCGCTCTTGCAATCTCTGGGCCACCGCGTGACGCTGCTGGGCATGACGACCCAGGGCGACCAGATCCTGGATCGCAGCCTCTCCAAGGTGGGTGGCAAGGGTCTGTTCGTGAAGGAGCTGGAGGTGGCGCTGCAAGAGCGGCGGGCCGACATCGCCGTGCACTCGCTCAAGGACGTGCCGATGGACCTGCCCGACGGGTTCGCCCTGGCCTGTGTGATGGAGCGCGAAGATCCGCGCGATGCCTGGGTGTCCGCCTCCTGTGCCTCGCTGGCCGACCTGCCCAGGGATGGGGTGGTCGGCACGTCCAGCCTGCGCCGGCTGGTGTTGCTGCGCGAGGCGCTGGACCGTCTGGGCCGGCAGGACGTGCGCATCGAACCGCTGCGCGGCAACCTCGACACCCGCCTGCGCAAACTCGACGAAGGCCAGTACCACGCCATCGTGCTGGCGGCCGCTGGTCTCAAGCGTCTGGGCCTGTCTTCGCGCATCCGCGGCATCTTCGACCCCGAACAGTCGCTGCCCGCCGCCGGGCAGGGCGCGCTGGGCATCGAGATTCGCAGCGACCGCACCGATCTGATGCAGGCCCTTGCGCCGCTGGTGCATATACCCACTTGGTTGCGCGTGGCGGCCGAACGCACGGTTTCCCGCGCCATGGGCGGCAGCTGCTCGATGCCGCTGGCCGCCTATGCCCGCTGGGACGCCGAGGCGCCGCAGACCCTGCGCCTGGACGCCGCCTGGGGCGATCCCGAGGGGCGCTTGGCGGTGGTGAGGGTGAAGGAGCAGGCGCGCATCGAGACGCTCGAACAGGCAGAAGCCCTGGGACACCGGGTGGCGCAGGCCTTGCGCGCCGGCGGTGCCCGCGCAGCGGGAGGCTGAGCCTTGGCAGGGCACGCCGCCGTGCCTCCCCGCTGGTTTCGGCTGATCGTGACGCGGCCCGCCGGCGAAGCCGGTGCATGGGTGGCGGCGCTGCAGGCCCGGGGGTGGGCGGCGCACAGCCTGCCCCTGATCGACATCGGCGCGCCGCGCGACCCGCAGGTGCTGGCTCGGCTGCGCGACGCGCAGGCGCACTGGAGCCGATGGGACGCCCTGATGTTCGTGAGTACCGCGGCGGTGCAGCACTTTTTCGACGGTGTGGTTCCTGATGCCGGGACGCATCGGGCAGGCACACGGTTCTGGGCGCCGGGGCCGGGCACGGCGCGAACGCTCTCGGTGGCCTTGCAGCGTCTCGGCCTGGGGCCCGAGCGGATCGACCAGCCACCGGCCGATGCACTGCAGTTCGATTCCGAGCATCTGTGGCCTGTGGTGTCGTCTCAGGCGAAGCCTGGTGCCCGTTTGCTGGTGGTGCGGGGCGTGTCCACCTCGGCCGACGGCGTGCCCATGGGTGGGACCGAGGGCAGTGGGCGCGAGTGGCTGATGGAGCAGTGCCGCGCACGCGGGGCCGCGGTTGAGGCCTGCGCCGCCTACGAACGGCATGCTCCCCGGTGGACCCCGTCTGACCGGGCCCTGGCAGAGCAGGATGCCCTCTGGCTCTTCAGCAGTTCAGAGGCGGTGGCCCATCTGCGGACGGCGATGCCAGCGGCCGACTGGTCCCGCGCCGGGGCCTTGTGCACCCACGAACGGATCGCGGCGGCGGCGCGGGCGGCGGGCTTTGTACACGTGTACACCAGCCGCCCGTCATTGCCCGATGTGTTGGTCGCCCTAGAATCGGTGCGGAGCCCGATATGAGCAACGACACTCCCGAACCTTCCCCCGCTGCGCCGACCCCGGTTCTTCCCGTGGTGACCACCGGCTCAGGCTCCCCTGCACCTGCCCGGCGCGGTGGGGTCTGGCTGGGCGCGCTGGCGCTGCTGCTGGCAGTGCTGACGCTGATGATGGCCGGCCTGCTGTGGCAGAAGGTGGATTTCACCCAGAAGGAACTGGCGCGCCGCACCCAGGTCAGCGAAACCCAGTCGTCGGAAACACGGACGGTGGCGGCGCAGGCCGAGGCCCAGGTCAAGGAACTGCAGGCGCGTCTGGCGGTGGCCGAGGTCCGCCTGTCCGAGGTCAGTCTGCAGCGCTCCCAGCTCGAAGAGCTGATGCTGGCGCTGTCCCGGTCCCGGGACGACAACCTGGTGCAAGATCTGGAGTCCTCCCTGCGCCTGGCCCAGCAACAGTCTCAGCTCACCGGCAGCGTGCAGCCGTTGCTCGCGGCCCTGCAGTCGGCCGATGAGCGCATCGCCCGGGCCGCGCAGCCGCGGCTGAACCCGGTCCAGCGCGCCATTGCGCGCGATGTGCAGCGCATCCGCAGCACATCGGTGGCCGATGTGCCCTCGCTGGTACAGCGGCTGGACGAGCTGGTGCAACGGGTGGATCAGTGGCCGGTGCCCAACGACGTCGGCCCCCGTTCACCGGCGGCACGCAAGGCGTCTGGCTCCGGCAGCGCCTCGACAGCATCCGCGAACCCTGCCGAACCTGCCGCGCCCGCGGCCGGCGGCTGGGACCGCGCGGTGCAGACCTGGTCCGGCTTCTGGTCGCGCGTGTGGGAGGAAACCACCCGCAGCGGACGGGAGCTGGTGCGGGTGAGCCGCATCGACCGGCCTGAAGCGGTGTTGCTGGCGCCGGAGCAGGCGTTCTTCCTCCGGGAGAACCTCAAGCTGCGGCTGCTCAACGCGCGGCTGGGCCTGCTGGCCCGCCAGATGGACGCGGTGCAGGACGACCTCAAGACCATCGATGCGGCACTCGCTCGCCACTTCGACACCACCGCTCCCGACGTCGCGGCGGCCCAGGCCGCAGTGACGCAGCTGCGCGCCGAACTGGTGCTCACGGAATGGCCCCGGCCCGAAGAGAGTCTGGCGGCGCTCGCGGTGGCCGCGGGAGGACGCTGATGAACGGGCCGCGGCGCCAGCGGGGTGCGATGCGCAATGTCTTCTGGTTGCTGGGTCTGGCCGCTCTGGCTGTGGCCCTGGCACTGCTGACCGGACACAACCAGGCCATGGTGAGCCTGTTCTGGCCGCCCTACCGGTTCGATGTCTCGTTCAACTTTGTCCTGTTCTGCCTGGTGGCGGGTTTCGTGCTGCTGTACCTGGCCCTGAGGGCATTGAGCATGTTCCGCGAGCTGCCCCGCCAGGCGCAGCGCTGGCGCAGCCAGCAGATGGAGCGGGCGGCGGTCGGCGCGCTGATGGACGCCTTGTCCAACCAGATCGCTGGCCGCTTCGTCCGTGCGCAGGCGGCCGGGCTTGCGGCGCTGGAACAGCTCAACAGCCACCCGGCTGCCCAGTGGCCACGGCGTGGACAACTCCAGCAACTGGCCCACCTGCTGGTGGCCGAAGCGGCTCAATCGCTGCAGAACCGCAGCGCCCGCGACGAGCACCTGCAGGCGGCGCTGCATCCGAAACTGGCCAAGGAGTCGACCGAGGCCCGTGAGGGTGCCCTGATGCGGGCGGTCCGCTGGGCGGTCGAGGACCGAGACCTTCACGCGGCCCGCAGCCACCTGGACGAGCTTCCCCAGGGGGCGTCTCGCCGCATCCAGACGCTGCGCCTGAAGCTGCGGGTGGCGCGTCTGGGGGGAGCGACCGCCGAGGCACTGGAAACAGCGCGTCTGCTCGCCAAGCACCGCGCCTTTTCGCCAGAGGCCTCGCGCAGCATCGTGCGCGGTCTGGCGCTGGATGCGCTGCGCGAGGCGCACGACCTAGCCCAGCTGCAATCCGTGTGGTCGCGCCTGGATGCGTCCGAGCGCGCCATGCCCGAGCTGATCCTGGCGGCAGTGGAGCGTGCCCATCGGCTGGTGGCCCTGGCGCCTGACGAAGACATGGCAGCACAGGCCCACGAATTGACCGGTGGCTGGCTGGAACCCGTCTGGCAGGGATTTGCTGCACTGGATGAGGGCTTGCAGCACAAGCTGGCGCTGGCAATGGAACCCGGGCTGATGCGGCTGGACGCCACGGGGCTGGCGCGTCTCGAACAGAGCCAGCGGCAGTGGCCCAACAACGCCTACCTGCAGTACCTCACCGGTCAGGCCTGCCGGCAGCGCCAGCTCTGGGGCAAGGCGTCCCAGTTGCTGGGCCAGGCCAGCCACAGCCTGCACGAGCCGGCCCTGCTGCGCCGTACGTGGTGTGCCCTGGCGTTGCTGGCGGAGGAGCGCCAGGACCAGGCGGGTGCCCAGGCCGCGTGGAAGCGGGCGGCGCTGCTGGGCGACTGAAGCTGGCGGGCTGGTTTGCCCGCTGCCTTGCAGCCACTGACACAAAGAAAAAGCCGACCCAAGGGTCGGCTTTTTGTTTGCTGGGAACCTGGGTCCGGAATCAGCGATTCTCGAACGGGAGGCTCACATCGCGCAGGTCCTTGCGGGTCTCCACCAGCACCAGCGGGCCTTCATCGACCAGCACCACCGGCCTGGGTTCGCGGGGCACATGGATCGGCCTGGGCTCTGCAGCGATGGCGGCCTGGATCTCGGCGACCTTTGCTGCATCCGAATTGACCCATTCGAGCCCGCTGGCCTGTGCCACGCGGTGCAGGTCGTCCATCGACAACGTGTACGGCACGACCTTGGGCATGCCGGCGGTTGCCGCCGCGACCGAAGGCGCGGGGGCGGCGGGAGCCACCACATCAGGAATCACCGCGACCGGTTCGGCCACCACCACGGGCGCGGGCTCGACCTGTGACGGCGCTGGGCTCGCGGGCTGGGTGAAGTAGCTGCGCACCGGGCGTTGCTCGTCCTGCTGGTCGGTGGCCACCGGGGCCACTGGCTCCGCACCTGCGGGGACTTCTTCCCTGTTTTCACCGTCACGAGGCGCGCGCTCGCGGCGGTCGCGGCCATAGCGGTCGCGGCTGCGGCGTTCGCGCGGCGCGCGGGGTGCGGCGGCATCGCCTTCCGCCATCTCTGCGGGCGCTGCCTCGGACGGCTCCGAGGTCATCGCGTCAGCAGGGGCTGCGTTGAGCAGCGCGGTGTCCGCCACGCCTTGTGATGCGTTGTCGACGGGCTCCTGCCCCTGGCGCCGGCGGTTGTCACCACGGCCACCACGGCGTTCGCGGCGAGCGCCTTCGGCGGCGGCCTCAGGTGCTTCACCTGCCGGCGTGGTGGAGACCTGTCCTTCCAGTGCGGTGCTGTCGGCGACCTGGTCCTGGCGGTTGTCTCGGCGGCTGTCCCGACGCCCACCGTTGCGACCCTGTCCCTCGGCGCGTTCACCCCGCGGTTCGCCGCTGCGACCCTCGGCGCGGTGGTCACCACGGCGGCCTTCACCATTGCCGCGGCCCTGGATCTCGGTGCGCTCTCCCCGGTTTTCGCCGCGGGGCGGGCGGTTGCCCTGGCGCTCGCCGCGGTCACCGCGACCTTCGCCATTGCGGCCACCACGACCACGGCCGTCCCTGGACGACTTGCCTTCGCCGCGATCGGTTTTCGGCGCTTCAGCAGCGGCCGGTGCCGGAGCAGGCGTCACTGGTGCTGCAGCGGGTGCCATGCCGAACAGGCTCTTGAGCCAGCCAAAGAAGCCTTTTTCGGCAGGGGCGGCGGCACGCGCTGGCGCGGGCTCGACCACCACCGCAGGGGACGCGACCACCGGTGCGGGCGCAGCCACCTCGGGCTTGGGCGCAGCCACTGGTGCCGGGCCGTCGGGCAGCACACCCTTGATCACCGGCTCCTGCTTGTTGGTGCGCTCCTGACTTCGGCGCGTGAAGCTGGCCACATCGTCCACTTCCTCGGCCAGCTTGTAGCTGGAGTCGAGGTTGTCCAGGCGCGGATCGTCGTGCTTGAGACGCTCGAGCTTGTAGTTCGGCGTGTCCAGCGACTTGTTGGGCACCAACAGCACGTTGATGCGCTGCTTGAGTTCGATCTTGGTGATCTCGGTGCGCTTCTCGTTGAGCAGGAAGCTGGCCACTTCGACAGGCACCTGCACCAGTACGGCGGCCGTGCTGTCCTTGAGCGACTCCTCCTGGATCACGCGCAGGATCTGCAGCGCCGAGCTTTCGGTGTCGCGGATGTGGCCGGAGCCACCGCAGCGCGGGCAGGGGATGGACGAACCTTCGCTGAGCGTGGGCTTCAGGCGCTGTCGGCTCATTTCGAGCAGGCCGAACTTGCTGATGGAGCCGAACTGCACGCGGGCGCGGTCCTGGCGCAGCGCGTCGCGCAGGCGGTTTTCCACCTCGCGGCGGTTCTTCGACTCTTCCATGTCGATGAAGTCGATCACGATCAGGCCACCCAGGTCGCGCAGGCGGGCCTGGCGCGCCACTTCGTCGGCGGCTTCCAGGTTGGTGCGGGTGGCGGTTTCCTCGATGTCACCGCCCTTGATGGCGCGCGCCGAGTTCACGTCGACCGCCACCAGCGCTTCGGTCTGGTCGATCACGATGGCGCCACCGCTGGGCAGCTGCACGATGCGGCTGTAAGCGGTCTCGATCTGGTGTTCGATCTGGAAGCGGCTGAACAGCGGCGCATCGTCGCGGTAGCGCTTGACGCGGTGACCGTGCTCGGGCATCACATGGCTCATGAATTGGTGAGCCTGTTCGTAGATGTCGTCGGTGTCGATCAGGATCTCGCCGATGTCGCTGTTGAAGTAGTCGCGGATGGCGCGGATCACCAGGCTCGATTCCTGGTAGATCAGGAAGGCGCCCTTGCCACCCTTGGCCGCGCCGTCGATGGCGTTCCACAGCTTGAGCAGGTAGTTCAGGTCCCACTGCAGTTCGGCCGCCTCGCGGCCGATGCCGGCGGTACGGGCGATGATGCTCATGCCGTTGGGATACTCCAGCTGGTCCAGTGCCTGCTTGAGTTCCTGGCGGTCTTCGCCCTCGATGCGGCGGCTGACGCCACCGCCGCGCGGGTTGTTGGGCATCAGCACCACATAGCGGCCGGCCAGGCTCACGAAGGTGGTGAGGGCTGCGCCCTTGTTGCCGCGTTCTTCCTTCTCGACCTGGACCAGCAGTTCCTGGCCTTCCTTGATCACGTCGTTGATGCGGGCCTGGGAGGGCGAGGCATTGCCCTGGAAGTACTGCTTGGAGATTTCCTTGAACGGCAAGAAGCCGTGGCGGTCTTCGCCGTAGTCGACGAAGCAGGCTTCGAGCGAGGGCTCGACGCGGGTGACGACGGCCTTGTAGATGTTGCCCTTGCGCTGTTCGCGCCCTTCGATTTCGATTTCGTAGTCGAGCAGTTTCTGCCCGTCCACGATCGCCAGGCGGCGCTCTTCGGCCTGCGTGGCGTTGATCAGCATGCGCTTCATGTTGCGTTTCCTTTTCACTGTCGCTGACAAGGCGCGCGGACAGGCCGCACACCAGGATGCCGTGAGCCAGCGAAAGAACGCGAACGGGAGGAATTGCCGGAGAGCCGTTGACCCGGTGATGTCCCGACTGCATCGGGTGGTCTGTCGGCAGGGGCTGTGCGCACAGCGGCGCGCCAAGGCCCTGCGGCCGGGTCAGGGCGTAGGCGCGTGGATGTGGGTGAGCAGGCAGGGCATGACGGATGTCGTTGACATGGATCTTGCCGTTTCGGTCACTGTCTTCACTTTGTCCTCGGTCAGCCGCACCAGCCCGCCTGTGGCGTTGCAAGAAGGGCTGACCGATTGGGGTATTCCGTAATCTGGTTCGCTACTCTTTTGTCGGCTCTCCTGTGGCTTCCATCCGGATCGTTTCCCGCCATGGAGACGTCTGGGACGTCGTGCGCAGGATGGTTCGAGCCGGGTGCCACAGGTGGCACGGGTCGTCAATCGCATCCGGTTTCAGCCTTGCTGTTCCGGGTCGCTGGACGTGACTGCCTTAAACTCAGGAAAATCAATCACTTACAACGCGCGACTGGCGTGACACATTATAGGGGGCTGCCCCTGATGATGGCGCAGGTCTGATGGTGTTTTTCCCTTGAATTCTCCAGTTTCTGACGGTCCCGGGGCCGTGCGACATCTCCTTGTGGACGAGGATTCGGCCGGGCAACGGCTGGACAACTACCTGTTTCGTGAGCTCAAGGGTGTTCCCAAGACCCACATCTACCGGATCATCCGTTCGGGTGAGGTGCGGCGCAACAAAGGCAGGATTTCGGCAGACGACCGGGTGCAGGCCGGGGATGTGTTGCGCATTCCTCCCATCCGGCTGTCCGAGCGTCCGGCCGAGAAAGCGGCGCAGCCGGTTCCTGTGCGCGATTTCCCGGTCATCCATGAAGACGACGCTTTCCTTGCGCTAGACAAACCGGCGGGTGTGGCTGTGCATGGGGGCAGCGGGGTCAGTTTCGGGGTGATTGAACAGTTGCGCAGGTCACGTCCGGATGCCCGTTTCCTTGAGTTGGTCCATCGGCTGGATCGCGAAACCAGCGGTCTGCTGTTGATCGCAAAAAAGAAAAGTGCCCTGAAGTCGCTGCAGGATCAGTTCCGCGAGCGTGAAACCGGTAAAACCTATTTGGCTCTGGTCCGGGGGCGCTGGCCTTCCAAACTGAAAGTTTTAGACCAGCCGCTGCACAAATACCTGCTGCCCGATGGAGAGCGGCGGGTGCGTGTGGTCGATGCCGCACATCCCGATGCCATGCGCGCTGTCACGCTCGTGGCGGTGCGAAAGCATCTGCCCGCGCCCTCTGGGCTGGAGGCGGTTTGCCCGGATGGATTGACTTTGCTGGAAGTCACTATCAAGACCGGGCGCACCCATCAGATTCGTGTCCATCTGTCCCATGCCGGCTTTCCAATCGTTGGGGACGACAAGTACGGGGATTTTGATTTCAACCGGCTGTTGGCGAAGGCTGGTTTGCGCCGCATGTTTCTTCATGCCTGGCGATTGCGCCTGACCCATCCTATTTCTGGTCAGTCGATGGAGTTACATTCTGAATTGCCTGTCGAGCTTGGGCCTTGGGCAGGTTCCTGAAAATCCCATTAGAATTTCTGCCGGCATCGTTGGGATGTCCATATCGCTGAAATTTACCAATACCAAAGGAAACGCAATGGCAACCTATTCTGAACTGATGGCACAGGCGCAGGCATTGATGAGTCAGGCCGAGCAGGCGCGCAAGAACGAACTGGCCGCCGCTATCGCCGACATCAAAGCGAAGATGAAGGAATATGGCATCACGGTGGCTGATTTGGGTGGTGCAGCGGCTGGCGCCAAAAAGGCCGCCAAGTCGAAATCCAAGGCTGTCGCCAAGTACCGTGGCCCCAACGGGGAGCTGTGGGCCGGCGGCCCGGGCCGCAAGCCGGAGTGGGTGCGCGCGGTGCTGGCTGCGGGCAAGAGCCTTGAGGATTACCGCATTTGAGGGTGTAAGAGCCCCAACGCACACAGGGCACCTGCGGGTGCCTTTTTTGTTGAGCCGCAGCAATAATCGACTGCTTTCGACTCCCTTTCCATGCGCCTACGCCAATACGACCTCATCGCCTTCGACTGGGACGGCACCCTGTTCGACTCCACCGCCATCATCGTGCGCAGCATCCAGGCAGCGGTGCGGGACGTGGGGGGGGCGGTTCCGAGCGAGGCGGCGGCCAGCTACGTGATTGGCATGGGCCTGATGCAGGCCCTTGCCCACGCGGCGCCCGACGTGCCTCCTGAGTTGTATCCCCGGCTGGGTGAGCGTTACCGCCATCACTACCTGTCCCATCAGCACGACATCAGCCTGTTCGATGGCGTGCTGCCCATGCTGGCATCCCTCAAGGAACGTCACCACTGGCTGGTGGTGGCGACGGGCAAAAGCCGGCGGGGGCTGGATGAGGCGCTGGATGCCGTGGAGCTTCGGGGCGTGTTTGATGGTTCCCGCACGGCCGATGAAACAGCCGGCAAGCCCAGTCCGCTGATGCTGGAGCAACTGATGCGCGAGTTCGGTGTCGACCCTGGCCGCACCCTGATGATCGGTGACACGACCCACGATCTGCAGATGGCGGTCAATGCCGGATGTGACAGCGTCGGAGTGAGCTATGGCGCCCACGAACCCGCCGCGTTTGTGTCGTTGTCACCCAGGTTTGTCGCCCACTCGGTCGGAGAGCTGAGCGATTGGCTGAAGGCACATGCCTGAGGGATGGCGATGAGCGGTGAAAGCGACCTCCATGCCCTGTGCAACAGCCGCGACCTGCTGGATGGCGGGCTGGCCGTGCCCTTTGACGTGATGTACGCCGGGCAGACCTGCAGGGCGTTCGCCATCCGGTTCCGGGGTGTGGTCCACGCGTATCTGAACCGTTGCTCCCACGTGGCCATGGAAATGGACTGGCAGCCCAACCGCTTTTTCGACGACAGCGGGCAGTGGCTGCTGTGCTCTACCCACGGCGCCGCCTATGACCCTGCCACCGGTGCCTGCAAGGGCGGGCCTTGTCGCGGTGGGCTGGTGACGGTACCTCTGCAGGAACGGGAGGGCGTTGTGTACTGGCAGGCACAATATCCATTTGCGCCGCTGGCGTTTTGACCAGGACCACCATGAACCTCGATCCACTGGACAACCCGGTGCCGGCATCGGCGACCTCCCGGCAAGAGGGATCCTGGGAGCGGGAGACCCTTGAAAGGCTGATGTTCGAGACGCTGCGCGAACAGCGGGCCGCACGCCGCTGGAAGCTGTTTTTCCGGCTGGTGTGGCTGGTGATCATCGGCTCGGTGCTCTGGCTCTGGTTTCAGCAGGCGGAGATGGCCGGGGCCGTGAGCGCACCGCACACCGCGCTGATCGAAGTCAAGGGCGAGATCGCGTCGGGTGCAGAAGCCAGCGCCGACAACGTGCTCAGCTCGGTGCGGGCGGCGTTCGACGACGAAGGTGCCCAGGCGGTGGTGTTGTTGATCGACTCCCCGGGTGGCAGTCCCGTGCAGGCTGGCATCATCAACGACGAGATCACGCGACTGAAGGCCTTGCACCAGAAGAAGGTCTATGCCGTGGTGGAGGAGACCTGCGCCTCCGCTGCCTATTACATCGCCGCAGCAGCCGACGAAATCTATGTCGACAAGGCCAGTCTCGTGGGCAGTATTGGCGTGTTGATGGAAGGGTTCGGGTTCACCGGGTTGATGGACAAGGTGGGGGTGGAGCGTCGCCTGATGGTGGCGGGCCAGAACAAGGCCATGCTCGACCCTTTCAGTCCGCAGGACGAGGCGCAACGGGCCTATATCCAGTCGATGCTTGGCGAGATCCACGCGCAGTTCATCGAGGTGGTCAAGAAGGGGCGGGGCGCGCGACTCAAGGAAACGCCGGACACTTTCACGGGGCTGGTCTGGAGTGGGCAACAGGCCGTGCAGCAGGGGTTGGCCGACGGACTGGGCAGTCTGGACTATGTGGCGCGCGAATTGGTGAAGGCCGAGGAAATCGTGGACTACACCCAGCGAGAAAACGTGGGGCTGAGACTGGCTCGCGAGTTGGGTGTGCACATGGGCGAAGGCATCTTCAAGGCTGCCCGCGGAGCGGGCATTGAACTGCGGTGATGGTTAAACTGAGAGAGGAAATGGCAATGCGCATTCAAAAAGCGGTGTTCCCGGTTGGCGGGCTCGGCACCCGGTTTCTGCCAGCCACCAAGGCGATTCCCAAAGAGATGCTGCCGGTGGTGGACAAGCCGCTGATCCAGTACGCGGTCGAAGAAGCTTATGCGGCCGGGATCCGCGAGATGATCTTCATCACTGGGCGCCACAAGCGCGCCATCGGAGATCATTTCGATGCGGCTTTCGAGCTGGAATACGAACTGGAACGGGGCAACAAGACCGAGCTGCTCAAGCTGGTGCACGATATCAAACCGGAAGACATGGACTGCGTCTTCATCCGCCAGCCGCGCCCATTGGGACTCGGGCACGCGGTGCTTTGTGCGGAGCGGGTGGTCGGCAACGAGCCGTTTGCGGTGCTGCTTGCTGACGACCTGATGTTGGGAACTCGCCAGAACGCGGGCGGACCGACGGTGCTTCAGCAGATGGTGGAGGCATACCGGTCGCATCCCGGTACGGTGCTGGCAGTGCAGGACGTTCCCAAGGAAGAGACTGGGCGGTATGGGGTGGTGGACGTGCATGGCGCCCACGCCGAGATCGCCGAAGTGTTCGCCATGGTCGAGAAGCCGAAACCGGCCGTGGCGCCTTCCACGCTCGCAGTGGCGGGACGCTACATCCTCACACCCGGCGTTTTCGAGAGCATCCGTCGCCAGCCCCGTGGTGCAGGCGGCGAAATCCAGCTGACCGATGGCATCGCAGCGCTCATCGGCGAGGAGAAGGTCTATGCCTTCCGCTACGACGGCAAGCGCTACGACTGTGGCAGCAAGGAGGGCTTTCTCCAGGCCACCATCGACCTGGCGCTGGCCAACCCGGCTCTGAGCGCTGCGGTGCGCGCGCACATGCAGGCTGCTCTGGCGGCCTGACCGGGAGCGTTATTAGCGCCCTAGCAGGAACACCGACGGCAGATCTAGCGGCAATTGCGCTGCCAGCGCGCCTGATTTCCATTCGCTCAGCAGCGCGCTGCGGGTGCGTTGCTGTGGAAGACCTAGGCCGCTAGACACCGCCAGCCGGGTGTGAGGGTGCAGCGTTTGAAGCAGCGCCTGCAGGAGGGCTGCGTTGCGATAGGGGGTTTCGATCAGGATCTGGGTCTGGCCTGTTTTGAGGGCGGTGGACTCCAGTTCGCGCAAGCGCCGGCTGCGTTCGGCAGGGTCTTGTGGGACGTAGCCCACGAAAGAAAACGATTGACCGTTCAACCCGCTGGCCGCCAGCGCGAGCATCAGGGACACGGGGCCCGTGAGGGGGCGGACGTCGATGCCCAGGGCATGTGCTGCGCGAACCACCGAACTGCCTGGATCGGCAATCGCGGGCATCCCCGCCTCACTCACCAGGCCCATGTCGTGTCCTTGCTGCGCGGGGCCGAGCAGCAACTTGGCCTGTGCATCCGCGGTGCCGGCGGGTGCATGGTCCCCTTTCTTGTGGGCCTGGCGGGGCAGTTCGACGATTTGAAGGTTTTGCACAGGGGTGGCAAGACCGTGTGCGGCGTCCACCCGCTTCAGGAACGCCCTTGTGCTCTTTGCATTCTCGGCAACCCAGTGGACTAGGCGCGCCGCGACCTGGATGGTGTCATCGGGCAACAGCAGCCCCAATGGCACCGGATCTTGCGGGCTGCATCCGAAGTCCAGCGGCGTTGGCACGAGAAACAGCGCGCCTTTGGGCGCAGCCGGGGTGCTCACAGGATGGACACGCCTGCGGCGCGCAGCATGTGGCAGGTGCGAATCAGCGGTAGGCCGACCAGGGCGCTGGGATCGTCGTTGTCAATGCGGGACAGCAGGGCGATGCCAAGTCCTTCGCTTTTTGCGCTTCCGGCGCAGTCGTACGGTTCTTCTGCCCGAAGATAGCGTTCGATCTCCTGGTCGTCGAGGTCGCGGAACACCACGTTGACTGCGGCCAGGTCCAGTTGTTCGAAGCCCGTGGCCGCGCAGACCACGGCAACCGCGGTCTGGAACACCACGGTTTGCCCGCGCATGCGCCGCAATTGAGCGATCGCCCGATCATGGGTGCCGGGCTTGCCAAGCGGTTCGCCACCGAGGTCGGCCACCTGATCGCTGCCGATCACCACTGCTTCCGGAAAGCGCTGGGACACCTCCCGGGCCTTGGCCAGAGCGAGCCGCCGCGCCAGAGTCGCTGGCGCCTCGCCTGGCAGCGGGGTTTCGTCCACGTTCGGGCGCTCGGTGTCGAACGGCACGCGCAGGCGCTCGAGCAGTTCCCGTCTGTAGCGAGAAGTCGAGCCGAGGATGATCTTGCGTTGGGGCGGCGCAGGAATTTGAGAGGAAGGAGCGCTCATCGCCCTATTGTCCGCGGCTTTCTGGTGTCATCTTTTACACTGGACGCATGAAAGTGTCTCCCCACAGGTCCTGGAACCCTCGTCGATTCGATGCCCGTGCCTTCGCCGAGGCGGGCGGTGTGCTGGAGAGCGAGGATTCATTGGCATCCTTTGATCGTCTGTCTGCCGAGATTCATGCTGACGGCGAGGTCGGCGCTCTGGTTCGATGGTCGGTGCAGGGAGAGATTCGCCCGGACGCTGCCGGCCAGTCGTCTGTCTGGATGCGCCTGCGTGCAGCGCTTGATTTGCCTGTGGGGTGTCAGCGATGCCTCGGTCCGGTGGTCGTTCCGCTGGAGGTTGATCGCTGGTTCAGGTTCGTTGCCGACGAATCCAAGGCCGAGGCCGAGGATGACCAGAGCGAGGAGGATGTCCTGGCTTTGGAGCCCAAGCCGGACCTGCTGGCGCTGATCGAAGACGAGTTGTTGATGGCGATGCCTCTGGTGCCGATGCATGACGTCTGCCCTCAGCCCTTGCTGCTTTCTGCGGGGACGGTGAACGGTGACGAGGCTGCGTCGGAAGTGCGCCCCAATCCGTTCGCCACCCTGAGCCGCCTTAAGAAGTGATCGCAGCCGGAGTTTTGCACCGCCTGTCATTCAGGCTATAATCCTTGGCTTTGCGCTGCCGCCCGGATCAGAGGGCAGGACTGCTGATTGGCGCAACCCACCGACACCCAACCGATTCCAGGAGCCCATCATGGCCGTCCAGCAAAACAAAAAGTCCCCTTCCAAGCGCGGCATGCACCGTTCGCACAATGCCCTGACCGTGCCCGGCATCGCCGTGGAGCCGACCACCGGCGAAACCCATCTGCGCCACCACATCAGCCCCAACGGCTTCTACCGTGGTCGCCAGGTGCTGAAGAACAAGTCCGAGGCTTGAGTTCTGGGCGGCTCCATCCTGCCGCGTCTGAGCGCCGGATGCCGTGATTGCCGCCTGCAAACAGGTCCAGTACGGGCCCGCATGAGCACCATGCGGGCTTTTTTCTTGTTGGTGGCGCTGCGTTGCAGTGCCCGCATCGGGACATTGACATGATTACCGTTGCCGTGGATTGCATGGGAGGAGATGTCGGTCCGGCGGCCACCTTGCCGGCCTGCGCGGCCTTTCTGGCCAGCCACCCGCAGGCCCAGTTGCTTCTGGTGGGGCAGCCGGAGGCATTCAAATCTTGGCCCCAGTTGCTCAACAACGTCCGTTGCCGGGTTGTGCATGCGTCCGAGGTGGTCACGATGGACGACCCGGTCGAGGTGGCCATGCGCCGGAAGAAGGATTCTTCCATGCGCGTGGCAATCCAGCACGTCAAGGATGGCGTGGCGCAGGCGGCGGTGTCCGCCGGAAACACCGGCGCCCTGATGGCCATCTCCAGGTACCTGCTCAAGACGATGGAAGGCATTGACCGCCCAGCCATCGCCAGCCAGATGCCCAACGCCCGTGGTGGAGCGACCACCGTGCTGGACCTGGGGGCCAACGTGGATTGCACCGCCGAGCACCTGCTCCAGTTTGCCGTCATGGGATCTGCCTTGGTCGTGGCGATCTCGGGCAGGGAAGATCCGACGGTGGGGCTGCTCAACGTTGGTGAGGAGGTGATCAAGGGTAGCGAGGTCATCAAGCAGGCCGGCGTTCTGCTGCGAAATGCAGCCAACACCGGTGATCTGAACTTCTTCGGCAATGTCGAGGGCAACGACATCTTCAAGGGCACGACGGACATCGTGGTGTGCGATGGATTTGTCGGCAATGTGGCGCTCAAGGCCAGCGAAGGGCTGGCGACCATGATTGGTGGTTTCATCAAGGCCGAGTTTTCGCGCAGCATTTTCACAAAACTGGGGGCATTGTTTGCTTATCCGGTGATATCTGCTTTCAAAAAGCGGATGGACTACCGTCGCTACAACGGCGCTGCTCTGCTGGGTTTGCGTGGGTTGGTGTTCAAGAGCCACGGGTCGGCCGACGCTTTCGCTTTTGAGCAGGCCTTGGCCCGGGCTTATGATGCAGCCCACAATCAGTTGCTCGAGAAAGTCCGGGAGCGTATTGCACACGCAGCACCGCTCATCGATCCAGAAGCGATCCCCAGCGATCTCAAGAGCATTCCGACGATCTGAGACCTTCTCCCCCGCCCGCATGACACGTTTTGCCCGCATCACTGGCACCGGTAGTTGCCTGCCGCCTCAGCGCCTGACCAATGCCGACATGGTGGGTCTTTTGAAATCGCGGGGTGTTGAAACGAGTGACGAGTGGATCGTTGAGCGCACGGGGATCCGGGCGCGGCATATTGTGGGCGACGGCGTCTTCTCGAGCGATCTGGCCGCTGAAGCCTGCCGCAAGGCATTGTCGGCCGCCCAGGTTGGGCCGGGTGATATTGATCTGATCATCGTGGCCACATCGACACCCGACATGGTGTTTCCTTCGACGGCCGCCATCCTCCAGCACAAACTGGGCATTGCAGGCTGCCCGGTGTTCGATGTGCAGGCCGTTTGCAGCGGCTTCATCTATGCGCTCACGGTTGCCGATGCAATGATCCGCACAGGATCTGCCAGCAAGGCACTGGTGGTGGGAGCCGAAGTGTTTTCGCGCCTGCTGGACTTCAATGACCGTACCACCTGTGTGCTGTTTGGCGATGGTGCCGGCGCCGTGGTACTCGAAGCCAGCGATGTGCCGGGGATCTTGGCGACCGATATCCATGCGGACGGCAAGCACGTGGGCATTCTGTGTGTGCCGGGGCACGTCAGCGGTGGCCAGATCCTGGGTGATCCTTTGCTGAAGATGGATGGTCAGGCCGTCTTCAAGCTGGCTGTTGGTGTATTGGAGGAGACCGCACGTGCTGTGCTGGCGAAGGCTGGCCGCACCGAGGCCGACATCGACTGGCTGATTCCCCATCAGGCGAACATCCGCATCATGACCGGCACGGCGCGCAAGCTGAAGCTGCCCATGGACAAGGTGGTGGTCACTGTTGACCAGCATGGCAACACCTCGGCGGCTTCGATTCCACTGGCGCTGGATCATGCGGTCCGCAACGGCCAGGTCAAGAAAGGCGACACCTTGTTGCTGGAAGGTGTGGGCGGAGGTTTTACCTGGGGTTCGGTGCTGCTGGACTTCTGACGCCGCTTTGGCGGTTGGCTCCTTTCCCCGTTTCTTGTTGATTCATTGCTGATACGTCCATGACCGAATTCGCATTCGTCTTTCCCGGCCAGGGCTCTCAGGCAGTCGGCATGCTCGACGCCTGGGGAGACCATCCGGAGGTGGCCCTGGCCGTCCAGGAGGCTTCCGATGCCCTGGGTGAAGACGTTGGCCTACTGATCAAGGAAGGCCCCAAGGAAGCGCTGGCGCTGACCACCAACACCCAGCCCGTGATGCTGGTGGCGGGTGTCGCTGCCTGGCGTGTCTGGTGCGCCGAAGGCGGGGCAGCTCCGTCCGTGGTGGCTGGGCATTCGCTGGGTGAATACAGCGCCCTGGTGGCGTCTGGCGTGCTGACTCTGGCGCAAGCGGCGCCGCTGGTGCGTTTTCGTGCGGCGGCCATGCAGGAAGCGGTGCCGGTCGGAACTGGGGCCATGGCCGCCATCCTGGGCATGGACTCGGACAAGGTGATCGCGGGTTGCGCCGAGGCGCAGGCTTTCTTCCCCCCGGGCAGTGGCGAGGTCGTGGAGGCGGTCAATTTCAACGACCCGGCTCAGACCGTGATCGCTGGCAGCAAGGCTGCGGTTGAGAAGGCTTGCGAGGTGCTCAAGGCCAACGGCGCCAAGCGGGCCCTGCCGTTGCCAGTGTCGGCGCCATTCCATTCCAGCCTGATGAAACCTGCGGCCGACAAGCTGCGCGAGAAGCTCGCGACCACGCCACTGGCGGCGCCCCGGATTCCGGTGCTCAACAACATTGATGTGTCGGTGGAGTCCGATGTGGACGGCATCCGCGATGCACTGTTCCGTCAGGCGTTCGGTCCGGTCAGATGGGTGGAGTGTGTGCGTGCAATCAAGGCACGCGGCGTCACCACGCTGGTCGAATGCGGTCCTGGCAAGGTGCTGGCCGGCATGACCAAGCGCATCGACGGCGAGCTCACCGGAGCGGCGCTCTACGACCCGGCCACACTGGCCGAAGTGAAAAACCTGCTGGCCTGAGTGGAGAAACTGGTATGTCCGAAGTGAAATTTGCAGGTCAGGTGGCCCTTGTGACCGGTGCTTCCCGTGGCATCGGCGCGTCCATCGCGGCCGAGCTGGTGTCGAAGGGGTTGATCGTGGTTGGAACGGCCACGTCCGACGAGGGCGCTGCCAAGATCTCCAATGCGCTCAAGGCCGTACCCGGGGCTGCGGAGGGCTGCCGGGGGGCGAAACTTGACGTGAACGACGGCGCTGCCGCCGAGGCCTTGATCGACGAAATGACCAAAGCCCATGGCGCCCTGCACGTGCTGGTCAACAACGCCGGCATCACGCGCGACATGCTCGCCATGCGCCTCAAGGATGAGGACTGGGATGCGGTGCTCGACACCAACCTCAAGGCAGTCTTCCGTATGAGCCGGGCGGTGATCCGACCCATGATGAAGCAGCGCTATGGGCGCATCATCAGCATCACCAGTGTGGTCGGCGCCTCTGGCAACCCTGGCCAGGCGAACTACGCCGCTGCGAAGGCAGGCGTTGCGGGCATGACCCGCGCGTTGGCGCGCGAACTCGGCAGCCGCAATATCACGGTCAACTGTGTGGCGCCTGGCTTCATTGAGACCGACATGACGGCCTCGCTGCCCGAAGAACAGCAAAAGGCCCTGCTGGGCCAGATTCCCTTGGGGCATCTGGGCAAACCTTCTGACATCGCGCATGCAGTGGCCTACCTGGCCAGCCCGCAGGCCGGCTACGTGACGGGGCAGGAACTGCACGTCAACGGTGGCATGTTCATGGCCTGATCCACTCTTACCGCCGCGGAGCCGTCCGGCGGGCCACCTAGGGGCTACTTCCTAGCCCGGCTAAAATGGCGGTTTGTCATCCAACCACCCTCAGAGGGACTTATGAGCGATATCGAAGCACGTGTGAAGAAAATCATTGCCGAGCAACTCGGCGTGGAAGAAGGGCAAGTGACCCCTGAGAAGGCTTTTGTGGCCGACCTGGGCGCCGACTCCCTGGACACGGTGGAACTGGTGATGGCCCTGGAAGACGAATTCGGTATCGAGATCCCCGACGAAGACGCCGAGAAGATCACCACGGTGAAGAACGCCATCGACTACGCGATGTCGCACCAGAAGGCCTGATGCACCCATGAGCCGTCGTCGCGTTGTCGTGACCGGCCTGGGTTGTGTCTCGCCCGTGGGTAACACGGTGCCAGAAGCCTGGGCCAACCTTGTCGCCGGACAGTCCGGCATTGACCTGATCACCAAGTTCGATGCCTCTGGCATGTCCTGCAAGATCGCTGGTGAGGTCAAGGGGTTTGATCTGGAGTCCTACATCAGTGCCAAAGAGGCGCGGTCGATGGACACCTTCATCCATTACGGAATCGCCGCAGCCCACCAGGCCGTGGTCGACTCGGGCCTGCCTACGGGCGAGGCGCTGGATGACGAACTGGCCACGCGCATCGGCTGCATCGTCGGGTCCGGTATCGGCGGGCTTCCGCTGATCGAAGAAACCCACGCCGAGTACGTCAACCGTGGCGCACGGCGGATCTCGCCGTTCTTTGTCCCCGCATCGATCATCAACATGATCTCTGGACATGTCTCGATGCGCTTTGGGTTCAAGGGCCCCAACCTGGCTGTGGTGACGGCCTGCACCACGGGCTTGCACTGCATTGGTGAAGGCGCTCGCAAGATTGAATATGGGGATGCCGACGTGATTGTGGCCGGTGGCTCCGAAGCCACGGTCTCTCCTCTGGGTGTGGGTGGCTTTGCCGCCATGCGGGCGCTTTCCACCCGCAACGAAGACCCCAAGACGGCGTCCCGCCCCTGGGACAAGGACCGCGACGGATTCGTGCTCGGAGAGGGGGCCGGCGTGATGGTGCTCGAAGAATACGAGCATGCCAAAGCCCGCGGCGCCAAGATATACGCCGAAGTGATCGGGTATGGCATGAGCGCCGATGCCGGCCACATGACGGCGCCGAACATGGACGGGCCCCGTCGCGCGATGGTCAATGCGCTGCGCAACGCGGGGATCAATGCCGACCAGGTGGACTACCTGAATGCCCACGGAACCTCGACGCCGCTGGGCGATGTGAATGAGAGCAATGCTATCAAGGCGGCGCTCGGTGACCATGCCAGCAAGATCGTCGTGAACTCGACCAAGTCCATGACGGGTCATTTGCTGGGCGGGGCTGGCGGCATTGAAAGCGTGTTCACGGTGCTGGCGTTGCATCATCAGAAGAGCCCTCCGACCATCAACATCTTCAATCAGGATCCCGAGTGCGATCTGGACTACTGCGCCAATACTGCGCGAGACATGAAGATTGATGTCGCGGTGAAGAACAACTTCGGCTTCGGCGGTACCAACGGCACCCTGGTGTTCAAGCGCGTCTGACGAACTCTGTTCGGACGCGGTCCTTCCCGAACATGCGCAACGCCCCAACGGTCACGTACCCGGTGGGGCGTTCGTCTTTTTGCGCCCGTCTGATGTGGGGTGCCGGCGTGTCGGGCTTGCTGGGCGTGCTCATGAGCTTCCTCTACGGATCATGGCGGACGGCCGTGTTCTGTGGCGTGGTCTGGTGCGTGTGGCTGTTGGGGTCGATGTGGGCTTGGCGGCGGATGCCGCGAGGAAAGCTCGCATGGCAGTCGGATCGGATGCGGCCCGAGGCTCCTCAGGGCTCGTCGGGTGTCTGGTCTTGGGCCAGTGAGGCGTATCGGGAAGGTGTGGAACTGAAAAGGGTAGAGCGCGTGTATGACCTGCAGCGGGCCATGTTGCTGCGCCTGCACAATCCCGACGGTGCGCGCACCTGGATCTGGGTGGAGCGGTTGGCGGAGCCGACTCGATGGCTCGATCTCCGGCGGGCGCTCCTGGCCCATGCCTGACGGCGAGCGTCGGCTCGAACCTTTGGGGTATATTTCCGCGGCCCTCACACCCTCTGCATGACTTCTTCCGACGACCACTCAGCCCCACCCTCTCCCGACAGCGATGCCATGCTGGTCCAGCGCACACTGGCCGGGGAAATGCGGGCTTATGAGCTCTTGGTCATCAAATACCAGCGCCGTGTGGAACGCCTGATCGGGCGCATGGTCCGCGACAGCGATCTCGTTCAGGACATCGCTCAGGAGACGTTCATACGTGCCTACCGGGCGCTGGCCCAGTTCCGGGGGGATGCCCAGTTCTACACTTGGCTCTACCGGATTGCCGTCAATACCGCCAAGAAACAGCTGCTGGAACTCAAGCGGGACCCGCTGGTCTTCCAGTCCCAGCTCAATTCCGGGGACGATGACGAAACTTCTTCGGCGGAACGCGAACTAAACAGCAGCGTGGCCGACACCGAGACCCCTGAGGCGGTGCTGGCCAGCAAAGAGATTGCCCAGGCAGTGAACGCGGTGATGGACGCATTGCCAGACGAGTTGCGCATGGCCATCACTTTGCGTGAAATCGAAGGGTTGAGTTATGAAGAGATTGCCCTGGCGCTCGATTGTCCGATCGGAACGGTGCGTTCCCGGATCTTCCGAGCCCGCGAAGCGATCTCTTCCCGAATCAAGCCCATGCTGGAGCGTCAATCCGGCAAGCGCTGGTGAGATTGATTTGTTGATGCCGGAACACCGTATCGGATGTCGAACATGAATGCCGTCCCAATCCATGAAACCACAGATTCAGGGCAGATGCTTGTCCGGGAGCGCAGCCGCGAGGCGCTCTCCGCACTGCTGGACGGAGAGGTGCGCACAGACGACTTGGATTTGCTGCTCGCGCCTGGCTCCGAGGAGATGGCAGCCCTGCTGTCCGATGGGCATACCTACGAGCTGATTGGCGACGCTCTGCGTGGGCGACCCGTGCAGGGCTCGGTCGGCGGGGCGGTGTTTGCCGGGGCGGTCATGGCCCGTTTGCGCGATGAACCTTTGGCGCTGCCTCAGCCTGTGGTGCGACAGGCTGGAGTAGGCCGGCCCGTGGCGGCCAATGATGCGGTGTTTCGCTGGAAGCTGGTGGCGGGCCTCGCTTCGCTTGCCGCCGTCGTCGCCGTGACCTGGACCATCGGAACAGGGGGGCAGGACGGTCAGTTGGCCGGTCCCCAGATGGCCAGCGCCACCCCGATGTCCGAGTCCGCGTCGACAATTCAACCGGTGGTTGTGCAGACTGCGCAGGGTCAGGTGCTGCGCGATGCCCGGCTGGAACAGTTGCTGTCCGAGCACCGCCAGTTTGGCGGGATGTCTGCGCTTCAGGCTCCCGCCGGATTCCTTCGCAACGCAACCTACGATGCTGCTCCGCAGCGCTGAGGCCGACATGGGAAGTGCTGCTTCGTTGGGCATGTCGTCGGCGCGCAAGGCCTGGACCCGCTGGCCTGCGGTGGGGCTGCTGGCTCTGGGGTTGTGGCAGTCGTCCTTTGCACAGACCGTGCCTGTAACGTCGCCGTCCTCGCGGTCCATCACCGAGTGGCTCACGCGCATGCACGAGGCCTCCCGGCAGCGGGCCTACACGGGGACCTTGGTCGTATCGGCTGGTTCGGCCATGTCTGCCTCGCGCATCTGGCATGTCTGCGATGGCACGCAACAGATGGAGCGCGTGGAGACGCTGACGGGTGCACCACGCTCGACCATTCGCCACAACAACGACGTGATCACCTTTGCGCCGGATCACAAGGTGGCCTGGGTGGACAAACGCGAGTCGCTGGGCGTTTTTCCCGAGCTGCTGCGCACACCCAGCAACGCCATTCCAGACTTCTACAGCGTGAGCGAATCGGGCGTCGAAAGGGTGGCGGGTCATCTGGCCGATGTGGTGCAGATCGCCCCGCGCGATGCACTGCGTTTCGGCTATCGCATCTGGTCGGAAAAGAAGACGGGCCTGGTGGTGAAGCTGCAGACCTTGGGTGAGCAGGGCGCTGTGCTGGAGCAGGTGGCATTTTCTGAGTTGCAGCTGGATGCACCGGTCCGGATGGACAAGCTCAAAAGGCTCATGGGTGACACCAAGGGCTATGAAGTGCACCGTCAGACGCTGCGAAAGACCACGCCTGAGGCGGAAGGCTGGCGATTGAAGGAACCTGTTCCCGGTTTCCAGTCTATGAGCTGCCACACTAGAGAAGACGACACCGGCGCATCCGGGGCGTCTCCCATGCAGTGGGTGTTTTCGGACGGCTTGGCTTCGGTCTCGCTGTTTGTTGAGCCGTTTGATCCGCAGCGCCATGGAACGGAGAAGTCGGCCGTGACCGGCGCGACCCATTCCCTCACCAGGCGCATTGGCGCCTATTGGCTGACCGCGCTCGGTGAGGTGCCACCGGCCACTCTCAAGCGGTTTGCTTCGGCTCTCGAACGAACCCGTTGAAACCTGAGACTCAGCCACCATGGTGTGGCTGCCGGGTGTTTCCTGTGTCTGCAAAAACTCTCTCACCGCAAGGATGAACATGAATATGGCCGTTCTACGTTCCCGTCGAGCGATGTCGTTGCTGCTGAGTGCCTCACTGATCGGGCTGGTCATGGTCGGGGCGTCTGCATTGCCTGCCCCCGCCCATGCGCAGCAGATGCGCGGGCTGCCTGATTTCACAGATCTTGTTGACCAGGTGGGGCCGTCCGTGGTCAACATCCGGACGCTGGAGCGCGCCAACGCCGATGGGGGAAGCAGCACCGACGAACAGATGCTTGAGTTCTTCCGTCGTTTCGGCATACCGGTTCCTCCCGGTGCTGTGCCGCGCGGTCCACGCCAGGAGCGCGGCGGATCCGGTGAAGAGGCCCAACCCCGCGGGGTGGGCTCCGGGTTCATTCTCAGTTCCGATGGCCTCATCATGACCAACGCGCATGTGGTCGATGGCGCCGACGAACTGGTGGTCACCCTTCCCGACAAACGCGAGTTCAAGGCCAAGCTGGTGGGCGCCGACAAGCGAACCGACGTGGCTGTGGTGAAGATCGACGCCAGCGGGCTGTCCGCTGTCCGCATCGGTGATGTGAACCGGCTCAAGGTCGGTGAATGGGTGATGGCCATCGGCTCCCCTTTCGGTCTTGAGAACACGGTGACCGCCGGTATCGTGAGTGCGAAGAAGCGTGACACCGGGGATTTCCTTCCGTTCATCCAGACCGATGTCGCCATCAATCCGGGCAACTCGGGAGGGCCTCTGATCAACATGCGCGGTGAGGTGGTGGGCATCAACAGCCAGATCTATTCCCGCTCGGGTGGGTTTCAGGGCATCTCCTTTGCCATCCCCATTGATGAGGCCGTCCGGGTCTCCGATCAGTTGCGTTCCAGTGGTCGTGTGACCCGCGGTCGCATCGGTGTGCAAATCGGTCAGGTGAGCAAAGAGGTGGCCGAATCCATCGGTCTGGGGCAGGCGCGTGGTGCTCTGGTGAACGCGGTGGAAGCGAACTCACCTGCCGCCAAGGCCGGACTCGAACCGGGTGACGTGATCCTGAAATTTGATGGCCGGGATATCGAACGGTCGGTCGACCTGCCGCGCATCGTCGGCAATACAAAGCCGGGCAATCGCAGTTCGATGACGGTGTTCCGGCGCGGCGCCCAGCGCGATCTGAGTATCACGGTGGCCGAGCTGGAGCCTGAGCGCAGCGACCGGAAGGCTGCAGCACCGGAGGCCAAGCCGCCCGCTTCGAGCAGCCTGCCCTCTTTGGGGCTGACCGTGGGTGATCTCAATGCTGCAGAGAAAAAAGAACTGAACATCAAGTCGGGGGTGCGTGTCGAGACGGCGGAAGGGGTGGCGGCGCGTGCCGGGCTCAAGGAGGGCGACGTGATTGTGGCGGTCGCGAACACCGAAGTGGGCAGCGTGAAGGAACTGGAGGCGGTGCTGGCCAAGCTGGACAAGTCCAAGCCGGTGAATGTTCTTTTCCGGCGCGGTGAGTGGGCCCAGTACGCGGTGATTCGACCTCAGCGCTGAGCCGACACAAAGCTCGAAATTCTCTGAGCTGCCTCGAATAAACCCTTGATCCCGCTTGGTTTTAAGGGCTTGTTCCGGAAGTTGGTTGTTTTGCCACAGGGTGCCCACTATCGATTTGGGTCTTCCGTTTGAACCGAAAGTTTGTGAACACTCACAATCTTTAGGTGCAAGTTGACTGATTTCGATAAAATCGGGGCTCCAAGACCTTGATTGCAGTGTCGAACAATGTTCAGCGTTCACGATGTGAGAGCGCCCTCAAGTTGTTCTCGCTTGCTCCACAGGTGGCGCACAACATGTTCATTTTGTTGTGGACGACCTGTGAATAAGTTTCCCGTTGCTGCGTTGCAACAGGCGGTAGAGGGTGGTTTCGGGCTGTGCAGCCGGGGCTTTTTGCCTACAATGAAATCCCAACTATCGCAGTTGCCATTGATTGTTGGTTACGGGCGCGTCACCAGTTGACGCGCCCTTTTTTATGGCCTTCCAGAGAGTGGCGGGGCCTGGTTTCTGGCTGTTTTCCGATGCACCACATCCGCAATTTTTCGATCATCGCGCACATCGACCATGGCAAGTCCACGCTGGCCGACCGCATCATCTCCCGCTGTGGCGGCCTGTCCGACCGCGAGATGAGCGAACAGGTGCTCGACTCCATGGACATCGAGAAAGAGCGCGGCATCACCATCAAGGCGCAGACCGCAGCGTTGCAGTACAAGGCGCGCGACGGCAAGGTCTACAACCTCAACCTGATCGACACACCCGGCCACGTGGACTTCTCTTATGAAGTGTCGCGCTCGCTGTCGGCGTGCGAAGGCGCGCTGCTGGTGGTGGACGCGAGCCAAGGGGTGGAGGCGCAGACCGTGGCCAACTGCTACACGGCGCTGGACCTGGGTGTCGAGGTGGTGCCGGTGCTGAACAAGATGGATCTGCCCAACGCCGATCCGGACAACGCCAAGGCCGAGATCGAGGATGTGATCGGCATCGATGCGACGGATGCGATTCCCTGCTCGGCCAAGACGGGCATGGGTGTTGAGGACATCCTCGAGGCCGTGGTCGCGCGCATTCCCCACCCCAAGGGCAACCCGGACGCACCGCTGCGCGCCATGATCGTGGACAGCTGGTTCGACACCTATGTGGGCGTGGTGATGCTGGTGCGCGTGGTCGATGGCCGCCTGCGAAAGGGCGAGCGTTTCAAGATGATGGCGACCAACGCCGCCTACAACGCCGACAACCTGGGCGTGTTCACGCCGGCCAACCAGCCGCGCGAGTCGCTGGAGGCGGGCGAGGTGGGCTACATCATTGCCGGTATCAAGGAGCTGCAGGCCGCCAAGGTGGGCGACACCATCACGCTGGAAAAGAAGCTGCCCAACAACCTCGGCCCTGCCGAGGAAGCGTTGCCCGGCTTCAAGGAGGTGCAGCCGCAGGTGTTTGCCGGCCTGTACCCGACCGAGGCCAGCGAGTACGACGCGCTGCGCGACGCGCTCGAAAAGCTCAAGCTCAACGACGCCGCGCTGCACTACGAACCCGAGGTGTCGCAGGCACTGGGCTTTGGTTTCCGTTGTGGCTTCTTGGGGCTGCTGCACATGGAGATCGTGCAGGAGCGGCTGGAGCGCGAGTTCGACCAGGACCTGATCACCACCGCGCCCAGCGTGGTCTACCAGGTGGTCAAGCCCGACGGCGAAGTCATCATGGTGGAGAACCCGTCCAAGATGCCGGACCAGGGCCGCATCGAAGAGATTCGCGAACCCATCGTGACCGTGCACCTGTACATGCCGCAGGAATACGTGGGTGCGGTCATGACGCTGGCCAACCAGAAGCGCGGGGTGCAGCTGAACATGGCCTACCACGGCAAGCAGGTCATGCTGACCTACGACATGCCGCTGGGCGAGATCGTGCTGGACTTCTTCGACAAGCTCAAGTCGGTCAGCCGCGGCTATGCGTCGATGGACTACGAGTTCAAGGAATACCGGCCGTCCGACGTGGTGAAGGTCGACATCCTGCTCAACGGCGAGAAGGTGGACGCGCTGTCCATCATTGTGCACCGCTCCCAGTCCCAGTACCGCGGCCGGGCCGTGGCGGCCAAGATGCGCGAGATCATCAGCCGCCAGCAGTTCGACGTGGCGATCCAGGCGGCCATTGGTGGCAACGTGATCGCACGCGAGACCATCAAGGCGCTGCGCAAGAACGTGCTGGCAAAATGCTACGGCGGTGACATCACCCGCAAACGCAAGCTCCTCGAAAAGCAGAAGGCAGGCAAGAAACGCATGAAACAGATCGGCTCGGTCGAAGTGCCCCAGGAGGCTTTTCTGGCCATCCTGCAGGTGGAGGAGTGATGCAACAGACCATGGGCGCGATCACCGCGGTGATCCTGGCGGCTTTCGGGGCCTACGCGGCGGCGTTTTTCTTTGGCGCCATCGAGGGGAACTTTGCGCTGCTGCTTTTTCTGGCCACGGCGGTCACGGGTGTTTACTGGCTGGCCGAAAAGTTCTATTTCTTCCCGAAGCGTAGGCGAGACGCGGAGCGGCTGGTGTCGACGCGCAACGAACGTGCGGCTGAACTGGCTCGCCAAGGTTTTGCACAGTCCTCGGACGAAGATTTGTCGATGGCGCGCCACAAGCTGCTGGCGCAACCCTGGTGGCTGGACTGGACCGCCGGCCTGTTCCCGGTGATCCTGGCGGTGTTTGTGCTGCGGAGCTTTCTGTTCGAACCGTTCAAGATCCCGTCGGGCTCGATGATTCCGACACTTCAGGTCGGGGACTTGATTCTGGTGAACAAGTTTCACTACGGCGTGCGGCTGCCGGTGATCAACACCAAGGTGATTGCCAACAACGAACCGCAGCGTGGGGACGTCATGGTGTTTCGCTATCCCCCGCAACCGAGCCTGGACTACATCAAGCGGGTGATTGGCGTGCCAGGCGACGAGGTGGCCTATCTGAACAAGCGCCTCACGGTCAACGGCCAGCCCGTGCCCCGCATCAACCAGCCCGACTATTTTGATGGCGAGCAGATGCGCTATACCAAACAGTTCGGTGAGGAGCTGGGTGGTCGGCGCTACAACACCCTCAACGACGACATGCGGCCGCCGTTCGTGTCGCCCATCACGGATTTTGCGTTCCGTGAAAATTGTCGCTATCCGGCCGAAGGCGTCGTGTGCAAAGTACCCCCTGGGCACTATTTCATGATGGGTGACAATCGGGACAACTCGCTCGATTCGCGTTTCTGGGGTTTTGTCCCAGAGTCCAACATTGTGGGCAAGGCCTTCTTTGTCTGGATGAATTTTGGCGATTTCGGGCGGATCGGTTCGTTCGAGTAAGACACGCAACTACTGGAGGTGGGGTGATGAAGCAGAAACAGCGGCAACGCGGCCTGACGTTTTTCGGGTTGTTGTTCGTGGGCATTTTGCTGGCCTTCGCTGGTGTGGTGGTCGCCCAGGTGGTGCCCACCTACATCGAGTATCTGGCGGTGCAGAAGGCCGTGAAGAAGGCTGCGGACGGATCGACCGTTGCCGAGGTGCGTTCCCTGTTCGACAAGGCCGCCCAGATTGATGACATCAGCAGCATCTCTGGCAAGGATCTGGAGATCGGCAAGCAGGGTGACAAAGTGGTGGTGTCGTTCGACTATGTTCGTGAAATTCCGCTGGCGGGTCCTGCCTATCTGGTGATGAAGTACAACGGGTCCTCTCAATGACACTGGGTGGCTGTCCGGCCGGGGGCGCACGCCTTTGAGCCAGGAATTGACGGCGTTGCAAAAACGCCTGGGACATGTGTTTTCCAGTCCGCGCCTGATTGAACGCGCGTTGACGCACCGAAGCTTTTCGGCGGACCACAACGAACGGCTGGAGTTTCTGGGCGATTCGGTGCTGAGTCTGGCTGTGTCTGGTCTGCTGTTCGAAAAACTCAGTCAGTTGCCAGAGGGTGATCTCTCACGTGTGCGGGCCAACCTGGTCAAGCAGGACACGTTGCATCAGATCGCGACACGCCTGGGTCTTTCGGCCTGTTTGCGGCTGGGTGACGGCGAAAAGCGGTCCGGAGGACACAAGCGCCCCTCCATTCTCGCGGATGCCCTGGAGGCCTTGATCGGGGCGGTGTATCTGGACGCCGGTTTCGAGACTGCTTCGCTGCTGGTGCGGCGCCTGTATGGTGATATCGAACTCAGTGCCCAGATGGGGGCCATGGGCAAGGATCCCAAAACCGATTTGCAGGAGTGGTTGCAGGCGCGCAAGATGCAACTGCCTCAGTACCGGGTGGTGGCCACCATGGGTGAGGCGCATCGACAGACCTTCGACGTCGAGTGCACGGTCCCGGAGGCCGGTCGCAGCGAGCGCGGCATCGGTGCGTCGCGGCGGGCTGGAGAGCAGGCGGCAGCGGCTGCGATGCTGACGTTTTTGCGGGCCGCCGAGCCCGCACCCACCAAGGCGGGCGGCTGACGATCTCGGCGCTTGGCCGGTTTCTGTCCGGATCCATTCATGAGCAAATCCTCCCGTCCTCCCTCCAGTGCCCCTGCGGCCCCTGTTCCCACCGACGCATCGCTCGAGGCCATGCTGGCCAAGGCCTTGCGCAAGACGCCAGCAGAGGCCGTCGCCGACCCGGCACAGGAGCACGAACCTGTGGCGCCGGAGCAGCAGCACTGTGGCTATGTGGCCATCGTCGGCAAGCCCAACGTGGGCAAGTCCACGCTGCTCAATGCGCTGGTGGGACAGAAGATCAGCATCACCTCGCGCAAGGCGCAGACCACGCGCCACCGCATCACGGGTTACCGCACCGTGGGCCCGAACCAGTTCGTGTTCGTCGACACACCTGGCTTCCAGACGCGGCACGGCAACGCGCTGAACCGTGCGCTCAACAAGACCGTGCTCGGCGCGGTGACCGATGTCGATCTGATCCTGTTTGTTGTCGAGGCGGGGCATTTCCATCCGGCGGACGCCAAGGTGATGGAGCTGCTGCCCTCGAACGTGCCTGTGGTGTTGCTGGCCAACAAGTTCGATCTGGTGCACAGGCGTGGCGAGTTGGCCCCTTGGCTCAAGTCCATGCAGGAGAAACACCCGTTTGCCGAGTTCGTGCCGATGTCGGCCAAGAACGCCCGGGATGTCGAGCGCCTGTTCGCGATCTGTGCCAAGTACCTGCCGCAACAGGCCTGGATGCACGATCCCGAGGAGCTGACCGACCGCAGCGAGCGCTTCATGGCGGCCGAGATGGTGCGCGAGAAGCTGTTCCGGCTGACCGGCGACGAACTGCCCTACACCTCGACCGTGGTGATCGACAAGTTCGAGGAAGAGGGCGGGCTCAAGCGCATCGCGGCCACCATCGTGGTCGAGCGCGAGGGACACAAGGGCATGGTGATCGGCGAAAAGGGCGAGAAGCTCAAGCGCATCGGCACCGAGGCCCGCCAGGAGCTCGAAAAGATCTGGGATTGCAAGGTGTTCCTGGAGCTGTGGGTCAAGGTGCGCTCCGGCTGGGCCGACGACGACGCGCGCGTCCGGTCGTTCGGTTACGAGTGACGGGTCATGGCCACGCGCCGGACTTCTGAAGAACCCGCATTCGTCCTGCACCGCTACGACTGGAGCGAGTCCAGTCTCATCCTGGAAGTCTTCACCCGCCACCACGGACGCATCGCCCTGGTGGCCAAGGGGGTCAAGAAGCCGACTTCGCAGTTCCGTCCTGTGCTGCTGCCCTTGCAGCCGCTGGCCCTGAGTTGGGGTGGCGACGCAGAAGTGCGCACGCTCAAGGCGGCACAGTGGCAGGGCGGGCACGTCATGCCCACCGGCGATGCGCTGCTCTCGGGCAGCTACCTCAACGAGCTGCTGATGCGCCTGCTGGCGCGCGATGATCCGCACCCCGGTCTGTTCGACCACTACACGCTGGCGGTGCAGCTGCTGGCCGAGCGGTCCGATGCGCAGCAGCTGGTGCTGCGCGCCTTCGAGCTGCTGCTGTTGCGCGACACCGGACTGCTGCCCGATCTGTCTTGCGAAGGCAGCACGCTGGCGCCTCTGCAGGAGGGGACTTCCTATGTGCTGGGCGCCGAGTCCGGACTGCGTGTGGCGCACGGCGACGATGTGCACTCGCTCGAAGCCAGCCAGTGGCTGCTGTTGCAGACCGCGCTGAATGACCGTGACCCGCTGATCGCCAGCCTGCGCGCCTGCGCTGGCTGCCAGCAGAGCCTGCAGCCTCAGTTGCGCGCACTGCTGCACTACCATAGTGGCGTCCGGGTGTTCCGGACCCGCCAGCTGTTGCTGGACCTGCAGTCGCTGGTCCGGCCGAAAGCGGTTCCTGATCCGGTTGCTTCTTCCGGCCCCACATCCTCCTGACCATGGCCCACGCTGCTCACCACCCGACCGCGCTGTCGGTCAATCTCAACAAGGTCGCGCTGGTGCGCAACACGCGCCACCTGGGCATTCCGTCCGTCACCCGCGCGGCCACCCTGTGCCTCGAAGCCGGTGCGCGAGGCATCACGGTGCATCCCCGGCCGGACGAGCGCCACATCCGCAGCCACGACGTGTTCGATCTCGCCGAGCTGATGCAGGACTGGCCGGACCGCGAATACAACATCGAAGGCAATCCGTTCCACAACCTCATGGACGTCGCGCGCGAGGTCCGGGCGCGTGGCTTGCCGCTGCACCAGCTGACCTTCGTGCCCGACAGCGAAGGCCAGTTCACCAGCGACCACGGCTGGAGCTTTCCTCAGGACGCCGACCGGCTGCGGCCCGTGATCGCGCAGGCCCAAGCCCTGGGCGCTCGTGTGAGTCTGTTCATGGACCCGGAGCCCGGACAGATGGCGGCGGCCCGGGCCGTGGGGGCTGACCGAGTGGAGCTCTACACCGAGCCCTATGCCGCCGCCTGGCACACCCCTGACCGTGGGCAGCAGCTCGAACGCTACCGCTCTGCGGCGCAGGCGGCCCTGGAAGCAGGGCTGGGTGTGAACGCGGGCCATGACCTCAACCGCGAGAACCTCACCGAGTTTCTGCGCACGGTGCCGGGTGTGGCCGAGGTGTCGATCGGCCACGCGCTCATCGCCGATGCGCTGGAGCTGGGTTACGCCGCCACCGTGACCGACTACAACCGCTGCATCGCCGAAGCGTTCCGATGATCTTCGGCATCGGCACCGACGTCTGCGACATCCGGCGCATCGAAGCGACCTTCGAGCGCCAGGGCGAGCGCTTCGTGCAGAAGGTGCTGGGCGATCAGGAGCTGGCGATCTGGCAGCGCCGCAGCGAACGCTGGCCCGGGCGCGGGCTGCGCTACCTGGCGACCCGGTTTTCTGCCAAGGAGGCGTTCTCCAAGGCCATCGGTCTGGGCATGCGCATGCCCATGACCTGGCGGGCCTGCGAAATCCTCAACCAGCCCAGCGGCCAGCCGGTGATCGTGCTGCATGGCACGCTGAAAACCTGGTTCGAGGCCCAGGGCCTGCGCGCCCACGTGACCGTGACTGACGAGACCGACTACGCCGCGAGTTTCGTGGTGGTGGAGAGAGACTGACATGCACACACACGCCCCTTTGATCATCGACGTCGCCGGATTCGAGCTGACCGACTCCGACCGCCAGCGCCTGGCACACCCCCTGGTTGGCGGAATCATCCTCTTCGGCCGCAACTGGCACAGCCGGGAGCAGCTCACGGCGCTGTGTGCCCAGGTCAAGGCGGTGCGACAGGACCTGCTGATCGCGGTCGACCACGAGGGCGGCCGCGTGCAGCGTTTCCGCACAGACGGATTCACCCACCTGCCCCCCATGGCGGCGTTCGGACAGCTGTGGCTCTCGGCCCCCGCGCGTGGCGAAGGCGAGGGTGGTCCCGCGATGCGGGCGACCAACGCGGCCACCGCGGCCGGCTACGTGCTCGGTGCCGAACTGCGCGCCTGCGGTGTCGACCTGAGCTTCACGCCGGTGCTTGATCTGGACTACGGCGAAAGCTCGGTGATCGGCGACCGTTCGTTCGGCCGCGACCCGCGGATGGTGGCGGTGCTGGCACAGGCGCTGATGCATGGCCTGCGCACCAGTGGCATGGGCAACTGCGGCAAACACTTCCCGGGCCACGGCTTTGTGAAGACCGATTCGCACCTGGCCATTCCCGTCGACCGGCGCAGCCTCAAGGCCATCCTGACCGACGACGCGGCACCCTACGGCTGGCTGTCGGCCAGTCTGGACGCGGTGATGCCGGCGCATGTGATCTACCCGAAGGTGGACAGCCGGCCCGCAGGCTTTTCAGCACGCTGGCTGCAGGAGGTGCTGCGGCACCGCCTGGGGTTTACCGGCGCGATTTTCAGCGACGACCTGAGCATGGAAGCCGCGCGCCACATCGACGGCCGGGGCGTGAGCTTCACCGAGGCGGCGCTGGCAGCGCTCGGTGCGGGGGGCGACATGGTGCTGCTGTGCAACCAGAGCGTCGTGGACGGCGGCGCGCCCATCGACGAAGCGATTGAGGCATTGTCCAAGGCGCTGGTGCAAGGCGACTGGGTGCCCAACCCCGCCAGCGAAGAGCGGCGGCAGGCCCTGCTGCCGCAGGGCCCTGCCATGGACTGGGACCGTCTGATGGTCAGCGCGCGCTACATGCAGGCGCTGTCGCTGATCCCCTGACTACCGCTCGACGCCGAGCTTGTCCAGCAGATCCGAAATCAGCTCCAGCCGCAGCATCGGGTTGTCCAGCGCCATCAACCGTTGTTTGAGTTCGGCGGGTGCGGGCAGCAGTTCGGCCCAGCGGTTGGCGACCCAGCCGCTGTCGTCCCACTGGTAGGGCGGCTGCAGCGGCAGCTCGTTCATGGATCCGGGTTCGCGCTCGCGCAGGTTGGCCAGCACGCGTTGCAGGGCATCCCGCGTGCTGCGCAGGTGTTCCGGCACCGCCACGACCCGCTCGGGCTCATCGAGCCGCACGTCGGCCACCCACAGGCCGTGGGGCAGGCGACGGCTGGCGGTGATGTGAAAGCGCTGCTGGCCGCGGCAGTGGATGAGCATCAGGCCGGCCTGCGGGTGCTCGATCTGCTCGATGCGGGCGATGGTGCCGACCTGGTGAAACGCCTCGTGCGCAAAGCCGTCGGGCGAAGCCGGGTCGGCGCGCCGCACCTCGCTGCCTTCGCTGAGGCAGACCACACCGAACGGCGCTCCCGCCGCGTGGCAACGCTTGATCATGTCGAGATAGCGCACCTCGAAGATGCGCAGCGGCATCCAGCCGCCGGGGAACAGCACGGTCTGCAGCGGAAACAGCGGCAGCTGGTTCAGCGTCAGCGGCGTCTCGCTCAATCCGGCACCACCGCGTCGGCGCTCTGGCGCTGCAGCATGGCCAGGGTGCTGGCCACGGTTTTGCGCAGTTCGCGGCGGTCGCAGATGAAGTCGACCGCGCCCTTGGTCTGCAGGAACTCGGCGCGCTGGAAGCCTTCGGGCAGCTTCACGCGCACGGTGTTTTCGATCACACGCGGGCCGGCAAAACCGATCAGCGCCTTGGGCTCGGCGATCACCACGTCGCCCACGAAGGCGAAGCCGGCGGAGACCCCGCCCATGGTCGGATCGGTCAGCACGCTGATGTAGGGCAGGTTCTTCTTGGCCAGGCGGGTCAGCGCCGCGTTGGTCTTGGCCATCTGCATCAGCGACAGCAGGCCTTCCTGCATGCGCGCACCGCCGGTGGCGGTGAAGCAGACAAAGGGCACCTTCTGGGCGATGGCTTCCTCGACGCCACGCACGAAACGCTCACCGACCACGGAACCCATGGAGCCGCCCATGAAGTCGAACTCGAAGCAGGCGACGACCAGGCTGATGCCCTGCACCGCACCACCCATGACGATGAGCGCGTCGGTCTCGCCCGTGGTTTCTAGGGCTTCCTTCAGGCGTTCGGGGTACTTGCGGCTGTCCTTGAACTTCAGCGCGTCGACCGGCAGCACTTCCTGCGCCAGCTCGTAGCGGCCTTCGGCGTCCAGGAAGGCGTTCAGGCGCGCTCGGGCGCCGATGCGGTGGTGGTGGCTGCAGTGCGGGCAGACGTTCTGATTCTTCTCGAGATCCGTCTTGTAGAGCACGGCCTCGCAGCTGGGGCACTTGATCCACAGACCCTCGGGCACGCTGCGGCGCTCGGCCGGGTCGGTGTGCGTGATCTTGGGCGGCAGCAGTTTTTCAAGCCAGGACATCGGAAACTCCTAACGATGGGCCGGACTCTGGGGCCGGCTTAAAGATGGCGGATTATGCGTCCAGCGCTTTCCGGATGGTGCGCATGAAGTGCGCCGCCACCGGCACCACCTTCTCGAAGGGCTCGTCCTCGATCAGCTGGATGATCTTGCTGCCGATCACCACCGCGTCGGCGGTCTTGCCAATGGCCTTGGCGGTCTCGGCGTCGCGGATGCCGAAGCCCACGCCGACCGGGATGCTCACGTGCGCGCGGATGCGCGGCAGCATGGCTTCGACCTGGCCCACATCCAGCGTGCCGGCGCCGGTCACGCCCTTGAGCGAGACGTAGTAGACATAACCGCTCGCCACGCGCGCGACCTGCGCCATGCGCTCGTCGGCGGAAGTGGGGGCCAGCAGGAAGATCAGGTCCATGTTCGCGGCGCGCAGCGCGGCCGCGAACTCCTCGCATTCTTCGGGCGGGTAATCCACCACCAGCACGCCATCCACGCCGGCGGCCGAGGCGTCGCGTACGAAGCTGCCCGCACCGTGCTTCTGGTCGTAGCGCTCGATCGGGTTGGCATAGCCCATCAGCACCACCGGCGTGCGGTCGTTCTCCTTGCGGAACTCGCGCACCATGGCGATCACCTGCGCCAGGCCGATGCCCAGCGACAGCGCGCGGTCGCCCGCTTTCTGGATCACCGGGCCGTCGGCGGACGGGTCGGAGAACGGGACGCCCAGTTCGATGATGTCGGCACCGCCTTCGACCATGCCGTGCATCAGCTTGGGCGTGATGTCGGCATACGGGAAGCCAGCGGTGACGAACGGGATCAGGGCCTTGCGGTTCTGGGCCTTCAGGTCGGCCAGGGTTTTTTCGATGCGGCTCATTTGGACACCTTCACAACGGAATCGGCGCCGCCCTTGACGGACTGGCCGCGGCAGCTGGGGCGGCAGTAGAAGTCGGCGTTGGACAGGTCGGCCACGGTACCGATGTCCTTGTCGCCACGGCCGGAGAGGTTGACCAGCACCGACTGCGTGGGCTTCATGGTCTTGGCCAGCTTCATGCCATAGGCAACAGCGTGGCTGGATTCGAGAGCGGGGATGATGCCCTCGGTGCGGCAGAGGTAGTGGAAGGCTTCGAGGGCTTCCTGGTCGGTGATGCCGACGTACTCTGCGCGTCCGATGTCCTTGAGGAAGGCATGCTCGGGGCCGACGCCGGGATAGTCGAGGCCGGCGCTGACGCTGTGCGTTTCGGTCACCTGGCCGTTGTCGTCCTGCAGCACGTAGGTGCGGTTGCCGTGCAGCACGCCGGGGCTGCCCTTCTGCAGCGACGCAGAATGTTTGCCGCTGTCCAGGCCTTCACCCGCGGCTTCGACGCCGATCAGGCGTGTGGCGGTGTGGTTGATGTAGGGGTAGAAGATGCCCATGGCGTTGCTGCCGCCGCCCACGCAGGCGACCACCGCGTCGGGCTGCTCGCCCACACAGCCGGCTTCTTTCAGCATTTGCGGCATCTGCACCAGGCATTCGTTGCCGATCACGCTCTGGAAGTCGCGCACCATCATCGGGTAGGGGTGCGGGCCGGCCACGGTGCCGATGATGTAGAAGGTGTCGGCGACGTTG
>QXGG01269219.1_pt1 | contig 83160 bp, 79 predicted proteins | sample 1982491 | NCBI WGS metagenome assembly QXGG01 (sample SAMN09924614, study PRJNA488089) | Wastewater metagenome, whole genome shotgun sequencing project. | isolation source: South African research farm wastewater | place: South Africa: Irene, Agricultural Research Council, Animal Production...
CCAGATTGGATAGCGCCTGCAGCAGCAGGGTGGATTTGCCGATGCCCGGGTCGCCGCCGATCAGCACCACACCCCCGGCCACCAGGCCGCCGCCGAGCACGCGGTCGAACTCATCCAGGCCGGTGGGCTGGCGCGGCGCCTCGCGGGGTTCGAGCGCCGACAGGGCCTGCAGGCGGCTGGTCTCGCCCGCGAGTGCGGCAAAGCGGCTGCCCGCAGCGGGCGCGGCCGGCTCCAGCACGGTCTCGACCAGGGTGTTCCAGGCCTGGCACTGCGGGCATTGCCCCTGCCAGCGCACAGCCTGCGCGCCGCACTCGGTGCAGATGAAAGCGGTCTTGCTGCGGGCCATCAGTGCGCGCCGCCAAAAGCATCAACACGCGGGTGGAGCAAGGATTCAGGCTCCCTCTTCCTCGCGCGCAATGCGCGCGAATTCCTCGCATGCGTAGTCGGCAAAGGCGGTGATGAGGCGGGAGCGGAACTTGTCGCGCGGCAGGATGACTTCGAGCGGCGTATGCTTGCGCGGCTGAAGGGGAATGGCGACCAAACGGCCTTCGTCGACGTCGCGGTGGATCGCACGCTTGGAGGCGATCGCGAAACCCAGCCCGGCTGCAGCCAGCTGCTTGATCGCGGCCAGGCTGCCAAGTTCGGCGCACAGCGTGATCTCGCTCCCTGCGACACCGGCCGCCTCGAAGAATTCGTCCGCGATCTGGCGGATGCCATTGCCCGGGTCGCGGTCGATGAAGGGATGGCCGACCAGATCGCGGGCACTGAGCTGCTTGAATTTCGCCAGCGGGTGCTCGGGGCTACAGATCACCAGCAGTTCGTCTTGCGCGGCGGCGCGGCGCTCGATCGTGTGCTGCTCGGTGGCGATCTCGATCAGGCCGATGTCGAGGTCGCGCGCGGCGACGCGCTCTTCGGTGAGCTTGGAGGTGCCGACCACGACGCGCGGCAGCACGCATGGATAGCGGCGCTTGAAGCCCTCGAGGATCTGCGGCAGCCAGTAGGCCGCAATTGTCGTGCTGGTGCCGATCTTGAGCTGGCCTGCGAGCTCATCGGTCAGTTCGGAGACGCGCGAATCAAGCTCGGCCGACAGGCCGAGGATCTTCTCGGCGTAGGCCAGCACCAGTTCGCCTGCGGGGGTCAGGGTGATCTTGCCGTGGCCACGGTCCAGCAGGCGGGTGTCGAAGTGTTCTTCCAGCTGCTTGATCTGGAAGGTGACGGCCGGCTGGGTCATGTGGAGGTGTTCTGCGGCGCGGGTGAAGGACCCATGCTTTGCCACCGCGTGAAATACCTGAAGTCTGCGATCTGCCATGATATTGATAAGTACGATTTATTTTCACCAATTAAAGCATAGATTGAGGCTTTTTGGGCGACCCCGAAAATCCGCTCTGTGACGCGCGCATGAAGAGAGCGCTTGTGAGCGGCCCCATGTGCGGCCAAACGGCGCCACGACGCGCTTGCGGCCCCTGTCAGGTCGATTGAGCAAGATCATTACCGGGTAAATGGCTTCATGTTATAAACCACGCTCTACACCCGTGATCTGACTCTGCGATGCCGCTTGGCTTCTACATCATCATGGCGGCGCAGTTCTTCTCTGCGCTGGCCGATAACGCCCTGCTGATCATCGCGATTGCCATGTTGCGGGACATGGCCGCCCCATCGGAGTTCGAGCCGCTGCTCAAGCTGTTCTTCACGGTGTCCTACGTCGCCCTGGCGGCCTTCGTCGGTGCCTTTGCCGACTCGATGCCCAAGTGGCGCGTGATGCTGATCAGCAACACGATCAAGATCGGCGGTTGCCTGATGCTTCTGCTTGGTACCCACCCGCTCCTTGCCTATGCGGTGATCGGCCTTGGCGCCGCATCGTATTCTCCAGCCAAGTACGGCATCCTCACCGAGTACCTGCCACACCGACTGCTGGTTGTTGCCAACGGCTGGATTGAGGGCCTCACCGTGGGCGCGATCATTGTCGGTACGGTCATGGGCGGGGTCATGATCCGCGACGATGTTGCCGGTGGGCTGATGGGCCTGGGCCTGCCGCTGGTCGACACCCCCTTCCAGGCGGCGGTGATGGTGATAGGCACGCTGTACCTGATCGCCGCCGGCTTCAATTTCTACATCCCTGACACGGGGGTCGACCACAAGCCGCTGAAGAACAACCCGATTTACCTGATCCACGACTTCAGGCACTGCCTGCGCCTGTTGTGGCGCGACAAACTCGGCCAGATCTCGCTCGCCGTGACCACCCTGTTCTGGGGTGCGGGCGCGACCTTGCAGTTCATCGTGATCAAGTGGGCCGAACACAACCTCGGCATGAACCTGTCGCAGGCCTCGATGCTGCAGGGGGTGGTAGCGCTGGGCGTGGCGACTGGTTCGGTGCTCGCTGCCCGCTACATCTCGCTGCGCAAGGCGGTAAAGGTGATTCCGCTCGGGATTGCGATGGGTCTCGTGGTGATGACCATGGTAGGGGTGACCGAGGCCTGGATCGCCATGGCGCTGATGGTCCTGGTGGGCGGCCTGGCGGGCTTCTTCGTCGTGCCAATGAACGCGCTGCTGCAGCATCGCGGCCACATTCTGATGGGCGCGGGGCACTCGATTGCGGTGCAAAACTTCAACGAGAACCTGTCGATCCTGGTGATGACCGGGACCTACGCGCTGCTGATCATGCTCGGGATGTCGATCAACGTCGTGATCGTGCTGTTCGGTTTCTTCGTCGCTGGCACGATGTGGCTGGTCAAACGTCGTCATGAAGAAAATCAACGCGAATTCGACGATGTCGCGCTGCTCGAGGACCGTCTGCACTGATGCAGGAGGGCGGACACGTGATTTCAGGCCGCGGGAGCGAGGTGCTCAGGCACGGCACGGGAGCCCCCTACCCCTTTTCCGCCATCAGACTGCGCGCAAAGCAGAGGTCTTCCCAGGCCTTGGCCTTGTCCTGTGGATTACGCAGCAGATACGCCGGATGGTAGGTGACCACGACCGGTATGCCATTGCGCTCGAAGCGTTTTCCGCGCGCGGCCGAGATGGCGAGCTCGCGATCCAGCAGGACCTGCGCCGCAGGACGACCGAGAGCGATGAGCAGGCGCGGCTGCACGAGCGCGATCTGGCGTTCGAGATAGGGCAGGCAGGCGGCCAGTTCGCCGCGCTCGGGAGTACGGTTGTGGGGCGGACGGCATTTGACTGCGTTGGCGATGTAGACGTCCGTGCTGCGATTGAGCCCGATAGCTGCGAGCATGTTGTCGAGCAGGCGCCCAGCCTGACCGACGAAGGGCTCGCCGCGCTGGTCTTCTTCCGCGCCTGGCCCCTCCCCCACGAGCATCCAGCGCGCCTGGCGATCGCCGACACCGGGCACGGCCTGTTTGCGCCGCTCGCACAGCACGCACGCACGGCAGGCACGGATCTCGTCCTCGAGGGCGTCCCAGTCAAGGCTCTGGATGCGTGCCCGACGGGCAGTCTCCCCGGGCTGCGCGGAAGCTTCCGCAGGCATGGGCTGACCCGGGCGCGCTGGCGCGGCAATCGGTGCAGCATGTGTGGGGGCCAGCGTGGCGATGTGGGCCGGTGGGCTGGAGCGCCGGGCGGGCGCAGGCAGGAGTACAGGAAAAGCGGCCTGCCCCACGCGGCTGACAGAGGGTGCAGCGGGCGGGTCCGCTGCGTGCAGCGCGTCAAGCGAGGGTTGGGCCTCAAGCGCCACCGCGTCCAGCAGATCCCGCCGGCGCCAGATCGGCCCCAAGCCCATTTCGCGCAGCGCAGCATCGCGCCATGAGGAGCGGCGCATCGCCATCAGAGCGCCAGCCTCATCACGATCGCATCTTCACGGCCTGCGGCCCCCGGGTAGTAGCCGCGGCGGCGGCCAATCTCGGAAAACCCGACGCGCTCGTAGAGGCGCAGTGCAGCCAGGTTGGAGGGGCGCACCTCGAGGAAGAAACTGCTCCCACCGCCCTGCCTTGCCCGTTCGCACAGCCACGCGAGAAAGGTCCCTCCCAGCCCCTGGCCCTGCGCGGCGGGGACGACCCCGATGTCGAGCAGGTGGGCTTCGTCAAGCACCCTGAGCACGACCGCATACGCGACCGCCTCGTCCGCGCGCTGCATGATCCAGGCGTCGTGCCCAGCCGCAAGCGAGTCGGCGAAATTGCCGCGTGACCATGGATGCGCGTGCAACTCCGCCTCGCGCGCAGCGACCCAGTCGAGATCAGCTGCGGTCATCGCTGCGAACGCCAGCTCGGACATCAGGCACGACCTCCGCGCGCCAGCCGCTCGGCCGTGGTCAGTGCAACCTTGTCGCGAACGTAGAGTGGCGCCGCCCGCTCGGGGGGCATGAGCGCGCCGCGCGCCACCGCGATCGCGCCAAGGCGCGCGACCTCCTCGGCACGGGGCACCATGTCCGGGCGGCAGCCCGTGAGGCGTCCGAGGAAGCGGGCTTCGAGTTCCTGAGGCCAGACCTTGAACGCCGAGCCCGCCGCGAACCAGTCTCCGGCCGGTAGTTCAACAGCAAGCGGATGGCTGCAGCCGGGCCGGCCGAACGGCATCGGGACCCCTTCTGCATCGTGCTCGAAGGCGGCATGGTAGAGCTCGCCCATGCGCGCATCGGTGGCAACGAAGACCCGTGCGCTGCCGGTCTGCAACGCGATCGCCTGCAGACTGCCCACCACCGCGATACCGAGGTCGGCACCGAGTGCAATGCCCTGCGCGACCCCGCACGCCAGGCGTAAGCCGGTGAAGGCGCCGGGACCGGCGCCGAAGGCGATGGCATCCAGCTGCGTGGGCCGGAGTCCGGCTTCGCTCAGCAACGCGCGCAGGTCGCGCAGCACGGCCTCGGAGTGGTTCGCGGCCCCCTGGATGCGACGGACAAGCAATTCACCGTCGTGCAGAAGGGCGACGCTGCCATGCTCGCAAGCGGTTTCGATGGAGAGGATGTTCATGGGGTCGTTATTCTACCGGCTGGCAGCACATCCGGCGGCGAGGCCGGCAACGACGGGCAATGTGCGAGGCGGTCTAGCGTCGGCCCTTGCCTGGCGGGGGATTGTCCGGATAGGCGCCGCGTGCCGCGTCGCGAAGGTGCTGGCGCAGACTGCTGCGTTCTTCTTCGCTCATCTTGCGCCGTTTTTGCCCCTGTTCGCCGGCCGCTCCATGGCGGTCGAGGGTGTTGCGCCAATCCCTGCGTGGTGTGCCGGCCGCCTCTGGGCCCCCCTGCTCCGACGCGTCACTCGCGAACACGCCGTGAATGGACTGGGCCTGTGCGGAGGGGGCGGTGATGAGCGCAAGCCCGAGCAGGATGACGCCTGCCGCCCTCCCCCCCCTGAGGCGCATGGCACCAGCGCAACTTGGCAGATAAGCAAGGTGATCAAGGTGGCAGCGGGAGCCGGCAATCGAATGGAAAAGACGCGTCATCAACAACAGCACCGAATGATCAAAGAGGAGTCATGTCGAGCGGCCCCACCGCTAGAGCATGCCTCCAGAACATACGGCAAACGGGCGGGTGCCGATAGTCGAAAGTCGCAAGGCGGACGGTGATTTGTAAGTCGATATTACCCGCACCCCGCGCATTTACGAAGGGTTACCCCGCCGTTTTGCCATGGCACGCCAACACGCTGGCACGGGCGGACTTCTCGGGCTAGCATCACGCCATGAACCTGAAAACACGCTATCGCATACTCGTCGTGGACGATGACGCCCGCTTGCGCGAGCTCCTGTCCCGTTACCTTCAGGAGCAGGGTTTTGCGGTGAAGGCGGTCGGTGACGCGCCGCTGATGGATCGTGCCCTGCACCGCGAGCACTACGATCTCATCGTGCTCGATCTGATGCTGCCCGGTGAGGACGGGCTGGCGATCTGCCGTCGGCTGCGCGCGGCGGAAAACCAGATCCCGATCATCATGCTGACCGCGAAGGGTGATGACGTCGATCGCATCGTCGGTCTGGAGATGGGAGCGGACGACTACATTGCCAAGCCGTTCAACCCACGCGAGCTCGTTGCCCGGATCCAGGCGGTCATGCGCCGCCAGCCTCAGACGCTGCCCGGTGCGCCCACGGCCGAGGATGAAATCGTCGTATTCGGGCGGATCAAGGTCAATCTGGGAACACGATCGCTGGTTCGGGACGGCGAGGAGATTCAGCTCACGACCGGCGAATTCTCCCTGCTCAAGGTCCTCCTTACCCACCCGCGGCAGCCGCTCTCACGCGACAAGCTGATGGAGCTTGCGCGCGGTCGCGAGTACGGGGTCTTCGACCGCGCGATCGACGTGCAGGTGTCGCGCCTGCGCAAGCTGGTCGAGGACGATCCTGCCAAGCCGCGCTACATCCAGACGGTGTGGGGCTTTGGCTACGTGTTCGTACCCGATGATCAGAAGGCGGCGACCGATGCAGAGGCCGGTGGCGCAGAGGGCAGCTGACGAACGCCGGATGACCTACCCCCAGAAGGGGCCGCCCGGGCCTGCGTCTCAGGCGCCCGCCTGCCCCCGCGGGTGGGTGCCGCGCACCTTGCTGTGGCAGACCTTCCTGCTGGTGACCTTGCTGCTGATCCTGGCCCTGGGCGCCTGGTCGCAGATCTTCAGGTATTTCCAGGAGCCGGCGCGCTCGCGGGACGTGGCACAGATGGTGGTGTCGGTGGTCAACCTCACCCGCACTGCGCTGATCAACGCCGATTTCGATCGCCGGATCGATCTGCTGATCGATCTCGCGGCGCTCGAGGGAATCCGCATCTATCCAGGCGAAGCCACGGACGAGCTCGTGCCGCTGGCCGATACCCGGCCGCTGCGCCTGCTGATGGACAATGTGCGCCGCCAGTTGGGCGAGCACACCCGCTTCGCTTCGCGGTGGAAGTCACTCGATGGTTTTTGGGTGAGTTTCCGCCTTGAGCCGGACGATGCGCACGACGAGTACTGGGTCATGCTGCCGCCCGAGCGCATCGAGAACCCGGACAGCTTCGACTGGCTTGCGTGGGGGAGCGGCGCCTTGCTCGCTGCCCTGCTCGGCGCTTTCCTCATCGTGGCACGCGTCAGCGCGCCACTGCGCCAGCTTGCCCGCGCAGCGAGCATGGTCGGCAGTGGCGAGACGCCGCCGCCGCAGCGGGAAGACGGCCCGCAGGAAATCGCCGTCGTGGCCCGCGCATTCAACCAGATGACCAGCAATCTTGCGCGCATGGACGAGGACCGGGCCCTGATCCTCGCTGGCGTATCGCACGATCTGCGCACGCCGCTCGCCCGGCTTCGTCTCGGTATCGAGATGTCGGGTGCGCCCGAGAGCGAGGTCACCGCGATGGTGACGGACATCGAGGAGATGGACCGTATCATCGGCCAGTTCCTGGACTTTGGCCGCGGCGATTCGCAGGAACTGGTTGGGCCAACCGACCTGGCCGCGCTGGTTCGCGAGGTCAGCGAACCTTATCGTCTGCGTGGTGTGGACATCGTGCTTGATCTGCCTACAGCGCTCGTTGCGCCTGCCCGCGCGCTATCGATCCGTCGCGCCGTCGCCAATCTGATCGATAACGCGCTGCGCTACGCCGGCGGGAACGGAGCGCTCGATCTCAAGGTCCACGCAGATGATGAATTTGCCCGCATCGAAGTGGCCGACCGTGGCCCTGGCATTCCCGAGAACGAAGTCGAGCGCCTACGCCGTCCCTTCACGCGGCTTGAAAAAGCCCGTTCAAACACCAAGGGCGCAGGGCTTGGTTTGGCGATTGTCGAACGGGTGATGCGCATGCACCATGGCCGGCTCGATCTGCTGCCGCGCGAGGGCGGCGGACTTCGTGCCGCGCTGTGCATTCCGCTCGCTGGTGCTGCGGGCGGAAGCGATAGAATGCGTCGTCCCGCAACAGGCCCTTCGTTCAAACCATGAAATTTCTCTTCGATCTGCTGCCTGTCATCCTCTTCTTTGCCGCCTACAAGATCGGCGGTGCCCACCCTGAAGCTGCGCACGCGCTTGCCGCCCGCTGGCTCGGGGACGGCATTGAGCCCGCGCAGGCACCGATCCTGATCGCCACCTTCGTCGCCATCGTCGCGACCCTGCTCCAGATCGCGCTGGTGTGGCTGAAGCATCGAAAGGTGGACACCATGCTCTGGGTCAGCCTCGTGATCATCGCGGTGTTCGGTGGCGCGACCCTCTTCTTTCACAATCCCACTTTCATCAAGTGGAAACCCACGGCGCTGTACTGGATGTTCGGTGTTGTGCTGCTCGGTTCGGCCTGGCTGCTCCAGCGCAACCTGATCCGCAAGATGCTCGAGGCCCAGATCAAGCTGCCCGATCCGGTCTGGGGCCGGCTCAATCTCGCCTGGGCGGGTTTTTTCATCGCCATGGGCCTGCTCAATCTGTACGTTGCGTACAACTTCAGCGAAGCGGCCTGGGTCAATTTCAAGATGTTCGGCGGCATGGGGCTAATGCTGGCTTTCGTGCTCGCGCAGGGCTTTTATCTTTCCCGTCACATGGAAGGGGAAACCAGTTGATGTACTACGCACTGATCGGTGAAGACGCCCCTGGGACGCTGGAGACGCGCCTCGGCGCACGTCCCGAGCATGTCGCACGCCTCGAGGCGCTGCGCGACCAGGGCCGCCTCTTGCTCGCCGGACCGATGCCTGCGATCGACTCGCCCGACCCGGGGCCTGCGGGTTTTGCCGGCAGCCTCATCGTGGCCGAGTTCGATTCGCTCGCCAGCGCCGAGGCCTGGGTGCGCGATGACCCCTATGTGCGTGACGGCGTCTTCGCCCGCACCACCGTTCGACCATTCCGGAAGACCCTGCCGTGAGCGCAGAGACCGTCGCGCGCATCCGCGCAATCCTGCACGCGCACTTCGACATCCACGCGCTCGAGATCAATGACGACAGTGCGTTGCACGCCGGTCATGCGGGCGCGCGCGAAGGCGGCGGGCATTACCGTGTGTTTATCGTTTCTCCCGCTTTCCAGGGCTGCAGCAGAGTGCTGCGACAGCGTATGATCTACGCTGCGCTTGGCGACATGATGAAGAAGGAGATTCATGCTCTCGCCATTCGCGCGCTTTCGGCCGAAGAGGCCACCAAACAAGGACACTGAAGGAATCTACATGAAACATCTCCCGAGCCGCCTCGCCGTGGCACTGATGGCTGGCTTTCTCGCCCTCCCCACCTTCGCTGCCGACCCCGTCGCGCGGGTGAATGGGGTCACCATCCCTTCGACGATGGCCGAGACGATGCTCGCCGAACAGCGTGCGCAGGGTGCGCTCGATAACGAGCAAATGAAAAACGCCGTGCGTGAGGAACTCATCCGGCGCGAGGTGCTGGTCCAGGAAGCTGCCAAGAAGGGCATCGACAAGAAGGTGGAGGTGCAGGCGCAGATGGAAATGGCGCGCCAGGCAATCCTGATCCGTGCCTATCTGCAGGAGTTCGTTCGCAACAACCCGGTCAGCGACGCCGACCTGCAGAAGGAATACGAGGCGATCAAGGGCCGCATGGGCGAGAAGGAATACAAGCCCCGCCACGTGCTGGTCGAGACCGAGATCGAAGCCAAGGCGATCATCGCCCGCCTGCAGAACGGTACGCCCTTCGAGGAGGTGGCCAAGGAGTCGCGTGATCCGGGCTCGAAGGATCGCGGTGGCGAACTGGGCTGGAGCAACCCCGGCATGTTTGTGAAGCCGTTCTCCGACGCGATGGTGAATCTGCAGAAGGGCAAGTACACTCAGACGCCGGTCAAGAGCGACTTCGGCTACCACGTCATTCAGCTCGACGACGTTCGTGACGTCCAGGCTCCGCCTCTGGAGGAGGTCAAGCCGCAATTGCAGCAGCGCCTGCAGCAGCAGAAAGTCGAGCGCCACGTGCTCGAACTGCGCGAGAAGGCCAAGGTGGAATAAGCTCCACCGGGGGCTCCAGCCGAGCCGGGGCATCGATCCCTGTATTGGCAGGGCAAACAAAAACCGCTGCGGGGCTCGGCTCTCGCAGCGGTTTTTTGTTGTCCGTCCAGGGTCCGGTGCCAGGGCACCGAACCGCCGGGATCAGAACATCTCTTCGGTCAGCGCGAGCGCACCCGGCGCACCATTGACGACCGTGTAGGCCAGGCCCGAGGCCTGCGACAGCACATGGTCGGCGTAGAAGCGTGCGGTGACGATCTTGCTCTGATTGAAGCTCGCATCGCCCTCGCCCGCTGCGAGCTTGCGCCTGGCCACCAGTGCCGCGCGCGCCATCTGCCAACCGCCGGCGACGGTGCCGAGCAGCTTGAGGAAGGGCACCGAGCCGACCGAGGCGCCCTTGATGTCCTTGGCGTAGGTCGCAAGGATGTAGGCGACGGCTTCTTCCACTGCCGCGATGCCGGTCTTGAGCGAGCGTGCAATCGCTGCGAAGGCCTCATCCTCGACCGCGACGACCTCGGCCTCGACCTCGCGCATCATCTTGACTACCGCACCCACGGTCGCGCCGTTCTCGCGCGCGATCTTGCGCCCGATCAGGTCGTTGGCCTGGATCGCGGTAGTGCCTTCGTAGATCGTGGTGATACGTGCGTCACGGAAGTGCTGAGCGGCGCCGGTCTCCTCAATGAAGCCCATGCCGCCATGCACCTGGACACCGTCCGAGGTCACGTCGATCGAGTTTTCGGTAAACCAGCCCTTGACCACCGGAATCATCAGGTCGACGAAGGCCTGATTCTGCGCGCGCACCGCCTCGTCGGCATGGTTGTGGGCCTTGTCGAACGCAGCGCCAACCACATAGGCGAGCGCGCGCATCGCCTCGGTCTTGCTCTTCATGTTCATGAGCAGGCGACGAACGTCGGCGTGGTGAAGGATGTTGACCTTCGGACCGCCACGTACGCCGGCGTCCGTGCCCTGGATGCGGTCCTTGGCGTATTGCAGCGCGTGCTGGTAGGCGCGCTCGGACAGCGCCAGGCCTTCCATGCCGACCGCGAAGCGGGCCTCGTTCATCATGATGAACATGTACTCGAGGCCGCGGTTGGGCTCGCCCACCAGGGTGCCGATCGCACCGCCCTTGTCGCCGAAGGCGAGCACGGCGGTCGGGCTGGCATGGATGCCGAGCTTGTGCTCGATCGACACGCAGTGCACGTCGTTGCGTGCACCCAGGCTGCCATCGGCGTTGACCAGGAACTTCGGCACCACGAACAGCGAGATGCCCTTCACGCCTTCGGGTGCGTCCGGCAGGCGGGCGAGCACGAGGTGAATGATGTTGTCGGTCATGTCGTGCTCGCCGTAGGTGATGAAGATCTTCTGGCCGAAGATCTTGTAGGTGCCATCACCCTGCGGTTCCGCCTTGGTGCGTACCGCCGCGAGGTCCGAACCGGCGTTGGGCTCGGTCAGGTTCATCGTGCCGGTCCATTCTCCGGCGATCATCTTCGGCAGGTACATGTTCTTCTGCTCGTCGGTGCCACGCAGCATCAGCGCTTCGATCGCGCCGCTGGTGAGCATCGGGCACAGCGAGAAGGCCATGTTGGCCGACTTCCACATCTCCATCACCGCAGTCGCCAGCAGCTTGGGCAGCCCCTGACCGCCGTACTCGGGGTCGCACGGCAGCGCCGTCCAGCCCGATTCGGCAAACTGCGTGTAGGCGTCTTTCCAGCCTGGAGCGGTGGCGACGTTGCCGTCGTTCCACTTGGCGCCTTCCTGATCGCCGATCCAGTTCAGGGGGGCGAGCACACCGCTGGCGAACTTGTCGGCCTCTTCCAGGATCGCGTCCACGAGGTCGGCCGAGACCTCTTCGTTTCCGGGCAGCTGCATGACTTCATCGAGACCGGCAAGTTCACGCATGACGAATTGCATGTCGCGGACGGGGGCGTTGTAGTTACTCATTTGTCTTTGCGCTCCAGAAAAAAAGGGAAACGGACTTACTTGTCAAGTAGATAGCGGCGATCGTCGAATGCGGCAACCCACTCGGGCCGATACACCACCAACAGCGTGATCACTGCGCCGCTGATCCAGGCCTCGGAAAATCCGAGCAGCAGGAAGAACGGCAGATATTCGTTCAACAGAAAGCCGGCGCTGTAGGCGCCAGCGGACACCATCGCGGCCGACGCCACCAGGCCCTGCACCATCACCGTCAAGGCCGCGCCAGCAAAGCTGATCACGAACACGAAGATGAAGAAATGTGCCGGCAGGCAACGCTCGATCAGGCGCCGGAAGGCATGGGCGAAAGCGACCGGCACCACCACCATCAACACGAAGTTGACCGGCCAGTCGGTCCATTCGACGCCCCCGTTGAGCATGAGCCCGGTCAGGGTGAGCCCCAGAGCGACCAGCGCGAGCCAGGGACCCAGCGCCAGCGTCGCCGCCATCGCGCCCAGCATGTGCAGGTTCAGCCCAGGCTTGACCCCGGCCTTCATGCTCCACAGGAGCATCAACCCGACCGCAAAACCAAGCAGCAGGTTGAGCTGCGTGCTCTCGCGCAGTCGTCCCCACGGCGCACGGCGCACGGTCAGGTACAGACCCAGCACCGCGAGCGCCAGCATCATGCCCTGACCTGTTCCCGGGAACAGCCTTGCAGGAAGATCCATGCGCGCGTGGGGATCGCGACTGCGTTCAGAGCGCGCCGGTCAGTTCCGGCACCGCCTGGAACAGATCACCTACCAGGCCGTAGTCGGCGACCTGGAAGATCGGTGCTTCCGGATCCTTGTTGATCGCCACGATCACCTTGGAGTCCTTCATGCCGGCCAGATGCTGGATGGCGCCCGAGATGCCAACCGCGATGTAGAGCTGCGGCGCGACGATCTTGCCGGTCTGGCCCACCTGGTAGTCATTGGGCACATAGCCCGCATCGACCGCGGCACGTGAAGCGCCCAGCGCCGCGCCGAGTTTGTCGGCCAGCGGCTCGAGCAGCTGCTTGAAGCTGTCCCCGCTGCCCAGGCCGCGGCCGCCCGAGACGATGACCTTGGCGGCGCCCAGTTCGGGGCGTTCGCTCTTGACGATCTCGCGCCCAACGAGCTGGGTGATGCCGAGTTCGGCAGCGGCTGCGACCGCTTCAACCGGCGCGGCATTGCCCTCGCCCGCTGCATCGAAGGCCGTGGTGCGCACGGTGATGACCTTGATCGGATCGGCGCTCTTCACGGTGGCGAGCGCGTTGCCAGCATAGATCGGCCGCACGAAGGTGTCGGCGGCTTCGATGGCGACGATGTCGCTGATCTGCGCCACGTCCAGCAGCGCGGCCACGCGCGGCAGCATGTTCTTGCCCGCGGGGGTTGCCGGGGCGAGTACGTGGCTGTATTCACCCGCCAGGCCCTTGACCAGTTCGGCCACGTTCTCTGCGGTCTGGGCATCGTAGGGCGCGGCGTCGCACACCCGCACTTTGGCCACACCGGCGACCTTGGCCGCGGCTTCGGCGACTGCGCCGCAACCGGCACCGGCCACCAGCACATGGACGTCGCCACCGAGTTGGGTGGCTGCGGTCACGGTGTTGAGCGTGGCCGCCTTGAGCGATTGGTTGTCGTGTTCAGCAATGACGAGAATGGCCATGTTCAGATCACCTTCGCAACGTTCTTGAGTTTGTCGACCAGTTGCGCGACATCGGCCACGCGTTCGCCCGCACTGCGCTTGGGCGGTTCGGACACCTTGAGGGTGGTCAGGCGGGGTGTGACATCGACGCCCAAGTCGGCCGGCTTGACGTTGTCGAGCGGCTTCTTCTTTGCCTTCATGATGTTGGGCAGCGTCGCGTAGCGCGGTTCGTTCAGGCGCAGGTCGGTGGTGATCACCGCCGGCAGATTCACCGACAAGGTCTCCAGGCCGCCATCGATTTCACGGCTGACTACGGCCTTGCCATCGGCCAGCGTCACCTTGGAGGCGAAGGTCGCCTGCGGCCAGCCCGCCAGTGCGGACAGCATCTGGCCGGTCTGATTGGCGTCGTCGTCGATCGCCTGCTTGCCGCAAATCACCAGGTTCGGCTGTTCCTTGTCACACACCGCCTTCAAAAGCTTGGCCACGGCCAGCGGCTGCAGTTCGACGTCGGTTTCGACCAGAATGCCGCGATCCGCACCGATCGCCATCGCCGCGCGCAATGTTTCCTGGCAGGCGCCCACGCCGCAGCTCACCGCCACGACCTCGGTGACCACGCCGGCTTCCTTCAGACGCACGGCTTCTTCCACCGCGATCTCGTCGAAGGGATTCATGCTCATCTTGACGTTGGCCAGATCCACGCCGCTGCCATCGGCCTTGACGCGAACCTTGACGTTGTAATCGACAACACGTTTGACGGGTACGAGAACTTTCACTGTGCCGCGCTCCTTGTTAGTGCTGATTGACTTGTCGCTCCGTTGCGACGGATACGAAGATTATGTCACCGCCCTCCCCGGAAGGCACTGCTGCGCAGCAGCAAGCCCGTACGGGAAAGTATGCCGCATACGGTAGCGTATGGAGGAAGAATCGTCAATACTACGCCGTATGGAAAACATCGCAAAGAAACCGCGTACGCAACTCGATCGCGACGCCTGGATCGCCGGTGCCACTGAAGTGCTGGCCGAGGAAGGCGTCGCCGGCTTGCGTGTCGAGGTCCTCGCCAAGCGCCTCAAGGTGACCAAGGGGAGTTTCTACTGGCACTTCACCGACCGTCGTGACCTGCTGATGGCGGTGCTTGTTCACTGGAAGGAGGGGCGGATACGCGACATCATCAAGCAGACCCGCGCCCAACCCGGACGCGAGCTCGAGCAGATTTATCACGTCATCGACGTTTATAGCGCGAGCCGCAACCGACGTGGGATGCTGATCGAACTGGCGGTTCGAGACTGGGCGCGACGCGACGCGGAAGCCGGCGCGATCGTCGCCGAGGTCGATGATGTGCGTCTGCGCTGCGCGCGCGAACTCTTTCTCGCCTGTGGCGTGCCGATGGACGAAGCGTCGAGCCGCTGCATGCTGCTCTACGCCTACGTATTCGGCGTGTCGCTGATGATCTACGAAAAATTCGACTCCGACGTCGTCCGTCTCAAGCGCGACATCGCCGACCTGATCGCGCGCTCTCAGTCGATGCCGCCAAAGGTCTGCGCGGTCTGAGCTTCAGGCTGCCAGCCACCCAGCGCCGCGCGCGCATTGCGTCCGGTGGTTTCCACCACCTCGTCGAGGCTGATGCCGCGCAGCTGCGCGAGCAGCGCCGCGTACGACGCGAGATTGGCCGGGACGTTGCGCTCGCCCTGGCACCAGGCAGGCGGCATGTCGGGAGCATCGGTCTCGAGCACGATCGCCGACAGGGGTAGCGTGCGCGCCAGTTCGCGGATCCGGCTCGAACCCTCGAAGCTCATCGCCCCGCCGAAGCCCAGCCGGAACCCGAGCTCGATGAACATCTGCGCCTGTTGCCAGCTGCCATTGAAGGCGTGCGCGATGCCGCCCCGGACGCCGATCCGGCGCAGCTGTTTCAGGACTGCATCGACTGCGCGGCGCACGTGCAGGATCACCGGCAGATCATGGCGGCGCGCGAGCCTGAGCTGCGCCACGAAAAATTCGAGCTGGCGGACGGGATCGATGCCGGTGACGAAATAATCGAGGCCGATCTCGCCCACGGCCCGTGCTGCCCCTTGCGCAAGCCTGGATTCAAGCACCACGAGATCGTCCTCGCAGGCGCTCATCACATACAGGGGATGGATGCCGAGCGCCGGACAGACGTCCTGCCGGGCCGCGGCGAGCGCAAGCACTGCGTCAAAGCCCGGCCGGTCCACCGCCGGCACGACGAAGCCCCTCACACCTGCGGCGCGCGCGTTGTTGATCACCGCCTCGCGGTCCGCTTCGAACTCGGATGCGTCGAGGTGAACGTGCGAGTCAATCAGCATCGAAAGTCGCAGCGGCGGGGCGATGGCATCGTCAGCGTCCCTTGAACGCCGGCTTGCGCTTGGCGATGAAGGCGTCGATGCCTTCGGCCGCGTCCTCGGCGATCGCGTTGCAGGCCATGGTCTCGGCGGCGAGCTGATACGCGGCATCCAGGCCCATCTCGAGCTGCCTGTAGAACATCTGCTTGCCCATGCGGATCGCCAGCGGCGATTTGGCCACGATGGAGGCGGCCAGCTTCGCCACCTCAGCATCGAGTTGCTCGAGTGGCACCACGCGATTGACCAGGCCGCGGCGCTGGGCCTCGTGAGCGTCGATGAAGTCGCCGGTGACCAGCATCTCGAAAGCCTCCTTGCGCCCCATGTTGCGCGCCAGGCCGACACTGGGGGTCGCGCAGAACAGGCCGACGTTGATGCCCGAGACCGCAAAGCGCGCCGTCTCGGCCGCGACCGCGAGGTCGCACATCGACACGAGCTGGCAGCCCGCCGCGGTCGCGATGCTGTGCACGCGGGCGATGACCGGCTGCGGGAGCGCGGTGAGCTTCATCATGAACTTCCCGCACAGGCGGAACAGGCGCTGCTGGAATTCCAGGGTGTGGTTGGCGCGCATCTCCTTCAGGTCGTGACCGGCGCAGAAGGCCTTGCCCTCGCCGGCGAGCACGACGACGCGCACGCGCTCGTCGGCCGCGATCTCGTCGATCGCGGCGATCAGCGCCTCGAGCATCTCAAAGGAGAGCGCGTTGAACTGCTGCGCACGGTTTAACGTCAGCGTCGTCACGCCGCCGTCGTCGCGACGCAGCAGGATGGCGTCAAAGGGATCGGTTGTGCTGGGGGTGCTCATGCGGTGGTCTCCTCGCAGGTTTGGGCGGATGGCCGGGATCGGCGCTGCCCTCGAAGTTAACGTTAACGTCAACGCGCGCTCAGCGCCAGTGTCCCGATGGTAGCCCCACTGCGCCGGGTTTTCCCGGCGCACGCCCGCTCACTCGAATGAGGCAGCGGACTTCGCCTGTTCGCGCAGGATGAACTTCTGGATCTTGCCGGTGGAGGTCTTGGGCAACTCGCCGAAAATGATCTTCTTTGGCAGCTTGAAGCCCGCCAGATGCACGCGGCAATGTGCCAGGATCGCCTCCGCGCTCGCCTCGGCACGATCGCGCAGCTCGACAAAGGCGCACGGCACCTCGCCCCACTTCCCGTCGGGCAGCGCCACGACCGCGGCGGCCATCACCGCGGGATGCTTGTAGAGCGCGTCCTCGACCTCGATCGACGAGATGTTCTCGCCGCCAGAGATGATGATGTCCTTGACGCGATCCCTGATCTTGACGTAGCCGTCGGGCTGCATCACCGCGAGGTCGCCGGTGTGGTACCAGCCGCCGAGGAAGGACTCGGCGGTGGCACCCGGGTTCTTCAGGTAGCCCTTCATCACCAGATTACCGCGGAACATGACCTCGCCCATGGTCTCGCCATCGCGGGGTACGGGCTCCATGGTGCGGGGGTCCAGCACCGCGATCCCCTCCTGGGCGTGATAACGCACGCCCTGGCGCCCGTTCAGCGCGACCTGTTCGGCCAGCGGCAGCGCACGCCATTCGTCGTGCTTGGCGCACACGGCCGCCGGCCCGTAGGTCTCGGTGAGGCCATACACATGGGTGAGGTCGAAACCGATCCTGGCCATGCCTTCGATGACTGCGGCCGGCGGTGGCGCCGCGGCGACGAGCCCGGAGACCTTGTGCTCGATGCCCTTGCGCCATTCCTCCGGAGCGTTGGCCAGCATCGAATGCACGATCGGCGCGCCGCAATAGTGGGTGACGCCATGTTCGCGGATGGCGTCGAAGATCAGGCGTGCATCGACGCGGCGCAGGCAGACATTGACGCCGGCGTTGGCGGCCAGCGACCACACGAAGCACCAGCCGTTGCAGTGGAACATCGGCAGCGTCCACAGATATACCGAATGCGGTGGCATGCCCCAGGACACGATGTTGGACATCGCGTTCAGGTAGGCGCCACGGTGGTGATAGACCACCCCCTTGGGGTTGCCGGTCGTCCCCGAGGTGTAGTTGAGCGAAATCGCCTCCCATTCGTCGGCGGGCTGCTCAAAGTCGAAGTCGGGGCTGCCGGCCGCAAGCAGCGCCTCATAGTCCTGCGTGCCGATGCGCTCACCCGGGCCGGTGTATTCGGGGTCATCGACGTCGATCACGATCAGGTCGGGACGCGAGGCCAGTGCGATGGCCTGTCTGACCATCCGAGAATACTCGCGATCGGTGAGGAGTACCCTGGCCTCGCCGTGGTTGAGGATGAAGGCGACGGTCTCGGCGTCCAGGCGGGTGTTGATCGTGTTGAGCACCGCGCCGCAGGCAGGCACGCCAAAATGCGCCTCGAACATCTCGGGCGTGTTGTTGAGGATCGCAGCGACCGTGTCGCCCTTCTTCACCCCCAGCTGCTTGAGCGCGGAGCCAAGCCGGCGCGCCCGCGTGCAGCTCTCGTGCCAGGTGAAGCGGCGGGTACCGTGGATGACCGCAACACGGTCGGGATAGATGCAGGCACTGCGCTCGATGAAGGTGAGCGGCGTCAGCGGCACGTAATTCGCAGCGCATTTCTCCAGTCCCACTGCGTAGGGCGATTGTGCTTTTGTGCTCATGCTCGACTTCTCTCCTCGTCCTCGTGTGCCGCCCCGGTTGGGGAGGCGATTCATGTTTATTGTTCTTTCCAGAGGCTGTTCAGCCGCTGCAGCGCCCTGGCGCATTCAGCCCGCCATCGAGTTCGCGCTCGAGCGTCGAGATCCAATCCGAAAGCTCGGCCGCAAGCCGTTGTGCGCCCACCCGGAAAGCTTGCGCACCGCCGCTGGCATCTGCGCTCGGGGCCGGTTCGATCACGCCGATTTCGTGGGTCGCGAGCGCGACGTCGGCGCGTGGCGCCAGCAGTCGCGCGCGCAGCACGATCCGCGCCTCGCTACGTTCGGTGGTGCTGAAGACGTGGATGAATTCATCCAACTCAAGCTGCAGGCTGCAGCGCCCGCTGGCCGCGTCCGGGCGAAGTGTGCGCTCGAGCACGAGCCCCAGCATCGAAGCTGGCGCGGACACCCACCGGCTCTCGGCAAACGCACGCCTGCGCCCCGGATCACTCCACGTCAGACGGTACTGCATCGCGTTTGAGGCCAGCCACGGCGGCGTGACGAAGGCGATCTTTGCCGGCGCCAGGGCAGGCGCCAGCGTGCTGCGCTGTCCCAGACCCAGGTCGTAGACGGCCATCTGGCCTGGCTGAAGCGGCAGGCCAGCGCAACTCGCGAGCACGAGCGCAAGCAGGGCCGCGGGCAGCTTAGAGCGAAACAGGCGGGAGAAAAAGCGCGGGGAAGGATTCATGGGCTGGGTTCAGTCGATTTTGCGGCGTCAGGGCTGGTGGGCGAAGCCCTGTTCCCCAGGGCCGGGCTCGCGAACACCCCGCCCGGTGAGCAGCATCTGTGGGCTTGACTCGAGCTCTTCGATCAGGCGTCCGAGGCGGCGCGAGGTGGAGGTCAGATCACCGAGCAGCGCATTGAGCTGCGGCAGGGTGCCGTCGATCAGACTGGCGCTGGTAGCGGTGGCTGCCTGATCGAAGCGGAGCGCCATCTGGTCCGCGCGCTGCATGAGCTGGCGCAGCTCGGCAAGCGCAGGACCGGCCTCGATCGAGCTGCGTTCCATATTCGCGAGCAGGGCGGAGAGTGAGGACAGGTTCTCTGCGCTCAGTACCTTGCGGATCGCCGCGAGCGTCGCGGGCACGTCGGCGAAACTGCGGTCCACCCCGGCCGCGGCGGCTTCGAGATGCGCGAGCAGGCTGCGCACACGTGCCGTGCCCTCCGCATCCAGCAGCGCGGACAGACGCTCGGCTGCCGTGCCAAAGCGCTCCAGTGCCGTCAGTGTGCGGTCCGTGATCTGATCGAGCAGCCCGGGGCTCAGCGCAATCCGGGGGGGTTCGACGCCCTCCCCCTGCAGCGGTGTCGGGTCGGTGCCGCGGTCGTCGAGCTGGACGTAGGCAAGCCCGGTGACCCCGAGCGTGCCGAGCGTGGCCGTGGTGCCGCGCGTCAGGGGCAACTCGGCCAGCACCTGGATGTGGATCAGGAGGTTGCGCAGATCGGCCGGATCGATCCGGATCGACTTCACGGTGCCGACCGAGAGGCCCCGATAACGCACCCGCGATTGCTCACCCAGGCCGTTGATGTCGCTGCGGGCGACGAGGATCACCTCGCGCATCGGGTGCCGGTCCTGCGAGAACCACCACAGCGCGAACACGATGCCGGCACCGAGCGCGAGGGCGAACAGCCCCGCGGCGAAGGCGTGTGCGCGATCTTCCATTCAAGCTCCTCCTTGCGCACGGGCCTGCACCCAGCGTCCGTGATCGCCGTGAAAAAAGCGCGCGACGAAGGGGTGGTCTACTGCCAGCGTATCCTCCAGCGTCGCGTAACTGACGATGCGTCGATCGGCCAGCACGGCGACCTTGCTCGCCATGGCCGCCAGCGTGTCGAGGTCATGGGTGACCAGCACCACCGTCAGCCCGAGCTCGCGATGCAGGGACCGGATCAGACGCACGAAGGCCGCGCTGCGGTCCGGATCCAGACCGGCAGTCGGCTCATCGAGCAGCAGCAGCTCCGGCTCCAGTGCCAGCGCACGCGCCAGCGCCACCCGCTTGACCATGCCGCCCGAGAGCTCGGCCGGCATCAGTCGCGCATGTTCCGGTGCCATCTCCACCATCTCCAGCTTGAGCGCCACCAGATCGCGTACCTCCACCTCGGTCACCACGCCCAGTTCCCTGAGCGGGAAGGCGATGTTCTCACCCACGGTGAAGGCCGAGAACAGCGCGCCTTGCTGAAACAGCACCCCCATGCGACGCTGGCGCGCAATCCGGTCGTGGAGGCTGCCCGCTTCGAGCGCCTCGCCGAACAGCGTCACCGTCCCCGCCGCAGGCCGGGTGAGGCCGATGATGTGGCGCAGCAGTGTGGTTTTGCCGCTGCCCGAGCCGCCGACCAGAGCGACGATCTCACCCGCGGCAATCTCGAGATCCAGCCCCTCGTGCACCACGTTATGCCCGAAGCGGGTGCAGATGCCATGGAGCTCGACCACCGGCGGCGACATTGTGGGGCCTCAGCCAGGCAGTCCGATCGAGCGGGTCGCGATCGCGAACACCGCGTCGACCAGGATCACCACCGTGATGGACGACACCACCGATGCGGTGGTGTGGGTCGACAGGCTCTCGGTGTTCGGCTCGACCCGCAGCCCGAAATGGCAGGCGATCAGCGCGATCAGCAGCCCGAACACCGCCCCTTTTGCCAGGCCGATGTACAGGTTGGCGATCGGCACGGCGTCGGGCAGCGTCTGCACGAAGAAAGCAAAGCTCAGGTCGAGCTCGACCCACGCCGACACCCAGCCTCCCACAAGCGCGATCGACGAGGTCCACAGCACCAGCAAGGGCATGGCCAGGGTCAGGGCGACAACCTTCGGCAGCACCAGACGCAGCGAGCGCGAAACGCCCATCGCCGCGAGCGCATCGATCTCCTCGGTCACGCGCATCACGCCCAGCTGCGCGGTCATCGCCGATCCCGAGCGCCCGGCCACCAGCACCGACACCAGCACCGGGCCCAACTCGCGGATGATACCCATGCCGAGGATATTGACGATGAAGACATCGGCACCGAAGCTCTTGAGCTGCAGCGCCGACAGGTAGGACAGCACCACGCCGATCAGGAAGCCGACCAGCGCGGACACCGGCATCGCCTTGACGCCCACCTTGAACACATTGGCCGAGATCTCGAGCAGCGGCCACTCCTGTGGATGACGCGCCAGATGCAGCAGATCCAGCAGCAACTGTCCCAGGAGGACGGTGAAGGCCCGGATGTGGCCAACGAACCCGAGCGCGGCGGTGCCCAGCGCCACCACCGCATCGGCGAGCGTGAAGGCGGGCCTCCGCGGCAGGGGCTGCGCACCGCTGTGCGCCACGCGCGCGATGATCTGGCGCTGGGCCGCACTCAGCTCGAGCCGGGCGGGCCACAGACACCCCCAGGTGTGCCACAGCAGGGTGGCCCCGAAGCTGTCGAGGCGGGTGACCGAGCGCATGTTCCACGCAGCATCTACAGGCACCGATTCGAGCTGGCGACGCAGCGCAGGCAGTTCGCGATGCAGGCCGCGCAGCGTCCACTCGCCCTGCAGGCACACGCCCTCGGGTCCGATCTCGAGCCTGTGCGTCATTGCCCCCGCCTGCGCTCGCCGTGGCATGGGCGATCAGGTCGCGGGGGCGCGCAGGCTCAAGGCGCGGATGTAGAGCGCGCGTCCCAGGCCCTGCCACTGCCGCCGCTCCTCTTCGAGCGCAGCGGCCGTCAGCGGCAGTTTCTGCAGCCAGCCTGGCGCAGCGGTGACGGTGAAGCCACGGCCCTCGCGTTGCATCGTCACCGGCGGCAGCCCGCGCGCATCGCGGGCGCGATGGATCACCACCGCAAGGCGCAGGCACGCGATGAGCAGCCAGTCCACGCTGCCCGAATCGATCGAGGCGACGCGCTCGAGTTTGCCGCGATGCGCCAGCACCAGCCGCGCAAGCCGTGCCTGGTCCATGCGCGAAAAACCAGGCATGTCCGCATTGCCGAGGATGTAGGCACTGTGCTTGTGATAGCTCGAATGGGCCACCGAGATGCCGATCTCGTGCAGCATCGCCGCCCAGCGCAGGAAACGGTGATCGATGTGATCGGAGTCGGCCATCTCGGGCTCAAGCTGGCCAAGCAGGGCGCAGGCGGTGTCGGCGACCTGCTGCGCCTGGCGAAGATCAACGTTGTAGCGGCGCATGAAGGCGCTGACGGTGGCATCGCGCAGGTCGTGGTGATGGTAGCGACCGAGCAGGTCGTAGAGCACGCCCAGCCGCAGCGCGCCCTCCGAGAACACCATGTGCTCGAGCTTGAACTCCTTGAACACCGCACTCATGATCGCGAAGCCGCCGAGGATGACCGGCAGCCGGTCGCCCTTCAGCCCGGCCAGCTCGATCGCGTCCACGCTCCCGGCGCTCAGCAGCGCCGCCTTGAACTGCTCGAGCCCTTCGCGCGTGATACCGCTGCGTGAGAAGCCGTTCTGCTCGAGGATCTCGACCAGCGCCTTCGCCGTACCGCTCGAGCCGACCGCCTCCTCCCAGCCCGCCTCGCGATAGGCCGCAGAGATCGTCTGCAATTCGCGGCGGGCGGCAAGTTCGGCCTCCTTCAGGCTGCGCTTGTCGATCTTCCCGTCCGGGAAAAAGCGCAGGCTGAAGCCGACGCAGCCCATGTAACGCGACTCCAGCAACTGCGGCTCGAAGCTCTTGCCCACGATGAACTCGGTCGATCCGCCGCCGATGTCGACGACGAGCTGCTGTTTGTGCGGATCCGGCAGGGTATGCGCGACGCCCACGTAGATCAGCCGCGCTTCTTCACGCCCGGCGATGACTTCGATCGGAAAGCCCAGCGCGGCCTCGGCACGAATCAGGAATTCCGGTGCGTTCTTCGCCACGCGCAGCGTGTTGGTCGCCACCGCGCGCACCCGCGCGGTGGGAAAGTCGCGCAGGCGCTCCTGGAAGCGCTGCAGCGCCGCCACACCACGTTGCTGCGAGGCAAGGTCGAGCTTCTTGTCGAGCGACAGACCGGCGGCCAGCCGCACCGCCTCCTTCAGCCCATCCAGAGGGTAGATCTGGTCATTGACGATGCGTCCGACCTGCAGACGGAAACTGTTCGAACCCAAATCAATCGCTGCAATCAGATCTCGCATCATGGTCTTGAAGGCTGAAGCGCGCGGCGCCGGAACCCCGGATTCTATCACCCGCCCCGTTCCGGCCGACGCGTGGTGCCGGGGCGCCTGAGCTCACGCGGCCCGCGCTGAACAAGGCCCACGCCGTCATCAAGCGGCAACAAAAGTGTCACATAATCATGAACGTCGCATCGCGCACAGGACCCCCTCATGAACATTGCCCGCCCAACGTTTTCCTACCCGCCCGAACATTTTCTCAACCGCGAACTGTCATTGCTGCAGTTCCAGCGCCGCGTGCTTGCCCAGGCGGCCGACCCCACCGTACCCCTGCTCGAACGCCTGCGTTTCCTGTGCATCGTGTCGAGCAACCTGGACGAATTCTTCGAGATCCGCGTCTCCGGCATCAAGGAGCAGATCCGCATCGGCAGCCGCAAGTCGGGCGAGGACGGCATCTCGCCGATCGACCTGCTCGCGTGCGTCAGCGACGAGGTGCACGACATCATCTCCGAGCAGTACGCACTGCTCAACGAAGACATCTTGCCCGCGCTCGCGCAGGAAGGGGTGGTCTTTCCGCGTCGCAGCCTGTGGACCGAGGCCCAGCGCGCATGGATCCACGATTACTTCATGCGCGAGGTCATGCCGGTGCTGACGCCGATCGGGCTCGATCCTGCACACCCCTTCCCGCGCGTGCTCAATAAGAGCCTGAATTTTGCCGTCGAGCTCGAGGGGCGCGACGCCTTCGGCCGTGATTCGGGCGCCGCGATCGTGCAGGCACCGCGCGCGCTGCCGCGCGTGATCCGCCTCCCGCGCGAGCTATGCGATCAGGAATACGCCTTTGTGTTCCTGTCTTCGGTGCTCCACGCCCACGTCGGCGAGCTCTTCACCGGCATGAACGTGCTCGGCTGCTACCAGTTCAGGGTGACGCGCAACTCCGACCTGTTCGTCGATGAGGAAGAAGTCAAGGACCTGCGCGCCTCGCTCAAGGGTGAGCTCCAGCAACGTCACTTTGGCGACGCCGTGCGCCTGGAGGTTGCGGACAACTGCTCGGAGCATATGGCGAGCTTCCTGCTGCAGCACTTTCACCTGACCTCCGACGACCTGTATCGCACGCCGGGCATCGTCAACCTCGTCCGCCTGATGCAGGTGCCCGACTGGGTGGAACGCCCCGATCTCAAGTACGCGCCCTTCGCCCCGGGGCTGCCGAAAGCCCTCGACAAGCGGCGCCAGGTCTTCACCGCGATCCGCGCCGGCGACATCCTGCTCCATCATCCCTTCCAGAGCTTTGGCCCGGTGATCGAGTTGCTGCGTGCGGCGGCAGACGATCCGCAGGTGCTGGCGATCAAGATGACGGTGTATCGCACCGGTACCGACTCGGTGTTGATGGAGCACCTCGCCCGCGCGGCGCAGAAGGGCAAGGAAGTCACCGTCGTGCTCGAGCTGATGGCGCGCTTCGACGAGGAGGCCAACATCACGCTGGCCAGCCGCCTCGAAGAGGTGGGCGCCCACGTGGTCTATGGCGTCTTCGGCTACAAGACCCACGCCAAGCTGCTGATGATCGTGCGCCGTGAGGAGGACGGCTTGCGCCGCTATGTGCACATGGGGACCGGCAACTATCATCCGCGCACCACACGCTTTTACACCGACTTCGGCCTGCTGACCTGCAACCGGGACATCGGCGAAGATGTCGCCGCGGTGTTCAAGCAGCTCACCGGCCTGGGCACCGCCACTGAGTTGCGCCACCTGTGGCAGGCGCCCTTCACGCTCCAGCCGAATGTGGTGGCGGCCATCCGCCGGGAGGCGGAGATCGCCCGCGCAGGCCGGCGTGCGCGCGTCATTGCCAAGATGAATGCGCTGCTCGAACCCGAGACCATCGAGGCACTGTACGAGGCCTCACAGGCCGGCGTCGAGATCGACCTGATCGTGCGCGGGCCGTGCGCGCTGCGTCCCGGCGTCCCCGGCCTGTCCGAGAACATCCGTGTGCGCTCGGTGGTCGGGCGCTTTCTCGAGCATCACCGTATCTTCCACTTTCACGCCGACGGCGAGGACCAGATCTATCTGTCGAGTGCCGACTGGATGGACCGCAACTTCTTCCGCCGCATCGAGATCGCTTTCCCGGTGCTTGACCCGCGGCTCAAGCGTCGCGTGATGAAGGAAGGACTGCGCCCGTATCTGGGTGACAACTGCCAGGCCTGGGACATGCAGCCCGATGGCCGATACCGTCGCAAGAGCCCGCGCAGCATCCGGCGCGCGGCGCAGTTGATCCTGCTGAAGGAACTCGCGGCGAGCAGCTGAGGCGTGCGTTAGGGGGGTACGGTAGGGGCGTGCGCTCACGGGAGTGCGGCGGGGGTGGTGCATCGGGCGGGAAGGTCAGGAGCGCCGAGGGTCCGGGCGCTGCGGGGGAAACAAGGCGACGCATGTCTGAGGCGCGCAGCGCCGAGTTTGCGTCGCCGCCCCCGCAGCGTCCGGACCCGAGGGAAGCCGAAGGCCGCGAGTGTACGCCCCGCCCGATGCACCACCCCCGCCGCCGCGCCGCCGCAATGCCGATGCGCCCCAGCCCGCGGCAATCCGCGCAGGGCTGGGAGCCAAGCTTACTTGCGCTGGGCGTCGATCACGCCCGAGACCTCGCGGATCAGCGTGATCGCGCGCTGCACCTGCTTGATGCCGTTGACCTCCATCGTGAAGCGCATGTAGGCCGTGCCCTTCTTGGTCAGGGTGTTGACCGCGATCACGTTGAGCTTCTCGCGTGACAGCACGTCGGAGATGTCGCGCAGCAGCCCCTGGCGGTCGGTGGCCTGGACGTTGATGTCCACCTGGTAGAGCGCACTGCGGTTGTCGTGCGCCTTCTCGCCCCACTCCGCTGGGATCACGCGCTCCGGATGCTTGCGCGCGAGGTCCTGAAAGTCTGCGCAATCCACGCGGTGAATCGAGATGCCACGGCCGCGGGTCACGAAACCTTCGACCGCATCAGGAGGCGCCGGCTTGCAGCAGCGTGACAGTGAGGTCATCAGCTTGCCCACGCCGACGATCAGGATCTTGTCCTGATTGTCGCCCGAGCGGCTGCGGCTGACGACGAACTCGGGTTCAGCCGCGGCCGCCGGCTCGGGTCCGCCGCCCTCGCGCAGCGCGGTCTGCACGGCGCGCGGCCCGACCTCGCCACGTCCGGCGGCAAGATACAGCGCCTCGGCGTTCTTGAACCCGAGGCGTTCGGCGAGCCCGTCGATATTGGCCTGGCCGTGCCCGTCGCGCTGCATTTCCTTGGTGACGAAGCTGCGCCCGCGGTTGAGCAACTCCTCCTCATCGAGCTGGGCAAAATACTGCTTGATCTTGGTGCGTGCCCGCGAGGTCGCGGCATAGCCCTGACGCTGGTCCAGCCAGTCGCGCGAGGGGCCGCCCTCCTTGGCCGAGACGATCTCGACCGTCTGCCCGCTTTCGAGCTGCGTGTTCAGTGGCACCAGGTGGCCATCGACCTTCGCGCCGCGACAGTGATGGCCGAGGTCGGTGTGCAGGCGGTAGGCGAAGTCCACCGGTGTGGCCCCGCGCGGCAGGTCGACGACCTTGCCCTGCGGGGTCAGCACATAGAGTGTGTCGTCGAGCGAAGCCCGCTTGAACTGCTCCATCCACTGCGCCGAGTCGGTGACCTCGTCCCGCCACGACAGCAGGTTGCGCAGCAGGGCGATCTTCTCGTCGTAGTCGCCGCCGCTTTTGGCGCCTTCCTTGTAGCGCCAGTGCGCCGCCACCCCGAGTTCGGCGTGCTTGTGCATGTCGAAGGTGCGGATCTGCACCTCAAGCGCACGACCGTCGCCTGCGAGCACCGCGGTGTGCAGCGACTGGTAGTTGTTGCCCTTGGGCTTGAGGATGTAATCGTCGAATTCCTGCGCGATCGGCTGCCAGATCTGATGCACGATGCCGAGCACGGTGTAGCAGTCCTTGATGTCGGCGACCAGGACGCGCAGCGCGCGGATGTCGAAGACCTGCGAGAAGTCGAGCCGTTTCTTGCGCATCTTGTTGTAGATGCTGTAGATGTGCTTGGCGCGGCCAGTGATCTCGGCCTGGACGCCAACTGCCGCAAGCTCATTGCGCAGGCGCTCGATGGCGTCGTGGATGAACTGCTCGCGCTCTGCGCGGCGCTCGTCCAGCATTCTGGCGATGCGTTTGTAGGTCTCGGGTTCAATGAAACGGAACGCGAGGTCCTCGAGTTCCCACTTGATCTGCCACACGCCGAGGCGGTTGGCGAGCGGGGCGTAGATGTCCAGGCTCTCGCGCGCGACATCGACCCGGGCATCGCCCGGAAGGTCGGTGTAGTAGCGCAGGCTCTGCGTGCGTGAGGCCAGGCGCACGAGCACCACGCGGATGTCCTCGACCATCGCCAGGAGCATCTTGCGCAGCACCTCGGTCTGAGCCCGAATCTCGGGCGCCGAGGTCGTGGCGGCGAGGCGGGTCAGCACCCGAAGACCGTTCAGCTTGTGCAGCCCGCGCACCAGCCCTGCAACCGCGGCGCCAAAGCGCGCGCCGATCTCTTCGCCCGGGTCGTCGAGTTCCTCCCAGGCCGCAAACAGCAGCGCGGCCAGCCGCGTTTCGGCGTCGAGCCGCAGCGAAGCGGCGATCAGTGCCGCACCGAGCGCGTGTGTCCAGGTTGACTCGCCGGTGCTGAGCACCTTGCCTTCGTAGAGATCAGCGATCCACTCGAGCGCCTGTTCGATGCGTGTGCGCTCCTGTGGGTCGAGGCCGGCGGCGAGCATGTCGATCGGGGGCGCGGTATCGCCCTGGGAGATGGCGTGGGTAACGGAAACCATGGCGTAATTATCCCACATCGAGCAACACGCTGAGGCCGCCTTCGGTCACGCTTTCACCGTCTGGTCATCGGCGCGAAAAGGCGGACGCGAGCGCGTCGCGGACGCCGACGCTGTGCGATCATCAGACTCCTCCGGAACCTTCACCGCGGCCACCGTGCGCGCCCAGTTCGTCATGTTAGATCTCGTCCGCCGCCTCCTCGGGCTTGCTCCGCCCGCGCCCGCAGTGCCCGCCGAACAGTGGCGGCGGGTTGAGCGCGCCCTGCCCTTCCTCGACGCCCTGTCCGTGGCCGAGCGCATGCGGCTGCGGGAAACGGCGCTGGCCTTTCTCCGTGACAAGCAGTTTCATGGCGCGCAGGGGCTGGCGCTCGACGACGACATGTTGCTGGCGATCGCGCTGCAGGCCTGCCTGCCGGTGCTCAATATCGGCCTGCAGGCCTACGACGGCTGGGTCGGGGTAGTCGTGTATCCGGGTGAGTTCGTGATTCCGCGCCGCACGGTGGACGAAGCCGGGGTGCTGCACGAATACGAGGACGAAGTGCTGGGTGAGGCCTGGGAGGGGGGACCGGTGCTGATCGCATGGTTTGGCACCGGGCTCGGCCCCCCGGGCGTGAACGTGGTGATCCACGAGTTCGCGCACAAGCTCGACATGGAGAACGGCGGCGTCGATGGCCTGCCGCGCCTGCGTCCGGGGATGTCCCGTCAGGACTGGGCCGACGCCTTCGCGCGCGCCTACGATGACTTCTGCGCCGAGGTTGATCGTGGCCAGGAGACCGGGATCGACCCCTACGGCGCCGAGCACCCGGGCGAATTTTTTGCCGTGGTCTCGGAGGCGTTCTTCGAGACCCCCCATGTCCTGAAAGCACGCTTCCCGGCCGTCTACGTGCAGCTGTCCCTGTTCTACGGTCTGGACCCGGCCGCCCGCGCGCCGATCGAGCCGCGAGATTGCGGCGCCGCGCCAGCGCACGCCGGGCGCTGACCTGCCCATCCACTTCGGAGTGCTGTCATGAGTGAGCGCAAGCGCCTGCTGATCGTTTTCCATACCCAGACCGGCTATACCGGCCAACTCGCCGATGCGGTGCTGATCGGTGCGCGCCGGGTTGCCGAAGTCGATACGGTCATCAAGCGCGCCTTCGATGCCGGCACCGGGGATCTGCTCGCCTGCCATGGCCTGCTGCTCGGGACGCCCGAGAACTTCGGCTACATGTCGGGCGCGCTGAAGGACTTCTTTGATCGCACCTACTACCCGTGCGAGGGACGACTCACAGGCCTGCCCTATGCGGTGTTCGTCAGCGCAGGCAACGATGGCACCGGCGCCGTGCGCGAGATCGGCCGCATCGCCAACGGATATGGCTGGCGGGCGGTGGCCGAGGCGCTCATCGTGCGCAAGCAGATCACCGCGGCGGACCGGCTGCGCGCCGAAGAACTCGGCGAGGCTCTCGCAGCCGGGCTGGCGATGGGCGTGTTCTGAGTGCAGGGCCGACATGCACGGTCTTTTGTGGACGACGGCATTTGATGAGAGCGCAATAAACCACGCTGGCAGACCGCGCCGGGGTGACCTAAGCTGAAAGTGCTTCTCGCATTCGAAAATGTCGGTTCCGCCCCGGCGGAGCACGTGATTCCCACTGCTAAGGAGGGTTATTCATGGCCATAACCTGGATTCTGGTTGCCAACGCCAGCTTGGCGAAGCTCTATGCAAACCTTGGTCCCAGCAAGGGACTGACCCTGATGAAGGAATTGAACCATCCGGAGAGCAGGCAAAAGAACGGCGAACTCGTCTCGGACCGCTCCGGCGCCATGGGGGTGACCGGATCGGGCGGCGGGTCGATGCAGCCACAGACCTTGCCCAAACAGCATGAAGCGAAGGTTTTTGCGCAAGAAATCGCCCAGACACTTTACCAAGGGCGCACCAGCAACGCGTTCAAGCGCGCCGTTCTAGTCGCACCGCCTGCTTTCATGGGGCTGCTCAATGCCGTCATCGACGGCCCCACGGCACAGCTGGTCACCGATCGCCTCGAAAAGGATTACACCAAGACACCCGAAAGCGAGCTTGGCGAAAGGCTGGGTTCAGCGATTCTTCTGCGATAAAGGTTTTTTCAACCCGCTCGGTTCCAGACCCCAGTTCTGGGAATGGTCGTCTGCTGCTCATGAGCACGCAGCGGCCAGCGCCCGAGCGTTCGGTAGTGCGTGCTGGTCGCGTCGTGTTCGGATGCGACCAGCACGAAGCTTGCCACCTGCCAGCGTAGCGGCGCCGTTTCGGCCCTCTGTGGCGGACGTAGCGCTTTGCGAACCAGCGTGACATGCGCTTTGAATGCGCGCGCTTCGAGCGTGAAGCCCGCTGCATGCAGGCCTGCGGCGAGCCGCTGCACCAAAGTCTGCAGCGCGAGCGGAACCTGCGCGCAGCCGGTCCAGATAATTCGATGGTCATGCCAGCTGCCAACGCGGTCGAGTTCCAGCGCAAAGCGTTCGCCGCGCACCGATTCCGCAACCGCCTCAAGTGCGCCCAGCCGCGCAACTGGCACCTCGCCCACGAAGGCAAGGGTCAGGTGAAGGGTGTCGCGTCGCATCAACCGCCCGCCGCAAGCCGCATGCAGTTCGCGGCCACGCGCTTGCAGCGCTGCCGCACTGGCCGCATCCGGCCACAGCGCAAAAAACACCCGCATCTGCGCCGGACGCTGCGGTGCGCTCATCGCTGCCGCCGGCCCGGTTTCACTCATCCCTCGCGCGCGAGCAGCGTGACCACCTGCGCGGCGATGCCCTCGCCGCGTCCGGTGAAACCGAGCTTCTCGGTCGTCTTGCCCTTGATGTTGATCGCGTCCGGGTCCATCCCCAGGTCGGCGGCGATGTTGTGCACCATGGCCGGTGCATGGGGCAATATCCGTGGCGCCTTGCAGATCAGCGTCGCATCGACATTGACCACTTGCCAGCCTGCCGCGCGCACGCGGGCGAAGGCTTTGCGCAGCAGCACGCGACTATCGGCGCCGGCATGGGCAGGGTCGGTATCCGGAAACAGGCGACCGATGTCGCCCAGCCCTGCCGCGCCGAGCAGCGCGTCGGTGAGGGCATGGAGCAGCACGTCGGCGTCGGAGTGGCCGAGCAGGCCGTGCTCGAACGGAATGCGCACGCCGCCGACGATCAGCGCACGTCCTGGAACCAGCGCATGCACGTCGAAGCCCTGGCCAACACGAAACGGAAAACTCATCTGTCCTGTCCCTGCCGATGTTGGAGAATCCACTCCGCTAGATGCAGGTCGAGCGGATAGGTCACCTTGAGATTGGTCGCGTCACCCTGCACCAGGCGCGGACGCAAGCCAGCCGCCTCGATCGCGCTGGCCTCGTCGGTGACGTCCTTCGCGTGCTCGAGCGCGCGCCGCAGCATCACGTAGCGGAACATCTGCGGCGTCTGTGCCTGCCAGAGGCTGTCGCGCGGCACCGTCTCGAGCACGTGACGGCGCTCGTCGGCCCGCTTGAGCGTGTCGGCCACCGGCACGGCGAGCAGGCCCCCGACCTCTTCGTGCGCGAGTTCGTGCACCAGGGCCGCCACATGCCAGGGCGCCAGGCAGGGGCGTGCCGCGTCATGGACCAGGATCCAGTCACTGTGCGCCACCTCGGCCGCAATCGCCCGCAGCCCGCCCAGCACGCTGCCGGCGCGGGTCGCGCCGCCGCAGAACAGCGGGCGCAGCTTCGCACCGAGCATCGACCAGTCATGGCGCGACCATTCGGTGTCATCGACCGAGAGCACGACGAAGACCTGGTCGATCTCGGGCGCGGCACACAGGGTCGCCAGCGCATGGTGAATCAGGGGTTGCCCCAACAGCGGCAGGTATTGCTTCGGGCACGCGGCCCCCATGCGCGAGCCGCTGCCGGCGGCAGGCACGATTGCAAAGTGGCGAGGCGTGAACATGTGCATGGCGCGCATTCTAGCCGTGCGCACCGCTTTCGCGCGCGGCGCCGGACGATTGCCCAGTGCGCAAAGGTCTCTTTCACCGCCGGCGGAGGTTCGTTCGGATGCTGCGCCTGCCGCCGAACCCTTCGCAGGCAGCGCGGGCGCGGCGCACCCGATCCGCCCCGGCAGGACCGCTTCCGGCGCCTATAATGGATTGTCTTTGCGCCTTGGACGACCTTTCTTCCGGGACACTTAAATGGCCTTTGCCTCGATCCGTTCGCCGGCGGTTGCCGGTCAGTTCTATCCCGGCGACGAGCGCGTGCTGCGCACGCAGCTTGCCGAGATGCTGAGCATCGCAGTCGCGCTCGAAGCAGCGCCGACGCCCAAGGCGATCATCGTGCCGCACGCGGGGTACATGTATTCGGGCCCGGTGGCTGCCAGTGCTTACGCGCTGCTCGTGCCGCTGCGCCACACGGTGCGCCGCGTGGTGATGCTTGGCCCGACCCACAGGGTGGCGCTCCGCGGTCTCGCCCTGCCTGCTGCGCAGGCGTTTGCCACGCCACTGGGCGAGGTCGCCGTGTCACGCCCGGACTGGCTTGCCTTGCAGGCGCGTCCGAACATCCTCGTCGATGATCGTCCGCATGCGCTCGAGCACTGCCTCGAGGTGCAACTCCCATTCCTGCAGATGATCCTCGAGCGCTTCGAGATCGTGCCGATACTGGTCGGTGATGTGGCGGCTCAGGAAGTCGCAGGCGTGATCGAGCAGCTCTGGGGCGGTCCCGAGACCCTGATCCTGGTCAGTTCGGACCTGTCGCACTACCTGAGCTATCGCGAGGCACAATGGTCCGACCGCGCGGCGGTGGAGCAGGTGCTTGAGCTCAAGCCCGGGCTCAACCACGAACAGGCCTGTGGTGCCACGCCGATCAATGCCCTGCTGATCGCCGCCGCCCAGCACCACTTGCATGCGCACCTGCTCGACCTGCGCAACTCTGGCGACACGGCGGGCGACCGTGCGCAGGTCGTCGGCTACACCAGCATCGCCTTTTGTGAAGCGGAAACTCCAAACCATGCCCGACACTGATTGCGGTACCGCCCTGCTCGCGCTCGCACGCCAGGCGATCGCCCACCGCCTCGGCCAGGGGCCAGCGCCGGTCATCCCTAGCGACCCGCGCCTGCGCGAGAAGGGTGCCACCTTCGTCACGCTGACCAAGGACGGCGAGTTGCGTGGCTGCATCGGCAGTCTGCGGCGCTCGCGCACCCTCGGAGACGACGTGATCGCCAACGCGATGGCTGCGGCGCTGGAAGATCCGCGCTTTTCGCCGCTGACCGCCGACGAACTCGATGGGGTTGCGATCGAGGTCTCGGTCTTGTCCGAGCCCGAGTTCCTCGAGTTCTCCGGCGAGGAAGCGCTCCTCGCCCTGCTGCGCCCCGGCGAAGACGGCCTGATCATCTTCTCCGGCTGCCGCAGCGCCACGTTCCTGCCCCAGGTGTGGGCGCAACTGCCCGAGCCACGCCAGTTCCTCGCCGCGCTCAAGGACAAGGCCGGCCTGCCGACCCAGCGCGAAGTGACCGGACTCATGGCTGCGCGCTACCACGTTCAGAAATGGAAGGAGACCGAAGCGGAGGCCTCATGACCCCGGTACCGACGCCCGCCGCCGACATCGGCGGCACCGACCCTGGCAGCCACTACCCCGCCCGCTACTGGCACCGGCTCGGTGATGGCCGCTTCCAGTGCGACCTGTGCCCGCGCCTGTGCAAGCTGCATGACGGCCAGCGCGGCGCCTGCTTCGTGCGCATGCGGGCCGGCGACCAGATGCTGCTCACCACCTATGGTCGCAGTTCGGGCTTTTGCATCGACCCGATCGAGAAGAAGCCGCTCAACCACTTCTACCCTGGCAGCAAGGTGTTCTCCTTCGGTACCGCGGGCTGCAACCTGGCGTGCAAGTTCTGCCAGAACTGGGACATCTCCAAGTCGCGTGACATGGATACGCTGATGGACCAGGCCTCGCCGCAGGAGATCGTCGACACCGCGCTGCACTGGGGCTGCCACAGCGTCGCCTTCACCTATAACGACCCGGTGATCTTCGCCGAGTACGCGATGGACGTGGCCGACCTGTGCCGCGCACAAGGGCTGAAGACCGTCGCGGTCACCGCCGGCTACATCAGCGAGTGTGCGCGCAAGGACTTCTTCTCGCGCATGGATGCGGCCAACGTCGATCTCAAGGGCTTCACCGACGACTTCTACGGCAAGCTGTGCGGCGCGCACCTGCAGCCGGTGCTCGACAGTCTGGTATGGCTGCGCCACTGCAGCGATGTCTGGGTGGAACTGACCACCTTGCTCATCCCGGGCGAGAACGATTCCGACGCCGAGCTGCGCGCACTGGCGAAATGGGTGCATGAAGAACTTGGCCCCGAGGTGCCGCTGCACTTCAGCGCCTTCCACCCCGACTTCAAGATGACCGACATCCCGCCGACGCCCTTGGCCACCCTCGCGCGTGCGCGCCGGATCGCGCTCGATGCCGGGCTCAAGCACGTCTATACCGGTAATGTGCACGATTTGGAGGGCGACACCACGTACTGCGCGCGCTGCGGCGAGACGCTGATCGCGCGCGACTGGTACGAGATCCGCCGTTACCGCCTCACCCCGGACGGCGCCTGCCCGCGTTGTGGCGAGCGTCTGGCCGGTTGTTTTGGCGCGGTGGGGGCAGCGGTGGATGACGCCTTCGGCGCGCGGAGGATCCCGGTGAGTATCCACCGCCAGTCGCCTCGACGCTGACCATTGGCGTGAGACGGCATCAAACGCGGCCGCATCAAACCCCGCTTGGTTCCGCGGCCACCGGCATTATCGAAGCGGCCGTCCGCGGTCGTACCTGCGCTCAGTCACGGAAGTTGACCCACTCCGCCAGCGGCGCGCGTTCCGTCCGGAGCGCGTTTTCCGGGGCATCCGGATTCGCGTGGCCGAGCGACATCCCGCAGATCAGCGTCTCGTTGTCCGGGATGTCAAGCTCCTGGCGGATCAGGCGGTGGAACTGGATCAGCGCGGCCTGGGGGCAGGTATCCAGCCCGCGCGCCTTGGCAGCGAGCATCACGTTCTGCAGGAACATCCCGTAATCGAGCCAACTCCCCTGCTCCATGATCCGATCCACCGTGAAGATCAGGCCGACCGGTGCATCGAAGAAGAGGTAGTTGCGCGCAAATTGCTCGTGCATGCGCTTGGCGTCGCCTTTCGGGATCCCGAGCAGGCCGTAGAGCTGCATGCCGACCTTGCGCCGGCGATCGATGTAAGGCGACACCCATTGACGGGGGTAGTACTGGTAGGGGTCCGAGTGGGTGGCTGCCTCCTCGGGGTCATCGAAGGCGGCCAGCAAGCGCTCACTGACCCGTGCCTTGGTCTGGCCGCTGAGTACCCAAGCCTTCCAGGGCTGGATGTTGGTGCCCGAGGGTGCGCGCGCGGCGACCTCGAGGATCTCGGCGATCGTCTCGCGCGGCACCGGGTCCGGCAGAAAGGCACGGCAGGAGTAGCGGCTCGTGATGACTTCATCGACCGCGGACTGGAGAGGGGTCTTCATGGATTCGGACGTTCCTTGTGGCAATGACAGCGGGTCCTGCGTGAGCAGGCAGCAGCAATGGTGCGTCCAGCTTGCCGTTAACGTCAACGTTATCGACGCCAGCGCAGCGGCTGCCCCTGTCGGTCCGCGCCTGCCCCGAAGCCAGCCACTCCAAACCGGGTGCGCGCAGCAATGCCCGGATGAACGATAATCCTGCCTTTACCGCATGCCGCGTCGCGCCTCGTGGCCCGCGCGATATCAGCCAAGCGGCTGACCGCTACGATCGACGCAAACGAACTCACGATGTCCCTCTCCCTCGACGCCCTCCTCGCCCGGCTCTCCACGCAGAAGCTTCCCAAGCCCGGCGCGCGCCTCGACCTTGACCCGCTTGCCGGCTCGGCCGACGCACTCGCCATCGCCCAGCTCGCGAGCCGCGGCCGCATGCTGGTGGTGATCACCGCCAACCCGCTCGACGCCCAGCGCCTTCACGACGAGATCGCCTGGGCTGCGCCCGGCCTGCGCGCCCACCTGCTGCCCGACTGGGAGACCCTGCCCTACGACAACTTCTCGCCCCACCAGGACCTGATTTCCGAGCGCCTGTCCACACTCTACGCGATCAGCCGCGGCGAGACCGACATCGTGCTGGTGCCCGCCTCCACCGCGCTGTATCGCATGGCGCCGCCGGGTTTTCTCGCCGCCTACACCTTCTTCCTAAAGCAGGGCGAGACGCTCGACGTCGAGCAGTTCAAGGCGCAGATGGCGCTTGCGGGCTACGCGCATGTGACCCAGGTGGTGAGCCCGGGCGAGTTCTCGGTGCGCGGTGGACTGGTGGATCTGTTCCCGATGGGCTCGCCGCTGCCCTTTCGCATCGACCTCTTCGATGACGAGGTCGAGAGCATCAAGACCTTCGACCCCGATACCCAGCGCACGGTGTATCCGACCCGGGAGATCCGCCTGCTGCCGGCGCGCGAGTTCCCGCTCGACGACAAGGGCCGCACGCGGTTTCGCAGTCGATTCCGCGAGACCTTCGAGGGCGACCCGACACGTGCCTCGATCTACAAGGACGTCTCCAACGGCATCGCCCCCGCCGGCATCGAGTATTACCTGCCGCTGTTCTTCGACGACACTGCCACCCTGCTCGACTACCTGCCCGCCGGGACGCCGGTGCTGCTGCACCACGACGTACCGGCGGCGATCGCCGAGTTCTGGAAGGACACGCGCTCGCGCTACGACTTGTTGAAGGGCGACCGTACCCGGCCAGTGCTGGCGCCCGAGCAGCTGTTCCTGAGCGACGAGGCCTTCTTCATCGCCCTGAAGAACCAGCCCCGCCTGAGCATCGGCGCAGAGGCGGTTGCCGACACGGCCGAAGCGCTCGCGCTGCCGTCACCCGATGTCGCGGTCGAGCGCAAGTCCACCGACCCGGTGCACAGACTGAGGGCCTTCCTCGACGGTTTCGACGGCCGCGTGCTGCTGCTGTCGGACTCGCCCGGCCGGCGCGAGACCATGGCCGAGTTCTTCGCCGAGAACACGCTCCACCCCGAGGCCACGGCCGACTTCGCCGCCTTCCTCGATTCGGACGCGCGCCTGGCCCTGGGCGTTGCCCCGCTCGCGCGCGGCTTCGTGCTGCCCGACGCCCGCCTCGCGGTACTCACCGAGACCGAGCTCTACGCCGCCACCGCGCGCAGCCGCGTGCGCCGCGACGCGCGCAAGGCCGCCACCATGGAGGGCTGGCTGCGCGACCTCTCGGAGCTGAAGGTCGGCGACCCGGTGGTGCATGTCTCGCACGGCATCGGCCGCTACCTCGGTCTGCTCCACATGAACCTGGGCGAGGGCGACACCGAGTTCCTGCATCTCGAATACAACGGCGGCGACAAGCTCTACGTGCCGGTGTCGCAGCTGCATGTGATCACCCGCTACGCTGGTGCCGACCCGGACGCGGTGGACCTGCACCGGCTGGGCTCCGGGCAGTGGGAAAAGGCCAAGAAGAAGGCCGCGATGCAGGTGCGCGATACCGCCGCCGAATTGCTCGCACTCTACGCCCAGCGCGCTGCGCGCCCCGGCCACCGTTTCGACTTCAGGCAGCACGACCTCGAAGCCTTTGCGGAAGGTTTCGGTTTCGAGACCACGCCCGACCAGCAGGCTGCCATCGACGCCGTCGTCGCCGACATGAAATCCGGCCGGCCGATGGACCGCCTGGTGTGCGGCGACGTCGGCTTCGGCAAGACCGAGGTCGCCCTGCGCGCGGCCTTCATCGCGGTGGCCGACGGCAAGCAGGTGGTGGTGCTGTGCCCGACCACGCTGCTCGCCGAACAGCACTACCAGACCTTCGCCGACCGCTTCACCGACTGGCCGATCAAGCTCGCCGAGCTGTCGCGCTTCAAGTCGGCAAAGGAGCAGGCCGAAGCGCTGCAGCAACTGGCCGAAGGCAAGGTCGACATCATTATCGGGACCCACCGGCTGCTGCAGAAGGACGTCGTCTTCAGGCGCCTGGGCCTGGTGATCATCGACGAGGAGCACCGCTTCGGCGTGCGCCAGAAGGAGGCGCTAAAGCAGCTGCGCTCCGAGGTCGACATCCTGACCCTGACCGCCACCCCGATCCCGCGCACCCTTGGCCTGGCGATGGAGGGGCTGCGCGAGTTCTCGGTGATCGCCACCGCGCCGCAAAAGCGCCTGGCGATCAAGACCTTCGTCCAGCCGTCGAGCCGCGGCGTGATTCGGGAGGCGGTGCTGCGCGAGTTCAAGCGCGGCGGTCAGGTGTACTTCCTGCACAACGAGGTCGACACCATCGACAACATGAGAAACGACCTCGAGGAGCTGCTGCCCGAAGCGCGCATCGTGGTCGGCCACGGCCAGCTGCCCGAGCGCGAGCTCGAGCGCGTGATGCGTGACTTCACCCAGCAGCGCGCCAACCTGCTGCTGTGCACCACCATCATCGAGACCGGCATCAACATCCCCACCGCCAACACCATCCTCATCAACCGCGCCGACCGCTTCGGCCTCGCGCAGCTGCACCAGCTGCGCGGTCGCGTCGGGCGCAGCCACCACCAGGCCTACGCCTACCTGCTCACCCTGCCGGGCGCCAAACCCACCGCACAGGCGCAGAAGCGCCTCGAAGCGATCGCGATGATGGACGAGCTTGGCTCGGGCTTCTATCTGGCCATGCACGACCTCGAGATCCGCGGCGCCGGCGAGGTGCTGGGCGAGAACCAGTCGGGCGAGATCCAGCAGGTCGGCTTCAGCCTGTACACCGAGATGCTCAAGCGCGCGGTCAAGGATCTGCAGGCCGGGAAGGAGCCCGACCTCAGCCAGCCGCTCGAGGTCGTCTCCGAGATCAACCTGCACACCCCGGCGCTGCTGCCCACCGATTACTGTCCCGACGTGCAGGAGCGGCTGACGCTCTACAAGCGCTTGGCCAACTGCGAAGTCGATGATGACCTGCGCGCGCTGCAGGAGGAGCTCATCGACCGCTTCGGCGAACTCCCGGCGCAGACCGCTGCGCTGATCGAGACTCACCGCCTGCGCATGCTGGTCAGGGACTATGGCGTGCACAAGCTCGATGCCTCGGAGGCGCAGATCAGCGTGCAGTTCGCCAAGGACGCGCCGATCGACCCGGTCAAGGTCATCTTCCTGATCCAGAAGGATCGCAGCACCAAGATGGCCGGCCCCGAGAAGCTCGTGCGCCGCGCCAGCCTGCCCAACCTCAAGGAGCGGGTGAAGGCGGTGAAGGACTTGCTGGACGCGGTGAAGGCCGATGGGGTGAAGGCCGGCGTGGTGAAGGCCTGAGCGAGGACAGCGCACGATGCTCATCAACTGCACCGCCTACCAGCACGGTCGCAAGCTCGCCGACATCCCGGTCGAAGCGATCAGCGACTACCTTCAGCGGCCCGAGACCTTTGTCTGGGTTGCGCTCAAGGACGCCAGCACCGAAGAGCTGGCGGTGATGAAGGCGGAGTTCGGTCTGCACGAGCTCGCGATCGAGGACGCCAACCACCGTCATCAGCGCCCCAAGGTCGAGGAGTATGAGGACGAGCTCTTCGTCGTCATGCACCTCATCGAGGAGCACGAGGGCAAGCTCGAGGTCGGCGAGGTGCATGTCTTCGTGGGCGCCAACTACGTCCTCTCTGTACGCAACAAGCACGCGCGCGATTTTCTGGGTGTGCGCGCACGCTGCGAGCGAGAGCCGAAGATGCTCGCCAAGGGCCCAGGCTACGTGCTCTATGCGCTGATGGATGCAGTGGTGGACCGCTACTTCCCGCTCATCGAGAAGCTCGAGACCGAGGTCGAGGCGCTCGAGGATCGCATCTTCACCAAGGGCGCGGGCAATACAAACATCCGCCGCCTGTACCGCCTCAAGCGCAAGGTCACCCTGCTCAAGCACGCGGTGCTGCCGCTGATGGAGGCCACCGGCAAGCTGCACAGCGGGCGCGTGCCCGAGGTCTGCGCCAAGAGCCGGCATTACTTCCGCGACGTGTACGACCACCTGACCCGCATCGATGCCTCGCTCGAGGGTGTGCGCGAGACCATCGGCACCGCGATCCAGGTCAACATCTCGCTGGTCACCATCGACCAGACCGAGGTCAGCAAGCGCCTGGCGGCCTGGGCCGGCATCTTCGCTGTCGCCACCGCCTTCGCCGGCATCTGGGGCATGAACTTCAGTCACATGCCGGAACTGCAGTGGGAGTACGGCTATTTCGCTGGCCTCGGCGTCATCGCCAGCGCCAGTGGCTTCCTGTGGTGGCGTTTCCGCAAGGCGCGGTGGTTGTAGGCTTGCGAGTGGCGGCGGCCCTGTACAAAGCTCGCGCGCGTTCGCGCCGCTACAATACCCCCGTCTCCCACGACGAGTGAATGCCATGAGCCTTTTCGACGACCTCGCGCACAGTCTCGAACGCAACCGCCTCACCCGCCGCCAGGCGCTCTGGCTGCTCGGTACCGGCGCGGCGGCCAGCCTGTCGGGCTGCGCGACCTCACCGGTCACCGGCAAATCCATCCTCGTCGGCATGAGCGAGGCGCAGGAGAAACAGACCGATGCCCAGGTCGCGCCGCACCAGTTCTCGCAGGACCTCGGCGCCATCCAGGACGAAGCGGTCAACCGCTATGTCTCCGGCATCGGCGAGCGCATGGGCGCGCTGACCCACCGTCCGCAGATGCCCTACTCCTACCGCGTGCTCAACGCCAACTACGTCAACGCCTACACTTTCCCGGGCGGCGCAATGGGCGTGACCCGCGGCATCCTCGCCGAGCTCGATGACGAGGCCCAGCTCGCAGCGCTCCTCGGCCACGAGCTCGGTCATGTCAACGCCCGCCACGCCGCCCAGCGCCAGGGGCAGAGCCTGGTCGCCCAGGCCGCACTCGCCGGGCTCAACATGGCAGCGCAGTCTTCCGACTGGGGCGGGCTGATGAGCATGGGCGGGCAGATCGGTGCCAGCGCCCTGCTCGCGGGCTACTCGCGCGAGCACGAGCGCGAGGCCGATGCCCTCGGCCAGGAATACCTCGTCAAGGCCGGCTACCCCGCCACCGGCATGGTGCGCCTGCACCAGCTGCTGGTCGCCGAGGAGCAAGCGGCGCCCTCGCTCTTGCAGACGATGTTCTCCACCCATCCGATGAGCCGCGAGCGCAGGGACGCCGCGCAGGCTGCTGCCGACGCGCGCTATCGCATCAGCAACAGCCTGGATGCGGGTCGCGAGCGGTTCATGGACAGCACGGCGAGCCTGCGCCGCATTCGCCCCACCATCGACGCCTGCAAGAAGGGCGAGACCGCGATGGCGGCGAAGCAGTACGCCGGGGCGCAGACCGAGTTCCAGACTGCGCTCGCCAGAACCCCGCGCGACTACGCCAGCAACCTGCGCATGGCCCAGTGCCTGCAGGCCCAGGGCCAGACCGCGAAGGCGGCCAGCTACGCCGACAACGCGCGCGAGATCTACCCGCAGGAGGCTCAGGCCTACAAGCTCGCCGGCGTGCTCGCCCTGCAGCAGCGCGACGCCGGCCGCGCCTACCAGAACCTCGACCGCTTCGACCGTCTGCTCCCGGGCGACGCCGGCATCACCTTCCTGAAGGGCGTCTCGCTCGAAGGCATGGGCAACCGCCAGGCCGCCGCCCAGCACTACGCCGCCTACCTGCGCCAGAGCCAGCAGGGCAACGCCGCACAGTATTCCTACAGCCGGCTCAAGGCCTGGGGGGTGGTGAAGTAAGGCTTGGCGAGCACGGCCGCTACACCGGCTGGGACACCGCGAGCCTGAGCCCGAAGCCGAGGAAGACCACCCCGGTGAGCCGGTCGAGCGCGGCGACGACCGACGGTCTCTGCAGGAGGCGCACCGAGCGCCGCGTGAGCGCGATCAGCAACACGAACCAGAGCAGTGAAAGCGCCACGTGAATCGAAGCGAGCAGGAAACTGAAGCTCGCCACCTCGACCCCGACCGGCACGAACTGCGGCAGCAGGGTCAGGTAGAAGACGCCGACCTTGGGGTTGAGCGCATTGGTGAGGAAGCCCCTGGCGAACGCCGATGCCACCGTTTCCCGCTCCGCCACCACCACGGGCGCATCGGCCCGCAAGCCGCGGCTGCGCAGCAGCAACACGCCCTGCCAGACGAGGTAAGCGGCACCAAGAAATTTGACCGCGATGAACAGCGTACCCGACGCCGCCAGCAGCGCCCCCAGCCCGCTCGCCACCACCGCTCCCCATAACAGGCACCCGGCCGCGATGCCGAAGGCCGCGCCCAGTCCACGTCGCGCACCGACCGAAATCGACATGCGCAGCACCAGCGCAGTGTCGATGCCGGGCGTCGCCGCCAGCAGGCTGGCAGCCAGCGAAAAGGCGAGGAGGCTCTGTTCTACGGTCATGATAGGCTCGTTCAGCTGGGAATCTGGCGCGCAGTATAGCCCCGGCGCTGGGCTCCCCGCCGTCCTGTCTCATGCAGAAGCCGAGCGCAGCGCACAGGCACTGAAGCTCAGCCGTGAACCGCTTCCGCTTCCTGTTCCACCTTTCGTAGCCCGCACAGGCGTGCTGAAAACCCGCCGGCAGGGCGGTTTTGCCCTTCGAAGCGGCCACCATGCAGTTCCATGATGCGAGCGACGATGGCGAGCCCCAGCCCATTGCCCTCGACCAGATTGTCGTGCCCGCGCACGAAGCGCTCGCCCAGGCGCGCGAGCAGCTCGTTGGAGACACCCGGCCCGTCGTCACAGACGGACAGGCAGGCACCGCACGCCTCATCGAGCCGGATGACGATCTCGCTGCCTGCGGGCGTATAGCGGATCGCATTGTCGATCAGGTTGCGAAGCGCGATTTCGAGCAAATCGCGATCGCCCAGGACACTGGGCGCAGCGGGCGTGAGTTCGTGCCGCACCGATTGCGTCAGCGCCGGATTGGCTGCCAGGACGTGGTCGATCGTGCCTTCGACCAGTTGCAGAAGGTCAAGCCGCTGTGGGTTGGGCAGCTTGAAGAGGGGGTCGAGCCTTGCCAGACGCAGCAATTGCTCGACCAGTCGGGTGGCGCGATCCACCCCGCTCTCGATCTGCGCCAGCGCATGTGCTCTGCGTGTGGCATCACCGCTCAGCCGTGCAACCTGGGTCTGGACCTTGATCGCTGCCAGCGGCGTACGAAGTTCATGTGCCGCGTCTGCGGTGAACCGGCGCTCATTTTCCAGCACACGGGCGACACGCATGAACAAACGGTTCAGCGCCGCAACCAGGGGGGTAACCTCACTGGGGACGTCGTCCGGGGCCAGGGCTGAAAGCTTGTCCGCACTGCGATCGGCAACGTCCCGGGCAAGCCGGTTCAGCGGATTCAACGCTCTCACGACCGAGACGTAGATCAGCAACAGCAGTACCGGGGTGATGAATGCGAGCGGCAGAACCGTCTGCTCTGCCACCTCGAGCGCGGCGCGGTCGCGCAAGCCGATCGACTGCGAAACCTGGATGCGGTGCTGTCCATCGGCCGAGACGACGTTCAGGACCCGCCACGAACCGTCCTTGCGCAGGATGTCGCTGTATCCGGGAATGCCGAGTACCGGAAAATCCGGCGCGCCGACCGAGCGGGCAAGAATGGTGCCGTCGCCGCGGCCAATCTGAAACTCGAGCGGAGGCTCATAGACGTTATTGGCCGCACCTCGCACCGTGGCGAGCCGGTTCAAGAGCCCCCTCAGGTCGTCGCCCTTGTCTTCGGTGATCGCCAGCAGGAGCCGCCCGCTCTGGGCGAGATTGCCATCCATCAGCTCCTCGGCTTCATGTTGTGCCTCGGTGTAGCTGAACCAGCCCGTCAACACCCAGATCATCAGCACCGCAAGGGATACCGTTGCCAGCAAGCGCCCGCGCAGGGAACATGCTCCCCCGATCAGCCGCGGCGGACTCACGACTCGCCTCCGAGCTGATAGCCGAAACCCCGGACGGTGCGGATGAAGTCGGCACCGAGCTTCTTGCGCAGGTGGTGGATGTACACCTCGACGGTATTGCTGCCGGCCTCGTCGCCCCAGGCGTAGAGGCTCTGCTCGAGCTGCGCCCGGCTCCGAATTTGGTCGGCATGACTGAGCAGGTCATGGAGCAAGGCATACTCGCGCGCCGATAAGGTCACGTCGCAGCCACCGGCGGTCACGCGCTTGGTCGAGGGCTCAAGCACGACACCGCGATGCTCGAGTACAGGGCGCGCGGTACCGCTGGCCCGCCGGATCAGCGCCCGCAGCCGCGCCTGAAGTTCCCCGAGATCGAAAGGCTTGGTCAGGTAGTCGTCGGCGCCCGCATCCAGACCGCCGATCTTGTCCTCGCGGGTATCGCGCGCGGTCAGCACCAGCACCGGCGTCTGGTCGCCTTTGCGGCGCACGTCCTTCAGCACCGCAACGCCGTCCTTGCCCGGCAGGCCAAGGTCGAGGATGCAGGCCTCGTAACTGTGGCTGCCCAGCGCATGCAATGCCTGCTCGCCGTTGCGCACCCAGTCGACCGCGTAGGCGTCGAGTTCCAGTCCGGCCCGGATTCCGTCCCCGAGCAAGGCGTCGTCTTCGACCAGCAAAATCCTCACTTCAACTCCCTTCCCCCGCGACCCGTGCAAGCAGGGCCCGGATCTCGCCCTGGCGGCCCTGATCCGCAAGCTCACGTCCCGGGCGCGGGGGTGAATTGAGCGCCCGCTCCAGGAACGCACGGCCCTCGGACAGCCGTCCTGCCTCGATCAGATACTCGCCATAGAAGTAGTTCGGGTCAATCCCGTCCGGATTGATGGCCAGTGACTTCTTGAACAGGACTTCAGCATGGGCCTTGTCGCCGAAGCCCAACGGCCAGCCGGGCACCTTGGCATACAGCGTCGCCAGGCTGGTGTAGGCAGACCCGTCCAGCGCGCGCTCGTCGAGCTTGAGGCTCTCCTCGAGCAGGGCCTTCGCGTCCTTGGCGAGCGACAGGGCGCCGAGCCCGCCGCGCGCTCCGGCCTCGCTCGAGAGCACGATGCCTTCCCAGATCAGCACGGCTGCCACGTTGGGGTGGGTCTCCGAGATCTGGTGAGCCTGTTCGGCAAGGCTGCGGTACAGCTTTGGATGCGCCTTGGCAGGCTGCTGGTACTTGATCTCGGCCCAACGCGCCTGGATGGGCGCGACCAGCGCCTCAGGTGCGCCCGCCGGCTGGGCGGCGGCCGGCAAACTGCAAGCGAGTGCCGCGGCGAGGAGCATGCGGCGCAGAACGACGGTGAATGTCATCAGTGAGTTCCCTGTCATGATTGAAGGTGTTGGTCGCCGACCTTCCGATTGCCGGCATGCCGCTTGATGGTGGAGAGCTTGCCGCGCAGGCCACGATCGACCAGCGCGGGCGCGCATGCGTTGAGCCAGGCAAACAGGCGCTCGGGCTGGCCGACCACACGCTCGGCCCACTCATCCTCGATCGCGGCGAGCACGACGCGGGCAACCGCTTGCGGTGCGTCGCTGGTGTTGCCGAGTTCGGCGTTGAGGCGCTTGACCGCCGCCGAGTTGAGCGTGGTATCGATCGCCCGCGGCGAGACGTGCACGACGCGCACCGCGGTGTCGGCCAGCTCGCGCCGCAGCCCCTGGGAGAACGCGTGCAGCCCCGCCTTGGCGGCCGAGTAGGCGGCGAAACCTGCGAACGGAATGCTGCCGAACGCGGAGCCGATGTTCACGACGATGGCTGCGGGCTGCGCGCGCAGCGCGGGCAGCAAGGCCTGAGTCAGCCTGATCGGCGCCGCCAGGTTAGTCGCCAGGATGCGCTCGACCTCGTCCCAGCGCTGTTCATCGAGCAGGCCAAAGCCGCCGATGCCGGCATTGTTGATCAGCACGTTCGCGCCGAAAGAGTGGGCGGCGGCCGCGAGGCGATCGACGCCGTCAGGGGTGGAGAGGTCCGCGGCCAGCACGCTGCATGGCCCATCCAGGCTGGCCGCGAGCCGTTCGAGGCGCGCCGGGTCGCGGGCGGTGAGCAGCAGCGACGCACCGGCCTGCAGCAGCTGGCGGGCCAGCGCCTCGCCCAGCCCGCCGCTGGCGCCAGTGAGGACGATGCGCGCATCCTTCAGCAGCATGGTCCGCCCTCGCTCGGCAGCGCGCGGAACACGTCGCCGTACAACTTGAAGAACACGCGTGCGGCATGCACGACGTCCGCCTGGTCCCGGGGCTCCATGCGTTCGAGCAGATTCGCCAGGTGATGCGTGTGCGTCTGATCGAGCGTGCCGTGCGAACGCAGATAGGAGAAAGCGGCGTCCGGCAGACCGAGCGCGGCCTGAATGCGATCGGCGGCCGTCAGCGCGAGCGCGACGCTGGTGCCCTCGAGCACGTAGACCATGCCGAAGAAGGCCGCCGGATTGCGACGGCTGATGAGGTCGTACGCATAGGCCACCATCACCTCTGCCGGCAGGTCGGGCTGTCCGGCGCGAACAGCCTCCGCATCACCGCCTGCAGCACGGATGTCGTTGAGGATCCATTCCTCGTGGCCGATTTCTTCCTCGATGTACTCGGCCACCGCCTTGCGCATCCACGCCTGCCGTTCGGGAAGCCGGCCGCCCAGGCTCATCAGCAGCGGCGCGGTGTGTCTGACGTGGTGATAGGCCTGGGTGAGAAAGGCGATATAGGCCTCGCGGCTCACCCGGCCCGCCAGGCAGTCGGCGATCACCGGGGCGGTGACGAGATGCTGGCGCGCCGCGTCGGTCTCACGCCGGAGTTGTTCATAGAAGGACATCATGGGCTTCCTTTTCGTTGGCTTTCTGTTCGTTGGATGAGGCGGCGTAGAGCGCGTCGATCTGCGTTGAATGGTGTTCGATGACCCTTTTACGCACCGGGCGGCCGTTGCCCGTTGCCAGGCCGTTGTCGACCGTGAAAGGCGCCACAGCCAGCCAGTGCCGGACGCGGGCGTAGTCGGGCAAGACGGCATTGACGCGGTCGATCAGCGCCGCAATTGCTGCGGGATCGGCGCCCGGCGACGGAACGATCAGCGCGGCGAGCTGCGGCCGGCCGTCGCCGACGACCATGGTCTGGGCGACACCGGCATCGGCCAGCAGCAGGGACTCGACCCATTCGGGCGAGACGTTGCGTCCGTAAGAGGTGATCAGCAGGTTTCCGCGTCGGCCGTCGAGATGGAGATGGCCACGGTCGTCGAGATGCCCGAGGTCACCGCTCGCAAATCCGCCAGCAGTGGCCTGCCCTCCCCCGACGTAACCGAGGAAGGCGCGCGCCTGCACCACGACCTCGCCCGCACGCACCGACAGCCGCACGTGCGGCAGGGGTGCGCCGGCATCGTCGCCATCGTTGCCGGGCACATTGAGGCTCACGACCGACCCCGCTTCGGTGAAGCCGTAACCCTGGTAGGCCGGGATGCCCTGCCCCCGTGCCAGTTCGAGCAGCCCGGGGGCAACGCGCGCGCCACCCACTGCGACAAAGCGCAGGCGCTCGCTCGCCTTCCGCCCATGGGCGGCAAGCCAGAGGCTCCACACCTTCAGCAATTCGGGCACGAGGATGAGGCTCGCCGCGCCAGTGTCGCGCACGACCGCATCCAGCCGTGCCGGGTCGAAGCCTGCGCCGCCTTGCCAGCCCATCGTCCCGAGAGACCGCAGATGGACGGGGAGGCCGCGCAGCAAGGCCGCATAGACGCCCGCCACGTTCTCCAGCAGCAGCCCCAGCGGCAGCGCGGCCAGATGCGCTTCCAGCGCCAGCCCTGCGGTCGCCTCGCCAACGACGCTGGCCGTGTCGAGCAGGCCTTCACGCGACAGACACACGCCCTTCGGCGTGCCCGTGCTACCGGACGTATGGGAGATCTTCACCGTGCCCTCGGGCAATGGCAGCGCCGGGACGACCCGTCGCATCCAGTACAGCCCCTGCCATCGCCCGGTGTGGCAGAAACCGAGATCGAGCGCACCGATGCGTTCCGGCGTGTCGGTGAGGATCGTGTCCGCCGCGCTGTGCTCGAGCGCGTGGCGCAACTGGGCCTGGGTGAAGAAAGCCGGCAGCGGCAGGTGGACCTTGCCCGCCACCTGGGTGCCGAGATCGGCCATCACCCAAGCCGGTCCGTTGTCCGCCAGCACGGCGACCACCTTCGATTGCGCCAGCCGCGGCTGCAGGGCGCGCAGTTCGTCGGCGATCTCGGCCGCCCGCCAGCGCCGCTGTCCGGAGACGAGCAAGGGGGCGTCCTTGTCGTGCGATGCGAGGATGTCGAGCCAGCAGAACTCAGCCACGCTCGCCCCCCTTGTCGAGCGCCATGCGAATCCTTCCCGCGACGACGACAGGACGGGTGTCGTAGTAGCGTCCCCAGGCCAGCGCCTCGTCCCCGAGCCGCTCGGGATTCGCCTGGGCCAGCGCCAGCAATGGAAGGCCGAGGCGGCGGAAGATGCTGATCAACTCGCTCGTCGCGGTGAAGACCACCCACTCGAAACCGAGCAGATCGAGATGCGCGGCGAGCAGCAGGATCAGATCCACGCTGCTGCCTGGGCGCGCTGCCGCCAGGTTGCCGACCTCGACGATGCGCTCACGCGGCACGACCTGCCCGGCGAGACGTCCGATCTCGTGTTCGATCGGCGCATCGAGGTAGGACTCCAGGAAGAGGGCCTCTTCGGCTGCACTGCGCCAGCCGACCGCGGCGAGCGAACGCGAATGCTCTTCGAGTAGCATGAGATTCGGCGCGAAAGCGGGTACGTCCGCCGCATAGGCCTGCCTGAACGTATTTCGAATGAATGTCTCGAGCGCGTGGCGACGGGGATGCCCCGCGACCACGTGCGATACCAACGGGCCATGGGACAAACGGTGGAAGCGACGTTGCAGTGCGGCGGACATGAGGATCCTTGGAAACGAGTTGCAGCCATGGTAGCGAGCGAGGATTAATCGACGCTTAACTGCGCGACGAAGTGCTCGGATGAACCCAGGCACCGACGCGCCTTGGAAATAGCGCTTGGCACTCGCCCGACGTCCGAAATCCGCAAGGACATCCCCCGGCGCCGACGCTACAATTGGGCGCTTTCCAGGCCGCCATCGGAGCCCCAGCAATGCCGCTCACCCAGACCGAAAACCTCAACGTCCTCGCCTTCGACCACATGCCCTCACCCGAGGAGATCAAGGCGCGTGTGCCGCTCACCGAGTGCGCTGCGGCTGCAGTGGTCGCGGGTCGCAAGGCGGTGATGGACATCCTCGACCGCAAGGATCCGCGTGTATTCGTGGTGGTTGGGCCGTGCTCGATCCACGATCCGGTCGCGGGCCTGGACTATGCGCGCCGCCTGAAGAAGCTCGCCGACGAAGTGTCGGACACGCTGTTGCTGGTGATGCGGGTGTATTTCGAGAAACCGCGCACCTCGACCGGCTGGAAGGGCTTCATCAACGACCCGTTCATGGATGATTCCTTCCGCATCGACGTCGGCATGGAGCGCGCGCGCAAGTTCCTGCTCGACGTGTGCGAGATCGGCTTGCCCACGGCCACCGAGGCACTCGACCCGATCGCGCCGCAGTACTACGGCGACCTGATCTCCTGGACCGCGATCGGTGCGCGTACCTCCGAATCACAGACCCATCGCGAGATGGCCTCGGGCCTATCGACACCGGTCGGCTTCAAGAACGCCACCGACGGCGACATGGATGTGGCGATCAACGCGATCATCTCGGCCGCCAGCCCGCACAGCTTCCTCGGCATCAACAGTCAGGGGCAGTCGGCGGTCACCCGCACCCGCGGCAACCGCTACGGCCATGTGGTGCTACGCGGCGGCGGCGGGCGGCCGAACTACGACACCGTGTCGGTCTCGCTCGCCGAGCAGGCGCTCGCCAAGGCCAAGCTCACCAAGAACATCGTGGTCGACTGCTCGCACGCCAACTCGTGGAAGAAGCCCGAGTACCAGCCGCTGGTGATGAAGGACGTGATGCACCAGATCCGCGAGGGCAACCAATCGATCGTGGGCCTGATGATCGAGAGCAACATCGAGGCCGGCAACCAGCCGATTCCAGCCGATCTGTCGCAGCTGAAGTACGGTTGTTCGGTCACCGACGCCTGCGTGGGCTGGGACACCACCGAAGCGATGATCCGCAACGCCGCCGCCGTGCTGCGCGAGGTATTGCCCAGGGTGGAGCGGCGGGCATGAACCTGGTCGTGCTGGCAGGCGACGTCGACAGCGTCGCGCTGAAGAACGTCGCCAAGCTCACTGACGCGCGGGAGATCGAGCAGATCACCACGCGCTCGTTCCGGCTCATCGGCGCCCGGCCGCACGAGGCCTTGGTCAGCGCTTGTGCCGAAGGCGGGCTGGATCACGTGTGGCTACCCGAGGGTCGCCAGCTGAGTGACTTCGGCCTCTTCGTCACCGACATGGACTCGACGCTGATCAATATCGAGTGCATCGACGAGATCGCCGACATGCAGGGCCTCAAGCGCGAGGTCGCGGCGATCACCGAAGCGGCGATGCAGGGCGAGATCGATTTCCGCGAGTCGCTCACGCGCCGCGTGGCGCTGCTGGCGGGCCTGCCCGAGAGCGCGCTGGCCGAGGTCTTTGATCACCGCTTGCAACTCAACCCGGGCGCCGAGCGCCTGCTACAGGGCCTGCGGCGCGCGGGCATCCGGACGATGCTGGTGTCGGGAGGGTTCACCTATTTCACCGAGCGCCTGAGGGCGCGCCTCGGCTTCGACGACGCGTACGCCAACGCGCTCGAAGTACTTGACGGCAAGCTCACCGGCAAGGTGGTCGGCGAGGTCGTCGATGGGGAAGCCAAGGCCGCGCACCTCAAGCGCGTGCGTGATGAACTAGGCCTCAAACCCGAGCAGGTGATCGCCGCGGGTGACGGCGCGAACGACATTCCCATGCTGCGTGCCGCCGGGTTCGGCGTGGCTTTCCGGGCGAAGCCGGTGCTGCGCGATGTGGCGCACTGCTGTCTGGATCACAGCGGGCTGGACGGCATCCTCGACATCTTTGGCGGCTGAGCGTTAGGCGCGTCGACCGCTTCGACCAGGTGTCCGGCCTGCATGCGCAACACCCGCCCGCAACGGCGCGCGAGCGATTCGTCGTGGGTGACCAGGATCAGGGTGGTACCCGCCTCGCGGTTGAGCGAGAACATCAGCTCGATGACCGCCTGGCCGGTCTCGGCATCGAGGTTGCCGGTGGGCTCGTCAGCGAGCAGCACGCGCGGGTTCGGCGCAAAGGCGCGCGCCAGCGCCACGCGCTGCTGCTCGCCGCCTGACAGATGCTTGGGATAGTGGCGAAGCCGGCGACCGAGGCCGACTCGCTCGAGCCACTGCGTCGCCACCGCACGCGCGTTGTCTGCGCCAGCCAGCTCGAGCGGCAGCATGACGTTCTCCAGCGCGGTCAGCGCCGGCAACAGCTGGAAGGACTGGAACACGAAGCCGATCGACTCGCCGCGCAGCGCTGCGCGCGCGTCCTCGTCCAGCGCGAAAAGGTCCTGGCCCTGGAGGCGCACCGTGCCCCGAGCGGGAACATCGAGCCCGGCCAGCAATCCGAGCAGGGTCGATTTTCCCGATCCCGATGCGCCCACGATCGCCACCGATTCGCCGGCGCCCACCGCAAAACGCACGTCCTGCAGAATATGCAGGTCACCCTGGCCGTCGGCCAGCCGCACCTGTTTGGACAGGCCATCGACCTCGATGACCGGACTGGAGAGCGCAATGCCGCTTAGATTCATCGCAAGCTTCGTGTTCATCTTCTTTTTTGCCGGCACCGCACTGGCGGGCACCATCCTGGTGTGGGGCGACAGCCTGTCGGCTGGCTACGGTCTGGAGAAGGGCCAGGATTGGCCCACCCTGTTGCAGACGCGCCTGGAGGACAAAGGGTTCCGCCATGTGGTCGTCAATGCCAGCGTGTCGGGCGAAACCTCTTCCGGCGGGCGCTCGCGCCTGCCGGCGGCCCTCGAGCAGCACGCCCCCGAGATCCTGATCCTGGAGCTCGGCGCCAACGACGGCCTGCGCGGCCTGCCCCCGCAACTGCTGGCCGACAACCTGAAGGCGATGATCGCCGCGGCCACCGGCGCAGGGGCACGCGTGCTGCTGGTCGGCATGCAGATGCCGCCGAACTACGGGCCCGCCTACACGCGGCGCTTCAGCGCGGTCTATCGCGAGCTGGCGGCAAGCGAGGCGCTGCCGCTGGTGCCCTTCCTGATGGAAGGGTTCGCCGATCGTCCCGAATTCTTTCTGGCCGACGGTATTCATCCGACGGCCGAGGCGCAGGGGCTGATCCTCGACACCGTGTGGGCGAAGCTGCAGCCCATGCTCACCGAGGCTGACACCCGCGCACAGCGACGCTAGCAAGCGATCAACCCCGCTCCCGCGCAGGCTGCGCGCTCAGGAAAACACCACGCGCGCGGTGCCAGCCCGCATCTCGCCGACCACGACCCCGGCCTCGCCCTGCGCGGCCTTGATCGCTGCCTGCACGGCCTCGACCGCCTCCGGGGCGCAGGCGATCAACAGCCCGCCCGAGGTCTGGGGGTCGGTGACGAGCTTGCGCTGCCACTCCGGCGCATCTGCCGCCAGGTCGACGCTGGTGCCATAGCTTGCCCAGTTGCGGGTCGAGGCGCCCGTGGCGATGCCGTCCTGCACCAGCGCCCTCGCCTCCTCGATCACCGGCAGCGCGCCCAGGCGCACCGCCCCGGTCAAGCCGGTGCCGCGGCACATCTCGAGCAGATGGCCGGCGAGGCCGAAGCCGGTGACGTCGGTCACCGCGTGCACGCCCTCGATGTCGGCGAGCCTGGCCCCGGCGCGGTTGAGCGTGGTGGTCCAGCGGATCATCTGGGCATAACCCTCTGCCGACAAGCGCCCCTTCTTGAGACCGGCGGAGAGGATGCCGATGCCCAGTGGCTTGGACAGGATCAGCACGTCGCCCGCCCTGGCGCCCGCGTTGGTACGCACCCGTGCCGGATTGACCACGCCGAGGCCGACCAGGCCATAGATCGGCTCGAGCACGTCGATCGAATGCCCGCCCGCGATCGGAATGCCGGCCTCACGGCAGACCTCAGCGCCACCCTTGAGGATCTCGCCGATCACCGCAGGCGGCAGCTTGTCGAGCGGCATGCCGACGACCGCGAGCGCGAGGATGGGGGTGGCGCCCATCGCGTAGACGTCCGACAGCGCATTGGTGGCCGCGATGCGGCCGAAGTCGCGTGGGTCGTCGACGATGGGCGTGAAGAAGTCGGTGGTGGCGACGATCGCCTGATGTTCGTTCAGTTTGTATACCGCCGCATCGTCGGCGGTTTCAGTGCCGACCAGCAGCTCGGGGGGTACCAGCCCGGCGGGCAGGGTGGCGAGCAGTTCGGACAGCACGGCCGGCGCGATTTTGCAGCCGCAGCCACCGCCGTGGGAGAATTCGGTCAGTTTGATTTCGTTCATTTTGGGCAAGGAGAAGGCGGCTCAGGGCGCGCCAACGCGCGCTGTGTCGCAAAGTGATCATGCAAAAAGGCGTCGCGACCGTAGCACAGCTGTCTGACTTTGACGAGATCATCGACGCCCGCACCCCGGCCGAGTTTGCCGAGGACCACCTTCCCGGTGCGATCAACCTGCCGGTGCTCGACAACGCGCAGCGCGTCATCGTTGGCACCCTGTACAAGCAGCACTCGGCCTTCGAGGCGCGCCGGCTGGGCGGGGCGCTGGTGGCGGCGAACATCTCGCAGCACATGCTCACCGCGCTCAAGGACAAGCCGAAGAACTGGCGCCCGCTGATCTACTGCTGGCGTGGCGGCCAGCGCAGCGGCTCGTTCGCCACCTGGCTGCGCATGGTGGGCTGGGATGCCTGCCAGCTCGAGGGCGGCTACAAGGCGTTTCGCCACCACGTCATCGCCGAGATCGAGCGCATCACTCCGACGCTCGAACTGCGCATCGTCTGCGGCCCGACCGGCAGCGCCAAGACCCGCGTGCTCGAGGCGCTCGCCGAACTCGGCGCGCAGACGCTGGATCTCGAGGACCTGGCCGCGCACAAGGGCTCGGTGCTCGGCGGCCTGCCCGACCGTCCGCAGCCGACGCAGAAGCACTTTGAGACCACGCTGTGTGTGCGCATGCAGGCGCTCGATCCCTCGCGCCCGGTGTATGTCGAGGCCGAAAGCCGCAAGATCGGGCTGCTGTTCGTAACCGAACCGCTGATCATGGCGATGCGGCGGGCGCCCTGCGTGATGATCGCTGCCAGCCGCGACGCCCGCCTCGAGTTTCTGGTGCGCGACTATGCCTACCTCGGCGACGACATCGCGACCCTGCAGGGTAACCTCCACCGTCTGCGCGAGCACCAGAGCCGCGAGACGCTCGAACGCTGGCAGGCACTGGCCGCCAGTCACGCTCTGCCCGCGCTCTTTGGCGAACTCATCGATCAGCATTACGACCCGCTCTACCGGCGCTCGCAGAAAGGCAACTACACGGACTTCAACGCCGCCCCGCACGTGCACACGGACGACCTGAGCGAGCAGGGTGTGCGCAAGCTCGCCGCCGACATCCTCGCGCTCGATCGAGCGCGCGCCACGCGCGCAGACTGAGCGCCGCTCAGGGCAGTCTGGAAGACTGGTTGCCCTTCACCGCACAGACGCGCTGGATGACGCCTGGGCGCGGCACCGCGACCTCGCCCTGCTCGAAGGCGACAAGCGTCCAGCCGTGCCGCAGGCGTTCGATCAACTCACCGGGCTGCAGCAGGAACGCCAGGCTGGATGGTTTTCCAAAGCGCTCGTTGCCAGCCATGAAGGTCTCGTAGATCAATACGCCACCGGGTCGCAGCAGCGCGAGCAGCGCATCGAAGCGCGGCCGGTGAAGATAGTGGGTCACCACCACCGCGTCGTAGCACTCCCCCTCCAGCGGCCAGATGTCCCCCTCGAGGTCGAGCTCGCGCACCCGCAAGCCCTCCAGGCCCTGGAGCCGTTCGAGCGCAGCGTGGTCGCGATCGATGGCATCGACCCGCAGCCCGCGTTCGGCGAGCCAGCGTGCGTGGCGACCGCTGCCGCAGGCGTAGTCCAGCACCCTCGCGCCCCGGTCGAGCAGCGGGGCGAAGCGTACCACCCAATCGGACGGCGCCGGTCCGCGCTGAGCCGCGACGTCGAGCGTGCGGAGCGAAGCCTGGCTCGTTGAAGAGATCGGTGCCGGCATGGTGCAAGTCCTCATGAACGGGGGCGACTTCAGGGGCCGCGACAAGCGGGCGGATCAGGGTCGATAGGGCGCTGCGCGCGTGCTGGCAAATGCCGCATTCTATGCCGAGTCGCCAGACCTGCTGGCGCAGAACTGTGCTATACAGGAATCCGTCGTTGGCAGCGTCTTTCCGTCAGCGGTCTCCCAGACACCTCGCACGTGCCTCAGTGAAACAGTCCTTGCAGCGACACGCGCCCGATCTTCTCGCGTACCGCGATCTTGCCGTGGTCGGACTGCTGCTGTCTCCCAGGCCGGCCCGGTCATCCGCCGGCGCTCGGCATCTCGAAGTCATCGCTTACCCTGCCCGCCCTCGCCCTGCCCTCGAGGCCCCATGCCGCCTCTGCCCGGCAGCGCCGAGCCCCGCGCGCGAGCAAAGCGGAGCCCCTCGTGAAGCCGTCGAGAAAAAGCCACACGGCGCGTACAGGTTTATTGTGCACTGCAGTATAATTACCCGCTGATCGAGCAGGCTGACGCGTTCCGTCGCGCCCTGCCGGACAGACCGAATTCAACAAGCTAGTCGGGCTCCATCATGAAAGAAAAGCATTACCTCACCCCGCTTCTGGAACCGCGCTCGGTCGGCATCATCGGAGCCAGCGAGCGCGAGGCTTCGCTCGGCACCGTGCTCATGCGCAACATGCTCGAGGCGGGCTACAAGGGCAAACTCTTCGCCATCAACCCCAAGCACGAAAAAGTGCATGGTGTGACCTGCTACAAGTCGGTCGAAGATGTGCCGCAACGGCTTGATCTGGTGGTGATCGCGGTCCGTGCCGAGAAGGCGCCGGCCATCGTCGATGCCTGCGGGCGCGCTGGCGTCAAGGCCGCGATCCTGCTGTCTTCGGGCTTTTCCGAGTCGGGGCCGCGTGGCGCGCTGCTTGAGCGCCAGGTCATCGAGGCCGCCCACCGCCACCGCATCCGCCTGCTCGGCCCCAACTGCCTGGGCATCATGCGCCCGCAGCTGGGGGTCAACGCCACCTTCGCGCATGCCAGCGCGCTCAAGGGCAGCATCGGCCTGATCTCGCAGTCGGGCGCGCTGTGCGCGGCCATCCTCGACTGGGCCAAGCCGAACAACGTCGGCTTCTCGGCCGTGGTGTCGCTGGGCTCGTCCTCCGACATCGACTTCGGCGAGGTCCTCGAGTACATGATCTCGGACCCGCGCACCGAGAGCATCTTCCTCTACGTCGAGGGCATCCGCGATGCCCGCCGCTTCATGAGCGCGCTGCGTGGCGCCGCGCGTGTCAAGCCAGTGCTGCTGATCAAGGCCGGGCGCCATCCCAACGCATCGCGCGCGATCCTGTCGCACAGCGGCGCGCCGATGGGTGATGACGCGGTGTTCGATGCGGCGCTGCGCCGCGCGGGCGTGATTCGCCTGTACAACATGGGGCAGCTCTTTGCAGCGGCCAACGCGCTGTTCTCGCATTTCCGCCCGCGCGGCAACCGTCTGGCCATCATCACCAACGGCGGCGGACCGGGCGTCATGGCCGCCGACCGTGCCTCCGACATCGGCATCCCGCTCGCCGAGCTCTCGGAGGGCACGATCGAGAAGCTCAACACCATCCTGCCCTCGGGCTGGTCGCATGGCAATCCGATCGACATCCTGGGCGATGCCGACCCCGAGCGCTACCAGAAGGCGCTGCGTGCGGTGCTCGATGGCCCCAACGTCGACGGCGTGCTGGTGATGCTCACGCCGCAGGCGATGAGCAACCCCACGGGCGTGGCCGAGGCGGTGATCGAGCTTGAAAAGACGGCCGACAAGCCGGTCGTCACCTGCTGGATGGGCGAGGAGCTGGTGCGCGAGGCGAGGCAGAAGTTCAACCTCGCCGGCATCCCCAACTTCCGCACGCCGGAGCCCGCGGTCGAGCTCTTCAGCCACATCTCGGCGTACTACCAGAACCAGAAGCTGCTGATGCAGACGCCGGCCTCGCTGTCGCACCTGTCGCCGCCCTCGATCGAGAGCGCGCGCCTGGTGATCGAGATGGCGCTGTCCGAGCGGCGCAAGAAGCTCAACGAGATGGAATCAAAGGCGCTGCTCGCGGCCTTCCGCATCCCGATCGCACAGACCGTGGTCGCACGTTCGGCGGCCGAAGCCATGGTGCTGTCGGCCGAGATCGGCCTGCCGGTGGTGATGAAGATCGATTCGCCCAACATCAAGCACAAGTCCGACGTCGGTGGGGTGCGGCTGAACATCCGCAGCCTGGCCGCGGTGCGCTCGACCTATCAGGAGATCCTGGACGAGGTCAAGCGCGTGCAGCCCGACGCCGTCATCAACGGCATCGCCATCGAACCGATGATCCAGAAGCGCAACGGCCGCGAGCTCGTGGTCGGTGTCAAGCGCGATCCGGTGTTCGGGCCGGCGATCACCTTCGGTGAAGGCGGCAACCAGGTCGAGGCCAACACCGACCTCGCGGTCGCCCTGCCCCCGCTCAACAGCTTCCTGGTGGGGGACATGATCCGCTCGACGCACATCGCCACCCGTCTCGGCGAATTCCGCAACATGCCGGCGGTGGACATGAGCGCGCTCGAGCTGGTGCTGCTGCGTATCTCGGAGATGGTCTGCGAACTGCCGTGGATCACGGAAATGGAGATCAACCCGCTGATCGTCGACGAGCATGGCGTGGTCGCGGTTGATGCCAGCATCACGGTCGACAACGTCTCGCCGACGGCGGATCGCTACGATCACATGGCGATCCACCCCTACCCCTCGCACCTGATCAGCACCTGGACGGTACCCGACGGCACCACGGTGACCATCCGCCCGATCAAGCCCGAGGACGCCGAGCTCGAGGCCGAGTTCGTGCGCAGCCTGTCGGCCGAGACCAAGTACTACCGCTTCATGAACACCATGCGCGAGCTGCCGCCCGCGATGGTCGCGCGCCTGACTCAGATCGACTACGACCGCGAGATGGCTTTCGTCGCCACGCTCGAGATCGAGGGCATCGAGAAGGAGATCGGCGTCTGCCGCTACGCGGTCAACCCGGACGGCGAGTCCTGCGAGTTCGCGGTGGTGGTGGCCGACGACTGGCAGCACCGCGGCCTGGCCCGCAAGCTGATGGGGGTACTGATCGAAACCGCGCGCAGCCGCGGCATCCAGTACATGAATGGCGTATTCCTGGCCAACAACGAGCGCATGCTCAAGTTCGTTCAGCGCCTGGGCTTCGTGCTCAGCAACGACCCCGAAGACAGCTCGGTCAAGCTGGGCGTGCTCGCCCTGCAGGACTGATCGATGGCCGCCACGATCGAGCACATCGACTTTCACGGCCTGCCCGCGCTGCGCTTGCGCACCCGGGCGGGTGCCGTGGCGGTGATCAGCCTGCAGGGTGCGCAGGTGCTGTCCTGGACGCCGCCGGGCGGCGGCGACCGGCTGTACCTGAGCCCGGCAGCGGTTTTCGATGGCAGCACCCCGATCCGCGGCGGCATCCCGGTCTGTTTCCCGCAGTTCGCCGACCTCGGCCCCCTGGCGTCGCATGGCTTTGCGCGCACCACGACGTGGTCGGTGAATACGGAGCGCACCGGGGATGACTTCGCCCTGCTCACCCTCGGGCTGGCGGACGATGAGCGGACGCGGGCCGTCTGGCCGCATCCCTTTCGTGCCGAACTGGGCATCCTGATCGAGGACAGTCGCCTCGATCTCGAACTCGAGGTGGAAAACACCGGTGCGCAGGCGCTGGAATTCACCGCTGCGCTGCACACCTATCTCGCCGTGCGTGAGGTTGAGGCGTCCCGGCTCGAGGGCCTGCATGGCTTCGAGTACCGCGACAAGACCGACGCCAACCGCATCAAGCGCGACAGCGGTGACGTGTTGCTGATCGAGGCCGAGACCGACCGTGTCTATCATGGCGTCAATCGCCCGCTGCTGCTGCGTGAGTACCATCGCAGCCTGGGCATCAACGCCGACGGTTTCGAGGACGTCGTGGTGTGGAACCCGTGGGTCGAACGCAGCGCAGTGATCGCCGATCTGCCCGACGATGGCTTTCGCCGCATGCTGTGCGTCGAAGCCGCCGCCGCGCGCGCGCCGGTGCGCCTGCTCGGCGGCGAAACCTGGTGGGGCCGGCAGACGCTGGTGGCCCTCTGAGCTGCAGCGCGGGGGCACCGGTGTGGGCCCGCCGCGGCGCGTGACGGCAAGCCGGCGCCTTGGGTGACTCTGACGGGTTGATCCCGCGCCGCCGCTTGTTGCACTATCCCGCCCTCTTTTCAGTCCGCGACACCGCCCTCGCCGCCATGCTCCCTCCGATCGAATACCGCATTGCCGATGAACTCGGCGTCTCGCCGCGCCAGGTCATCACCGCCGTCCAGCTGCTCGACGACGGCGCCACCGTGCCCTTCATCGCCCGCTACCGCAAGGAGCTCACCGGCGGGCTGGACGATACGCAGCTGCGTACGCTCGAGGAGCGCCTGGGCTACCTGCGCGAGCTCGAAGAGCGCCGCGCCAGCGTGCTGGCCTCGATCGAGGCGCAGGGCAAGCTCACCGCCGAGCTGCGCGCCGAGCTCGAGCATGCCGACACCAAGCAGCGCCTCGAAGACCTCTACCTGCCCTACAAGCCCAAGCGCCGCACCAAGGCGCAGATCGCGCGCGAGGCCGGCCTCGGCCCGCTGGCCGAGGCGCTGCTCGCCGACCCGGGGCTGACGCCGGAGCTCGAGGCCGAAAAATTCCTCAACGCGGACGCCGGCTTTGCCGACGCGAAGGCGGTGCTCGACGGCGCACGTCAGATCCTGATGGAGCACTTCGCCGAAGATGCCGCACTGCTGGGCGAATTGCGCAGCTACCTGCACGAGCATGGCCAGGTGCGCGCGAGCGTGATCGAGGGCAAGGAGAACGAGGGCGCGAAGTTCCGCGACTGGTTCGATTTCGCCGAGCCGATCGCCACCATGCCCTCGCACCGTGCGCTGGCGCTACTGCGCGGACGCAACGAGGGCGTGCTGCGTCTGGCGCTCGAGATCGAGCGCCCGGATCCAGACGCCCCGCACCCCTGCGAAGGCCGTGTTGCGGTGCGCTTTGGCATCCGCAACCAGGGCCGCCCGGGCGACCGCTGGCTCGCCGAGACCGCGCGCTGGGCGTGGAGTGTGAAGATCTCCATCCACCTCGAACTCGAGTTGATGAGCGAGCTGCGCGAACGCGCCGAGGAAGAGGCCATCCGCGTGTTCTCGCGCAACCTCAAGGCCTTGCTCCTTGCCGCGCCCGCCGGCACCCGTACCACCATCGGCCTTGACCCCGGCATCCGCACCGGGGTCAAGGTGGCGGTGGTGGATGCCACTGGCAAGCTGGTCGACACCGCCACCGTGTATCCCTTCGAGCCGCGCCGCGACCGGGAGTCCTCGATCGCCACCGTCGCCGCGCTGGCAAAGAAACACAGGGCTGAGCTGATCGCGATCGGCAACGGCACCGCGTCGCGCGAGACCGACGCGCTCGCCGCCGAGCTGATCAAGCGCCATCCCGAGCTTGGCCTCACCCGGGTGATGGTGTCCGAAGCCGGTGCCTCGGTGTATTCGGCGTCCGAACTGGCCGCAAAGGAATTCCCGGACGTGGACGTGAGCCTGCGCGGCGCAGTGTCAATCGCCCGCCGGCTGCAGGATCCGCTCGCCGAGCTGGTGAAGATCGACCCCAAGTCGATCGGCGTTGGCCAGTATCAGCATGACGTCAACCAGGGCCGGCTCGCCAAGAGCCTGGATGCGGTGGTCGAAGACTGCGTGAACGCGGTCGGGGTCGATGTGAACACCGCCTCGGCGCCGCTGCTGGCGCGCATCTCGGGGCTGAACGCCACGCTCGCCGCCAACATCGTCGAATACCGCAACACCTGCGGGCCGTTCCGCAGCCGCAGCGCGCTGAAGGAGGTACCGCGCCTGGGACCCAAGACCTTCGAGCAGGCCGCGGGCTTCCTGCGCATCCCGAGCGGCGACAACCCGCTCGATGCCTCATCGGTGCACCCGGAGGCCTATCCGGTGGTCGAGCGCATCCTCGCGAAGGTGCAAAAAGGCGTGCGCGAGCTGCTGGGCAATGGCAGCTTCCTCAAGAGCTTGAAAGCGGCCGAATTCACCGATGAGCGCTTCGGTCTGCCTACCGTGCAGGACATCCTCGTCGAACTCGAGAAGCCCGGCCGCGACCCACGCCCCGAATTCCGCACCGCCAGCTTCCGCGAAGGCGTGGAGACTCTGAAGGACCTGCAGCCGGGGATGCTCCTCGAGGGCGTGGTCACCAACGTCACCAACTTCGGCGCCTTCGTGGACATCGGCGTGCATCAGGACGGCCTGGTGCATATCTCGGCACTGTCGAACACCTTCGTCAAGGACCCGCACAGCGTGGTCAAGGCCGGTCAGGTGGTGAGGGTGAAGGTGCTGGAGGTGGACATCCCGCGTCATCGCATCGCCCTGAGCATGCGCCTGGGCGAGGAGACGCCGCGCCGCGAGAGCGGTACACGTCATGAGACCCGCCCCAACCCGCCCGCCCGCGAAGGCCACCGCGACCGTCGCCCGCACGACAACGTGCGGGGCAGCAAGCCTGCTGGGCGCTCCAGCGCGCCGGCTGGCAGCAACGCGCTCGCCGACGCCTTTGCCCGCGCCCGCGGAGGCAAGTGAAGGCCCAGCCCGGCGCCACGGTCCGTGGGCGAACCCGCGACTCAACGAGCAAATGGACGATCCCATGAAGCCGACGATCTACGGCATCAAGAACTGCGACACCATGAAGAGGGCCTTCGCCTGGTTCGAACTGGCCGGTGTGGTCTGCGACTTTCACGATTACAAGAAGGCGGGCATCGACGCTGCCACGCTTGAGCGCTGGTGCGCGCAACTTGGCTGGGAGACGCTGGTGAACAAGCGCGGCACCACCTGGCGCAAGCTCGCGCCCGAGCAGCAGACCGTTGCCGACACCGCTGCGGCGATCGCGCTGATGCAGGCGCAGCCCAGCCTGATCCGCCGCCCCGTGGTCGAATTTGCCGGTGGAGAACTGGTCGTCGGCCTCGACACCGCAGCCTTCGAGCGCCTGGCCGGGCGCTGACCCCGCAGACCCCGCTGACCCTCGACTCATCATGCTCGCCCCGCGCGCGCGCCTTCCGGAATCCCCCTCATGAGCGACACCCTTCCCCCCAGCTATGTCCAGCGCTTCTTGCTGGAAGACCTCGACATCCGCGGCGCCGTGGTCCGCCTCACCGACGTCTGGCAAGCCCTGCAAGCCGGTCGTGAGTATCCGCCGGCGGTCGCACGCCTGCTCGGCGAGATGAGCGCGGTGTCGGCGGTGATTGCCGGCAACCTCAAGCAGCCCGGCCGGCTCACCTTCCAGATCAGCGGCCATGGTCCGGTGAGCCTGCTGGTGGTCGACTGCGCGGAGACGCTCAACCTGCGCGCTTACGCCAAATCGCAGGCGGCACCGAGCAGCGGCACGCTCACCGATCTCGTCGGCGACGGCCGCCTGCAACTCTCGCTCGACATCGAAGGCCTGGATCAGCCCTATCAAAGCTTGGTACCGCTCGAAGGCGACAGCATCGGCAAGGTCTTCGAGCACTACCTGGCCCAGTCCGAGCAGCAGCCTGCCGGGCTCTGGCTCGCCTGCGATGCCGGCGCTGCGACCGCACTCTTCGTGCAGAAACTGCCAGGCGCCGACGCCAAGGATCTTGACGGCTGGTCACGCGTGCAGCAGCTTGCCCACACCGTGCGCGAGGACGAGTTGCTCGGCCTTGACGCAGCCGAGATTCTGCGTCGCCTGTTTGCCGAGGAGAATGTCCGCCTCTTTGAAGCGAGACCGATCACGCACGACTGGCCCGCCGATCCGGAAAAGGTGGCTGACATGCTGCGCGCGCTTGGCGAGGATGAGGTGCGGGGCATCCTCGCCGAGCATGGCGAGGTCGTGGTGCATGACGACCTCTCCAACCACACCTACCGCTTCGATGCCGATCAGATCGATGCGCTCTTCCGCCCCCCCACCCTGCACTGACCCGGCCCAGCTGCGACAGCGGCGAGCGCTGAGCTTGAAGGGCCGGGCATGGATCGACTGCACAGGGGGAAATGAAGCTCATGCGCCGATCATTCCCTTGCCCGATCGTATCGGCATCAGTACACTTCTCTGATTTTGAAGATCCTCCAGCCCATGCCCGCCACCGCGTCCCTACGCCCGATCGAGTTCCGCAACACGACGCTGGGTGCCCACCTGGCCGTGATCCAGGCCGCGGAGCCCAGCACGCTGGCCGACGCGCTGCACAAGATGCTTGGCGGCATGCCGGACTTCTTCAGCGGCGAGGCGCTCATCCTCGATTTCGGGGCGCTTGCACACACGCCGGAGCGCATCGACTGGGCCGGGTTGCAATCGCTGTTGCGGCGCTACCGCCTTCAGCTCATCGGCGCGATCCACCTGCCCGAAGCGCAACACGAGTCGGCCCGCCGGGCCGGACTCGCCTTGATCGATCCGTCGCAGCTCGTCGCCCGAGCGCCGATGGAGGCGCCGCATGCGGCGACGGCCCCGGCGAGCACCACCTCAGGTGCGGAGGCTGCCGCGCACCCGACGCCGACCCTGTTCGTCGACCGTCCGCTGCGCTCGGGCCAGCAGGTCTATGCACGCGGCACCGATCTCGTCCTGCTCGGCGGCGTCAGCCCGGGCGCCGAGGTCATCGCCGACGGCAGCATCCACTGCTATGGTCCGCTGCGTGGCCGTGCCATCGCGGGCGCCCGGGGCGACCCCGCCGCACGCATCCTGGCCAGCCACTTCGGTCCGGAGCTCGTTTCCATTGCCGGGGTCTATCGCACCTTCGAGCACGGCATTCAGGAAGCTTTTGCGGGCAAGCCGACCCTGGTCCGCTTTGACGGTACCGACCACACACTCAGCCTCGACGCGCTGAAGCTCGACTGAGCCAGCAGTACAGCATTAACAAGGGGAAATCGTGAGAGTCATCGTTGTAACCTCCGGCAAGGGCGGCGTCGGCAAGACCACGACCAGTGCCGCGTTCGCCTCGGGCCTGGCACTGCGCGGCTACAAGACCGCGGTCATCGACTTCGACGTCGGCCTGCGCAATCTCGACCTCATCATGGGCTGCGAGCGCCGCGTCGTGTTCGACCTGGTCAACGTGGTCAATGGTGAAGCCCGCCTCAATCAGGCGCTGATCAAGGACAAGCACTGCGATAACCTTTTCGTCCTGCCCGCGTCGCAGACGCGTGACAAGGACGCACTGACCGAGGAAGGTGTCGAGAAGGTCCTCGCCGAACTCGAGCACATGGCCTTCGACTTCGTGGTGTGCGACTCCCCCGCCGGCATCGAACGCGGGGCGGTATTGGCGCTGACCTTCGCCGACGAGGCGATCATCACCACCAACCCGGAAGTCTCGTCGGTACGCGACTCGGACCGCATCCTCGGCATCCTGCAGAGCAAGTCCAAGCGCGCGCGTGAAGGCGGCGAGCCGGTCAAGGAGCATCTCCTGATCACGCGCTACGCCCCCAAGCGCGTGGAAGATGGCGAGATGCTGTCCTATACGGATGTACAGGAGTTGCTGCGTGTGCCGCTGATCGGCGTCATCCCGGAGTCCGAATCCGTACTCCACGCCTCCAACCAGGGCACGCCCGCCATCTATCTCAAGGGCACGGACGTTGCCGAGGCCTATCTTGACGTCGTCAGCCGCTTCCTCGGCGAGGACCAACCGCTGCGCTTCGTCAATTACGAGAAGCCCGGGTTGATGAAGCGCCTGTTTGGAGGCAAGTGACATGTCCTTCCTGTCCAAGCTGTTCGGCGAGAAAAAGAGGACCGCGGAGATCGCCAAGAACCGCCTGTCGCTGCTGATCGCCCACGAGCGCGCGGGCGGCAGCCCAATGGTCGATTTCCTGCCCGCGCTGCAGCGCGAGTTGATCGAGGTCATCTCCAAGTACGTTTCGGTCAACCCGGACGACATCAAGGTTCAGCTCGACAAGCAGGACAACATGGACGTGCTCGAGGTGAATATCGTGCTGCCGGAGCAGAACCGCTGAAAGACCAAGGCCCGGATGGTGAAACTGGTAGACACAAGGGACTTAAAATCCCTCGCCGCAAGGCGTGCGGGTTCGATTCCCGCTCTGGGCACCAGACTGCACTCGCGACTGTTGTCATGACGGGCGGCCTTTGCCAGGTATCGGGCTCTTGCGCCGAATCGACATGATCGTTATCGACCTCTGCTGCACGAACGAGCACCGCTTCGAGGGCTGGTTCGGCTCCAGTGAAGCGTTTGAGGCCCAGCGCATGCAGGGCTTGGTCAGCTGTCCGGTGTGCAACGCGACGGGTGTGAGGCGCCTGCCGAGCGCTCCTTACGTGCAGACGCGCAGCGTGCAGCCCCCGGCCCCTTCCGGTCCGCAGGCCTCTGCCGTGCCGGGAGTGCCCTGGCAGCCAGCCGCAGCGCCTGCCAGCCTTCCCCGGCCCTCCTCTGCTGCGGCCGTGGCTGAACTCCTCGGCGCATTGCGCCACATGGCCCAATCCGCCGAGGACGTGGGCGAACGCCTGCCGGAGGAAGCACGGCGCATCCATTACGGTGAAACCGAAGCGCGCAACATTCGCGGTGCGGCATCGCGCGACGAAATCGAGGAACTGCTCGAAGAGGGCATCACGCTCTTGCCGGTGCCACCGCTGGACGACGATCTTCACTGAGCGAGGTACCGCTCAGGTCCGTGCAAGGATCAGCGGCACCTGCATCTCATCGGCGCTGAGTCCGCCATGCACGCCAATCATCGCATGCGCGGTCTCGCCCTCGACGTGATCAAGGATGGTCCAGCCGGGCTCCATCAGGAGCGCATGAGAACCCACGCGTTCGCACAGTCGGGCATGCGCTTCGCCCGGGCCGAGGAGCCCCGAGGCCAGAAAAGCTGCCGACGGGACCGCCACCGCCTTGCCGGCAAGTTCCGCGCTTGCCCAAGCCTCAAAAGCCGTCTCCGCGCCCTCACGCACCTTGCAAAATGCCAGGCGACGTTCGCCGAACAAGGGCGCTGCGAGCATCCGCGCCACCTCGCCGCCAGGGGCGAGTTCGACGCAGCGTGAAGCAGAGGCGTCGGTGAAACCGTGATCGGCAGTGACCACGAGACGCACATCGCGTCCCGCGAGTGCGCGTAGCAGACGCACGAAGAGCTCATCCAGGCGCGCAAAACACGCCCCAGCCTCGGGCGAGCGGCAGCCATATATGTGACTCAGCGCGTCGAAAGTCGGGTAATAGGCGTGGATCAGTCCGCCGCTGTCCGCGAGGGCGTCGGCCATGGCAACGATCGCTGCCCCGAAGTCATCCAGTCCCCCGTAGGGCTCGATATGGGTGCCGCGCGCGTGATGCAGGGAGAAACGGGAGTAGGCGATATCCGCCGGCGAGACCAGGTTCACCGGTCGGCAGGCGTGATGGAACATCGGCGGCGCGGGGAACAGGCGCTGCGTTAGACGGAAGGCTTCAAGTGGCAGACCACCCCGCGTTCTCAGCGGCAAGGGAGCGATGACGCCGCCAAAACGCCGGTCGTGGATGAACCAGCCGTTGAGCCCATGCACCGCGGGCGGGACGCCCGTCATCAGCGTGGTGACTGCGCTGGCGGTGGTGCTCGGGCAGACCGAGGTCAGGACACGCTTGCGCGCAGCGTGCAGGGCCGAGCCCCGCCCCTCCTGGATCAGGTAGTGGTCGCCCAGGCCGTCGATGACCAGCAGGATGACCACCGCGTGCTCGCCAGCGGCGAGCTCGGCAAGAGGCCAGCCCGCGTTGCGATCGTGCAGCCAGTGGCGCAGGCTGCTGGCCAGGCCATACAGCCCGTCGGCGCCGTAGTCGGGCAGGACCGTGCCGGCCGGAAGTGGAAACGGGGTATCGAGCATGGAAAGCCTGAAGGGTGGCGGAGGTCGGGCTGAGCGACCAATCGATGCCCTGAACGAAAAAAACCGGATGCGCACATTGTACGCATCCGGCTTCTTGTTCTGGAGCGGGAAACGAGTCTCGAACTCGCGACCTCAACCTTGGCAAGGTTGCGCTCTACCAACTGAGCTATTCCCGCTTTGACGACGGGTGCGAAATATATCAGACTTCGCACCGCATCGCAACACTTCAAAACGACTTTACAACTGGAGGCGCGACTCGGAATCGAACCGGGGTACACGGCTTTGCAGGCCGCTGCATAACCACTCTGCCATCGCGCCACGACCATCTTGGCCGGCTGCCACTCACCTTCTGGAGCCGCCTGGCCAGGCAAGCGCCTGACCTGTGAATACTTGGAGCGGGAAACGAGTCTCGAACTCGCGACCTCAACCTTGGCAAGGTTGCGCTCTACCAACTGAGCTATTCCCGCTCGGGAAAGACCGCCATTATAGGCATCGATTCTTGGGTGTCAACTTTTTGTGAAGATTTTCTCGCTTCATGTGTGCGGGCCGACTTGCTGGCGATGCGCACGCGCCTCTAATGCCCCACCCTGTCCTGCAGCAGAGGCATCGCCCGGTGGAGGTAATAGCCCATCGACCACAATGTCAGCGCAGCAGCCACGTAGATCAGGATATTGCCGACGATGCGCATGTCGATCCCGTATAGTGGCGCATTGAACAGCAGCAACGGAATCGCGATCATCTGCGCGGCCGTCTTGAGCTTGCCGACATAGGCCACCGCCACGCTTGCCGACTTGCCAACTCGCGCCATCCACTCACGCAGCGCCGAGATGGTGATCTCGCGCCCGATGATGACGAGCGCAATCAGGGCATCGACCCGCGACAATTGGACGAGCAGGATCAGCGCGGCAGCGACCATGAGCTTGTCCGCAACGGGATCGAGGAAGGCGCCGAACGCCGAGGTCTGTCCGAGCGCACGCGCAAGGTAGCCGTCAAACCAGTCGGTGATCGCGGCCGCAACGAAGATCATGGTGGCAACCAGATTCTTGCTGGCGATCGGCATGATCGGGTCGGGCAGGTAGAAGATCCCGACGAAAATCGGTATCAGGACGATGCGCGCCCAGGTCAGCGTATTGGGGATGTTGAGCGGCATGCCTTGGCGCATCTCGGATCAATTTCGTGAAACGCGAGTATATAACAGGGCCTGCTGATTCCGGCTGGTACGCGGTACAGACAGGGCAAGGGACGGCCTGTAACATGGAGCCTGACTGGCGATCCATGAAGCATTTTTTCCGGCGCCCCGCTCCAACTTGTCACTGAAACTCTTCGCGATGTACGACATCCTTGAATCGACGACCTGGACGGCTTTGTCGTCCCGGCGCGACGCACTTCTCGCAACGACGATGCGCAAGCTCTTCGAGGCCGACTCGCAGCGCGCACATCACATGCAAGTGAGCGCCTGTGGCTTGACCCTGGATTACTCGAAGAACCTCCTGTGCCCAGAGGCCCTGTCCCTGCTGCTGCAGGTGGCGCTCGAAGTCGAGCTCGACGCCGCCATCGGCGCCCTTTTTGCCGGGGTGCGTGTCAATAGCACCGAGGAGCGCGCGGCCCTGCATGCGGCGCTGCGCTGTCCGCCCGGGACGCGCTGGCTGGCAGACGGCGTCGATGTCGGCGAACAGGTGCATGCGGTGCGCCGGCGCATGGCCACCTTCGCCACCCAGGTGCGCGAGGGGGAATGGCGTGGCTGGCGCGGCGATGCAATCACCGATGTGGTGAATATCGGCATCGGCGGCTCCGATCTCGGCCCCGCAATGGTCTGCGAGGCGCTCAAGGATGAGGCCCTTCCGGGCCTGCGCATGCATTTCGTGTCGAATGTGGATGGCGTGCAGATCGGTGATGTCCTGCGCCAGTGCAGACCCGAGACGACGCTCTTCATCGTCGCCTCCAAGACCTTCACCACTCAGGAAACACTCGCCAACGCGCGCGCTGCGCGCGCCTGGCTGATCGCGCACGTGCTCGACGAGTCGGCGGTTGCCCGCCATTTCGTTGCGGTATCGACCAGCACCGCTGCGGTCCAGGCCTTCGGCATCGACCCGGCAAACATGTTCGGTTTCTGGGACTGGGTGGGCGGACGCTTCTCGCTCTGGAGCGCGATCGGCCTGCCGATCATGCTTGCGCTCGGACCGGAGCGCTTCGATGCGCTGTTGGCGGGCGCGCACGCGATGGACGAGCATTTCCGCCACGCGCCCTTTGCCGCCAACCTGCCGGTGCTGATGGCGCTGATCGGGATCTGGAACGTCGATTTCCTCGATGCCCCGAGCCAGCTGATTGCGCCCTACCACCAGCGCCTGCATCGGCTGCCCGCCTACCTGCAGCAGCTCGACATGGAATCGAATGGCAAGTCGGTTCGCCACGATGGGAGCCCGGTGCCCTGTCGCACCAGCCCGATCCTGTGGGGCGAGCAAGGCATCAACGGCCAGCACGCCTACTTCCAGCTCCTGCACCAGGGCACGCAGCCGGTGGCGGTTGATTTCATCGGCGTGCTCGACGCCGGTCGAGAGGACGAGGCCCTGCACCGCATCGCCTTCGCCAACCTTGTCGCCCAGGCCCAGGCGCTGATGCGCGGGCGTACGGCTGACGAGGCCGAAGCCGAGATGCGTGCCGCCGGCCTGAGTGACGAGAGGATCCGCGCCCTGCTGCCGCACCGCGTCTTCGCCGGCAACCGGCCGAGCAACACCGTGCTGCTTGAGCGTCTCGATGCGCCGACGCTCGGCGCGCTGATCGCGGCCTACGAACATCGCACCTTCGTGCAGGGCGTGATCTGGGGCGTCAACAGCTTCGACCAGTGGGGTGTCGAGCTCGGCAAGCAGCTTGCGGCACGCGTGCTCGACGCGCTTGACCCGCGAGCCCCGGGCCGTACGACAGCCGATCAGGACAGCAGCACCCGGGGGCTGATCGAGCGCTACCGGGCATACGTGCGCTGAATCACCCGGTGATGCACTGTTGGCCGGTTTTGCATGATCCTTGTCGGCTCCCGCAGTGGGCGTTGAATGAAGGCTGGCCTAAGATGCCCGTCACCCTTCACTGACGCAGAGGACCGAACATGCTCGCCTTCCAGGACACCTACCCCGAAAACGTCGCGCATTGCTTCGGCTGCGGCCGGCTCAACGCGCATGGCCACCAGATCAAGACCTACTGGGACGGTGACGAGACGGTGACCCGTTTTCAGCCGCATCCGGAGCACACCGCGATTCCCGGTTTCGTCTACGGCGGTCTGATCGCGTCGCTGATCGACTGCCACAGCACCGGCACCGCGGCAGCGGCGGCCTATCGTGCCGAGAACCGTCCGATGGGCAGCGAGCCGCCGCTTCGCTTCGTGACCGGCTCGCTGCATGTAGACTTCTTCAAGCCCACGCCGATGGGACCCGAGCTTGTGCTGCGCGGCCGGGTCAGGGAGATCAAGGGTCGCAAGGTGGTCGTCGAGGCCGAAGTATGGGCAGGCGACGTGCTGACCGCACGCGGCGAGGTCGTGGCAGTACAGATGCCTGACACTTTCAAGGTCTGAGCATTGCCTGCCAGCTTGGCACGAATACCGCGCCGGCATCCAGCAAGATGGCGGGGGCGATCAGGGGGTGAGGGGCGTCCAGCCCGGATGATCATATTCGCGACCGTAGAAGTTGAGCGTCTCCACCACACGCAGCAGCCCCAGGCGCTTGCCGGGCGCACGCGGCGCAGCACGCATCAGGGTGACGCCATCGGCGATGTCGCCCAGAACCCACTTCAAATGACGACCTGCGCGGCTGTGAAAGTCGCGCCCGGCGACGATGAGCGCGAGCTGGCGCTCGATCGCGGGCGCCAGGGCGAGGTAATCCTCCGCGCTCATCGCCACGCCCTTGTCAGCCAGAAGGCGCGCATCGATCGTGTCGCGCAGGCTGCTCATCGCGGTACGCAGCGCTTCATCGGTCGGGCGAGGGACTTGATTGGCGGGTGACTGCAGTGTGGGCGCGGGGCGTGCATCATCGGACGCGAGCGCGGGCACAGGACCGCTGAGCAAGGCCGCACACAGGGTCGCGGCTACAACGAGAGGGGAAGGCATGCTGAATCTCCAGGCCAAGGGTCGAACGACCCGGATGCTAGCCCAGGCTTGGCGCGCGCCGCATTGAAGTGGATCAAGCGCCGCCCCCGTCCTGTACCGGATCGGATTCAGGCGCCGCGACCGTGACCGTCAGGCGCTGCCCCGTCGCATCGGCATACAAGGTCAGCGAACCGGGCGCGAGATCGACGACATGGACCACCTCGGCCCACTCGCCATCGGCCGGCAGCAGCGTCTCCAGCCTGTTGGGCCAGCCCAGGAGGCTTGCCTCGTCGATCTCGTTGCCGGGGCGTTTCGGAAACAGCGCGAAATACAGCAGGTCGGCCTCGATCAGCTCGTTCAGGAAATGCGTCCCGAGCGAGACGTCCGGTACCAGGTTGTCGTGCATGGCCACGATCTCGCACAGCGCCGCCACGTGGTTGATCTCGGAGAACATCACCGGGATGCCGAGGAAGGGATCCTTGGAACCCCAGCGCCCAGGCCCGAGCATCAACACGCAGCGCTCGCCCGACAGGGCATTGAGCCGGCCGATCACCCGCGTGACCGCGAGCCGTTCGCTCTGATTGAGCGCCCCGAAGGCCGATGGGCGCACGTAGATCACGCGGTCGGGTCGGATCACGCGCCCCGGACCGATGACCGCGCCGCGCGCACTGAGCAGCCGGCGCGCGTCGGCCGGCGGCTCCACGTCGACCACGCCTTCCACGCTGCGCACCTGCATCGGCCGACACTGCAGCAGATTGATCCGATAGCCGCCATCGGCGCCGAAATTGAGCGCAAACTCGATCTCGACCGGGTGGGCATACGCCGCGTGCAGCGTGGCCAGCGCCGTGCGCAGGTCGCTGACGAAGTCGGTGCGCGCGATCAGGCCGTCGAAGGTGAGGAAGGGCGGGCGGTCGTGGGCCTCGCGGGTGGTAAACAGCTCGGCGGGAAAATCCGTCTGCCCTTTCACGAGCTCCGCAAAGGGGCCGGTGACCACGGCGTTGGCCTGCAGGTCGAGGGTATCCATGCGGCGCTGGGCATGGCGGGCGATCGCGCCGAAGTGGGTCTCGGGGCGCAGCTCGGGTGCATTGAGCGCGACCAGCCGGGTGTAGTCGTCGTCGGCACGGTCCACCGCCCGCGTGCCCAGCCCCGCGACGAGCCGCACCACACCGGCCTTCATGTCGATGCGCGGGCTCCATGGATACGGGTTGACCGACAGCCCGACCCCGGCCGCATGCGGATGGAAGTAGCGCCCGCCCGCCGTGCCCGAGACCCGCATGATCAGCAGCGCCATCTGCTCGTGTTCGTCGAGCAGGCCGCGGCGCTGGCGATAGCGCAGGGCCTGCTCGGACAGCGTGCTCGCATAGACTTGGCGCACGGCCGCGAGCAGATCGGCGAGGCGCGCTTCGCGCGAGCCCTGATTGACGCAGAACACGCTGTCGTACTGGCCGGCGAAGGCGTTGCCGTAGCGATCCTCGAGCCGCGAACTGGAGCGCACGATGAAGGGCCACTCGCCGAAGTAGTCGAGCATGGCCTCGAACTGGCGCAGCGTTGCATCCGGGAAACGCCCGCCGAGGATGCGCGCCCGCGCGCCGGTCTCGCCGTCGAGGCCCTGCAGGAAGCCGTCCGCATCGCGCTGGCGCCGGCGCAGCCACCACAGGTCGTTGTGGACGAAGAAGGTGTCGAAAACCTCGGTGCCCACATAGAAGGAATCATGTACCTCCAGCCGTCCGTGCAGCATCGGCGCGTCCTGGCGCAGCACCGCGCGCGCGAGCAGCATGCCCGCGGCCTTGCCGCCGATGGTGCCGATGCCGATCATGCGCGCGCGCACCGCAAGCAGGTCGTCGAGCGTGAGGTAACGCGCGATCAGGTCTTGCAGGCCCGCCTCCTCGGGGAACAGCAGGCGGGCGAAGCGGGCGAACCACTGCGCCTCGGCTACCGGATCGGGTGCGCCGGCGCGGCGCAGCGCCGACACCGTACGGGCCGAATCGAAGAGCCGCTGCCAGTGGCTACGGATGTGCTCGTCCTCCAGCCCCGGCCAGCCCGATCCGGCGAGAATCTCGGCTACGGTGCCACTGTCGGCCACCGGCCGGAAGCGGTCGCCGGCCTCCCAGGCGTGAATCAGGTTCATCACCGCAACCGAGCGATGCTGCACCTTGATCGGCCGGATGTAGAGACGCTCGTGGCAGCGGAACACGTCGAGCAGGTACTGCGTGGTGTCGGTGATCGTGTCCATCCCGGCGCGTGCGTGGCGATTGCGCAGCACCCCGAAGTAGGTCACCGTGTCCAGATCGAAAAGCCGCGGGCAGGTCAGACGGAAGAAGTTGCCCAGCATCCGGTCCGACTGCCAGATGTCTGCCAGATCCGACAGGCAGTCGAAGACGTAGAGCGTTTCCGGCCCGGCCGCCTCGATCACCGAATGCACCTGATCGACGAAGGCATCGAAGCCGTCCTCGGGACGCGGTTGATGGACCTCGGCCCCCATGTCGGCGGCGATCAGCGCCGGGTGACTGGCGAAACGAAAATAGATCAGTCGCCGCTGCTGCTGCAGGGCGGCGGCGGCATAGGGCAGCACCAGGGCCCGATAGTCGTCGAGCGACTGGATCTGCCAGACGATGTTGTCGCCGGGCGCAACCCCGCTCAATACCGCATCGAGACCGGGGAGACCGGTCGTCGGCATGAAACGGCGGGACGCGGGCTCGGGCGCGCTGCCGGCGGGGACCTTCGAATGGGGGGGTTGTGTGCTCATCGCTCAACCCTATCCGCTGTCGTCGCGCTTGACCAGCGGCGTACCCGGCCTGTCGCACGCCCGCGCGCGGAGGTGAGCGGCGCGCAGGGAAGGCCGGGTCGGGCCTGGCGGGAACTTTTCTGCGCGCGGACTCCCTTAGAATCGCGCAGAAAAAGCCCCTAGGGCGCTACGGCACGCGCTTTGCTTGGAGTATCGTGCGCAGCCCCCTCTCCCCCTTAGATACGGATCCAGACGATGCCCCGATCGAAGCACCCCATCCGCCTTGCCCTGCTTGCGCTCTCCACCCTGACCCTCGCCGCCTGTTCACAGGAGGTCGCAGACACCCATCCTGAGCAGCCTGTCACCAAGCGTCAGCAGGCTTTCAAGGCGATGCTGCGCGGTTTCGAGCCGATGGGCACAATGCTGCAGGAAAAACGCTATGACGCCGAGGCCTTCGCTCGCCTCGCTAACCGCTTTGGCGAGTTGCGGGATGCACCCTGGTCACACTTTGGCGCGGACACAAACTACCCGCCGACCAAGGCCAAGCCCGCCGTCTGGGAAAAGCCCGCCGAATTCGAGCAGCGCCGGGAGGCCTTTATCGCGGCGACCGATCGTTTGCTGGCGACCGCAGCAGCACGCGTGGAAGCCGACGTGCGTGCGGCGTATGCCGCGGCACAGGACAGTTGCAAGGCCTGCCACCGCGACTTTCGCCGCTGAGCCGCTGCCAGGTGGGCGTCAGCGCTTCGGATGCGTGGTCAGGCTGCGCCCTGATCGTCCTCGCCGATCAGCAACACGCCCGTTGAGAGCCACTTGCGCGGCGGGATCTCGAGATTGGTGGGCGCGGGCTGGCGCAGATAGACCCGTCCGGCAAGATCGAAGATGGAGCCGTGACAAGGGCACAGGAAGCCCCCGGACCAATCCTCACTCATGCCTTCGCGCGTCCCTGCCGCACGTACGCGTTCGGAGGGCGTCAGGCTGGCAACAAAGGGAATCGCGGTGGCGGCAGCTGCGACGGCGCCCGTACTGCTCGTGGCAATCAGAAGCGCGCGGCGCCGGCTGGCGAGGTCGCAACGTGTATCGGACGTGATCTTGCGCTCTCCGGGGGGAACCGTTCTTGGAGCCGGCCTTGGGGAAACCGGGAAAAAAGGCGAAGCGGGCCGGGAGTGTGTTTCATCGCGCCAGCGCTGCAGGGGGCAAGATCGTTGAGGGGGGACGATCACGCAGCGATCACGACACGGTCCAGCTTCGCACGACACGTTTAAAGCAAGCTTTGTGCCAATGCTTGAACGTCGCGCCGCAACGGGTTTCAGGCCAGCGAAGACCTCTGGCTTACTGCCATCGACTGCCGAGAGCGTCTTTAGGCTGCCATATTGGCAGTCATGGCTGCACAACGTCGCCAGGGGGCGCCGTCTTTCCCACCCCCCCGGCTGTGTCGCCGCGCCCCTCGAGCAGCCCCAGATCGCGCAGCCTGCGGTAAAGCGTACGCTCGCTGATCCCGAGTCTTTGCGCCAGCTCACGCCGACTGCCGCGATGAGTTCGTATCGCGCGCAGCAGTGCCTGGCGTTGCACCTCGTCCAGGTCGAGCGAATCACTCGGGGCGACCGTTGTGTGCCGGCTGTGCAGCGGCAAATCGAACGCATCGTTCTCGGCCAGTTCGGGATGCAGGACCTCTTCGGGAAGATGCTCGGCACCGATGAGCTCACCGTCACACATCAGGGTGGCCCGTTCGAGCACATTGCGCAGCTCGCGCACATTACCGGGGAAGGGATAGGTGCACAGCACCCGTAGCGCAGCCGGCGCGAGCGCGAGCCGGCGTTTGGGGGCGACACGCTCGAGCAGCGAATCGATCAGCAGCGGCAGGTCGCCCTCGCGCTCGCGTAGTGGCGGCACCGCAATCGGGAAGGTGTTGATGCGAAAGTAGAGATCCTGGCGGAACGTACCTTGCGCGATCATGCGCTTGAGCGGGCGATGGGTCGCGGACACGAGGCGGATGTCGGCGCGGCGCAGCTCGGTCGAGCCCACCCGGCGATAGGTGCCGGTCTCGAGCAGGCGCAGCAGCTTGACCTGCATGCCGAGCGGGATGTCGCCCACTTCGTCCAGAAACAGGGTCCCGCCGCTGGCCGCCTCGACCAGGCCAGGCTTGCGCGCGGTGGCGCCGGTAAACGCACCGCGCTCGTGGCCGAAGACTTCACTCTCGAACAGGGTTTCGGGCAGGCCCGAGCAATCCACCACGACGAAGGGTCCCTCCGCGCGCCGACTCGCCTCGTGCACCGCGGTGGCGAGCAGCTCCTTGCCGGTGCCCGACTCGCCCTGCAGCAACACGCTCGCGTCCGACGGTGCGACGCGGGCGATCATCTCCAGCATGCGCTGGAAGGCGGGCGAGCGCCCGATCAGCCTGCGATGGTCGCAGACGCCGCGCGCGACGTGCATCGGCTCCATCTTTTCGATGAACCAGGCAATTTCGCCGCTGGCGTCGCGAACCGGCGACAGTTCGATGTCCACGTATTCCTCGCCGCGCGGCGTGTGATGCAGATGCAGCACGCGCTCGCGCTGGCCCGACTGCAGGCTGCGCGCCAGCGGGCAAGACTCGCCGGCACGGTCGCAGGGCACGCTGTAGTGATGGCTGACGTCGTAGCAGGTACGCCCGACCACACTGCGGCCATCGGGCCATGAGGCACGATACGCCGCGTTGGCGGCAATGATGCGGTAGTCACGATTGCACAGGATGTGGGGCTCGGGCAGGGTCTCCAGGAACGAGACCAGCTCGGGGAGCGGGTGCATGTCGGGCGGCACTCAGTGTCACTCTTGGCACAAAACGTGGCAGAAGTCTGCCTTGATGACAGATCTTGCGTCAATCGGTTGCGCGAACTTCCAGATTTGAAAGTTTCAGACCCTCACCTTCACCCCTCGGAGCCTCACCATGGAAAATACAGTCCAACTCAGCTTCCCCCGCCTCAACGAAGCGGCCCCGCCGTCAGCGCCCGCACCACCCACGGCGAGCACTCGCTTGAGGACTACCTCGGCAAGTGGCTGATCCTGTTCTCCCACCCCGCGGACTTCACCCCGGTGTGCACCGCCGAGTTCATCGGCTTTGCCAAAGCCGCGCCCCAGTTCGCCAAGATGAATTGCAAGTTGCTCGGCCTGTCGATCGACAGCCTGTTAAGCCAACCCCGCCTGGTTCATCCCGGTGGTGGGCAACATCATCGTGCCGATCGCGGGTGTGCGCTTCGCGCCGACAGACATCAGCTGGTTCTTCTTCTGCATCGGGCTGGTGTTCTGGCTGGTGCCGATGACGATCGTGCTGTATCGGCTGTTCTTGACAGCACGCGCCGCAATCATCGACAGCGTGCTCGACTACGACCCCAAGTCCGGGCGCACTTCGCGCGAGTCTGCCGAAAAGGCCATTGCCTACGTGCATCCGCAAGGTGCTGGTGGTGATCGTGCGCCAACAACGGTTTGACGACACCCTGCGTGTAATCGATCACGGCCTGCACGAGATCCTGCTCTCCGGTGGTGACGAGTTCGATTCCGCGCTGCGCCATGCGCAGGCGGAACCCTTCGCCTGCGCTGCCGGTGATCAAGGCAGTGATGCCGTCGATGGGGTGATGCGTTCCCCGAAACTCGTGGAACGGCATTTCCTTGGGTAGATCCAGCCGTTCGATCTCGCGGGGTGAGCAAGGGCAACTCGGCGGAGCGAAAATTCCTTAACTCATATTCAGCTTTTCCTTATATATTTATAATCTTGAGAACAACAAGAAGTTCGGCCCTGTTCGGTCGGTACAACACAAGCCAAGTCGAGGAGCTTATGAAGACACATGACACGGGGACTGCGCCGTCGCAGCCCTGCGATTCCACCCGCCGTCGTCTGCTGTTTGGCGCGGGTACCCTACCGCTCGCGACGGGCATGGGCCTGAGTCTGCAACCCGGGAAGGCGTCCGCCGCGCTCAAGACCAGCGCGCGCATCGTCATCGCGGGCAGCGGTCTGGGTGGTCTGGCAGCGGCCAACCGGCTCGCGCGCGAGCTCGAGGGTGCCAAGATCACCATCGTCGACCGCAAGGAGATCCACAACTACCAGCCCGGCTACACCCTGGTCGCCACCGGCGTGTGGCCGGTCGAGAAGGTCAGCGACCGTAATGCCGACCTGATCCCTTCCGGCGTCGAATGGGTCAAGGAGATGGTGGCCGAGTTCGATCCCGAGAAGAACGCGGTGATCACCGACAGCGGCCGCCGCATCGAGTACGACTACCTGATCGTTGCCACGGGCTTGCACATCGACTTTTCCCAGATCGAAGGCATGGACGTCGCGGCGATCGGCCGCAACGGCCTGGGTTGCGTCTATCCGAGTCCGGAGGCTGCACAGGCGACCTGGCAGGCGATGGACGCCTATCGCCAGAAGGGTGGAAAGGCTTTGATGACCCTGCCCGCCACGCCGTTGAAGTGCGCAGGTGCCCCTCTGAAGATGACCTTCATGATCGCCGACCGCCTCAGGCAGGCGGGCACCCGCACCAACTCCAGGGTCGAGTTCCACTCTGCGCTGGGCAATGTCTTCAGCGTCCCGGTCGTCAACGACGAAGTGCTGCGGCGCTGGACCGCGCTCGACATCCCGGTCACCTTCAACAGCAAGCTGGTCGCGGTCGACATCGGCGCACGGCGTGCGACCTTCACCAGCCCGGAAGGCGAGCGCACCGAGCTCGATTACGACTTCATCCACGTGGTGCCGCCGATGCGCGCCCCGGATGCGGTGAAGAACAGCCCGCTGTCCTGGAAGGAAGGCGGCTTCGCCGCAGGCGGCTGGCTCGAGGTGGACAAGGAAACCCTGCGCCACCGCCGCTTCCCCAACGTGTTCGGCATCGGTGACATCAACGGCACCGCGAAAGGCAAGACCGCGGCCACGGTGAAGAAGAGCACGCCGCTGGTCATACAGAACCTGCTCGACGTGATCGCGGGCCGCGAGCCCTCGCAGAAGTTCGATGGCTATACCTCCTGCCCGCTGCTGCTGCGCGAGGGGTCGGCGCTGCTGATCGAGTTCGACTACGAGAACAACCTTACCCCCTCGCTGCCCGCGATCGATCCGCTGCAGGACAGCTACTTCGCTTGGGTCATGAAATACCGCCTGCTCAAGCCCGCCTACATGGCCGTGGCCAAGGGCCGAGTCTAAGGGAGACATACCATGTACGAGATCTGGCTGACCCTCAACATCCTGTTCGAACTCGGTCTGGCGTACCTGCCCGCGGTGCTGGGTACTGCGCTCCTGTGGCTGGTGCTGATGGGCCTGGCCGCGACACGTGGCAACGCCGGATGGCGCAAGGCCACCAAGCCTGCGCTGGCGATCTTCGTGGTCGTCACGGCAATCACCTTCTTCATCACGCCGGGTATGACGAAATCGTCTTTTGCCAACGTGAGCTACTGGGTCGACTGGGGCAATCTGTTCCTCTATGCCGCTGCGTTCGGCGCGGTCGGTGCGGCGCTCGCCTGGCCGCTCGCCGCCATGATGCGCCGCGCAGGCTGATCCGCTCGGACACCCGACCCCGTGGCGCACTCCTTGGCGCAGCGGGGCATTCCTTTTTTCTCGTCAACACGGAGCACGCCATGAAACGACTTCTGATCGCTGCCGCCATCGGCTTTGCCAGCCTCGCCGCACATGCGGTGGACATGCCAATCTCGGCCGAAGAAACCTACGCCAAGATCCAGAAAGGCGAGCAGAACGTGCTCTTCATCGACGTGCGTGACCCGGTCGAGATCATGTTCGTCGGCTTCAGTGACGTGGTGCATGCGAACGTGCCCTTCCTGATGGTCGACCGCACGCAGTGGAACGCCGAGAAGGGCGTGTTCCGCCTCTACCGCAACCCCGACTTCATCAACCAGGTGAAGCTGCAACTGGCCAAGCGCGGGCTGAGCGCCGACGCCGAGATCATCACCATGTGCCGCTCGGGGAGCGAGCGTGGCGAGCCGAGCGCTGCGTTTCTGCGCGAGAACGGTTTCCCCAATGCGCGCTTCGTGGTCAACGGCTTTCAGGGGGCGGCGCTCAAGGAAGGGCCCCACGCCGGCTTCCGCCTGCAGAATGGCTGGCAGAACAGCGGCCTTCCGTGGTCGGCGAAGATGAACCCGGAGAAGATCCATCGCATCGACCGCCCCTGATCTGACACCCTGGCCCGCACGACAGGCGGCTTGATCGGGTGGCATGCCGGGACCCTTGGGAGTACCCGGGGGGGCCAGGGACTGCTCCTGCGGTGCCGGCTGCGGTAGACTCCGGCCCCGTCCGGCGTCAGGTACGCCGCCCGCACCGGCTTGCGCAGGCTTGCCTCACCCGCCGCTGCGCAATCCGCTTCTACCGGAGACCCCGATGAGCCTGCTGTCCCAACTGAAAAAAGATTCGATGCTCGCACGCAAGGCCGCCGATGGCGTGCGTGCCACCCTGCTCAGCACCCTGATCGGCGAAGCCGAGATGGTCGGCAAAAACGCCGGCAACCGCGAAAGCAGCGACGACGAGGTGCAGCAGACGATCCGCAAGTTCCTGAAGAACAATCAGGAGGCGGTGGCGGTGATCAAGGATGCCGACCGCCTCGCGGTGCTGGCGCAAGAGTCGGTCATCCTCACCGCCTACCTGCCGCCGATGGCCGGTGAAGCGGAGGTGAAGGCCTTCATCGCCGACACCGTCGCCGGTCTGGCCGACCGTTCGCCCAAGCAGATGGGCGTGGTAATGGGCGCACTGAAAGCGAAATTCGGCTCGAGCTTCGATGCGAAGCAGGCCAACGCCTGGGTCAAGGAGGCGCTCGCGGGCTGAAAAGGGCGACTGCAGCCGCTGCGCTGCGATGGGCGGAACGCGCCCGGGCGAGCACGCCCCGGTCAGCGCAGCGCAGCGTGGATCTGCTCGGCGAGCTTGCGGCTGACACCCTCCACCCGGCACAGGTCCTCGACCGTCGCCTCGCGCACGCCGTCCAGTCCGCCGAAAGCGGCGAGCAGATTGCGCCGCCGAGACGGCCCGACGCCGGGAATGTCCTCCAGCTTCGAGCCCACGCGTGCCTTACCGCGCCTGGCGCGGTGACCGGTGATGGCGAAGCGGTGGGCCTCGTCGCGGATCTCCACGATCAGGTGCAGCGCCGCCGATTCACCGCCGAGTGCGAGGCCCTCGCGGCCATCGGGAAAGATCAGCGTCTCCAGGCCCGCCTTGCGCCCCTCGCCTTTCGCCACCCCGACCATCGCCACCGACTCCAGCCCTACCTCGGCGAGGATGGAGCGCGCAGCGCTCACCTGGCCCTTGCCGCCGTCGATCAGGATCAGGTCCGGACATACGCCCTCGCCGGCCGCAACCTTGCCATAGCGGCGCTCGAGCGCCTGGCGCATCGCGGCGAAGTCATCCCCGGGGGTGATGCCGCTGATGTTGTAGCGCCGGTACTCGGCGCGCTTCATGGCCCCCGCCTCGCACACCACGCAGGAGGCCACCGTGGCCTCGCCCATGGTGTGGCTGATATCAAAGCATTCGATGCGTTGCGGCGCCTCGTCCAGGTCGAGTGCGGCGCGCAGGGCTTCCAGGCGCTGTTCGATGCGGCCGGTGTCGCGCGCTCGCGCCTGAATGGCGAGATGGGCGTTCTTCTCGGCCATCTCCATCCAGGCCTTTTCCGAGGCAAAGCGCGGCGACACCACGCCGGGCGGTCGGTCGGTGATCTCGGCGAGCGCCTCCTTCACGAGTTGCGGCGACAGATTCACCAGGATGCGCGCCGGGATCGGGTGCTGGCCGTAGTGCTGCTCGACGAAGGCGAGCAGGCTGTCCGCCGCACCCGACACCGCCGCGCCGCTCGGAAACTGCGGGCGGTCACCGAGGTGGCGGCCGCCGCGCACCATGGCGATGTTCACGCAGGTCAGGCCGTCGGCCTCGATCGCAGCGAGGATGTCGACGTCCTCGTCCTTGCGGCTGTCGACGAACTGCTTGTGCAGCACCGCCTGCAGCGCGCGCACCTGATCGCGGCAGGCGGCGGCCTCCTCGAAGGCGAGGCGCTCGGACGCGGCCTGCATGTGCGCCGTGAGGTCGTCGATCACCTCGCTCGCCTGGCCGTCGAGAAAGCGGGTGGCGAGCTTCACGTCGGCCGCATAGGCCTCCGGCGCGATGAAGCCGACGCAGGGCGCGGTGCAGCGCTTGATCTGGTGCAGCAGGCAGGGGCGCGAGCGGTTGGCGAAGACGGTGTTTTCGCAGGTGCGCAGCTGGAAGGTCTTCTGCAGCAGGTGGATGCTCTCGCGCACGGCCCAGGCGTTCGGGAAGGGGCCAAAGTAGCGGGCGCCCTTGGTGAAGGCGCCACGATGGTAGGCCAGGCGCGGGAAGTCATCGGCCGAGAGCTCGATGTAGGGGTAGGTCTTGTCGTCGCGGAAGAGGATGTTGTAGCGCGGCGCCAGACTCTTGATGAGGTTGTTCTCGAGGATCAGAGCCTCGGCCTCGGAGCGGGTGGCGGTGGTTTCCACGCGCAGCACCTGGGCCACCATCATCGCGATGCGCGGGCTGGAGACGGTCTTCTGGAAGTAGCTTGAGACGCGGCGCTTGAGGTTCTTGGCCTTGCCGACGTAGAGCACCTTGTCGTCGGCACCGATCATGCGATAGACGCCGGGCTCCTCGGTAAGGGTGCGCAGGAAGGGTTTGGGGTCGAAGCTCGGTGCTTCGTTCTTCGAATCGGTCATGCGCTTGCTCGGCGGCAAATGACAGGATTATCCGCGCTTGCTAAGGACTTCGGTGCGCTGCTCGCCGATGCGGGCGGCGGTCATGGTCGGCACGGTGCCGCCGTCGTCGGGAATGGCCGCGACGCGCTCACGCGCCTGGACGTAGGCGGCGTGGCGTTCGAGCGCGCAGGGATCGGCGAGCCAGGCGGGCTGTGCGGAGCTCGGGACGATCGCGGCCAGGCGGGCGAGATTGTCCGCGGAGGGGACGACCGCCCAGCGCTCGAGCAGCTCGGCGGCAAGGTCCGGGCGGTTGCACACCAGCAGCATGTCGCAGCCGGCGGCGTATGCCGCCCCGGCGCGGCCGACGATGTCGCCGGCGACGCGCGCGCCTTCCATGTTGAGGTCGTCGCTGAAGATCACGCCCTGGAAGCCGAGCCGGCCACGCAGCACGTCCTGGAGCCAGAAGGGCGAGAAGCCGGCGGGCTGGGGCTCGGGGCTGGGGTCGGCGTTCGGGTAGATCACATGCGCCGGCATCACCCCGACGAGCTGGCGAACGAGGCGATGCCGGTAGGGCGCGATGTCCGCGTTCCACAAGGTGTCGAAGTCGCGCGCATCCACCGGCACGTCGTGGTGCGAGTCGGCCTCGACGAAGCCGTGACCGGGGAAGTGCTTGCCGACCGCCCCCATGCCCGCCTGCGCCATGCCGGCGACCAGCGCCTGGGCGAGCGCGGCGACAGCCTCTGGGTCGCGGTGGAAGGCGCGGTTGCCGATCGCACG
>QXGG01180195.1_pt1 | contig 80519 bp, 65 predicted proteins | sample 1982491 | NCBI WGS metagenome assembly QXGG01 (sample SAMN09924614, study PRJNA488089) | Wastewater metagenome, whole genome shotgun sequencing project. | isolation source: South African research farm wastewater | place: South Africa: Irene, Agricultural Research Council, Animal Production...
AACTGAGGAAGAACCGAACCGGAGACCCCTATTCCACCGTGATCGGCACTATTTAACGTAGCAGTCCGCGGCGAGCGTAAGACAATCGCTGCTCGATGCCGCAGGAAAAAGATCACACGATGGACGATCCGCGCCGCGCCGCGCCCGCCAAGGCCTGGCAGCACGCCCGCATCGCGCTGCTGTGGGCGCTGTTCGTCGCCTACGGCAGTCTCGTGCCACTGGAATTTCGCCCGCGCGACAATGCCTGGCAGGCGTTCATGAACACGCCCTGGCTCGATCTGGGGGTGGGTTCGCGCGCGGACTGGGTGGCGAACATCCTCCTTTACCTGGTGCTCGCCTATTTCGCCACCGGCGCGGTGTGGGCGAGCCGGCGCGGGCGCGTGGCGCGGGGCCTGCTGCTGGGGCTGGTGCTTGGCGCGGTGCTCGCCATGGCAGTAGGCATCGAGTACCTGCAGCTGTTCTTCCCCCCGCGCACCGTGTCGCGCAATGACCTCCTCGCCGAGGGCCTGGGTACCGGGCTGGGCGCTGCGCTGTGGCTCTTAACCGGGCAGTGCCTGGCCGGGCTGTGGCAGCGCTTCGTCAGCGGCGGGGCGCACAGCCTGCTCGCCGTACTGGGCCTGTACGCGATCGGCTACCTCGGACTCAGCTTCTTTCCCTACGACTTTCTGGTCAGCGCGCAGGAGCTCCGCGCCAAGCTCGACCGCCCCGCCAGCCTGAGCCTGGGTCCTGGCCTGTCCTGCGGCCCGGCCCTCAGCTGCGGCATCAAGCTGCTGATCGAGGCGGCGCTGACGCTCCCGCTCGGCCTGCTGCTCGCGCTCGGGCTCAAGGCGCGCTCACCCGCCCGCCCGCCGCCCGCCCTCCTCACCGGCCTCGCAGCGGGCGCAGTGCTTGGGATGCTCATCGAATCCGTGCAGATCGTGCTCGCGTCCGGCACCACGCAGGGCATCTCGGTGCTCACGCGCGCGCTCGGCATGGCGTGGGGCGTGGCGCTGGCGCACAGTCATGCACGGCAGTGGCTCGATTATTCGCCTACCCACGTGCTGCGCTGGGCGCTGTGGGCCAGCCCCGTCTATCTCGCGCTGGTGCTTGCCCTCAACGATCTGCTGCCCTTGCAGCTGCAAGCCCCCTGGGCCGCCGCTGAAAAGCTCGAGACACTGCGCTTTCTGCCTTTCTACTACCACTACTACACAACCGAAACGGCCGCGGTACGCAGCCTGCTGTTCGTGATCGGCAGCTACGCGCCGCTGGGCCTGGTGGCCGCCCTGGCCTTCCCGCGCTTGCGCCATGGTGCGGCGCTGTTCGCCATGCTGGTCACGCTGGTGCTGTGCCTCGGGATCGAGACCCTCAAGCTCTTCACTGTCGGCAAGAAGCCCGACCCGACCAACCTGCTGATCGCCACAGCCAGCGCCTGGCTCACGCACTGGGTGGCGGCGCGGGTGCTGACGCACATGCAGGCACAGGCAGGCGTGGCTCGGCCCACAACCGGGTCGGGAACGGCAGCGAACGGTCGGCCAGCCTGGGCCCTGGCGCTACTGCTCGGTCTCGTGCCGGCCGTGCTGCTGCTGGCGGGCGTCGCCCTTACCCTGCCCGCTGCCCCGCCTGCGCCCGCCGTCAATGCGAGCGCGCTCACCTATCCGCCGCCCTCTGCACTGGCGCCGGTCCACCTGCCGGGTTTTCGGATGGCCCACCCACGGCTGCCGCATCCGACGCCGAACGACATCGCGCTGCTGCGCTCGCGCAACGCCCCTTATCTCAGCCAGATCTTCAACGCTGCGCGCAACAATTCACGCGCCCTCCACACCCTCCTGCAGGCGAGCTTCATCCAGCCCGGCATCGTCGCGCTCGCACCCCTGCACGCAAAGCTGATGGAGACGCGCTTCTTCGACCGTGGCCATGACCAGGTCATGCCGCTGGCCGTGGCCTACGACTGGCTGCATGATCAATGGGCAGCGCCGGAGCGGGACGCCCTGCGCGACAAGCTCGCCGAGGGCTGCGACTACCTCATCAAGGTGATCCGTGACGGACAGCTCTCGCCATACAACGCCTTCCTCTACAACGCGCCCCTGCAGGCGCTGATGGCGTGCAGCATCGCCCTGTACGGCGAGCACCCGCGCGGCGACGCCTTCATGCGCTTCACCCACGAACTCTGGAAAAACCGCGTGCTGCCGGTGTGGCGGCAGGTCTTCGGCGCCGCGGGGGGCTGGCACGAAGGCGGCGAATACGTCGCCGTCGGCATCGGCCAGGCCATCCATACCCTGCCCGCGCTATGGCGGGCCGCCACCGGTGAAGACCTGTTCGCCAGCGAGCCTGGAATCCGCGGCTTTCTCGACTTCCTGGTCTACCGCACCCGTCCGGACGGCACCCACATGCGTTGGGGCGATGGTGCGTGGTTCAATCGCACGCCCCGGGACGCAACAGCGCTTGCGCTCGAGTTTAGCCACGCGGCCGCCTATAGCCTCGATCCGCCCGGCAAGAGTGGGAAGCGCAGCAGCGGCCCGGTCCCGACCGGGTGGCCCTGGGGGCCGCTGACGGACGAACGCCTGATCGACCCCGAGGCCGCCTCGCGCCTGCCCCTGGCCAGGCTGTTCGACGGCATCGGCATGCTCATCGCCCGCAGCGACTGGACCGACGGCGCCACCTGGCTCAGCTTCAAGGCCGGCGACAACTACTGGTCGCACAGCCACCTCGACCAGGGCGCGTTCACCATCTACAAGGGCGGCCCGCTGGTCATCGACAGCGGCTGGTACGGTCCGGCCTACGGGTCCGAGCACCACATGAACTATGCCTACCAGAGCATCGCCCACAACCTCGTCACCGTCACCGACCCGGCCGACCGCCAGCCCGGACCGGGCTTCGACCAGGCCACCCCGCGCCACTACGCCAACGACGGCGGCCAGCGCCGCATCGGCTCGGGCTGGGGGGGGGAGGCCGCCCCGCTCGACCTCGAACAATGGCAGCAGCGGCGCGACACCTACCACACCGGCCGCATCGCCGCCCAGCTGATCGAGGATCAGCTTTCGGTCGTGGTCGCCGACATCACGCCGGCCTACACCAACAGCCAGTCCGGCCGCGGCAGCTTCGCCGACCGCACCCGGCGCGTCGAGCGCATGTGGCGCGTGTTCGGCTACGATCAGCTCAACGATGCGATCGTGGTCTTCGACGACGTCGTCGCCACGAAGGCCGAATTCCGCAAACGCTGGCTGCTGCATTCGATCGACGCACCGGTGCTTGGCAGCGACCGCTTCGATCTCTTCATCCCAGCCAGCGCGCGCGCCGGCCGCGGCGGCGGGCGCCTGCACGGTCACGTGCTGCTGCCCGCTCAGCCGGTGCTGCACAGCGTCGGCGGACCGGGCCTGGAGTTTTCGGTCGACGGCCGCAACTACGACGAAGGCGGCCACGCCCAGGCTGCCATCGCCAAGCTGGCCCATGGCCGGGCCGAGCCTGGCGCCTGGCGCATTGAGCTGATGCCAGCCAGCGCAGCGCGCGCAGATCAGTTCCTGGTCGTCATGTTCCCCACCAGCGCCACCGCATCGCCTGCCGCCAGCGCCACCCGCCTCGAAGCCGAAGGCCGTGTCGGCGCCGAAATCGCCGGCCCGCGCCGCATCACGCGCTGGTGGTTCGTCCCCGGCGAACTGGGCGCGACGGTCGAAGTCGTCGACAATGGCCTTTCACGCACACACCGGCTCACCCCCTGACGAAAACTCAATGGGGTGAGGCTCGATTGCCCCCCGCCCCGATGGACTAGGGCACCGCGCTGGGCGGCGGCTACAATCGCGGCCAAGCTTCTGCCACTCGAGCCCGCCATGACCGAGACCCGCCCGCTGCCCGTTCATACCCCGATGTCGCAGTTTCGCAGTGCAGGCGCCGAGCTGCTCGTCAACGGCCAGCCGATCAGCCGCATCGCCGCACGCGTGGGACGCACGCCCTTCTATGTCTATGACCGCAGCCTGCTCGACGCCCGCGTGGCGCAGCTGCGCGCCGCACTGCCCCGGGCGATCAAGCTGCACTATGCGATGAAAGCCAACCCGATGCCGGCGCTGGTGTGCCACATGGCGCGCCGGGTCGACGGCATCGACGTCGCCTCGGCAGGCGAACTGCTGGTGGCGCTCGACGCGGGCGCGGATCCGCAGGAGATCAGTTTCGCCGGTCCCGGCAAGACCGAGGCCGAGCTGCACCAGGCGGTGGCCGCCGGCATCCTGATCAATGTCGAATCCTTCCGCGAGCTGCCAATCCTGGCCGCGGCGCAGCAGGCGCTCGGGCTGCCGGCAAGAGTGGCGGTGCGCGTCAATCCGGACTTCGAGCTCAAGTCGTCCGGCATGAAGATGGGCGGCGGGCCCAAGCCCTTTGGCGTCGACGCCGAACAGGTGCCCGCGCTGCTCGCCGAGATCGGCCGCGCCGGGCTGGCCTTCGAGGGCTTTCACCTGTTCGCCGGCTCGCAGAACCTCAAGCCTGAGTCCATCATCGAGGCTCAGCGCAAGAGCTTTACGCTCGCCTGCCGCCTGGCCGAACACGCACCCGCCCCGGTCAAATTCCTCAACCTCGGCGGCGGCTTCGGCATCCCCTACTTCCCGGGCGAACAGCCGCTTGAGCTCGGCCCGATCGGCGCCAATCTCGCCGAGATCGTCCGCGAAGCAGAACGCGCGCTGCCGCAGGCCGAGATCGTCATCGAGCTCGGCCGCTACCTCGTCGGCGAAGCGGGCCTCTACGTGGCCAGGGTGCTCGACAAGAAGGTGTCGCGCGGCCTCACCTACCTCGTCACCGACGGCGGCCTGCACCACCACCTGTCGGCATCGGGAAACTTCGGCCAGGTCATCCGCAAGAACTACCCGGTGGCCATCGTCAACCGCATGGACGCCCGCGCAACGGAAACCGTCTCGGTGGTCGGCCCGCTGTGCACTCCGCTCGACCTGCTCGCCGAGCGCATGAACCTGCCCGCTGCCGAGCCAGGCGATCTGGTGGCGATCTACCAGTCCGGCGCCTATGGCGCGACCGCCAGCCCGCAGCGCTTCCTGGGGCATCCGGGAGTGGTGGAGGTGCTGGTCTGACCGATCGCGCTCGCTGGCCCGCCAATGCGGGCAACCCGCCGGGTTCGGCGACGCCCATAGGTCGATCCCGGTGAGGATCAATCGATTCGGACTCCATCGAGCGGAAAAGCGGCTTCCGGGCCGGCAAGGCTTGCCTTCACGCGGTTGCCGCGCGGGTTCGAGACCTCCAGCTCGAAGGCGTGCCAGCCTGTCGCCAGCGGTAGCGCAAAGCGCGTGGTCTGATGCCCGCCGGCAGCCGGTGCCGCATGCAGTGGCGCAAATTGCCGGCCACCGACGCGCAGCGCCACGGTCCCGCGCGTCTCCACGTCCAACTCGTACAAGCCATCGGCTCTGACCTCGAACGCGCCTGCAAACACCAGACGCGCCGCCTTGCCGACCTGCAGCTCACGCGGCAGCGGCTTCCTGAGCCCCTCCACGCGGGTCTCCAGCGCAGGCTGGGCGACGTACTCGACGCGAAGCGACAGCCCGGCCTTCCTGCCTGTCTCCGCCAGGTCGCCCGCCGCCGCGCGCCCCGCCGCCGACGGGGGCAGCAGCGGCGGCAAGCTCACCCGAACGGGCATGGCGGCACTGCGAGCATCGGGGCCCTCTGTCCACTCCGCCACCGCGCGCAGGTCAATCCGCCCCAGCCCCAGCCTTGCGGTTGGCACCGATGCCTGCCAGCGCCCGTCGCGCACCTCCACCTCGGCCACGCGCCGACCCAGGTGTTCGATGCGCAGCCAACTCGCCCCCGGCGCCTCGCCGGCGAGCGTCAGCGTCTCGCCCCAGGGCACCGCGGCCGGCGGGTCGGTCAGCGTCACGCGGCGGCCCGAATTGTCCACCCACAAGGTCTGCCGCATGGCGGAGCGCGTCTCGATCGCGCTCGCCTCCACCGCTACCACCCGCAGGTCGTGCGCACCGTCGGCCAGCCGCCTGGTGTCCAGCGCCAGCGCCTCACCCGGCGCACCACGGCCCCGCAGCAGCCCATCCACCCAAAGTTCCAGCCGCTCGATCGGCCGCCCCGGCACCGGGCGCAGCCGCGGCTGCAAGTGCACCACGCCGCGCACCGCGCCCTCGGGCCGCGCCATCGCCTCCCACCCCGGCAGCGACACCTCGGCAAACTGTGCAAACGGCCTCGCCAGCGGCTCACCCACCACCAGCAACTGGTAGGGCGACAGCACGCTCAGGTAAAACGCCTCGGCCAGCGACACACCCTCCGCGTACTGCACATGCATCTGCGGCAGTGGAAACTTCTCGACCAGGGCATAGGGCTCGCGCACCGCGCCGCTCGAGCCCGCTGCGCCATGGCGCAGGAATTCGCTCAGCTTGGTCTGCGGAGGGTGGCTGAAATGCCCGCCATAGCTGGTCAGCGACTCGGCAATCGCGCCGGGCAGAAACACGCTGTTCGAGGCTTCCCAGTCGAACTCCCGCGTTCCTGCCACCAGTCCGATGACGTCCGTCTTGCCGCGCGGCTCGCGCCCGTTCTGCCCGCGCTGCCCGCCCGGCAGCACCTCGGCCCGACGACCCCGCGCCTGCAACTCGCCGATCGTCGACTCGAACAGGTGCTGACGTGTGCGGCTGCGAATGTCCCGGTTGTGCATCAGATACACGGTCCCCGACGGCTGCGTCCCGTCACTGGCCACCGCGCGTGCCAGGTAAGCCTCGATCTCGGGCACGCTGTTGCCGCGCAGGCCGGTGTAACCGAGCAACACGGCGAGACGATAGCGGTCGGACTCGTCCATACCGTCCACACCCGGGCCGCGCCCCCACCGATACCGGCTGCGAAAACCCCGCGCCGGCTCCAGCCGCAGACCCTCGACCGGCGCCACCACTTCGTCACGCTGGCGGCCGGCCCGGCTCGACAGCCCGCCCGGCGACATCCCCACCGGCCGGCGCGCATAGTGGTTGGCGTGGGCCGTCAGGTAATCCACCTGGCCGGCCTCCACCTTGCGTGCAAAGTAGCTCATCCCGGTCAGCGAGCCGCCCTCGCCGCGCAGCCTGTCGCGCTTGAGCCCATGCGCCGCCTCGTCCTTGCGGAAGTCCACCGCATACGGGAATCCCGCCGAGTACGCCACCAGATCGACCTCATCCGCCAGGCCGGTCGCGCTCAAATGCGAGCGCACCGGCGCCAGGACGCGCTGGCGGAACACCTCGACATCGATCGTATCCCCCGCAGGCAGCCCCTCGAGCCACAGCACGTGGTGTTCCGGGATGTCGCGCAGCTGGATCCAGGTATTGGCGACCTGCAGCGATGCGGGCGAGGCCGCGTTGACAACCAGCAGGCTTGTTTCGGGACCACCGCCCGCCATCACCGCCGGCGCGGTCAGGCCCGCAGCCCATGCGACCGCCCAGAGTCCACCGCTGCGCCACATCATCGTTCCCGCTCCTTCGCAAGATCACCGGACAGGCGGCCGACAAGGGGCCACCACGCACAAGTTTGAGCGCGCCGTGACACCTGTCCTTTGTGACGGTCGCCTTGCAGCCTCAATCTCTGCGCATAGCCGCGCGGCATCACACGCGTACGGCCGCACCCCGCTCATCAAAGCACAAACCACCGATGAAACTCACCCTCTTCGGCACCGGCTACGTCGGTCTCGTCACGGGCGCCTGCCTGGCAGAAGTCGGTCACGACCTTGTCTGCATGGATGTCGCCCCTGCCAAGCTCGACAAGCTCAAGGTCACCGTCCGCGATTTCGAGGACGTACTGCCAGCAGCCATCGCCCGAGGCCGGCTGTGAACTGGCTGATCGAACGGTTCGAGTTGTCGCGCAGCGACGGGGCTCACAACATCAGGCCGATGGAAGGCTTGCGAGGCTTCGCGGTCTTGCTCGTCTTCCTGGTGCATTACGTCACCCTTGCGAGTCCCTGGCTGTCCGACGCAGTCGCCGTGCGCGTGTTCGCGCGATCGCTGCACACCATCGGCAATGCCGGCGTCGACCTGTTCTTCGTGCTGAGCGGCTACCTCATCTATGGCTCCCTGATCTCGCGCCACCAGCCCTTTGCCAGATTCATATCCCGGCGTATCCGGCGGATCTACCCTGGCTTTCTCGTCGTCTTCCTCGCCTACGCGCTCCTATCGTTGATCTTCCCGTCCGAGAGCAAGATTCCGCCCGGCGCCGCAGCCGGACTCATCTATCTGGCAGCCAATTTTCTGTTGCTGCCCGGCCTGTTCCCGATCGAACCGATGATCACCGTAGCCTGGTCGCTCAGCTACGAGATGTCCTATTACCTGATGATCCCCTCGATCATCGCCGTCTTGAGGCTGCGCAATCGCAGCGCGACCTGGAGGACGCTCTTCTTCATCGCCACTGCGGGCGTCTTCTCCGCATGGTGCCTGACGTTTGGCGGCCATACCCGGCTCCTCATGTTCATCGCTGGCGTGCTCCTGCATGAAGCCATCGATAGCCGATCGTCGCCTGCGCCCTCCAGCGCGTGGGGTCTGGCAGCGCTCGTGATCGGCCTTGGCGCCACGCTCATTCCGCTGCAGGGTTCGGCGGGCGCCGTGCTGAAGGTGAACATCCTCGGCCTCTGCTTCTTCGTACTCTGCCTGGCTTGCTTCCGTTCCCCTTCCGCCTGGCTCCCTCGCGCGTTTTCGTGGACGCCGCTGCGCTGGCTGGGGAACATGAGTTACTCCTACTACCTGCTCCACGGATTGGCGCTCAAGGCAGGCTTTCTCGCGCTCTCCAAAGTGCTGCCGGCCGACGATTCTGGGTCCTGGTTTTTCTGGGCACTGCTGCTGCCGATGCTCATGCTGACCCTGTTGCCCAGCGCAGCGCTGTTTCTGCTCGTAGAGCGGCCATTCTCGCTTGCAAAACCCATGGCAGCGGCGACCATCGCTGACGACGCTCGCCCTCGCCACACCGCACCCCAAGCGTGATGCAGAAATCGGCAGGATCCTATCTGCGCACCCTCACACTCTCAGCACTCGTTCTGCTGAGCGGCGTCGCGTTCATCAACTGGTTGGTGAACCCTTTCAGCCTCTTCGACCCTCCCACCCTCACCGGCATCAACGCCAACAAACCGGGCTACATCGAGCACCTGCGCCTCACTCACGCCTACCGCGTCGCCAGTGACAAACCGGACTGCATCATCCTGGGTACCTCGCGCGCCGGGCGCGGACTGCGCCCCGACCACCCGGCTCTGGACCACCTCGACTGCTACAACCTGTCGCTGCCCGCGATCAGCATGTACGAGATGCTGCGCTACCTGCAGCACGCCCAGGCCGTGGGCGCGCTCAAGCTGGCGATCGTCGCGATCGACTTTCGCGTCATGAACGCCGCCCCCGATCGCAGCGGTGCCTTCGTCGAGGCGCGACTCGCGGCCGACGCGAATGGCACGGCCCAACGCAATCCCTTCGCCGCCTGGGCGCCAGACATGTTTGCTGCCCTGCTGTCGCGCTCGGCGCTAGAGGCCTCGTTCGACAGCGTTCGCCGCCAGGGCTGGGTCAAGGACAGCCTGCGCCGCGACGGCCTGTGGGCGCAGCTCGACGAGCGTTTCGACCACCGCGCCGGCTTCGAGGCCTATACCCGCAACACCCTGCGCCGCTTTGCCGAAGCACGCGATGCGGAGGGGATCTTCCACGCCAACCTGGAGCATTTCCGCTCGCTCGTGCGCGAAGCCCACGCACACCGGATCGACCTGCGCCTGCTGATCCCGCCCTCGCACGCCTGGCACTGGCAGGCCCTGTGGCAGTCCGGTCTGTGGGCGTGCTTCGAGGACATGAAACGCGCGCTCGTCCGCCTCAACGAGGAAGAAGCCCGTCGCGCCGGGCGCCCCGCCTTCGTCCTCCTCGATTTCAGCGGGAGCCTCGGACCCGCACTCGAAGAGCTGCCCACCGAGCGCGACCACAAGATGAGCGGGTTCTGGGAGCCCGTTCATTTCAAGACCGAGCTGGGGGATCGGGTGCTCGCTGAAGTCATGGCGCAGGCCCCCGCGGCCGCTGTCCCGGAAGCCTTCGCCACCCGCCTCGACGCAAGCAGCCTGGAAGGCCACCTCGCCCAGCTCCGTGCGCACCAGAAGGACTTCGAGACCCGGCACGCCAACGTCGCCGAACACATTCGCGAACTCGCACGTACGGCCGACCGATGAGCCGCCCGAACCTGCGCTGAATCGCGCCCCGACGACACGCCCCCCTCCCCACAGCACAGCCCCCACTGCCCGCACCGCGATGCTCTTCAACTCGTACGAGTTCCTCTTCCTCTTTCTGCCGATCACGCTGCTGGTCTATTTTCACCTCGCCCGTATCGACCGGGAGAACGCTCTCCTGTGGCTCGTGCTCGCCTCGCTGTTTTTCTACGGCTGGTGGAATCCCGCCTACCTGCTGCTGATCGTCGCCTCCATGCTCGGCAACTTCGCGGTCGGCAATCTCCTCGGTCACGCCCATCGCCAGCGCAGGCAACGCAGCGGCAGGCTCTGGCTGATCGCCGGCATCGGCGCGAACCTGGCCGTGCTCGGCTACTACAAGTACGCCAACTTTGCCGTCTCCAGTCTCAACGCGGTCGCCGACACCGACCTCCATCTGCAGACGATCGTCCTGCCGCTCGCCATTTCCTTCTTCACCTTCCAGCAGATCGCCTATCTGGTCGACGCCTACAACGGCATCACGCGCGAATACCGCTTCGCCCACTACGCCCTGTTCGTCACCTTCTTTCCTCAGCTCATCGCCGGCCCCATCGTTCACCACAAGGACATGCTGCCGCAGTTCATGCGCGAGCGTGCTCTGGCTCCGAACACGCAGAACATCGCGATCGGACTGACGATCTTCATCATCGGCCTGTTCAAGAAGGTCGTGCTGGCCGACGGTGTCGCGCAATATGGCACCCCCGTGTTCAACGCCGCGGCCGACGGTGCCACGCTGACGCTGCTGGAAGCCTGGGGCGGTGCGCTGGCCTACACCTTCCAGCTCTATTTCGATTTTTCGGGCTACTCCGACATGGCCGTCGGCGCGGCGCGTCTGTTCGGCATCACGCTGGCAGTGAATTTCCATTCGCCCTACAAGGCCACCAGCATCGTCGAATTCTGGCGGCGCTGGCACATCACGCTCTCGACCTTCCTGCGCGACTACCTGTACATCGCACTCGGCGGCAACCGAGCCGGCAAGCTCATGCGCTACCGCAACCTGCTGCTGACCATGCTGCTGGGCGGCCTGTGGCATGGTGCCGGGTGGACCTTCGTGGTGTGGGGCGCGCTGCACGGCCTGTACCTGTGCATCAACCACGCCTGGACACACCTCACCCACCGCCTGTTCGCGGATCCGCCGCTGCCGCGCGCGCTCGCCAAGGGGCTCGCCTGGGGCCTGACCTTCCTCGCCGTGGTCATCGGCTGGGTGTTCTTCCGCGCGGCGAGCTTCGACGCCGCGGGCGCGCTACTGCAGGGCATGGCGGGACTCAATGGCTTTACGCTGCCCGCCGAGCCTGGCGCGCAAGAACGTTTCCTCTTCACCTGGCTGTGGATCGCCGGCCTCTGCCCGATCACGCTCATCCTGCCGAACACCCAGCAGATCCTGCGCAATTTCGATCCTGGCCAGCACATCCCGGTAAGCCGCGAGGAGAACGAGATCCGCCCCTTCCATGCGCTGACTCGCCGCATCTGCTGGACCCCCGGCGTGGCCTGGGCCCTGATCACGGCCTCGCTCGCCACGCTGTCGGTCCTCTCGCTCTCGCGGCTGTCGGAGTTCCTCTACTTCCAGTTCTGAACATCGCGCCCGATTCGCTCGACTCCCGCAAGCGTCTCCTGCGCTCCTCCTCCTTCCGTCTTCCGTCATCGCCCGAGGGCCCCATCTCCCATGTCCGAGTTCCTGATCAAGATCGACAAGACCCTCCGCCACCACGCCGGCCGCGCCCTGCGCACCCTGCGGGCGCAGTGGTGGGACTGGCGCCGCCCGCCCGCCGACCGCCCCGTGATCGTGCTCGGCTGCTCGCGCGCCGGCACCACTGTGGTCTACAAGACGCTGTCCGAATCGCCCGAACTCGGCACCCTGCAGCGCGAGACGCACGACTTCTGGGTCGACCTCCATCCGCTCGACGAAAAGCACTGGAACACCCACGCGCTCGACGCCTCTGACGCCAGCGCGCAGGACCGCGACCGCGTCGCCCGCCATTTCTACACCTGGACCGGCCGCCGGCGCTGGGTGGACAAGAACAACCAGAACGGTCTGTGCGTGCCCTACCTGCGCGCGCTGTTCCCCGACGCGATCTTCGTCTTCGTGAAACGCGAGCCCGGCGACAACATCAACTCGCTGATCGAAGGCTGGGGCAAGCCCGACAAGTACGCCACCTGGAGCGGGGTGTTCCCCGAGACCGTCGCCATCGACGAGGGTCGCTACACCCGCTGGTGCTTCTTCCTCGCCGAAGGCTGGCGCGACTACCTGCGCGCGCCCATCGAAGACGTCGCCGCCTTCCAGTACCAGGCCATCAACCGCGCCATCCTCGACGCCCGCGCCAGCATCCCACCCGGCCAGTGGGTCGAAGTGTTTTACGAAGACTTGGTGCGCGACCCGGTCGCCGGCTATCACAAGCTCTATGCCGACTGCGGGCTGGCCTTCACCCCCGCGGTTCACGCGCATTGCGAGCAGGTGCTGAGCAAGCCCTACGACGTCTTCGGCGAGATCGAGCTCGACAAGTGGAAGAAAGGCCGCAACCGCGAACGCATCGAGCGCGTGCTCGGGCGCGTGGCCGAGGTCGCGTGCGAGATGGGTTACCCGCAGCGATGAGCCCACCGCGCTTCTCGGTCGTCATCCCGGTCTTCAACGGCGCCGCCTTCGTCGGCCGCGCGATCGAATCGGTGCTGGCGCAGACCTGGCCGGCGCACGAGATTCTCGTCGTCGATGATGGCTCCACCGACGCCACCGCCACGGTAGTCGCCGAATACGTCACCCGCCACCCCGATCAACTGCGCTACCTGCACCAGGCCAATGCCGGGGTATCGGCCGCGCGCAACACCGGCGCCCAGGCCGCGAGCGGCGACTGGCTTGCATTTCTGGACGCGGACGACTGGTTCTACCCCGACCGACTCGAGGCCCACGCCCGCTTCATTCAGGACGATCCTGGGCTCGACTTTCTCACCGCCGACTACGACTACCGGCACCCCGACGGCAGTCGCATTTCGGGCTCGATGGAGTTGCACGCAGCCGGCCGCACCCTGCTCGCCAGGGCAGCGGGCGGTCTCCGCACGGTGATGACGGCGGACGAGCTCGAGCCCTTCGTCGCCAGCCACTTCGGCGACACCCACACGCTGAGCGTGCCGCGCACCACCTTCCTGCAGGTGGGCGGCTACCCGACCGGCTACCGCGTTTGCGAGGACGTGTTCTTCCTGGTCAGGCTGTGCGCGCGCAGCCAGCGCATCGGCGTGGTCTGCCGCCCACTCGCCGCGTATCTCATCCACGATGCCAGCGCGACCCGGCGCGACCCGCTGCAGGCGCAGTTCGACAACGTGCGCACGCTCGAGGCGATGGCCGCCGGGCGCTCGAGCTACCCGCCACCGGTGGCGCGGGGGGTACGCCAGCGCCTTGCCCAGGGCCGCATGAATCTCGCCTACGCGCTCGTGCGCAAGGGGCGCCGGCTCGGCGCCTGCAAGGCCATCCTCCCCAACCTCTGGCAAACGCCCGGCTGGTCATCGCTGCGCGGCCTCACCTCGATGCTTCGCGGGTGACAGCGCAGCAGCCATGACGACCGCGAAGAATCCACTTTTGGCGTGTGATAGTTCACTGCCATCGCGGTGCAGCATGGGGACAATCGGGGATGAGTGGCCACAGTGCCAGCGCCTCAACGACGGAACACGATGACCACCCTGTTCAAGGACCTCTGCCAGTACCGGGAACTGATGACCACGCTGGCGTGGAAGAACATCGCGCTGCGCTACAAGCAGGCCTATCTCGGCATCGCCTGGGCGATCATCAAACCGGTGTCGCTGATGCTCATCTTCACACTGGTGAAGAGCTTTGTCGGCATCGAGACCGGCGACGTTCCTTACCCGATCCTCGTCTTCGCCGCGCTGATGCCATGGACCTTCTTCCAGGAGTCCGCCTCCGATGGCGTCACCAGCGTGGTCGGCAATAGCCACCTCATCCGCAAGATCTATTTTCCGCGCGAGATTTTCCCCATCACCTCGGTACTGACCAAGTTGGTCGAGCTCGGCATCAACTTCCTGATCCTCGCCGGCCTCATGACCTGGTACCAGATGATGCCCGGCGTCTACATGCTGTGGGTGCCGGTGATCATCGCCTACACCGTGATCGCCGCGCTCACCGTCGCCTTCGTGGGCTCAGCCATCAACGTGTATTACCGCGACGTCGGCGCGGCCCTGCCGGTGCTGCTGTCGCTGCTGATGTATGCGTCACCCGTCATCTACCCGCTGCAACTGGTCAAGGACAAGCTGCTCATCCAGCAGGCCGCCGGCGATTGGTCCAACGCCTTGTACACGCTCTACACCCTCAACCCCCTGGCCGGCATCATCGACGCCTTCCAACGCGTGGTGCTACGCAACCAAGCACCTGATTTGCAAGCCATGCTGCCCGGGCTGATCACCGTCGCCATCCTGCTGCCGCTGAGCTACCTGTACTTCAAGCGTGCCGAAAGCTACTTCGCCGACGTCATCTAACGAGCCGACATCCCATGCCCGCCATCGAAGTCAGCCATCTCACCAAGGAATACCGCCTGGGCGCCGCGCAGGGACTGAAGCAGACCCTGCTCAACACCGGCGCCCGGCTCACCGGTCGTCCCGTGCAGGAGCGGCCGCTCTTCAAGGCGCTGGACGACGTCAGCTTCACCATCGAGCAGGGCGAGGTGGTCGGGATTATCGGGCACAACGGGGCAGGCAAATCGACCCTGCTCAAGACGCTGGCCCGAGTCACCACACCGAGTGGCGGCACCGTCAAGGTCAATGGGCGCATCGCCCCCCTGATCGAAGTCGGTGCAGGCTTCGTCCCGGATTTCACCGGACGCGAGAACGTCTACCTGAATGGCGCAATCCTCGGAATGTCGCGCAAGGAAATCGACCGCAAGTTCGACGAAATCGTCGATTTCGCCGAGATGGCGGAATTCATCGACACGCCCGTCAAGCGCTACAGCTCCGGCATGCAGGTCAAGCTCGCCTTTGCGGTTGCCACCAGCATTGACTCCGAGATCCTGATCGTCGACGAAGTGCTGGCAGTCGGCGACCTGGCATTTCAGCGCAAGTGCTTCGACCGTATGGAGGAGATCATCAAGCGACGAGGCAACACGGTACTCGTTGTCAGCCACAACATCCGACAAATCGAGAGACTGTCCTCACGTGTCCTGATGCTCGAACGCGGCAAGATTTCCGCAGATGGCTTGCCAAAGCATGTGTGCGAGCAGTTCTACTCCGTCAGCAACAACAGGATTGCGGCTCAAGTAAAAGCACAGCACAAAAGCGGAAGGAATGTCGCATCGTCGGGCGAAATCGAACTCCGCTCGATCACTTTGCTTGATTCAAGGAATCACCCCTCGGAAAATTTTAAATGCGGCGCTCCGATGACCATTCGGTGCGAATTCGATTCCAAGATCGCAGTCCCCTGTGCCGAAATCATGTACGGCATACATACGACGGACATGGTCTACATCGCCACCATGGGGACTGCACACCTGGAAAGTGACGCATCCATTTCGACAGGAAGGAATGCTGTCGAGTGCAAGGTCGACCATATCCCACTGGTACCGGGGACATACGCCTTGCGGATCGGCATTTTCGACAAAAACCGACGCCAGATTTTTTATGGCGAGACCCTAAAGGTATTCGTCATATCTTCTGCCGCAGTTCCGGTAACAAAAATGTCCGCACTCGGATTGATCCACATCGATGCCTGCTGGCGTTTCAACAAGCAGCCGCAACTTCCCCAACCTGGCTCTCGACCAGAGGTTCCAGAGCATAGCCCCACCGTTTCGTGAGGATGCTTCATGGCGATCAAGCTCTGCTGGTGGGACTCAAAGAACTTCGGCGATGCGCTAAACCCCTACCTTTTCAGATCATTCGGTCACAAGGTCGAATATGCTCAGTCGAACAAGGCTGACGTAATTGCCGTTGGGTCTTACATGGAGCGCCTGCTCGTTGGCGCGCTTTTCGACCAGCCACAAGAGGACAGGCCCATCACGGTATGGGGAACCGGATTTCAGTTCGAACCTGGCCGGCATCTCTGGTTCGAGTACATCAATCAACCTGAAAAATTCATCAGACCACTCAATGTGCGCGCACTGCGAGGCGAGATTTCAAGATCGAGAGCAGAGGCAATCACGAATGTGAGTCTCTCCGGCATTGCCTTGGGTGATCCGGGCCTGCTTGCCAGCAGAATTTTCAATACCAAGAAAGTCAATAAAACTCACCGACTGGGGATCGTCTGCCACTTTACCGACAACGGCAACAAGGTCTTCGAAGAAATCAACAGGAACATAAGAAACAGCATTCGAATCGACGTCGAAGACCCGGCTCCAAAAGTTGTAAATCAGATTGCATCCTGCGAAGCGATTGTCTCATCAGCAATGCACCCACTGATAATCGCCGACTCCCTCAGAGTCCCGAACCAGTGGATAAACGTCTCCGAAAATGCCATATCAAAGTACAAGTTTGACGACTACTACTCTGTCTTCAAAATAAAACCTCAGTATTTCGACCTCAACAAAAGAGCATTTGACGAAGACGACCTCAGAAACCTTCATGCCGACTACTCCATTACTGACACTCAAATTCGCGACATACAAAACGGCCTGATTGAATCGTTTCCTTTTTCCGGACGCATTCGCCATCTCTCCTTTTCGGACCTGCTTTCCCTACGACTTCGAGAGGCAATTAAAAGGGATAAATTGATACGCCGCTCCATCGACGAACTGTCCCGAAGACTCCGACGCCACAGCTGAATCATGAACACCGCCCATCGCCCACTGATGCAATTCAAATGAAGGACTCTTGAATGCGCCTGATGCTTGCCAGCGAACGCCCTCCCTATCCCTTTTTCCTCGGGGGAGCAGCCCGCTCCGCGCATCAGATCCTTCACGCGATTGGGAACGACCTGGGCGGGACATGCTGCGCCGTGGGTTCAAGCGATTACGCGGTTACGCCCTGGCGCTTCCCGACCGAGAGCGAATGGGAGAGCCTAGGCGTACATAGTCTTGCACAGCACAAGCCTGCGGCGCCTGTGGGCGAGCTCGACTGTGGATATCGGGTTCACATCGTTGCCGATTTTGCACACGCGCTGGGTCAGCTGATCGACTCCTTCGGCCCGCAAATCGTGTGGGCACAACTCGATGGGTCCTACGAGACCCTGAGGATCGCCCATGAGAAGGGTGTCCAGGGGCTGCTGTTCATCCACGACGCGGAATTCGATCCTCACGAATTGCGCGCCACCGCCTCGCTTGGCTGTCATGTGGTTTGCAGCAGCGGTTTTCTCGCCGCGAAGGCGAGCCGGGTCATCGGACGGCCGGTACCGGTCGTCTATCCGCCCGCGATTCGCTATCTCGATACATCGGGCGACCCCGATGGCTACGTCACGATGATCAACCCGCATCGGGTCAAGGGCTTGGACACCTTTCTGGAAATTGCACGCGAGATGCGGCAGACGCGCTTCCTGTTACTGGAGTCGTGGAAGCTCGGAGATGACATCCTCGCAGCATTGAAGACCCAGCTTGAAAGCCTGCCCAACGTCCGCTTTGAGCGCAGGGTAACGGACATGCGCAGCATTTATGCCAAAACCCGACTGTTGCTGGTGCCTTCGCGCTGGGAAGAGGGCTTCGGCATGGTCGCAATCGAGGCTCAATCCTGCGGGATTCCGGTGATTGCGAGTGCGCGAGGGGGCTTGCCGGAAGCAGTCGGCGAGGGCGGCATTCTGGTACGGGACTACACCCGCACCGCTGCATGGCTGCACGCAATCCGTCAGGTCCTGGAAGACCCTGATGCCTATCGCGCGTTCTCCGAGCGCGCGCGGCGACACGCTGCATCCGACGCGTTTTCCACGGCCGTACTCGCACGCAAGCTCGTGGACATCTGCGCGCGCAAACCGACCGGCACGGGGTACCTGGCACGCAGCATTCATGCCGCACGGGGCCGGGTCGAGCAACTGCCGGTGCTTGGCCGTCTGCTGCAACGCCTGTGACATTCAAAAATCACCATCGAGGAGGGCAAATGCCCCACGCCCGAAAGGCCCCTGGGGCCCCGCACGCCGCATCGCTGCGGCAATGTGCAGCGATGATGCTCGCCTTGGGCCTGGTCAGCGGCTGCTCCGACACGCCCATGGCTCCGGTCGCCTTTGAAGATGTCACGCCACGCTCGGGACTGGAACGCCTCACCGGCATGACCCACGGCGTCGCTTGGGGCGATGTGGACGGCGATGGCCTACCCGACCTTTACCTGACCAACCACCTGAATCCGCCGCAACTGCTGCGCAACCTGGGTGATGGCCGATTCGAAGACGTCACCTCTGCCTGGTTCGATGCCCCGCTCATGCAGGGAGACGACAGCCACGGCGCAGCCTGGGCTGACGTGGACAACGACAGCCGACTCGACCTCGTGCAACTCACTGGCGCCAAAATGGGCGTGGGCGAAGAGCCCAAACGCCTCTTCCTCAACCAAGGCGATCGATTCGACGAGGTGGCCGAGGCACAGGGGGTGGTCAATCCAAAAGGCCGCACCCGCATGCCGCTGTGGCTGGACGTCGACCGGGATGGCAAGCTCGACCTCATTCAGGGAGCCGAAACGCGCTTCGACGACCTTGCCCCGCCCTTCACCTTCCTGCAACGGGGCAGCCGCTTCGAGCACACGCTCGAGGCCCTCGCCTTCCGCTCCCGAACCGCGCCCTTCTGCATCGTCACCGAGCTCGACAACGACCCCCACCCCGAGGCGGTCTGCCGGGTGGCGGGAAAGAACCTGTCGGCACAGATCTTCAGCACCCGCACGCAACCGGCCGCCGAACTGGACTGGCTGCCGGTGTCCGCCTTCGAGGACATTGCCGCAGGCGACTTCGACAACGACGGCCACATCGATCTCTTCCTCGCACGCCGCGAGCCGTCGGGCAGGGCCGCGTTCGGGCGACCGGCCGACAACGCCCTCGTCGCCGACCTGACGGTGAAGGAAGCCGAGCTTGCTCAGGCGACCGAGTTCTCCTTCCGCACCAAGGGCGTGATAAAGCTGGTGGTGGCGCCAAAGCTGCCGCGGAGCGCCATGACCCTGGAAAACATCCGCGTGGGTGCCGAAGGCAACACACCGCCAGCACTGGCGTTCATCCTCGACCCTGCATCGCCCGAGGCAGCGGGAGTTTCAGACGGGGGTGCCGAGCGGCCGGAGTTGCGCATCGGTTTCGAGGCCCCCGACAGGTGGCGGGTGGTGCTGGTGAGCCCGCAGCCCGGTACCGAAAAGCGCAACCGAAACCTTCAAGTGCAACTGTCGGTTTCAGCGCAAGGCCCGATCACCGACGTGAAAGCGGCAGGCGATGCGGAGCGCGCCGAACAGGCGCCGCAACGGCTGTTCATGAACCGCCGTGGCAAGCTCGTCGAGGAAAGCGACAAGCGCGGCATCAACAAAACCCCGATCGCCGCCATGAACGTGGTCGCTGCGGACTTCAACAACGACATGCTGCTCGACCTCTTCATTCTGGGCTCGGGCGATGTCGGCATGCACGACAGTCAGTTGCTGATCAACCAGGGGGACGGGAAGTTCGCGGCACAGCCCCTGGGCACGGGAGTAGACCTTCCGCGCGCGGGCGTGGGCGACAGCGTGACCACCGCGGACTTCGACAGCGACGGTTTCATCGACCTGCTCATTGCCACCGGCGGCAGCATGGGACGCAGCCTCGGCCTGCCCTCGGACCACGGCGCCTACCGCCTGCTGCGCAACACGGGCAACGACAACCGCTGGCTGCAGATCGACCTGCAGGGCACACGCTCGAACCGCGATGGCATCGGCGCCCGCGTGTTCGTCACCGCAGGCGGCGTGACCCAGACCCGTGTTCAGGATGGCGGCATCCACCACCGCAGCCAGAACCACAGCCGGCTGCATCTTGGGCTTGGCAAACACGCCGAGGCCGAGCGCGTGGTCGTGCAATGGCCGAGCGGCGCCCGCCAGGAACTGACGAACATCGGGACCAACCAGGTCCTGCACGTGACCGAACCCATGAACTGAGCCTTCAGCAAGGACCCTGAAAATGCTTTTCTGGCCGAAGAATAAGCCAAGTTACGAACGCGCAATGGACTGGTTCAAGGCGAACATGGTGCCGAATCAGGGCATCATCGTGCACACGAAGCAGACGGTGCCCTACCCCGAAGTCACCGGCTACTTCATTCCCACCTTGTACCAGTGGGACGAGAGCGAACTCGCCCGCGCCTGCACGCGCTGGCTGCTATCGATCCAGTTGCCAAACGGCGCCTTTCCCGCCCCGGACGGCACGCCCTACACCTTCGACACCGCGCAGATCATGCGCGGCCTGTGCGCCGCGATCGACGACGTTCCGGGCGCGCGGGAGTCGCTGCGCCGGGCCAGCGACTGGATGTTGACCCAGGTGGCCGAGGACGGCCGGCTGATGACGCCCTCGACCGAACTGTGGACCGGCATCGCCAGCGACCTGATCCACACCTACGCCCTGCCACCTTTGGCCGCAGCCGGCCGCTTGCTCGGTGAGCCGAAATACACCGAAGCGGCGCGTTTCGTGCTGGAGCACTACAAGCAGCGTGATGACCTTGTGCCCTTCAACCGCCTGACCCACTTTCATGCCTATGCGATGGAGGCGCTGTGCGAGATGGGCGAACTCAACCTGGCGGCCCGGGGGATGGCCGATGTGGAGCGTGCGCAGCGCGCCGACGGCAGCATTCCCGCCTACCCGGACGTGAACTGGATCTGCTCGACCGGCATGGCCCAGTACGCGATCGTCTGGTACACGCTGGCCAAGCGCGAACCGGCCGACCGGGCGATGGCCTATCTGGAGAAAATCCAGAACAAATCGGGCGGCTTCAACGGCAGTTATGGCCAAGGTGCGAAATACATCTCAGGGGCTGAAATTAGCTGGGCGGTAAAGTACTTCCTCGATGCTTGGCGACTCAAGCGGGCGGGGGAACGGACACATGCTTAAAGTACTGACCGTCTTCGGCACCCGCCCCGAGGCCATCAAGATGGCCCCGCTGATCGCCGAGCTCGAGCGCCACCCGGGTCTGATCGACAACCGCAACTGCCTCACCGGCCAGCACAAGGACATGGTGGCGCCGCTGATCGAGTTGTTCGGTATCCGGATCGATTACGACCTGCAGTTGATGCGCGAGAACCAGACCCTCGAGCACATCACCGTGGCGGTGCTGCAGGAGGTCGGGCGCATCCTGCGTGCCGAGCCCTTCGACCTGGTGCTGGTGCAGGGCGACACCACCACGTCGATGGCAGCGGCGCTCGCCGCGTTCTATGCCGGCGTGCGCGTGGGCCATGTGGAAGCCGGGCTGCGCACCTTCGACAAGGCCAACCCCTACCCGGAAGAGTCCAATCGCAAGATGATCGATGCGATGGCGGACGTTTTCTTCCCGCACACCGAGATGGCCAAGAGCCACCTGCTGGCCGAAGGCATCCCGGACGCGCAGATCGAGGTGACCGGCAACACGGTGATCGACGCCCTGCTCGATGTGTCGAACCGCTCCTACAGCTTTGCCGGTACGGTGCTCGACACCCTGCCCTTCGCTTCGAAGCGCATCGTGCTGGTGACCGCGCACCGCCGCGAGAGCTTTGGCGAGCCCTTCGAGTCGCTGTGCCGCGGCCTGCGCGAGCTGGCGCTGAAGTACCGCGACGAGATCGTGCTGGTCTATCCGGTGCACCGGAATCCGAACGTGCGCGCCGTGGTGAACGACGCCCTGGCCGGGCTCGACAATGTGCTGCTGATCGACCCGCTGGATTACATGCCGCTGGTGCACCTGATGAAGCGCTGCTATCTGGTGCTGACCGACTCCGGCGGCCTGCAGGAAGAGGCGCCCAGCCTGGGCAAGCCGGTGCTGGTGATGCGCAAGGTGACCGAGCGCCCTGAGGGGGTGGCGGCGGGTACGGTGAAGGTGATCGGCACCAATGCCGCCGCCATCGTCGCCGAGGCCTCGCGCCTGCTCGACGACACCGAGGCCTACCACGCGATGGCCTCGAAGGTGAATCCCTACGGCGACGGCCGGGCCAGCCAGCGCATCGTGCGCCGCATCCTGGCCGACGCCGGACTGGGCAAGCCATGAGCGCTGACGCATCGACTCCCGCACCGCGGGTCAGCATCGTGATGCCCACCTACAAGCGGGCACACCTTCTGGGCGGGGCGATCGAGAACGTGCTGGCGCAGTCGTTCCGGGACTTCGAGCTGATCGTGGTCGACGACAACTCTCCGGACGACACGCCGCAGGTGGTCGCCCGCTTCGACGACCCGCGCATCCGCTACGTGCGCAACGACCCCAACCTGCGCCTGCCGCGCGCGCTCAACCGCGGCTTTGCGCTGGCGCGCGGGCAGTACCTGACCTGGACCTCGGACGACAATTTCTTCGCCGACATGGCGATCGCGCGCATGGTCGAAGTGCTCGAAGGCGGCGAGTGCGATCTGGTGTATGCGGACTACTACCTGTTCGCCGAGGTCGACGCCACAGGCCGGCCCACCGACGCGAAGCACGACCGCCTGCCCACCGCGCTGCAACTGGACAAAGGCAACCACATCGGCGCCTGCTTTTTGTACACGCGCCGCGCCTACGAAGCCGTGGGCGACTACGATCCGGAACTCTTTCTGGTCGAGGACTACGACTACTTCATCCGCATCGCCGCACAGTTCAAGGTAGGCCACATTGCCGAGCCGCTGTACTACTTCCGCCGCGACGACGAAACCCTGTACCTGTCGCGCTTCGCCGAGGTGAAGGCCTCGGACGTGCTGGTGCGCTACAAGAACGGCCTGATCGACGATAACCAGCTCGTCGACGGGATGGTCGCCCTGCTCGCGCGCAACCCTGCCAGGCTGAAGAACCGGACCCTGGGCGCCTTGCACGGCTTCCTGAAGAAGCACTCATATCGCCTGTCGCAATTGCACGAGAAACTGATGCGCGAGTCCCTGTCGCGCCAGCTTCGACCGCACGCAGCAAGCATCCTGGCGCAGTACAAGGCCGGCCAGCTCTCGTTTGGCCAGGCCCGTGATGCGCTGCGCACGCTGATGCAAGGGCTGGGCGCCATCGAATACCGGACGAGTCCATGAAACTGATCGACGATCTGATCACCGCCTTACAGGGCCCGGCACAGGCCCGCGCCGCCCACCGTCAGGCCCTGCTGAGCCAGCCCAGCGTCGCCCGCGGCATCGAGATCCTGCGCACCCACACCCGGGCCGACGAGGGCGACACCGAGTCCCCCATCTTCCTGCTGTCGGCCGGCTGGCGCTCGGGCTCGACCATGCTGCAGCGCCTGATCATGTCCGACTCGCGCGTGCTGATCTGGGGCGAGCCCTACGACGAGTGCGGCACCATCCAGGCCCTGGCCGCCGGCATGAAGGCCTTCCGCGAAGGCTGGCCGCCTACCGATTATTTTTACGACGGCAGCGCGCCTCAGGATCTGTCAGGCGAATGGATCGCCAACCTCTTTCCCGGGCTGCAGGACCTGCGCCGCGCGCACCGCGCCTTCTTCGACATCCTGTTTGCCGAACCGGCACGGCGCGCAGGCGCCGAGCGCTGGGGGATCAAGGAAGTACGCCTCACGGCCGAGCACGCGCATTACCTGAAGTGGCTATATCCGCGAGCGCGCTTTCTGCTTCTCTACCGCAATCCGCTCGAGGCCTATCGGTCGTACGCCCGCTATGGGCGGAGCTGGTATGACGTCTTTCCGGATCGGCCGGTGTTCACGCCGGGCCAATTCGGTACGCACTGGCGTGAGTTGATGTCCGGCTACCTGCAGGAGACGAAGCGGCTCGATGGCCTACTGATTCGTTACGAGGATCTGGTCGGCAATGCGCCGCCGCTGGATGAACTGGACTCGTACCTGGAGACGCGGGTCGATCGCACGGTGCTCAGCAACAAGGTGGGCAGTTCGGAGCGCGGCGGTGAGAAGGTGGGCGTCAATGCCCTCGAGCACTGGCTGCTGAAGCGCGCCGTGCTGCCGGTCGCAGGCGAGTTGGGCTATTCACTGTGAGCACAACCGGTTTGCCTGCCGCACATTCAAATGCTCATGCCCGGGGGGAACGCATGGTCGAAATTACGGCAGTTGTCCCGACCGTGAACCGCCCGGAGCTGCTCCGCGAGGCCCTGCGCAGCCTGCAGCAGCAGACCCTGCCACCCGACGAGATCATCGTCATGGATGACGGCTCAAATCCGGCAGTCGACCCGACCGCACTGCATGCCGAGTTCGGGCCGCATGTGCGGGTATTGCGCAACGAGCATTCGCGCGGGCTGGCCTACGGGCGGAACTGGGGGGTCGAGGAGGCGAAGGGGAAATACGTCGTGCACCTCGATGACGACGACCTGCTTGCACCGACCACGCTCGAGGAGGCCCACCGGCTGCTGGTGTCGGACCCGTCACTCGAGATCGTGTTTCTGGGCGTCGAGGGCTTCGGCGCCCTCTCCGAGCACTTCAATCGTGTTCAACCGGAAGCAGTCGCCCGGGCATGCGTTCGAGGGAAAGGCAACCCCATCGAAGACGGGATCGTGCTGTTTGGCGACGGGCTGATGCCTGCGATGCTGAAAGCCGTACCGGCGTCCTTCCAGCATCCGATGCTGTCCCGCGAGACCTGGTCGAAAATTTGCGCGCTGCGCTGGCAGGCCTATCTGGCTGGAACTGGCGCGGCCTCGATCGAAGACGCAAAGGCGCTGATCACCGGCCAGTTGCGTGATTCGGAATGGGCCATCTACGCGGCGGCGGCCCGCAAGAAGACGGCACTGCTGAATCTTCCGCGCTACTTGGCGCGCTGTGAAGGGCAAAGCTCTTCTTCCAGGCCGGAGAACGTGGAACGGCATCTGCTACAGAACCTCGGGATCAAGACCCAGTTGTTCCGCGCAACATCACTGCCGGAACTCGCGGACTGGAAGGACTTGATCCGAGCCAGCCTGGCCGGTACCCAGGCCGGTGCGGCCTACCATTACTTTCAGAAGGGTCAGCGCAAGCTCGCATGGCGCTATGCATGCGCAGCATTCGCGACACGCCCCTCGCTTTCCGGTCTCCGACTCGCGCTGCGCGTGTGGCTGCCGCGGAAGATGCATTCCCACTGACGCAGGCATCCATCCACCATGCAGATCACCGACCGCCGCCAGATCATCCAGGACGATGACTACGCCTTCCCGTATCACTACGTGCCCCAGTTCGCGCCCGGCTATACACAGACATATTCGTGGTCCTGGGCGCTCCATTACATGGGCGCAATGGAGTTCATCATCGCGCAGGTGAAAGCCTTGAAGCCGGAGTCCGTCGCTGACATCGGAACCGGCGACGGTCGCCTCGTCCGCGAGATGGCCGCTGCATTACCGGGCGTCAGGGTCGTCGGCGTCGATTATTCGGCAAGAGCCATTCAGCTTGCCAAGGCACTCAACCCGGCGCTCGAATTCCACCGCATGGACATCATCGCGGAAAAGCCGGACCAGCCGTTTCACGTCGTGACGCTAATCGAGGTCTTCGAGCATATTCCGCAGGAGCTGACCGCCGCGTTCGTAAAGGCTCTGCGCGCTTTCGTGCGTGAGGACGGCCATCTGATCGTGACCGTGCCGCACTCGAACGTGCCGACCTCGATCAAGCACTTCCAGCACTTTTCCAGGGAAAGCCTGCAGTCGGCGTTTTCGGACCATTTCTCGCTGGAAGAAATAGCCTTTCTCGACAGGAAGAGCCCCGTCGTCAAGTGGCTGAAAAAGCTTCTCGAAAACAAGTACTTCATCCTCACCCACTGGGGCGTCCGGAACCGGCTCTATCGCTTCTACAAGAAGCATTTCGTGCAGGCGCAGGAAGACAACTGTCAGCGTCTGTACATGCGGTTCAGGCCGCGGCCGCAAACTGACAGCCGCTGACGCTTGTGACTCGCGCAAGCGCTCCCGATGAAAGTTAATCTTCAGATCGCGCGCGGGCTCGCCGCGCTCAGCGTGTTCCTGTTTCACATGAAAGGCATGCTTGCGGAGAGTTTCCCCGCATTGGCAAAACTCGTGCAGTTCGGCGATCTGGGCGTTCCGCTGTTCTTCGTCATTTCCGGCTATGTCATCACGGCCTCGGCGCAGGCCACGATCGCGAGCCGGGGCAGCGCACACCAATTCATGAAGCGCCGCTTCCTGCGCATCTATCCGCCGTTCTGGTGCTCGGTCGCGGTGATCATCGTGTTGCCCTTCTTTCTCGAAGCGCTGTCGGCGCTGAAGACGGGGAGCTTCGCCGCGCCGTCACCGCGCTACCTCGCCCTCGACGCCTGGGGCTGGCTGCAACTGCTGACGCTGACCAAGATCTTTGCCGGGGGCGGAGTAGGGCTTTACCGGGAGTTCGAGCTCGTCAACATCGTGTACTGGACGCTGGCGATCGAGTTCCAGTTCTATCTGGTCGCTTATCTCGCGCTGCTCGCACGGCGCCACTTCATCGCGGTGCTCGCATCGACCTCCGCGCTCAGCTTGCTGGTACTCGCCTACCCCACGGGCGTCAACGGTGGCGTCTTCCTGCATTTCTGGCCGATGTTCGCGCTCGGGATCGTGCTCTGGTATCTGGTCGAACATGGGCTCGTTCTTGAAAGGCTGTCGTCGCGACCACTCCTGGCATCGATGGCGATCCTGATTCCGGTGTCAGCGACGGTTATCGGGCTTGCCGACCAGGGCACGCTGCGGACCGTGCTGGACAAGATTTTCCCTTCCGAAGATCTGGGATTCGCGGTCCTCTGCTTTCTGGTGCTGTGGGCATCAACACCGATCGAGCGGACCCTTGCCGCGCAGCGGGCACACGGCGGTCCCTTGGGAAGTCGTCTGGTGCGCTCCGGATGGTTCCTGGGCGAGATCTCGTACTCGCTGTACCTGCTGCACGCGCCCTTGCTCGCGCTTTCTGCAGCGTTTGCACGGCAGGTGTTCGAAGCAGGCAGTCAAGGTTATCTGCTGACCATCATTCTGGGGACAATCGCACTCTGCCGTGTCTTCTACGTCTTTTGCGAGCGGCCGTTCTCCAGCGAAGGGCGTCGCTTACCGATGCGGCCATGCGTGGCCACGTCGTGAGTCTCCAGCAGCGCTGCACGCAGAGCAGCGAACCTTTGGATCGAGCGAGAACACAATGAATCCCAATCCTGCACCCGCGAACGCCCGGACAGATCCGAAGCAGACCCCTTGCAGCGTGATCGTGTGCACCTATCAGCGCGCCGAATCCCTGCATGAAACCCTGGGCGCACTCAAGGCACTGGAAATCGCGGCGGGCCGAGTGGTCGAGTTCATGGTGGTGGATAACAACTCGGGTGACCACACGAGGCAGGTGGTCGAACGGTACCAGGGTGAGTGGCCGACGCTACGCTACGAATTCGAGTCTGCGCAGGGTCTGTCGCACGCGCGCAATCACGGCATTGCCTGCGCCCGGGGTGAGATCATTCTGTTCACCGACGATGACGTGCTGCCCGCAGCGGACTGGCTGGAGCAAACGGTGGCCGGCCTCGAGCGCTACGGTGCAGACGCTTGCGGCGGCTACATCGCGCCAATCTGGGAGGTACCGCCCCCGGCCTGGCTGACCGAGCGCTTCCATGGCTTTCTGGCCGTGCGCACCGATCGCGAGGACGACTACCCGATCGACTCGCCCTCGCTCGCACCCTTTGGCGCAAACATGGCTTTTCGCAAGGCGGTCTTCGACAGGGTGGGACTCTTCGACACCGAGCGCGGCCGCAAGGGCAAGGTGCTGGCGAGCGGAGAGGACGGCGAGATGTTCGAGCGCATCCTGGGCGCGGGACTGAAGGCGGTCTTCCTGGGCGGCGCACGCGTTCGTCACAAGGTCGAGGCTTTCCGCATGACCAGAGGCTACATTCGGCGCTGGCGGCGGCAGACGAGCCGGAACCTGGCCCTCAGCAAGGGACTGCCAGGCAGCCGCAGAATCTTCAACATCCCTCTGTACCTTTTCCCGCAGTTTCTGCGCGCGCTCTGGCGGATGATCAGTGCGCGGCTGGGTGCCCCCGCCGACGAGGCCTTCAACCGCGAGATCGTCGTGTGCCACTTCATCGGCACCTTCGAGGGCTTGTTGAAGGCGCGTACTACCCCCGCGCGCATGACCCGGATGCCATGAAGACGACTGCCACGAATCCCCGTACGCTGACTGTCCTGATCTGCACGCACAACAGGGTGGATCTGTTGAGTCGGGTCATCGATTCGCTCAATGCGGCCCATCACCCGGCCCAGTGGACAACCCGCCTGTTCGTGGTGGCCAACGCGTGTACCGACGGCACCCATGCGCTGCTGGAAGATTATTCCCGCCACGACCACGCCCTGCCCCTGCAGTGGATCGCCGAGCCGACGCCGGGGAAGTCATACGCGCTCAACAGGGCCCTGCCCCTGCTGGAAGACGCGCTGGTGGCTTTTGTCGACGACGACCACCGGGTGCATGAGGACTATCTCCAGGAAGTGGCGCGCGCTGCCGAGCGCTGGCCCGAGGCCGGCCTGATCTGCGGTCGCATCCTGCCCGACTGGGATGGCAGCGAGCCGCAGTGGGTGCACGAGGAAGGCCCATATCGCATCTACCCGCTCCCCGTCCCCCGCTACGACCAGGGCGATGCCCCCTTCGAAATTCCCCCGGATGGGCCGATTCCCGGGGGCGGCAACCTTGCAGTGCGCCTGGAAACGCTTGCGGCGACCGGCCCGTTCGCCATCGAGCTCGGCCCGAGCGGCCATGATCTCGGCGGCTCGGAGGACGCGGACTGGATCCTGCGTGCACTGCGCACCGGCGCCCGCCTGCACTACGCACCGCAGATGGTCCAGTACCACTACGTGGACAATGAGCGCCTGACCCTGAGCTACGTCGCCCGCAAGGGTTTCCAGCGTTCGCGCTCGGTCACCCGGGTACGCTCGGAGCACGACGCCGTGCCGCGCTACATGTGGCGCAAGGTGGCCACGTATGGCGTGCAGTTGCTCTGTTCGATGAGCCTGCAGGCGCGGCGCTTCTATCTGGTGCGGCTCGCATCAGCCCTGGGCGAGGTGTCGGGCATCCGCGACCAGGCCCGGCGCAAGCGGCAGCGCGCGGCCCTGCCGCTGCTGGCACAGGATTGGGCAAGCTGGGGGGTGCTCGCCTTCGGTCTGTCAGCGCTGACAGTCGCCGGGGTGATCGGGCGGCAGTGGCTGGGCGAGGCCCTGCTTGCCGCCGCCCTGGTTGCACTTCCCCTGACCGCGACGCTGCTGGCCAAGTCGGTGCGGGACTTCTCGCGCACCGGACCTCGGCTGCAGGATGAGATCGTGCAGCGTTACCGCGGCTATGTGATCCTTGCGCTTAGCCGCCTCGCCCTGTTCGCGTTCGTGATTGCCGCGTTTCTGGGCTTTCCCGGCGCCATGCTGTGGATTGCCGCCAGCGACACGCTGGCCCTCGATTCGCCCGCGTGGGGGACGGTGCTGGGCGCAGGGCTGAGTCTCGCCCTGGCGACGGTGTACACTGCTTGCCGCGCGCTGGCCCTGAATCCCGGCCTGATCATCGCATCGTGGTCGTATCGTACGGCCCGCGTACACAGGCTGTGGCGCGCACTGTCACCTCGCGGCCTGAACCTGATCGCCGGCGCACTCCTTGCCGGCGCAACGCTGATCGTGCTGGGGCTGGCAGCGCTGCGTGCTCGAGCAGGCGCCCTTGCCGAGGCGCTTGCGCTGGTGCTGGCCAGCTTCGGTTACCTGAGTCTGGTGGCGTTCGCAATTCGCGAGCCGGTGGCCACCGTAACGCGGGCAGCGCGACCGCGCCGACCCAACCTGCTGATGATCGGCAGCGACACCCTGCGCGCGGACCGCATCGGCGCGATGCGCAATGGCGGCTCACTCACCCCGAACATCGATCAGCTTGCGGCCCTGGGCACGCGATTCACCAGTTGCTATGTGCCATGCGCACGCACGGCCCCCAGCCTGATCTCGATGCTGACCGGCACCTGGCCGCACCATCACGGCGTACGCGACAACTTCGTGGCCGACGCCGACATGACGCTCGATTGCCCCACCCTACCCAAGGTGCTGCGCCAGCTAGGCTACCGCACCGCGGCCGTTTCGGACTGGTGCGGCGCAGATCTGGGCAAGTTCGACTTTGGCTTCGACATCCTCGACCTGCCCGACGACCAGTGGAACCTGAAGTACCTGATCCGCCAGGGTCCGAAGGATATCCGGCTGTTCCTGTCGCTGTTCCTGCACAACCGAATTGGCCGCCTGCTGCTGCCCGAGGTCTATTACCTGGGCGGGGTGCCGCTCACGGGCCAGCTCGGGCAGCGCGGCCGGCACATGGCGTCCCGCCTGGCGGCAAGCGGTGAGCCCTTCTTCCTGAACCTGTTCTATTCGACCACCCACCCTCCCTTCGCCTCGGAGTACCCCTACTACCTGCGCCATGCCGAACCAAGCTACAAGGGCGCATCGAAGTTCGCCATGGCCCGGCTGACCGAGCCGTTCGAGATCATCCGTCGCCAGGGCGAGCCGCGCGAGGAGTTCGACCTCGACCAGATCCTCGCGCTGTACGACGGCTGCGTGGCGCAGTTCGACGACGAGGTTGGCAAGATGATCCGGCATCTGGAAGCCGGGGGACTGCTGCAGGACACACTGATCGTGCTCTACAGCGACCACGGGATGGAGTTCTTCGAGCACGGCACCTGGGGCCAGGGCAATTCGGCGCTGGGCGATTTCAGCGCGCGCGTACCCCTGATCATGGCCGGTCCGCAGGTGCCGGCGGGCCGGCGCGTCGACCAGGTCGTGCGCACCGTGGACCTGATGCCGACCCTGCTCGACCTGCTCGCCGCCCCCTCGGTGAAATGCGATGGCAGCTCGCTGCGGCCTGCCATCGACGACCCCCGTCACGATCTGCAACTGAACGCCTTCAACGAGACCGGCATCTGGGTGGCAAATGTGCCCGGACTGCCGGAAGGGCACCTGAGCTACCCGGATCTGCTGCAACTGCTGGACGTGCCCGACGACCGCACCGGTACGCTGTCCATCAAGGCCCGCTACCGCCAGCCGACACTGCGCGCCAAGGACCGCATGATCCGCGACGGGCGCTGGAAACTGGTGTACCAGCCCCTGGAAAACGGGGTTCGGCTGTCACTCTACGATGTGATCAACGACCCGGGGTGCACGACCAACCTTGCTGCCCAGCATGCGGATGTGATTGCACGTCTGTACCACGAACTGCTGGACTGGATGCGCAGCGACTCGGCAAGCGGCGCAGCGGATCATTGCCCGGTCTGAAACGTCTCGTCCCAGCGTTGCTGGATCTCTTCGGGGGGGCAGAAACGGCAAGCTCGTTCGCTGTCAGGAGTGGTGCCGGGTTGCTCGGGCGCGATCTCAAGGGCTTGCACGGAAGGCAATGAGACCGGGTCTGGCTCGGTCTGCACGGCAGGCGCTGCCGGTCCGACGCTTGTACCCCCAGGCGGTGCCGTGACGACGGCTTCCGGAAAGGGCAGTTTGCCGCCACGATCCAGATAGGCCTTTTGCAGCCGAGCTGACTCGGGCAGATACCTGAGGCCCGCGGCCGCAGTCTCGAGCGCCGAACTGCGTGCCCCCATGCTGTCCTGAAGCTCGATCAGGGAGACGTAGGCCGCCTCGAAACGGCGGTTGAACTCGATCGCTGCATACAACTCGGTCTGCGCCTCCACCGTCTCGCCGAGTTGCATGTGAGCGCGCGCCAATTCGAGATGGAGCTGCGGGCGGAACCAGAAATCCGGGTTCGCGTGCTTGATGACGTAGCTGTACTCGCCCTTGGCGGCATCAAGGTAGGTGCGCCGGTCCTTTGGATGGACGCGGGCCCGATTGACGAACTTCACGCCGTGACAGTAGTGGTGCATGTGCATCCAGTTGCTGGCACCAAACTGAGCGACGAGGTTCGGAGGATTGTTGCCCTTCATCTTTGCAACGCAGAGCGCCGGTAATGCTGCAATCTCGGCATCGGTCATGGCGTAGGGCAACACCGCCGCTGCCTGCAGCGGCAACAGAAGCGACGCGGCGATCAGAAGTCGTTTCATGGGCAATCTCTCGAAAAGCGCATCAATGAAGCTGCAAGCTTTGTGTTCGCAGCGCAACCGCCTCCCAGCTCAGCGACCGGGTGACACGGTCCAGCGCTGCTGCAGCATAGCCCTGGGCATGGGCCGGGTCATTGAGGAGGGCAAGCAGGGCGCGGTGCAAGGCGTCTGCCGAATCGCCGTCCACCTGCAATCCGGTCACCCCGTCCAGCACTGCGGACCCGGTGCCGCCGGCGCGCCCTGCAATCGCCGCCTTGCCGCACGCCGCCGCTTCGAGAAAGACGATGCCAAAGCCCTCGGTATCGCCGTCGATCTCCCGATTGGCCAGCACGAAGACATCGCAGGCGTTGTACCAGCGCGGCAAATCCTGCATCGGCACGTGACCAAGCTGATGCACGCGCACGCTCATACCGGTGCTCGCCGCAAGGCTCCGAAGGTAGGCCTCGTCCTCGCCAATGCCAACGATGGCGTAATGCACGTCCAGACCTGACTCGAGCAGTGCGGGCAGGCAGCGGATCACCATGTCGAAGCCCTTGCGCCGGCTGAGGCGCCCGACCGACAGGATCAGCTTCGCACCTTCGGGCAGGCCCAGGCTGTCGCGCAGATCCTGGAAGGGCAGCCCGGGCCGGAAACGCTCGGTATCCACGCCGGGATGAATGATCTCGATACGCTCCTGCATCACCCCCATTTCGACCAGGGTGCGCTGGGTGAAATCGCTGTTGGCGATCACCCTGTCTGCATGACGCAGCGCGAAGCGCATCGCCTTGTATTTGTTGCCCCGCCCCCAGCCGGTGAGTTCTTCCCCATGGGCGTAGATCACCACCGGCCGGAAGGTGAGGCGGGCCACGAGCCAGGCGACCAAGCCTTCGGGCAGCGCGCGCCCGGCATGAATCGCGTCGAAGCGATGGGTCAGCGCCAACCACAGGGCAGTGAAGAAGAACCTGAGGTACATCAGCAGCGATTCCGGCTTGAGCCAGGGGACACGCTTGAGCGACAGGCGATGGACGGAGTTGGGGTGGTCGCGGTCGTATTCCGCCGCCCCGGGGACATCGGCGGTGACGATGTGGATGGCCTTGCCACCCAGGCGTCGATAGACCTCATCGAACCAGACGGCGGTGCCGCCCTTGGTCGGCAGGAAGAGTTCGGTGAGGACCAGGTAGCGTTTTTTTTGCATGTCGGTTTCCGCAAGCGACGGCGATGCTAGCACCCGCGTCGGCCTCCCGCCGCGGACAGGGTCACGGCCAGGCGCGCCGCCAGCGGGAGCAGGAGGTACAGGCCGCAGAGCTTGAGCGGACGCGACAGCGCGGCTTCGACGCGCATGCGGCGCAGGAAAAGGGCACTGCGTGCGGCAAAGCCGTGCAGGCGCAGCGCATGCTGCGGGTCATCAAAGGCGGCCGCGAGCTGTTCGGTGCTGATGAAGCACACCCCGGGGTGGCGCTCCAGCACGCCACGCAAGGCTCGGACGAGTTCTGCCAGCGCCGATTCACCTGTGGCCGGGTCGATGAAGCTGAGACGATGGGTTTCGAGCAGCGTCGGACGCCCAAGCGCGGTACGCTGTGCCACCGCCTGCCAGACGTGTTCGGCGCGGTGGCCGCGGCAGGGCTCGAAGTAGGCATCGCGCACCACGTATCGCACACCGCCAACGCCGTGATCGCCATTACGGAGGGTGCGCGCCGGCGGCATCAGCCCGCCATCGGCAGCACGGCCCGGGAACTGGCAACCGCAGGTGACGACGCAACGTACGCCATCGGCCGCCCAGGCCCGCTCCACGGCATCGCTCCAGACGAAGGTGTTCGGCACGGCCACCGCCGGTGCGGCGCCGAAAACGAGTCGGAAAAGAACGCCCTCCTGCGCGACCGCGGCACCGATCTCGTCTTCCGGCAGGGCGCGACTCGGCAGCACCGCGGCATCCACCCACCGGCTCTGCAGCGCCGCGGGCAGGGTCTCGCTGCGCGCCGCCGGATCGGCCAGCCATGTACGCAAGCCGACCTCCTCCCGTGCGCGCTCAAGCAGCGCCCCGGGCCAGCAATGTTCGAGTCCGTGGCGCTGCAGCGCGAACACGCCTGCGGCACAGCCCTGCTTCATCGCCTGCACGATGAGCGCGTGGCGGGCCTCGTCGAGGGTGCTGCGGTGGTAGTGACGACAGCCCTCGGCCAGGATGGCGGGGCCATCCGGCACGCCGAGCACGACGCCCAGCGTCATGACGACCGGGTGAGCATCGGCATCCCGGATTCCTGCCAGCAAGGCCGCAATGCGCTGCAGCATTCGCGCGTCGGACTCCGGGCCCGGGCCCCAATCATCGCTCTCGACGATGAGCACGGGCCTCGCCAGTGCCGGCTCACGCCACAGGGCGGCGAGTGTCGGCGCATGGCGGAAGAGCATGGCGAAGACGAGCATCAGCCACGCGAGCACAATGAAGAGGGTCACTTCCACGGCGCAGCCTCACTCGGCGTGACGTGCTCGGCACGTGATGTAAAAGACAGGGGCTAACATGGCGTCCGGTTAGATGACTTCCGGCACGCCAGGGCGATGACGACACGACGAGTATTTTGCGGGTGGGTGAGCTTCGATGAGCGTGCTGCATCGCACGCTGCGCTGGCAGCGATGCTCGCTGCCGAAGGCCTGAGCCTTTCGGACGTCCAAGTGCAGACGAGCGAGATCGGGCTGGTGGCCAGCACGCAGCCGGCATGCTCCAGCGCGAGTGATCTGGATGCGGGTTGCCTGGCCGTGGTGCTTGGACGACCGCGCTGGACCAACGCCGCACTGCACGCGCGCGCACAAGCCGTGGGTGACGCGGCAGCCGCACTCGTGGCCTGGCGAGACTCGGGCGAAGGCGTCTTGCAGGCGATGCAGGGCAATTTCGCGCTCGTGCTGATCGACGCCCGCCAGCGCCGCGTGCTGCTGGCGATCGACCGCACCGGTACCGAGCGGCTGTGCTTCGCCCGCACTGGCAACGCCCTGGTGTTCTCGACCAGCGCGCGCGCGGTCGCGCACCACCCGCTGGTCGCAGCGCCGGTGAACCGCCAAGCGCTCTACGAATACCTTTACTGCCACATGGTGCCCAGCCCTGACACGGCCTTTGCCGGGATCGACAAGCTGCTGCCGGCCGAGTGCGCGAGCTTCACCGGCGGCGCGCCTGAGCGCCGCTTCTACTGGCAACTGGCCTACGATGCCAGCGGCAGCGGTGACGAGCCTGCCCTGCGCAAGCGCTTCCTGGAGCTGACCGAACAGGCCGTAGCGCGTCAGTGCGACGCGCGCCATGCGACCGGCGCATTCCTGTCCGGCGGCACCGACAGCTCGACCGTGAGCGGCATGCTGGGCAAAGTGAGCGGCCAGCCCGCCCGGACCTTCTCGATCGGCTTCGAGGCCGAGGGCTTCGACGAGCTTGAGTACGCCCGCATCACCGCGCGCCACTTCGGCGCCCAGGCGCACGAGTATTACGTGACCGGAGACGACATGATCGAGGCGATGCCCCTGATCGCCGCCGCCTACGACGAGCCCTTCGGCAACGCCTCCGCAGCACCCACCTATTTCTGCGCGAAGATGGCGCGCGAGCGCGGCATCGAGGTGGTGCTGGCCGGCGACGGGGGTGACGAGTTCTTCGGCGGCAACGAGCGCTATGCCAAGCAGGCCGTGTTCGAGCATTACCACCGCGTGCCAACGGCGCTGCGAAACCTGCTCGAGCCGCTGGTGATGAACTTTCCGCTTGGCGAATCGACCATGCCGGTGCGCAAGGCGCGCAGCTATATCCGGCAGGCACGGGTGCCCTTGCCCGACCGCATGGAGACCTACAATTTCCTCCACCGCAGCCCGCTGGAAGAGATTTTCGAGCCGGAGTTCCTCGCTGCAGTGGATACCGAGCGGCCGCTGGAACTGGCGCGGGAAGCCTATTTTCGCTGCGGCTCACCGGCAATGCTCGAGCGCATGATGCATCTCGACCACAAGATCACCCTTGCCGACAACGATCTGCGCAAGGTGACGAGGATGTGCGAGGCAGCGGGCGTGGAGGTGCGCTTCCCTTTCCTCGACGATGATCTGATCGCGTTCTCGGGCCGGCTGACCCCGCAGCAGAAGGTGAACAAGGGCCGGCTGCGGGTGCTGTTCAAGGACGCGCTGCGCGGTTTCCTGCCCGACGAGACCATCAGCAAGAGCAAGCACGGCTTCGGACTGCCCTTCGGACTGTGGCTCAAGGCGCATGCGCCGCTGAAGGCGCTGGCCGAAGGGGCGCTAGACAGCCTGGGCAAACGCGGCATCGTCAAGCCCGCTTACCTGGCGATGCTGCGCCGCGAGCATGCAAACACGCATGCGACCTACTATGGTGTGATGATCTGGGTGCTCGTGGAATTGGAGCTCTGGCTCCAGGCCAACACCTGAGCGAAGCAAGCTTCGCTGTCTTGCAGGAGCGTATTGGTGTTGAAGATTCTCGCACTTCAGGTGGCCAGACTCATCGGCCTGTTCGCCCTGTCCCGTGCCCTGACGAAAGGGCAGCTGCGCATCCTCTGCTACCACGGGATCTGGCTGGGTAGCCAGCCGCATTACGGCGATTGCCTGTTCATGGGCGCAGGCACCTTCGAGCAACGCATGGAACTCCTCGCCCGCCGCGGCTATCGGGTGATCCCGCTGAGCCGGGGGTGTGAGGCGCTGGCCGCGGGGCGCGTCGACGCACACGATGTCGTCATCACGATTGACGACGGCTGGGTGGGAACCTACCTGCATATGCTGCCGGTTCTCAAAAGACATGACTTCCCCGCCACCTTGTATGTGACGACGGAAAATGTCGTAGCTCAGGAACCGGTACTCTACGTCCTGGCTACCTTCCTCGCCGCGCGCGCCACATGCAAACCCGATCCAGCGCAGCTGTTTCCCGATCAGCCCCCGCACACCCTGAACACTGAACAGCTCGCCCAAAAAATCGCTGATCGGATCCTCTCGCGGCCCACGGCCGCCTCCCGGCGTGCAGAGACCCAGCGTATCGCATCCCTGCTCGGCATCGACTTCGCCGATCTGGAAGCGCGCCGCACCTTCATGCTGATGAAGCCCGAGGAAGTTCGCGACGCGTACGAGCAGGGCCTGGACATTCAGCTTCACACCCATTCGCATCGCATGCACGGCTTCGACCACGAGCAGCTGCGCGGCGAGCTCGATCTCAACCGTGACAGCCTGGCGCAGATGCTCGGCACCCCGCCCGAGCGCCTGCGGCATTTTTGCTACCCGAGCGGTCTCTTCCAGCCCGAACTGTTCCCGGTCCTGCAAGGTCGCGGGATCGAATCGGCCACCACCACGGAATTCGGACTCAACCCATCCGGGACATCACCCTACGCACTCAGGCGCATCCTCGACTGCGAGTCGGTGTCCGATATCGAGCTCGAAGCCCGCCTCTGCGGCTTCTGGGGTCTTGTCTCCGCGCTTCGGACAGGTCTTCGACGTTTCGGGCAAGCTCCTGGGCACGCAAGCGGCAGCACAAGGGACTGACCAACGCAGCAAGCCCACATGACGGCCCCTCTCGACACCCTCCTCGCGCACGCAGACGACGCTTGGGCAGCCACCTGCGACTGCATGGCCTTGAAGCCTGCCGACGCACACACGCTTACCCGACAATTGATCGCCGCGCTTGAAGCGCCCGGTGTGCAGTCGGCACCGCGCGGTTACACCGACCTGCCAGCCGAGTTTCACGTGCGCGCAAGCGCATCCATGCGCGACGCCCGCTCACCGGTCTCCTCGCGCCTACTGGACCTCATCCTCGTCGAGCTCATCCGTGAGTTCGATACGCGCTATCACCAGGCCGCGCTCCCCGAGAGCCTGCTGCCCTATTACCGCGAGAACATCAGCCGCATCCTGAGCCGCGCGACGCAGTCCGGGGTCTGGGCTGGATCCTCGCACGACGACATCTTTCTCAAGGATCTCGGCATCCTGCGCATGTGGCTGATCCCTTGTGCATCGCACCTTGTGTTCCGCAACTCCGGGGTGCCGCGATCGCTGGTCCTGCGCCAACGCCCTGATGCGCTGATCCGCGCGCTCGCATTTTTCGCCCTGCGTGCCGGTGGCTTCTCGCCCTTCCTGGAGAATCACGTGCATCCGCAGATGCTCGTGCACTTCAACCCCGAAGGTCGCCAACGCTGCTACGAGCTCGTCGCAGAACTGCTGCAGCGCTGGCCAGACAGCCGGGGCCTGATGGGCCTGAGCTGGTACTACGACCCCGCGGTGCGCACCCTCAGCCCAAGACTCGCCTACCTCCGCAATGGGCCGGAACAGCACGGTGCGCTTTTCCTGCCCGCAGGTAGCGGTGCGGATGTGGTGGGCGGAGCGACCTCGACCTCTGTTACGCGTCGCACCCTATACGAGGCAGGCGCATATATGCCAACGCGCTACCTGATGGCCTGGCCCCGAAAGGACCTCCTTCGCTTAGCAAGCCCATGAACACCATGCTGCGTCGGCAGAATTGGGCTCCCCCGCGAGGCTATCTCGCAAAACATCTTCGCTACGACGCTTGCCGCAGATCGAATATCGGAGCCAAATCTCCCCGCACTCCTCGTCCATACGCGACCTGCAGCAGATTTGCGTCGTAGCCCGTATTGGCCTCAACGATGATCGGCCCCTTATCGGTAATGGCAATGTCCCAACCAAGCGTTCTGAGTTGAGGTGTCGATGCTTGCGCATTGAGCATCAGGCTTATGGTTTCTTGCCAGTAAGGAAGCTGAAACCCCCGAATTCGAACACCAGTGTCTGGATGCCGGTCGACTTTCATGATCTCAGGCCACGACTTCGAACGAGCCATTTTTCCACAACCCAAAACCCCCGTTTCGATGTCGACCTTTGCTACGATATTACCAGCCGCCCCTTCCGAGAAGTTGTCGGTAACATTGCCCCCAGCTGGCATTCTGAGTAATGGAAGCATGAGCTTGGGGCCGCCCAGCGAAAGATAGGTGATTGCCCTCACGGTCCCCAACGAGTTGGGACCCATGACTGCGTTCAAAAGGCTGTGAGGACGGATGGCCGGCTGCACTATCAAGCCACGCTTGCCATCAATTCGCTGCTGGCAAAACTCGAAAAGTTCCTCGCCAGAGCCCGTCCTTTCACCGAACCTCCAGCGCTTGTCACTCAATCTCGAAATTGAGAACGCACCTTCACCGTGAGCTCCGTTCATCAACTTTGCAAACATTCGATCCGGTGCGCCATCCAGTGCCGCAAAGAATTGATATTTATCCGATATCGATCTAAAAGCCCTGGAAAAACCTGCGTCTTTTTCATGAATAACAAATAATATTGGAATGGTCGGCAGATCGTTTTCCAATAAATGCTCTGCGAATAAGATCTTGTTCACAGCCAGCGGAATATTTTCGCGTCTGTTCACAGAACGCACTATGGGATTCGACTCCCGATCCAGGATGTAATTCTTCCACTCCGAGATCGGCGTATCGCTCAAACCAAAGAGCGAATAATAGCAGGGACCAATTCGATAATAAAATCGGGCATAAAAAACGCGGAAGAGTTCATGTGACGCCCTGTAGACCGTCCCGCGGCTTTTAATTCGGGCAGCCTTAATGTAGTCGGTTAACATCGCAGGCTCCTTCCCTTGATGCGGGATACGCTTTTGTGGCTGCACTGGCGACAAGGTCGCCGTACCTGATTCCCCGGCCCCGTCATGATCGCATCTACGACAACGGTACACGCCGACCAAGAATGCTTCCATGCGGTAAATCTAGATGCGCCGCCCCCCGTTGATCTGGTTCGATGTTGTACTCGACGACGAGCGGCCCGGACGCTGTGACGGCAATATCCAGTCCGGCAAAGCGGGCCCCGGGAAGGACGCGGAGGGCGTCCTGGGCAAGCGAGACGCAGGCGGGCCAATGCGGGATCCGGGTCCCCGGAATGCTTGCGCCCGAGTCAGGATGCGTCAGGTGTGCTCGTCGGAACAGGGTGAGATCGAGCGCTTCACGGATCCGCCCGGTCTCCAGATCGATCGGGCAAGCCATGCCACCCTGCGAGGTGTTATCGACCTCACTGCTGGCACGACCGATGCGCAGGAACGCACCGAGCACGCGTACATCGCGGCCATCGTCGATGACCCACATCCGCAGCGTGTTCACCGAGCTCGGATTCAAGGCCGCGAGTTGCGGATGCTGCTCGATACCCTGCTCGATCAGGCTACCTTTCCAGTGCTTTCCCAAAACATCAGCGAGGCGATCGAGTGCCCATGGCTCTTTGCTGAAGGGCCGGTGGAGCTGAAGCCCGCTCGTGTCCGCACTCACATCGAGGGCAAATACACCACGCCCGCAATGACCTTCGACAGGCTTGAAGAATATGCGCTGCCCGACAACGGGTGACAAGACGCGGCGCAGATCATCGCCCGTGCGCAGTGGCAGGCCGTCACATCCCTGACCTTTTGCCGGCTCGAAGACCCCCAGCGCGCGAGGAGTCGGAATTCCGAGCGTGGCCAGCAACGACTTTTCCACCAGCTTGTTCTGCGAAATCTTGTAGTAGTGCGGGTCGTTGATCCGGTGCACTTCGTGCAGGTAGCGCTTGCCATTCCAGTGCTGGCGCTTGACTGAGAATGGCACGGACCGCCGCCAGAAGCGTGCCATCATGTAATAACCCGGACCGAGCCGGTGGCAGAGCATCAGGTAAGCCATCTCGGTGAACTGTCGCCAAACCGGCAGCTCGCCGCGCGCGGCATGGGCGACGGCAACCTGAAAAACTTCGCGTAGCGATGACATCATGTGATGACTTTCCCCTCTTCGGGCGCAGAAAGCACAGCGCCGAAGCTAGCCCATCACGGGCCGCTTCGCCGCCAGGCCCGGAGACTCGCGACGCTTCTCGAGCGCAGCCGGCACAGATCGCATGCTGTCGAGCTCGTGCTGGACGAGTACCTTGGTGATGACGATGATGGCCACCAGATGATAGAAGAGGTCGAAGTATTGCAGGCCGAGGAAGGAGCCCGCAGACATGTAGCCAATCAGGCTCACCTGCACCATGGCGGCCAGATCTCTCGCCCAGGTGAGCGATTCGTGGGGCTTCGACCAGAGGATGATCTGCCTCGCCGACAGCCAGGTGAAGACATGCAGCATCACGAACAGGACCAGTCCGACCCAGCCGAGCTCGCCGAGTACACCGAACCAGTTGCTGTGCGAATCGGTACCGCCAAAACCGGTCACCGCGCGAAAGCCCCCGCCGAAGAAGAACATGTTCGCCAAGGTGATCGCATTGTTCCAGGCGTAGATGCGCCCCATCGCCGAGGCGTCTTGCTCATAGGTCTCAAGCGTGCGCATGCGATCGAACCACTCCTGCGGCATCACATAGAGCACGACCAGCACCACCGGAATCAGCGCCATGATGATGCCGAACCGATTCCGCGCCTTCATCAGGAAGAACAAGCCCATCGCGAACAGGCCCAGCAGCGCCCCTCGTGAATTCGTACCGATGATTGCAATCAAGGTGAGTGCGCCTCCCAGCAGCAGCGCGAGCCTCAGACGGGAATTCTCCGTCTGCAGGCGCACGTACCACAGCAGCGGCACCGTCATGATCAGCGCAAGGCCGACCGAGTTGCGGTCAGCGATGAAAGAACCCGACGGTCCCATGACGTTGTTGCCGCTGCCCCCGGCGAGGATGAATACCCCGCCCTTGAACCCATAGAAGCCGATCGACAGCGCGATGGCGACGACCAGCCAATACAGGCGCTGCCGGTCATTGATCAGCATCATCGTCACGTAAGTCATCAGGATGATGCGCCACACCTTGTCCCACTGGGCCCAGGCCATGCCCGGGTACTGCGCCATCAGGGTCGAGACGAACATCCACCCGGTGAAGACGAGCAGCAGGACGGTCTCGCGGGTCCAGGGGATTTCTTTTTTTTCCTTCGAAACCAGAATCGCGGCAAAAGTCGTCAGCGCAACGATCAGCGCCACCGGCATCGTGGTCACGAAGCCCCACGCCAGCCGGTGAGGGTTCATGTAACCCAGCCAGGACCACATCAGGATGCCCAGCCAGGGGCGCCTGAGGATGAAGGGGATCGAGCCGAAGACGACCGCCGCGACAAACAGGTCCCTCATGCCGCGCGCTCCTGACTGCCCTCGGCAAGGAACCAGCGCACTCGCAGCGCCAGCTTGCGCCCAGCCAGGGTAGCGGGCAGGCGGGCGGCAAGCGCCTGCTCCTGGCGCAGCCCGCGGTCCTTCACCTGATAGAGCCGGCCCTTGCCGGGCTGCACGACGCCAAGCGGCTGCCCCTGGGCGATGCGATCGATGGCTTCGGCATAGATGCGGGCGCTGTCCTGGACCGCGCGCCAGAACAGCACCAGTTCGGTGTCGCCCTCGTTCACCGCCGGCGAGACATGGGCGATGAGCCGCCCGGTGTCGATGCCGGCATCGATGTAATGCAGGGTGCAGCCGACCTTCTGGGGCTCGCCGTTGTAGAGCGCCCAGAAGGTGCAGTCGGCGCCGCGGTATTCGGGCGACAGTCCACCATGCAGGTTGATGATGCCAAGCCGGCCCTGCTCGAGCAGCGCGCCGCGGATCAGCGAGGTGCCGAACACGCAGATGAGGTCGGGCTGCAGCTCGGTGCTCATGCGCACGACATCGGGATGGTTGATGTGCGGGACTTCGCGCACCAGGTCGGGGCGGTCGAGCCGCGGGACGGCATCGGGGAAGAAGAACTTCGCTTCCGGATTGCCGGTATAGCGCCGCCGGTCGCGCACCCAGCGCCAGCCCTTGCGGACCAGGTTGCCGGGGCGGAGCTTGCGCAACGTCTTGCGCAGACTCCAGTCGGCCCCGGTTTCCTGCACGATGGCAAGCGGCTCGGCCGCGGCACACAGTGCATTGGCTACGTACAGGTGGCGGGCGCTGCGCCCGCACAGGATCATGATGCGCAGCTTGCTCATCGCCGCGCCCCGCTGCCGGCGACCGGCACCGGGGGTACGGCGGCGTCGGTCATGTCCATGAGCAGGGCATCGGCAAAGAACTTGGCCGCCCAGTTGGGGAATTCGAAGCGCGAGTAGGCACCCCAGATCGGCGCCGAGCCGGGAATGGCGCCGCGCACGACCGCGTCCTCGTCGTCCACGCGTTGGGTGCGCTTGACGAAGGCGATGGCGCGGCGTGCGGCCTGCCGATAGCTTTCGTCACCAGTGATCTGCGTCAGCCGCAGCCAGCACAATGCCATCTGCGCCACGCCCGTGACACAGGCATAGCGGGCCTGCGGCGTCCAGCCGTCGCCATAGGTGCCGGCGAGCCAGCCGTCTTCGCGCTGCACTGCCATGAGCCCGCGCGCCGCCGCCTCGGCCGCGTTCAGGTAAGCGCTCTCGTCCAGCAGCACGCCGACTTCGAGGAGGCCGCGGATCGCATAGGCGATGGTGTGAGTGAAGGGCTGTCGCTCCGGCACAAAGGCGTTGGTAGCGAACCATCCACTGGGCGTCTGCTGGGTGCACGCCCAGTCGAGGTTGCGACGGGCGGCGGCGACGAAGCAGCGCTCGTCGGCGACCACCCCCAGCGCAGCGAGGGCCCAGATGGCGCGGGTGTTGTAGACGTGCGGCACGCCGTGATGCTCGAACCTGCGATAGCAGCCGTCGGCATCCTGCTGCGCGACCAGCCAGCGGCCGGCACGCAGGCCGGCCTGGAGACAGTCTGCGCGGCCAAGCTGAGTGTAGCCGGCGATCAGGCCGTGCATGATCTGACCCTGATTGAAGATCACCGGATGGCTACCGGGCTCGCCGAAATGGCCCGGGAAGGCGCCGTCGGCCGCCTGCAGGGACAACTCCCAGTCGATCATGCGCTGCGCGCGCTCGACGAGTTCGGGCCGTTGCAGGACCTGCGCGGCGGCGAGGAAAGTCTCGATGATGTAACCAGTGGTCTCGGGATAGCCGGGCAGCCAAGCATCCTCGAAACTCCAGCCCGCAGCAACGCTGCCGACGTCCGCCTTGCCGTCGCGCACGTCCTGGGCACGGCACAGCCAGCCGATGGCCGCTTCGAGGTGGGCGAGATGCTCGGCTTCGGGCTGACGGGCAACACCGGCGAGATCGCGCAACACCAGTTTGAGGTGGCGGGCGCGCCAGGGTTTGTAGCGCCGCGGGAGATCGATCAGGGAACTGGGATTCATGCTGTGGACCATTCGGATCAGGCGGTGATCGCCAGGCCCTGAGGCAGCGGCACGTGGCTCACGACATAGCGGTGCTTGCCCGAGGCTTCGGGCGGGATCTCTTCAAGCAGACGCAGATCGACCTGCAGGGTGTCGCCCAGGCGTGCGCGCAGGCCAGTGACGACGGCGGCACCCGCGTCGGCAGTCCAGCGCGCATCGGGGACGATCTGTACTTCCATGCGGTCAACCGCATGCTGGACACACTTGAACTGGGCGATGCCGGGCGTGGCGCGCAACACGTAGATGAGGGCGAGCGCGTGCATGACGCGGCCATCGGCAGCGAGCACGAGGTCGGTCTGGCGGCCACTGACTTCGGTGATGACGTGCAGCCCCTGCCCGCCTGCCGCGGCGTCAACCGACAGGCGCAGTACGTCGCCAGTGCGATAGCGGATGAAGGGCTGCGCCGCGGACGTCAGGCCGGTGACAACGGCCTCGCCGACCTCGCCAGGCGCCACCGGCTGGCCGGCTTCGTCGAGTGCTTCGACGATGTGGCTCTCACTCAGCAGCAGCATCTGTCCACCCGGCGCCTCGTGCGCGGTGAAGCCGATGTCGCGGCTGCCGAACTCGTTGGCGACCGGTACGCGGAAGACATGGCTGATGAGTTCGCGCTGGTGCGGGTAGAGCGGCTCGCCGGTGGTGCACACCACGCGCAGGGCGGGCCATCCGGCCCGGATGCCACGAGCTTCGGCATGGGCTGCGAGCAAGGCGACACTGGACGCATAACCGTACAGGCACTTGGGCTGCCAGGTCTTGAGCGCGGCGAGGTAGTCGTCCATGCGCGGGACCGACATCGCAAAGGCGTTGAGCACGAGCTGGTTCACCAGGCGGTCGCGCAGGGTCTTGATGCGGTCGGTCTTGTTGAGTTCGACCGGGGCGCCCCACAGGTAGGCCTCGCGATCGCCGGGAGCGACGCCCCACCATTTGCGCGCACGCATGCGGCCGGCGGCATCCGAGGCCTGGCGGGCGCGACCGAAGTGGAAGATCAAAGGCTCGCCACTGGAGCCGCCGGTGTTGTAACGGTAGGCGCCACCCGGGACGCCACGCCAGACGAGTTGGTCGACGTTGTCGCGGGCGTCGCGCTTGTTCATGGTGGGCAGCCGCGGCAGGTCGGCCAGGCACAGTTCACCCGCGCGCACCGCATCCTCGAGGCCCGCCGCACGGATGCGCGCCGCGTGCCACGGGCTGTGTGCCAGTGCCACGCCAAGCAAGGCGTTGAGCTTGCGCGCCTGCAGGGCTTCGAGAGCCTCACGCGCAAGCCACTGGGTGTGCTCCAGTTCATGCCAATAGCCGAAGGTGGGCCGCTTGAGCGTGGCCTCCTGAGCGCGATAGAGGGTGCGGGCAAGCCAGGCGATCATGTCGTTCAGCGCACCCGCGCATGCTCGAGCACCGCAGCGATCTGCGGCCCCAGGGTGGCGAGGAAGTCGGCGAGCGCAGCCTCGGCTTCGCCGCGGCGCTCGGAGTCCACCGGGGTGTAGAGCGCCACCATGGCGGAGTCGTCACCGCGGCCCAGCAGCTGCGCGAGGGCGAGATAGGCCTTGCCGAGGTAGTCGCTGTGGGTCCAGTGCCCGCCAACCCAATACCAGTGCCAGACTGCCAGACGCTGGCTGGCATCGGCATTGCTGCGCATCTCGTAGGTGCGCACCTGGATCATCCCGCTACCCACTGACTGACGCTGGATGCCCGAGGCGGTGAAGCGCCACGCCTCATCCTTATTGAGCAGGATACGATTCTCGGAGTTGATCAGTTCCTCTCCTGCGACCTGGTCGCGGTAATAGTTGAGGAACACGCCAACCTGGGTTTCGCCGTTGGAGAACAGCACATGCTGCTGGCCGCGCATGCCCTGGTAGCGCGGCGTCCACGCGGGCGATCCATCGATGGCCACAGGGGCCCATTTGCCGGCGGCCACGAATTCGCCGAACTGCACCGGCCCGTGCTCGCCCTGACGATCGAGATAGGCCAGAACCGGACTCCACAGCGTGACCGCCACGACCGCAGCGATCAGCCAGGCGAGGCGCCGCGGCGACACCGGGCTTGCAGCCGGCGTGCATTCGATACCCCCGGTCGCTGCGGCGGGCGCCGTTTCTTCCGCCTCCTGCCAGCGCGCGCCGATCCAGAACAGCACCATGATGATGATGCCGAAGAAGACCCAGCCATAGATGAGGTGATCTGCCCCGGCAGCCAGCCTGTTGTTGCTGAGGTGGCCGAGCATCACGATGCCATAGGCGCGCAGCCAGTTGGCAAGCACGGGCACGACGATGGAGGCGGCAACGAAGATGAGGCGCCGCTGCGTGCTGCGGTAGTTGAGGTAGGCATACAGGCTGCCGACCACGACCGAGGCCATCAGGTAGCGCACGCCGCTGCAGCCCTCGACTACCTCCCAGCGTCCGGAGGGGATGACGAGGTTGTAGCCTTCGGCATACACCGGCACGCCCGAGGCACGCACCGCCCAGATGATGAAGTGGGCGGTCCAGTCCATCATGGTCGGGAACATGAACTCGCCGAAGGGCACCATGAAGAACAGGAAGCCGAGCGGGAAAGCATAGGTGCGCACCACCGCCGTCCCCATGAGCGCCCACAAGTAGCCGATCAGCATGCCGACCAGGGCGAACTGGGACACGGCGTCGACGCTGGCCACCTCGCCCAGCAGCCAAGCAAAGCCGGCGACCAGCCCGGCGACCAGGCCGACGAGAGACGGTGCGATCGGCAGGTTGTCGATGAAATCGCGCCGGCGCCAGATCAGCCAGGCCGAGATCGGTGCGATGACGAAACCGTGGGCGAAAGTCTCGGAGCGGTCCCAGATGCTGACCATGGCCATGAAGGTGTCGCGGTACCAGAACAGCAGCAACGGCAGGCCGATGGCGAGCACCGCCAGGTGCAGCGTGCGCGCGGACCCACCCGCTGCGGCGAGGTCGCTGCCGGGCTTGCGGGCGGCGTTGCTCAGGCTCATCGCGGCTTCCTTTGTGTTCATGTCTGTTGCACGCCTTCTGCCTGCAGCGCGCGATCGTAGGCCGCGCGCAGTTCGGCGCGCACCGAGGTCCAGCGGTAGCGTTGCACGCCCGCAAGCCCTGCCAAGACCTGCGCGGCGCGTAGCGCCGGGTCGTCGAGGAGCGCGCGTGCAGCAGCGGCCATCGCTACTGCGTCATCGACCGGCACGAGCCTTGCCGTGTGCCGATCCCTGACCATGCAGGAAATGCCGCCTGCATCAGAAGTAACCACCGGAACGCCACTGGCGAGCGCTTCGAGGATTGCGTTGGGCATGTTATCGACCCGGCTCGCATTGAGCATGAGATCTGCGTCACGGTAGAGGGCAGCCATTTCGTCCCGATCGAGCCGCCCGGGAAAACGAACCCGATCGGCGACGCCGAGTTCGCAGGCCATTGCGGCGAGGGCGTCACGCTCGGGGCCGGCGCCAGCGAGTGTCAGGCTCGCCTGTGGGTAGTGGCGCGCAAGCAGGGCGAAGGCCCGCAGGGCGACGTCGTTGCCATAGATGGCTTCGAGATTGCGGGCAACCAGCAGGTGAGGCGCCGCGCCGGTCTGACGCGGCGGGTCGGCAGGGCGGAAGCGCTCGAGATCGACGATGTTGGGTACGATGCGCCCGGCCATGCCGTGACGCCCGAACACGTCCTGCAGGAAGCCCGATGGCAGCGCGAGCACGGCAGCCCGCCGCATGGTGAAACGCACCACGCCGGCCGCACGCGCGAGAAAGGCGCCGGCTTCGCCGCCGCGGTAATTGACGACGACAGGCACACCGCGCAGCGCCGCAATCCACACCGCGGGTGCTGCGAACAGGTGCCAGGACCAGCCCGAGTTGGCCATGACATGGACGAGGTCGGCACGCCCTGCGCCACGCCACAACTGGGTCAGGTAGGGGAGCAGCCGGAACAGCGCGCGCACGCCCTTGAGGCGGGCCGCCCACGCCGGACGGTAGGGCGTATTGACCCGCACCACCTCGACCCTGGCCCCCTCGCCACGCAGCAGCTCGGCCAGCTGGCGCGTCTGATTGGCCATGCCGCCGGCGGGCGGCGGCAGAGGACCGACGAGCAGGATGCGAAGATCGGAAAAGGACATCGGCGCGTTACTCAGGCTGCACGCTGGGCGCGACCGGCGAGCGCCTCGTAAGCCGCCCGGTAGTTGGCGACGCTGTTGGCCCAGTTGCGCACGTCCTCGACGAAGTGGCGCCCGGCGGCGCGCATCGCCGGCCAGCGTTCGCGATGAGTGAGCATCTCGTCGATGGCGGCAGCGAGGGCCTGCGTGCTCCCGGCCGTGAACAGCTTGCCGGTCTCGCCGTCGCGGATCAGCTCCTTGTGCCCGCCGACGTCGGAGGCCACGAACAGCCGGCCCTGGGCCATGGCTTCGAGCGGCTTCAGCGGGGTGACTAGCTCGGTGAGGCGCAGGGCGTGACGCGGGTAGGCGAGCAGGTCGATCTGGTCGTAGTAGCGGCTGACCTCGCTGTGCGGCACACGGCCGGTGAAGATGACCCTGTCGGCGACGCCCAGACGCTGGGCCTGGGCCTTGAGCCTGGCGTCCTGCGGGCCGCCGCCGACCAGCAGCAGGCGCAGCTCGGGGCGCCGTTGCAGCAGCGCGGGGAAGGCGTCGAGCAGCAGGTCGAGCCCTTCGTAAGCGTAGAAGGAGCCGATGAAACCGGCTACGGTGGTACCGGTGAGGCCGAGTTGCTCCCGCAAGACGGGGTCGGCGTCACCCGAGAGCCGGAAGGATTCGATGTCGACCGCGTTGGGGATCACCGTGACCTTGGCGGCCGGGATGCCGCGGCTGACGATGTCGGCACGCAGGCCCTCGCAGATGGTGAAGATGTGATCGGCACGCTTGATCGCCCAGGTCTCGAGCACCCGGGTGGCGCGGTAGCGGAGGCTGCCCGCGGTGGTGGTGCCATGATCGACGGCGGCGTCTTCCCAGAAGGCGCGGATCTCGTAGACGACCGGGATGCCGAGCTTCCTGCCCGCGCGGATGGCGGGAATGGCGTTGAGCACCGGGGAGTGGGCATGCAGGATGGCGGGCTTGAGTTCGCGCGCGAGCTGTTCGATGCGGGCCTGCACGGCACGGATCTGACGCAGCTCGCGGATGCCGCTGCGGGCCGGCACGGGGAGCGGCGTGCGGTAAAAACGCAGGCCGTCGACGTCCTCGACCTGCCCGACCGTGGCGCCCTGCTTCGGCGAGGTCAGATGAAAGGTCTCCCAGCCCAGCACACGCTGCTCGCGCAGGATGGCCGCGGTGCGGAAGGTGTAGCCGCTGTGCAGCGGGATGGAGTGGTCGAGGATATGGAGGATGCGCATGTGTCGGTACTTACTGACTCTGATCCGGTGTTGCGGACGAAGGCTTCGAACATCAGCAGTGCCCACAGCGGCGAGCTGTAATCGCGGGCGCCGGACTGGTGAGCATCGACCAGGTGCTGCAAGTAATCGCGATTGAATATACCGGTGGCCGCCAGGGTGTCGCCCAGCACTGCGTCACGCACTCGCTGCTTTAGCGGGCCGCGAAACCAGCGCGCGAGCGGGACGGCGAAGCCCATCTTCGGGCGGTAGAGCACCTCGTCCGGCAGCAAGGGTTCCATGGCCTTCTTGAACAGGACCTTGCCTTCATTGCCCTGGATCTTGAGACCGGAGGGCAGCGTGGCGAGCCACTCGACCAGTTCGTGGTCCATCAGCGGTTCGCGCACTTCGAGCGAGTGGGCCATGCTGGCGCGGTCGACCTTGGTGTTGATGTCGCCGACCAGATAGGTCTTGAGGTCGAGGTACTGGATCAGCGCCAGCGGGTCGTCGGTATTGGCCGCGGCGGCGTGGCGGCGGAAGACCTCGAGCGCGTCGTAGCCGCCCAGCGTGGCGCGGAAAGGGTCGCTGAAGAGTTGCTGGCGCATGTCGCCGCGCAGCAGGGACACCGAGTGGAAATAGGCCTCGACCGCATCCCTCGCCATGGCCTGGAAGGTGGTCTTGGCGCGGAACATGCGCGGCGCCCAGTCAGCTTTGGGGTAGACACGGCCGAGCAGGCCGAAGAGCGGCCTGCGCACGCTCATCGGCAGCGCGGCGCGCATCTTCTCCTCCATCAGGTGCATGCGGTAGCGGCGATAGCCGCCGAAGCTCTCGTCACCCCCATCGCCCGACAGGGCCACAGTGACGTGCTTGCGCGCGAGCTGGCACACCCGGTAGGTGGGGATGGCGGAGCTGTCGGCGTAGGGCTCGTCGTAGAGCGCGGCCAGGGTGTCGACGAGGTCGAAGTCATCGGACCTGACTGTCTCGACGAAGTGATGGGTGCGGTAGCGCTCGGCGACCTTCTGCGCGAACTCGGATTCGTTGAACTTGGGGTCGTCGAAGGCGATGGAGCAGGTGTTGACCGGCTCGGCGCTGAGCCCCGCCATGGTGGCAACCACGGCGCTCGAATCCACCCCACCCGACAGGAAGGCGCCCAGCGGCACCTCCGAGATCATGCGCAGGCGCACCGCTTCGCGCAGGCGCGCGGTGAGCTCCGCGGTGGCCTCAGTCAGGCTGAGATCGTTGTCGAGGGTAAAGCGCAGGTCCCAGTACTGCCGGGGCGCGGGGATCGGCTGGCCGCGGCGGATGCAAAGCGATTCGCCTGGGCCGAGCTTCCTCGCACCCAGGAAGATGGTGCGCGGCTCGGCGACGTAGCCCAGCGCGAAGTATTCCTCGACGCCGAGCGGGTCGATCCGGCGATCGAGCGCGGGGTGCTGCATCAGCACCTTGAGCTCGGAGCCGAAGGCGAGCGTCCCGTCGGGCAGCAGCGCGTAGAACATCGGCTTGACCGCGAGGCGGTCGCGCGCCATGAACAGGGTGTCGCGATTGCGGTCGTACAGCGCGAAGGCGAACATGCCGCGAAAGCGCTGCACGCAGTCCTCGCCCCAGGCCTCCCAGGCATGGACGATGACTTCGGTATCGCTGCGGGTGTGGAAAACGTGGCCGAGCGCTTCGAGTTCGGGGACGAGCGCCTGGAAGTTGTAGATCTCGCCGTTGAAGACCACGGCTACCGAGCCATCTTCGTTGAACAGCGGCTGCTGGCCGGTGGCGAGGTCGATGATCGACAGCCGCCGATGGGCGAGTGCGACACCGGGCTCGAAGTGGTAACCGCCCTCATCCGGGCCACGATGATGCTGTACGTCGTTCATGCGCTGCATGAGCGCATGCTCGAAGTCGCGTTTGCCAAGGGTGTCGAAGAGGCCGGCAATGCCGCACATGGTTCAGGATCCTGTAGTTGTGTCGCGTCCGCAGGCGCGGTTCTGGGCGCAGCAGGCGTGCCCACGAAGGCCATGCCTCAGACCGCCCGGACAGCCCTATGCCCGGGCAAGCCCGCGTCCACTGAGAAGCAGCTGTTCGTAGAGGCTGGCGTAGCGCGCCACCATGTTGTCGATGCTGAAATTGCGCTCTACCCGCTCGCGACCGGCGGCGCCGTGACGTTGCCGCAAGGCAGCATCCGCTGCGTAGCGCAGCAAAGCCTGTGCCATGGCGTGCGGATCCTGCGCGGGGACGAGCAGGCCGCTCTCGCCCTCGGCGACGAGCTCGGCATTGCCGCCGACCGCGGTGGCCACCACCGGCAGACCACTGGCCATCGCCTCGAGGATGGTGTTTGAGATACCCTCGGCCCGCGAAGGCAGCGCAAAGAGATCGAGCGCGCGCATGACTACGGGCACGTCGCTGCGCGCGCCAGCCAGCCAGGTGATGTCAGCGATGCCGGCGGCACGGACCCCGTCCTCGACCTCGGCGCGTTGCGGGCCATCGCCGACGATGATCAGGCGCAGCCGCGCGCCTGCCTCGCCCTGTCGGCGTGCGATGGCGACCGCGCGCACGAGGTTGAGCTGGTCCTTGACCGTCTGCAGCCGGCCCACGGTGCCAATGACGACGTGCGCTGCGCCAAAGGGCGAGCCGGCCAGGTCGACGCGAACGCCCTGCCCACCGGCTGCATCCGCGGCGCCAAGGGATGGCCGCTGCGCGCTTCCCGGCAGGAAGCGCGCCATGTCGACGCCGTTGCAGATGCGTTCGACGCGCTGTGGCGCGATTCCCACGCGCTCGACCAGATAGGACTCGATCTGCCCCGACAGCGCCACATAGCGCTGCACGAAGGGGCTGTAAGCTCGGCGCAGCAGCTGATACTTGCGCCTTGTGCCACCGGGGTCGGAGACGTCCCAGCCGTGCTCGCCATGCACGCGCGCCGGCACGCCTGCGGCCCAGGCGGGCACCGCCACCTCGAGCGCAGCGAGGTTGCGGGTGTGCACGATGGCCGGGCGATGCTCACGGAACAGCCGGTACAGCCGCGGATACAGCCTGGCACCGTGGCCGGGGGGCTTGTGCAGCGAGACGAAGCTGGCGGCACCAGGTCGGACGCGGCCGCAGAAGGCCTCGGCGCAGTCGGTGAGCGCAAGCACCGCATGCCGAAAGCGCTCGGCCGGCATCTGGTTGATCAGGTTGACCACGCCGTTTTCCAGACCGCCGACATCGAACCGGTAGACGACATGCATCACCAGCGGACGCGGATCGCGCATCAGGATACCTGCGCCCGGACCGCGTCGACGCCAGCGGCAGGCCAAGGCGCAAGGTCGACGCGTTCAGCGACTGCGCTCCCGGGTGAGGACTCGAGCAGCCAGTCGAGCGTGCGCAGATGCGCTGACCAGCTGTAGGCACGCAGCACGCAGTCCCGCGCCGCCACACCCATCGCCGCGCGCCGGACAGGGTCTTCGAGGAGTTCGATGACGCGGCTGCAGAAGGCCTGGCCGCTGGCTGCGACCGCACAGTGGCGACCGTCCTCGGCATCCAGGCCGATGGCCGGGGCAGCGGACAGCACCACCGGACGTGCCATGGCCATCGCTTCGAGCACCTTGTTCTGGATGCCGCGCGCGATGCGCAGCGGGGCCACGACCACGTCGGCGTGGGCGATGTAGGGGCGCACGTCGGGCACCGTACCGGTGACGGTGACCCCCTCGCCCGCCAGCGCCTGCACGCCGGGGCCAGGGTTCATGCCGACGATGCAGAAGCGCGCGCGCGGTACGGCCTGGCGGATCTGCGGCAGCAACTCGGTGACGAACCAGGTGACCGCGTCGACATTGGGCCAGTAGTCCATGGCGCCGCTGAAGGCGATGATCGGCCCGCCCTGAGGATAAGGCGACGCGCCCGCGTGAGCGGGCGAGAAGAAATCGGCATCGACCCCGTTCTGCATGACGCCGACACGGGTGGAGAGCTCGGGCGCGGCGGCGCGGAACAGGTCGGCCTCGGCTGCGGTGACGAACAGGCAGGCGTCGCAGTGGGCGGCCGCGGCACGCTCGAAGGCCAGCAGGCGCTCGCCCTCGCGGCGGTAGAGCCAGGACATCGGCCAGCGGCGGTCAGCGGCGTACTGCGTCCATTTGGCGGAGTCGACATCGCAGAAGTCGATGATGCGGCGCTCGAACCCGGGCACGTCGAGGTACTGCGCCATCGGCCCGGAAAATGCCACCGCGGCGCGGATGTCATGCTCGGCCGTCACGTTCGCCACCCAGTCGGCCAGACGGGGACTGCGGTAGTAAGGCAGGCTGAGCGCTTCGCCACTGAGCAGGCCACGCAGGCTGGCGATGCGGCGGATGCCGGGCTCGATCGGGATCACGCAGGTCTGCGCGCACCATTGCTTGAGCGCAGCGATGTGCGCGTGATCATCGGGGTGGTCGACGAAGGTGCCGAGCCAGACGCGATGCCTGCGCACGAGCTGGCGCAGGATGTTGAACGACCGCAGCTTGTCGCCCTTGTTGGGCGGGTACGGGATGCGGTGAGTCAGGTAGAGCAGCGGCGGCCGGCTATCGTGCACCGCCCTACCCCAGGCTGCGCACGACGTGCGGTCCCAGCCGATTGGCCACGCCGATCGGCAGGCGCTTCCACAGTGCGATGAAGGCACGGTAGCGGGGGTTCATCGGGTTGTTCTGCGGGACGCGGTCACCCTTGTACAGACGGTATTCATAAGACAGCGGCTGAGCCTCGAAACCCCAGTTCTTCTTGAAGCTGTAGGGACCGGTGCCGACCTTGCTGCGGCCGTAGTCGAAGACCCGGCAGCCACGCTCGCAGGCGCGCCGCATGAGCTCCCAGTATTTGAAATCGTTGGCAGCGAGGTCGCGCGCGGCAAGGTCGTCGCCCGCGTAGTAGGGCAGCACCTCGTCACGGAAGTAGAAGCTGAGCACGCTGGAGAGCGGCTTGCCGGCGGGGTCGGTGACGGTAAGGACCTCACAGGCCTCGCCGAAGCTGTCCTTGAGGCGCTGGAAGAACTGCTTCGACAGCGCGGGCGTGCCATGGCGCAGCACGTTGTCCGCGTAGAGCGCGAAGAAGCGATCGATGCCCGCGTCGATCTCGCTGACCAGCCCATTCTTGATGCCCTTGCGCACCATGGCACGCTGCTTGCGCGGGATGGCGAGCAGGTTGGCGTCGACCTCGGGGAGGATCGCCTTGCGGAAGGTCACATAGAGATCCTGGCTCGGCCAGTCCGCGTGGCGCACCTGCCGGTTACGGTATTCCAGATGTCTGACGCCCAGGGCGCGGGCGATGGTCTCGGCCTTGGATTCGAGCTCGTGCAGCACGTCGGCGCCGGCATCGATGTCCGCGGCGATGCCGCCATAGACGCAGAAGGGCAGCGAGGTGAGCGCATGGCCAAAGAGCCGGCTGCGGACCTCGGCCAGCGGGAGCACGGCGACGATTTCACCCGAGCGCTCAGCGTAGAGGTAGAAGGTGCGGTGGTCGAAAACCTGCTCGATGATGTCCTGCCACGCCGAAAGGTGGAAGAAGCTGGCTTGCGGGCAACGATGCACGAAGTCATCCCAGCGCTCGCGTTGAGCGTTCGTGAGCATACTGACGACGATTGGCAGACGGTCCATGTGGCGCATCCCGGGCCTGGCGGTTCAGGCGGCGTCGCAAAAGACTTGGTCTGCGCGCCCCCATGAGAAATCGGACAACAGGCGGTCAAGCCGCGCGGCTGTGCGTTTGAGATTAATGTAGTGCCTGAACCGGGTCCTGGCTGTGGCATCGGTCACGCGGGGTTGCTCGGGATCAATTTCCCACGGGTGAAAGTAGAAAATGGCCGCGCGTTTGTCATCAGCATTGACGCGCGCGATCTGCCAGCGCGACACCGCATAGGGCAGCAGCCGGAAGAAGCCGCCCCCACCCGCCGGCCAGTTGCGGCCAAGCAGCCTGAGCGTGGTGATCGGCACCTCGACCAGGCCGTTGGGCAGGCGCCACGCAAAGCGCGGGGCATCGGGGATGCCATAGTGATCATGCCGGACCGGGTAGACGCTGGAACTGTAGCGATAACCCGCTTCGGCGATGCAGTCGTGCGCCCACAGATTGGCCTTGCCGATCGAGAAGCTGGGTGCGCGATAGCCGGTGACGCGCTGGCCGGTGATGTCTTCGAGGATGGCCTTGGCGCTGCGGATGTCGGCGCTGAAGGCGGCTGGCGTCAGGTCGCTTGCGCGCTGGTGACCGTAGCCGTGGCTGGCCACCTCGTGGCCGGCATCGGCGATGCGGCGCACCAGTTGCGGGAAGCGCTCGGCGATCCAGCCCAGCGTGAAGAAGGTTCCGCACGCAGCGTGGGCGTCGAGGAGTTCGAGCACAAGGTCGAGGTTGCGCTCGATGCGGCAGGGAACACTGTCCCAGCGTTCACGCGGGAAATGGGGCGCCAGCGCGGAAACCTGGAAATAGTCCTCGACGTCGCAGGTGAAGGCGTTGGTGATGCGGGTGCGGGTGCGGGTGCGGGGCAGCGTCATGTTCGGATCAGCGCTCGGCGGACGGACCGGCCTCATTGCGCAGCAGCCAGTCGTGCAGATGGGCGGCGATGCGCAGCGCACTGCGCCCATCCCAGTATTCGGGGATGCGACCGGACTTGCCACCGGTGTCGAGTACGCCGCGAGCCGCAGCGACAATGGCCTGTGGGTCGATCCCGACCAGGGAGTTGGTACCCTCCTCCACCGTGATCGGGCGCTCGGTGTTTTCCCGGAGGGTGATGCAGGGCACGCCGAGCGCGGTCGTTTCTTCCTGGATGCCGCCGGAGTCGGTGAGCACCATGCGCGCACCCGACATGAGGCCGAGCATCTCCAGATAGCCCTGCGGTGGCAGGATCAGAAAGCCGGGGGTGTCGAGCCGGCCGAACAGGCCGAAACGCCCCAGACTGTTGCGCGTACGCGGGTGCAGGGCGATCACGAGCGGCAGACGCTGGGCGACCTTGCGCAGGGCATCGATGATCGGGCCGAGTACCTCGGGGTGGTCCACGTTCGACGGCCGATGCAGGGTGACCACACCGTAGCCGCCGGCGATGCGGCGCGCATCCAGACCGGCCCGGGCCAGCAGCACGTCGGCAGGCACCGCTTTGGGCAGGCTGGCGCGCAGGCTGTCGATCATGACGTTGCCGACGAAGACCGCGCGCTCGGGCGCGATGCCCTCGCGCGCAAGGTTGTCATGGGCGGAGCGCTCGGTGGTGTAGAGCACATCGGAGATCTGGTCGGTGAGGATGCGGTTGATCTCTTCGGGCATGCGGCGGTCGTTGCTGCGCAGACCGGATTCGACATGCACCACCGGAATATGACGCTTGCTGGCAACCAGCGCGCAGGCGAGCGTTGAGTTGACGTCGCCCACCACCAGCACCGCGCGCGCGCCGTGCGCGTCGATGACCGGCTCGAAGCGCTTCATGACCTCGGCGGTCTGCACCGCGTGGGTGCCGGAGCCGACCTCCAGGTTGAGGTCGGGCGCGGGCAGTTCGAGGTCGGCGAAGAGGCGCTCCTTCATCGCCGGATCGTAGTGCTGGCCGGTGTGCACCAGCAGCGTTGGGATCGGCGGATTGTGTGCGGCGAAGGCGCGGATGATGGGCGCGACCTTCATGTAATTGGGACGCGCGCCGACGACGCAGATGACGGGAGCGGAGGGGGCCGGGTTGGTGTTCATTCGGTTTTGTCCGTTGCGGGAGCATCACGTCGGACCGCCTGCAGTAACTGGCTGAGCACGCTGAGGGTGGCGGAAACCGACTGTTCGAGCCCAGCCAGCCGGGCCTCGATGCGTTTCAGGTCGACGTTGCCGGCGAGGCCCGACGCCTGCTCGGCAAGTGCCGCCGGGACCTGCAGGCGGTCGAGCGCAAGTGCATCCAGGCGCAGCATCTCCCCCCCCTCGGCGCTGGTCCCAGCACCCGCCCTGTGCGCAGGGCGTGCGCGGGCCGAGTCAAACTCGGCCTTGAGTTCCTCGATCACTTCGCGCGCACCGCTTTCGCTGACGACATGGTGCTCGCCCAGGTAGGCGGCCAGCATGAGCCGGTCACACAGGGTGTTGATGCGGCGCGGAATGCCCCCCGAATAGCTGTAGATCGCGCTATAGGCGCCCGACTCGAAGACCGGGTCGCTGGTCCAGCCAACATGCGCAAGGCGGTGTTCGATGTAGCCGCGGGTTTCCTCGGCGTCGAGCGGACCGAGGTGGTAGGTGGCGATCACACGCTGGCGCAGTTGCTGCATCTCGGGGCGCTGCATGATGTCGCGGAATTCAGGCTGACCGATCAGGAAGCTCTGCAACAGGGCGTGGTCTTCGAGCTGGAAATTGGACAGCATGCGCAGCTCCTCGACCGCCGAGGGTGTGAGGTTCTGGGCCTCGTCGACGATCAGCAGTACGCGCTTGCCCGAGGCGGCGATGGAAACGAGATAGGTCTCGATCGCCAGCAGCAGACCCGCCTTGTCAAGATTGCGGCTGGGCACGCCAAAGGCCGCGGCGACCATGCGCAGCATGTCGCTGGCGTCGACCTGGGTGCTGACGATGTTGGCCGCGACCACGCGTTCGGGGTCGAGCTGCTCGAGCAGGCTGCGCACGAGAGTCGTCTTGCCGGCACCGACTTCGCCGGTGATGACGATGAAGCCTTCGCTCTGGTGAAGCCCGTACTCAAGGTAGGCCATCGCCCGCCGGTGACCGCGACTACCGTAGAAAAACGCGGGGTCGGGGTTGAGCTGGAAGGGCTTGCCGGTCAGTTTGAAGAATGTTTCGTACATCGTGTTCCTGCCTAGAACCGTATGGCGAGCACGGCGGTGACGGCGTTTTCGGTGTAGGCGTTGCTGCCTTCGGCTTTCTGGTGGCGGTAACGCAGGCTGGCCTGGGTGCGGGGCCCCAGCACGCGGCTCAGGCTCACGCTGCCGGTCAGGCGGCGCGTGTCGAGGTCGGCTTCATCGAGACTTTCGGATCGGGAACGGGTGAGCGAGGCGATGAGCAAACTCGTGCCCGTCAGGCGATGACTCCACGACACGGTGGCGGACGTCGTGCGGATCTTGTCGGTGTCGCGGAAGTCGTCGTCGGGCAGCAGACCACTCTGCTCGCTGAGGTTCGAGCGATCGGAGCGCGTGGCGGAAAAGCTGAGCGTGTTGCGCACGCCGAGCAGGGAGAATCCACCGCGTACCGAGCGATCGACATAAGCCGAGTTGGTCTGCAGCGGCCGGATGCTGAGGCAATCGAGCAGCAGACGTTCGCGCTCGACGGGATCGGTGATGTCGGGGCGGTAGTCAGGGCCCGACACCAGCTCGAAGCAGCCCTGATCGAAGACGAGCGCCGAGCCCAGATCGCGCGCGACCGAAGAGGTGTCGCGCGACGCGCCCATGAACCAGACCGACCGCGCCATCCGGTGATTGAAGCTCACATCGTATCCACGACCGAAGAATCGATCCTCCGCCGTGGCCGAGATCGCGGTGCGCTCGGTCGGGTACCAGTCGATGCCGCCGCCCACGATGTCGCTGCGGGTCTCGACACCGTCCTTGTAATCGTTGGATTCGCGCCCGACGATGCCGCGCACCCGGAACTGCGAAGAGATATTGGCGTAAAGCGTGCCACGCAGCGTCTGCTCGGTCTGCACGCTGGCATCGCCCCCGCCGTCCATGTTGGTCCGGCTGTAGTCGATGCCCCAGCCCAGGAAGCGGAACCCGCCGGGATCCGATACGCTGAGGTCCCAGGTGTCGGCGCGCTGGTCACCCAGTCCGCCACTGTTGGAGTTGATTCCACTCGAGGAATAACGGATCGAGCCGCGCCCTGCCTCACCAAACCGCAGGTCCGACTCAAGCCGCGGCGTGATGGACCAGGTTCGGGTCTCGTTATCCTTGTCGACGCCGAATGGGTCATCAGGACCACGTCCGGAAAACGCCGACAGATCGCTGCGGCTGATGCTGGCCGACGCGTCGATGAACAGCAAATCTTCGATCGCCTCCAGGGTGCCACTGCCGTTCAGCGACAGGAAGCTGGTGTTCTCGTCCGTGTTGTCGGCATACATCAGGTTGCGCAGGCGCGCGCCGAGTCGCCCCCTCATCCTGCCGGCGGTGCGCGATACGGAAATGCCCGGGGTGAGTTCCAGAATCCAGTCCTGACGGCCATCGGGTTCCGCATCGACGTTGTCGGTCCAGGTGAGTTCGGCGTTGAGCGTCGGCGTCACCCGCACCGATTGCGCCGCAGCAACACCCGGCAGGACGACACCGGCACCCAGCAGCACGCCTAGTAACGTCAAGCCGGCGCAGCGGACGGCCTCAGGCCGCCGCGGGATTGTGTTCCTGCCCCTGACCATATCCGTATCCATAACCGTAATACCCGCCAACCGAACGCTCGCGTGACTTGTTGAGCACCATCAGACGAATCGGGCAACTGTCGATCGTCGCCAGCGCCTGACGGACATGCCCGTGAGTGGTGCGCGCAGCCTCCACCACAAGGACGACCTGCCCCATGTACGTGGCGAGCACACGTGACTCCGTGGTGACCAGCAGCGGCGGTGAATCAAACACGATGATTCGATCCGAATAGCGATGCGCGATCTGATCGAGCAGGCTGGTCATGGCATCGGACGCGAGCAGTTCGGTGGCCCGTTGATGAGGCATGCCTGCCGGCAGGATGGACAGCTTGTCGATATTGGTCTTCAGCAAGACCTCTGTCAGGTCCGAGACTTCGCCCGCCAGCACATCCATGAGCCCCGCTTGCGCCGGCAAGCCCAGTTCGCGCAGCACGGACGGACGGGAGACATCGGCATCGACGAGGAGCACCGTGTAGTCCAGTTCCATCGCCATGCTGATGGCAACGTTGATGGCATTGAAGGTCTTGCCTTCACCCGGCAGTGCGCTGGTGACCATGATGAGGTTGCCGTGCTCGATTGCGGCAGCGCCATCGAGCGTTGCGTTGCGCAGCAGTGGGCGCTTGATCAGACGGAACTCCTCGGCAATGGCCAGGCGTGGCTGGTCTGGCGTGACCATGCCGCGGGCAGCCAACCGGGCGAGGTCGATCTGCACCGTTTTGGCTGTGACCGAGCTCGACGACACCGGGTGCACGGCAGACTCCGGGGCGAGCGCGCTTGGCGCTGCCGCCAGCCGCGGCGATTGCAGCGACTCGGCATCGCGAGCCAACCTCTCGGCCGACGCTTCGCCGGCCACGCTGGACCCCGAGGACGGAAGCTCCAAACCGGCACGCTTCAGCTGATCCAGGCGTCTTACCGCCTTCTCGATAATGCTCATGCTCAAGTCCTGTTCAGCCCTGGAACAATTTGATGGCGACAGTCACCATCGCGAACGCACCCGCATAGGCGACCAAGCCACCACCAAAAGCCAGCAGCCCATTGCGTCGACTGCGGCGGCGCTCAGGTGTCGACAACATCGACACCGTGCCGAGCACCGGCAGGCCACTCACCTCACGCAGTTGCCGTGGATCGCTGAAGGCCGGGCGCAGCTGGCTGATGAGGAAAGTCAGTGCCAAGCCGGCAAGCAGGCCCGCTAGGGCAGCAAGTGGCACCAGCAGCAGGCGATCGGGGGCGGAAGGCTGGGTCGGCAGGGTGGGCGGATCAATCACACGGAAATCCGCGATACCGGATTGGGAGCTCATTTCGGCGCCTATATTGGCCGACTCGCGTCTGCTCACGAGGGCATCGTAGTTGCTCTTATGAACGCTGTAATCGCGATTGAGCTGGGCCATCTCGGTTTCGAGTTCGGGAATGCGCCGGACGTCTTCCGACAGACGCTGGAGCCTGGTCTCGAATTCGGCCACCCGTGCGCGCAAGGAGGCGACCTGCGCCTCGGCCTGAGCCACGGCAAGCTTCGTCTGCTCGATGCCGGGGTTCGCCCCGAAGCCCCCGAACTGGTTCGAGTCCGGGTTGGCCTGCAACTCGGCCATGCGCTCCTGCTTCTGTCTCTCCAGATCCTCGATCACCCGCCTGGCGCCAATGACGTCAGGATGCATGTCGGTATAGCGCTGCAACAGCTCGTCAAGATTGCGCTTGAGCGCATCGATGCGGGCGTCAATCTCCGGCGTCGCGGCCATCGGCGGCGGCGCCAGATCGGCTTCCGACTGGCCGCCCATCAGTTGCTGCTTGATCGCATCGCGGGAGTTCTCCGCCTCACTGAGCTCGAGTTGTGCCTGACGAAGCTGTTCGTTGGTGTCTGCGATCTGGCTCACGTAGTCACGCGTACCCGCCCCGAGCAGCGCCATGTTGCGCAGACGAAAGTCCTTGAGGCGGTTCTCGGCCTCGGCGAGTTTCTGCTCGTAGCTGCGGATCTGCTCCTCGATGAAGCGACGCGCGGAATCACTGTCCTGGCGCTTGCCACCCAGCCCTGACTCGACGAACAGCGACAGCATCGACTGCACCACGCGCTGTGCCCTTTCGGGCTGGGTGTCGGTGAATGACAGAGTGAACAGGTTGTCGCGTCGGCCGGACTGGATCCGCAAGCGGTTGGTGACCGAGGTGATGAGCGCCTCGCGTTGCTCCGGCGTCTGCGCGGTCAGATCCAGATCGGTCATGGTGATCAGCTTCTCGACGTTGGGCCGGCTGGTCAGGGTTCGGCTCAGGAGATCGATCTGCTGGCCAATGTTGGGCTGAACAGCCAAGCCCGACATGAGCGGACGCAGCACGGACTGCGTATCGACATGAATCCGCGCCGAAGACTCGTACCGGTCGGGCATCGTATAGACCCCCACGCCCCCCGCGATTCCGACCACCCAGGCCAGCGCCAGCCCCCACCAGCGGAAACGCCACATGCCGCGCAGGTAGCCGACGATCTGTATTAAGAGTTCTTCCATGGATCGCTATCATTCTGTACGCCCGTCGCCAGCCTGGGCCGAGCAACGGACGTCGGGGTGAAAAATCAGAACCAGCTCTGCGGAATGATGAGTACATCGCCCGGACGCATCTCGACATTGGCCGAAACGTCGCCGCGCTTGACGAGATCACGAATGCGCACGCTGTACTGCTTGTTGCCTTCAGCCGTGCGCAGGATGGAGGCACCGTTACCGTCTGCGAAGTCGGTGAGCCCGCCCACCGCGATCATCACGTCGAGCAGGGTCATCTTCTGCTTGTAGGGGAGCGCCTGCGGGTTGGCCGCCTCGCCGATCACGCGAATCTGTTCGCTGTAGGGACCGACGAAGCCACCCACGATGACCGTGACCACCGGATCGCGAATGAACTTGGACAGATGCTGCTCGATGTCGCGTGCCAGCGTGCTCGGGTCCTTGCCCATCGCAGGGAGGTCTTCGACCAGCGGCGCGGTGATCTTGCCGTCGGGGCGGACAGGCACCGATGTGGAGAGCTCGGGATTGCGCCAGACCACGATGCTGAGCGAATCACCCGGACCGATGACGTAGTTGTACTCGGAATCGGCCGCTGCCGCTGGCGCCGATGGTAAGGATGATGCACAGCCAGCCAGCACGCCGACGGCGGCACCCAGCAGCAGACAACGAACGACCCCAGACCTCACGCCACGCATGTTGATGCCCATGACACCCCCTCGAATTACTCGGAACCGCGAACGACACGTCGGCCACCGAAGACCGCACCTTGTTGGCCGAGTTTATGAAGCTGGGTCAAAGACCTCACAGGAACAAATGCACGGCCCTGGCCAGTCCGGCTCAGACTCGCCAAGCACGAGCACCCTGTGGTGCCGTTCAAGGCGCGCGCTGGAGGCGCATGCGCACGCATGGCGACATCGGCGGGGAGGCCCGCGCAGTGCCTGACCTGCCGCCCGAGCGACTCGCTCAGGCCACGACCTTGAGCTTGCCTGCAGTAGCCGCCTGCAGATGGCGCGCAAAGGCGGCGCGTACCGCGTCCTCGCCATGCACGAGCCGCACCTCGCCGGGCAGGCGGCGCATGCGCGTGACGAAGCGGGTGAGATCGTGCTGGTCGGCATGGGCCGAGTAGCCCGACATGGAATGCACGCGCGCACGGATGTCGATGCGATCGCCGTCGAGCTCGACGTAGCCGCCGCGCGGGCCATGGGTCTGGATGGCATGGCCGGGCGTGCCGCGGGCCTGGTAACCGACCAAGAGCACGTCGTGGCGGGGATCGCCGAGCATGGCCTTGAGGTAGTTCACCACCCTGCCCCCGGCGCACATGCCACTGGCGGCGATGACGATGGCGGGCTCGCGACTGCGCGCGAGGCGCTGGACATTGGCCAAGTGGCGGTCGTGACGATCGATGGCGACGAGTTGCCCGTAGCTGAGCGGCTCGCGTCCGGCGCGCACGCGCGCACGCGCCTCGGCGTCCCAGAAAGGCTGAAGCTCGCGGTAGAGCTCGGTGAAGCGCTGGGCGAGCGGCGAGTCGAGGAAGATCCCGAGTTTTGCCCAGCGCTCGGCATGCTTGCCGGGGCGCTGGCGCTGGGTGTAGAGGATGTCCTCGAATTCGTAGAGGAGTTCCTGTGTTCGGCCGATGCTGAAGGCGGGAATGATGACCGTGCCGCCATCCTCGAGCGCATGTTCGACCACCGCCTGCAGGCGCTTGCGCCGGTTGCGGCGGTCTTCGTGCTGGCGGTCGCCATAGGTGGTCTCGAGCACGAGCACGTCGGCCTGCCAGGGCGGACGCGGCGCCGGCAGCAAGGGTGCGTGGGGGGCGCCGAGGTCGCCGGAAAAGATGACGCGGCGCTTGTCAGGCCAGGCGGTGCCGGAGAGTTCGCATTCGACATACGCCGAGCCGAGGATGTGCCCGGCGCGCTGGAGGCGGATGCGGCAGCTTGCGTCCGCACTGCGATAGACGCTGTGCCATTTGCCGTAGGGCAGCGCGCGGATGCGCGGCTCGACCATGTCGAGGTAGCGCTCGACCATTGCCTTGTTGCGACTGACGCCGACCTCGAAGGCGTCGGCCAGCACCGTGGGCAGCAGCCGCGCGGAGGGTTCGCTGCACAAAATCGGGCCCTTGAAGCCCGCGGCCAGCAGCCAGGGCAGCCGGCCGCAGTGATCGATGTGGACGTGGGTGAGGACGAGCGCACCGATGCCCCTGATCGGAAAGTCGATGTCTAGCCGGTCGGCGCCAGCCTTGCCGTCGGGTGCCGTTTCGGCGCCCTGAAAGAGGCCGCAGTCGATCAACAGGCTGTCGTCGCCCTCGACAAAGAGCTGGTGGCAGGAGCCGGTGACGCCATTACGGGCGCCGTGATGGAGAATGGTCGGGTTCATGCCGGCATTCTATTGAGTCGCCCGCCGCCAGACCATGACAAATGCCTTTCAAGACCTCCTGTTTCCTACTCCATCTCCCATTTGTGCAGCCGATAGCGCAGCTGGCGCAGGCTCATGCCGAGCTTGCATGCGGCGAGGACACGGTCCCAGCGCGCCTGCTCGGGCGCGCCGATGATGGGCGAGCATTCGACCTGGGCACCGCCCTCCCGGTGGGCATCGTCGCTCGCCCGCACCGCCGTCGGGGACGCGCACCCGTGCGGACCATCCCGTGCACCATGGACACCCGGCACGGCATCCCCCAGCCAGCCCGATGCCGTCTGCCCCGGATCGAATGCGATGTCGGCACGCCCGATCTCGCGGCCCTCGGACAGGGCGCAGGCACGCTCGAGCAGGTTTTCCAGTTCGCGAACGTTGCCCGGGAAGGCGTAATGCTGGAGCGTCCGCAGGGCGTCGGCCGACAGTGTGTGGGGAACCCCCCCCTCGCGCGCAGCCAGGCGGGCGAGGATATGGGTGGCGAGTTCGGGGATATCCTCGCGGCGCTCGCGCAGCGGCGGCACACGCAGGGTGATGACGTTGATGCGGAAGAACAGGTCCTGGCGGAAGCGCCCTTCGGCTACCAGGCGAACGAGGTCCTGGTGCGAGGCCGACAGCAGCCGCACATCCACCGCCTCTTCCGCGTGCGCGCCGACCGGGCGTACCGCACGCTCCTGGATCGCGCGCAGCAGCTTGACCTGCATGGCCAGCGGCAGCTCGCCGATCTCGTCGAGGAAGAGCGTGCCGCCGTGGGCGGCCTGGAACAACCCTTCCTTGTCGGCGCCCGCGCCGGTGAAGCTGCCCTTGCGGTGGCCGAAGAACTCGCTCTCCATCAGCTCGGGCGAGATCGCGCCGCAGTTGACCGCCACGAAGGGGCCTGCCGCGCGCCCACCCAGGCGGTGAATGGTGCGCGCGATGACTTCCTTGCCCGTGCCCGATTCGCCGTGGATGAAGACCGGCGCCTGATTGCGTGCGAGCTTCGCAGCCTGGCTGCGGAGTTGCTCCAGGGCGGGCGAGTGGCCGATCAGCGTGCGCGCATCGGGCGCCGCCGCAGCATGCTCACCCCCCTCTCTGAGCCTGAGCGCCTGGCTGACGAGCTCGCGCAAGGCCTTGAGCTCGATCGGCTTGGTGACGAAGTCGAACGCGCCGAGCTTGAGCGCGCGAATGGCCGTCTCGATACTGCCGAAGGCGGTGATGACCGCCACCGGCAGTCCCGGCTGGCGGGTCTGGATATGCTCGACGAGCGCGAGTCCGTCGCCATCGGGCAGGCGCATGTCGGTGAGGCATAGCCGGTAACGGCACTGGGCAAGCAGCTCGCGCGCCGCCTGCAGGGTGCCGGCGGTGTCGCAGGCAAGCCCCATGCGCATCAGCGACAGCTCGAGCAGTTCGCGGATGTCGTCCTCGTCATCGACGACGAGGACATCGACGGCTCGGGGACGGCTGCGGCGTCCGGCGTAGGTCATGGGCGTCTCATGGGCGTCGATGGGCGCTGAGCACCAGATGGGCACCGGCGCCGCCATTGGCGAGTTCGAGGTCGGCATCGTTGGCCTCGGCGAGCTCGCGGGCGATGTAGAGACCGAGCCCGGTGCCCTTCGGATGGGTGGTGAAGAAGGGTTCGAAAAGGTGGGTGCGGATGGCGTCATCGAAGCCGGGACCGTCATCGCGCACGTGCAGCGCGATCCGCTCGCCGGGCAAGGACTCAGCCCACAGGCGGATCGCCCCGGGCTGACCAGAGCAGTAGCGGCTGGCGTTGGCGAGCAGGTTGTCGAGGATCTGGTGGAGGTGGGCACGATCCATGGCGATCGTGGCAACCGGATCGATGTCGAGGGCGTAAAGCGGCCGCTCGTGGGGCGCGCGGAAGACGCGGGCGTTGATGACTTCGCTGACGAAGGCAGCCAGCGCCAGGGCTTCGGGCATGGCCTGCTCGCGCCGGCCGAGCGCGAGCACGTCGCGGATCATGCGCTCGATGCGGTGCGTGTTGTCGTTGATGATGCGCACCAGCCGGCGCTGCATTTCGCTGCGTTTCTCGTCGCGCAGCAGCTCGGCCGCCTGGCTAACGGCCGATAGCGGATTGCGGATCTCGTGCGCCATGCTGGCGGTGAGACGGCCCAGTGCGGCGAGCTTGATCTGCTGCAGCTGACGCTGGATCTCGTCGAAGTCGGTGAGATAGAGCAGCGTGTCGCCGGCTGCAGCGCTGAGCGGGTCGCCGGCCACCGCCCGGCAGCGCAGCAGGCGTCCGCCCGGCCCGATGCGCAGCAGCCGGCCCTCGGCGGCCACGCCGGGCCTTGCGTCCGGCTGCAGCATGGGCTCGAGGCCGGGATCGAGATCGCTCAGCGCCAGCCCCTCCACGCCATCGGCACGTGCCATGCCGAGCAGGGCCAGCGCTTGCCGATTGACATGCAGGATGTGGCCTCGCGCATCGACGACGATGACGCCGTCGCGCATGTCGCGGATGATGTGCTCGCTGACCGCCTGCTGCTTGGCCAGCGCCGCGCCCCGTTCGGCGGCGAGCGTGGCGTTGGCCTTGGCACGCAGCGCGAGCAGGCGGGCCACCAGGGCAATGCCGAAGAAGCCCGCGCAGAAGATGCCCACCTGCAGGAAATCGACCGGCTGCTTGCCGCCGAGGTAGCGCCAGGTGTTCTCGATCAGCACGGCGAGCGTGGCAAGCGCGGCGGTAAACAACACCATCCGCCCTTCGGCGATGAGTCCGGCACCCGCCAGCATCACCATGATCAGCGCCGGCATGCCGCTGCGGTAACCACCGCTGACCCACATGATCAGCGACAGCGCGAGCACGTCGACCACCCCCTGCAGGGCAAGGATGCGCTCGAAACCGAAGCGCCGCACCGCATCGGGAAAGCCCAGCGCCAGCACCGCAGCGAGATAGGCGAAGGCGACGGCGTGATAGATGCGCGGCGCCTCGCTGCCGAGGCCGAGTTCGCGGCCGGCGACGAGCAACAGCCCGGCGAGGATCAGCCGGAAGACCTTGAGATAGCGCAGCGATGTCCGGCGCGCACGGTCCCCCTCGGCGGACGGCGTCGCACACAAATCAGTCCGCGCGCTGGCCAGCACGGCGATGGGCATCGCAACAGTAGAAGTCGGCGCCGGCGCCCACACCCTCGGACTCGGGCACGATCAGGCCGCAGTGGCGACACTCGAGCATGCGCTCGGCCGTCACCGGCTTGCCGGCCGCCTTGCGGCGCACCGCGTTTTGCGCCTTGAGGCGCCGCAGCGCACCGCGCGCCCACCAGATGCCGATGAAAATCAGGATGACGATGAGCAAAGTGCGCACGGTAGGGAGCAGCGCAGTGGAGCGCTGACGGATGTCTAGAACACTGGAATTCTAGCATGGGGCGCGCGGCCTCCACGGCCGCGGGCTTGCCCGCCCCGATGGACGCTTGCGCCCACGGCAGCTGCGCCGCAAGGCCTCTTGCTGCAGCGATCACTCGCCCGCACGGCACCGGCTTTGCGACAATGGGGCGCATGCCTTCTCTCGAACCCCGCCCCCGGAGCGCTACCGCCATGCCGAGCTTCCCTGCCCCCGTCGAATCGCGCCTGCCGAACGTGGGCACCACCATCTTCACCGTGATGTCACGCCTGGCGCAGGAGTGTGGCGCGATCAACCTGTCGCAAGGCTTTCCCGACTTCAACGCCGAGGATCTGCTGTTCGAGCGCGTCGCACACTGGATGCGCGCTGGCCACAACCAGTACGCGCCGATGGCCGGCTGCCTGCCGCTGCGCGCGGCGATCGCCGCCAAGGTCGAGGCCCTGTACGGCACGCGCTACGACGTCGAACACGAGATCACCGTGACCGCCGGCGCCACCCAGGCGCTGTTTACCGCGGTGACCGCCTGCGTGCGCCCGGGCGACGAGGTGATCTTGTTCGAGCCGGTGTATGACTCGTACGTGCCGGCGATCGCGCTCGCCGGCGCCAGGGTGGTGCGCATGCGCCTGGCCGCCCCCGACTACCGCCCGGACTGGGACGCAGTGGCGGCCGCGATCGGACCACGCACGCGCATGATCATGATCAACACCCCGCACAACCCCACCGCCACGGTGTGGACGCGCGACGACCTCGATCGACTGGCCGCGCTCACCCGCGGCACCGGCATCATCGTGGTGGCGGACGAGGTCTATGAGCACATCGTGTTCGACGGCGCCCACCATGCGAGCTGCGCCGCACACCCGGAGCTCGCCGCGCGCAGCTTCGTGGTGTCGAGCTTCGGCAAGACCTACCACATCACCGGCTGGAAGGTCGGCTACATTCTGGCGCCACGCGAGCTGATGGCCGAGTTTCGCAAGGTGCATCAGTTCAACGTGTTCACGGTGAATACGCCGGTTCAGCTCGCGCTCGCCGACTACATGGCCGACGCCCCACGCCACCTCGAGCTGGCGGCCTTCTATCAGGGCAAGCGCGACTTCTTCCGCGACGCGATGGTCGGGTCGCGCTTCGAGCTCCTGCCCTCGCGCGGCACCTACTTCCAGCTCGCGCGCTACGGGGCGATTTCGGCGCTGGGGGACGCGGCGTTCTGCGAGCACCTGACGCGCAATGTGGGCGTGGCGGCGATCCCGGTATCCGCCTTCTTCGCCGACGGGCGCGACGAGCGCGTGATCCGCTTCTGCTTCGCCAAGAACGAAAGCACACTGGCTGCCGCCTGCGAGCGCCTGTGCAGGATTTGAGCGCAATCACCCGAGAGACCTCCCACCGATGTTCAAGCAACCCCTCCCCACCCTGCAGCGTGACGCCGATACCGTCCGCATCCTCGACCAGACCGCGCTGCCCTTTCGCACCGAAACCGTGGTGCTGCACACCCTGGCCGACGCCGCGCACGCGATCCACAGCATGCAGGTGCGGGGCGCGCCGCTGATCGGTGCCACCGCGGCCTTTGGCGTGGCGCTGGCGCTGCGCCATGAAGGCGCCGACGACGAGGCCCTGACGCGCGCGCTGAAGGTACTCGGCGCCACCCGTCCCACCGCGGTCAACCTGCACTGGGCGCTCGCCCGGATGGACGCCACCCTGCGCCCGCTGGCGCGCGCACAACGCCTGGCGGCGGCCTGGGCCGAGGCCGAGGCGATCCACGCCGACGACGCCGCCACCTGTGACGCCATCGGGCGCCATGGCCTTGCGCTGATCCTTGAGATCGCCGCGCGCCGCCCCGGTCCGGTGCGGCTGATGACCCACTGCAACGCTGGCTGGCTCGCCACCTGCGGCGCCGGCACCGCGCTCGCCCCGGTGTATGCGGCGCAGGCCGCGGGGGTCGCGGTGGAGGTCTTCGTCAGCGAGACGCGGCCGCGCAATCAGGGCCTGCTCACTGCCTGGGAGCTGCGCGCGGCTGGCGTGCCCCATACGCTGATCGCCGACAACGCCGCCGGCCTGCTGCTGATGCGCGGCGAGGTGGATATGGTGATCACCGGCGCCGACCGCATCGCCGCCAACGGCGACACCGCGAACAAGGTCGGCACCTCTCTGAAGGCGCTCGCCGCGCAGGCTGCCGGCGTGCCCTTCTACATCGCCGCACCGCACTCGACCCTGGACTTCACCTGCGCGGACGGCGCCGCGATCCCGATCGAAGACCGCGGCGCGGCCGAGGTCTGCCACATCCGCGGCCTCACCGCGACCGGCGACATCGCCGAGCTCGCACTCGCGCCGGCCACCACTCGCGCCGCCAACCCGGCCTTCGACGTCACGCCGGCGGCACTGATCCGCGCCATCATCACCGAGCGCGGCATCGTACCCGCCAGCGACCTGACACGCCTTTATCCGGAGCACGAACAATGAGCGACACCCCGGGCCGCTGCATCCATGAGGAAGCCGGCTGGCAGCCCGCCGACCCGCTGCGCACCGAACTGCTGGCCACGCTGCGCGCAATGAGCACGGCAGGGCTCAATGTCGGCACCGCGGGCAACGCGAGCGTGCGCCTGACGCGCGCTGCAGCGCACGGGAACGCGCAAGGCGCAGGCGCCGAGCGCGCATGCTTCCCCGACACGGCACGCATGCTGATCACCCCGAGCGGCGTGCCCGCCGAGCGCTGCCGGGCAGAGGACATGGTGGAACTCGAGGCCGGCGGCGGCCATGCGGGTCCCCTTGCGCCGTCCTCGGAGTGGGCGCTGCACCGCGATATCTACGCCGCCTGCCCGGGGGCAGGCGCGGTGCTGCACGCACATTCGCCCTTCGCCACCGCCCTCGCCTGCCAGCGCCTCGAGATCCCACCCTTCCATTACATGATCGCGCGCTTCGGCGGCACCACGGTGCGCTGCGCGCGCTACGCCACCTTCGGTACCCAGGCGCTGTCGGATGCGGCCGTCGCCGCGCTGGACGGTCGCAACGCCTGCCTGCTCTCCAACCACGGCATGGTGGTCTATGGCCGCGACCTCGCCCACGCGCTGGCGCTGGCGATCGAGTTCGAGACCCTGTGCGCGCAATACTGGCGCACGCTGCAACTGGGCGCGCCGGTATTGCTCTCGGACGAGGAGATGGCCGAGGTGATCGAGCGCTTCAAGTGGTACGGCAAGCCACGAACCTAGCGCTCCAGCACCCGCAACAGGCTCGACGTATCGTCCCGCCCCCAGCCCGCGCCCATCAGTGCGTTGAGCTGTTGCCACACCTGGGCAGCCACCGGCAGCGGCACGCCGAGCCTGGCGGCCTCGTCCATCAGGATGGCAAAGTCCTTGTGATGCAGCCGGGCCTCGATGCCGGCGGTAAAGTCGCGCTCGACCATCTTCGCGCCCATCACCTCGAGCACCTTCGACCCCGCCGAGCCGCCCATGAGGGCCTGGCGCACAGCGCTGACATCGACGCCGTGCGCCCTGGCCAGACGCACCGCCTCGGCGCAGGCCTGGATCGCAGACACCATGATCATCTGGTTACAGGCCTTGGCGATCTGGCCGGCGCCGGGCGGGCCGATGTGCACGATGCGCTTGCCGAGCACCTCGAACAGCGGCCGTACCCGGGCCAGCGTCGCGTCCTCGGCGCCCACCATGATCGCCAGGGTCGCGTCGCGCGCGCCCTGGCCACCGCCCGACACCGGCGCATCGACCCAGCCGATGCCGCGCTCGGCGTAGCGTGCAGCGAGCGCACGCGCGGTCGCCGGCGCGATGGTGCTCATGTCGACATGGAGGGCGCCCGCCGCGAAGCCCTCGGCGAGCCCGTCGGGCCCGAAGGCCAGCGCCTCGACGTCGGCGCTGGAGGTGACGATGGTGATGACGAGTTCGCTGCGCGCGGCCAGCTCGGCGGGCGTTGCACACAGCGGCACGCCCTCGGCGACCAGCGCCGCGGCCGATTGCGGGCGGCGCGCCCACACCGCCAGCTCGTGGCCGGCGGCGTGCAGGTGGCGAGCCATGGGCTCGCCCATCACGCCCAGGCCGATGAATCCGATCTTCATGTCAATCTCCCTGCCCCGTTCATTCGCCCGCGCCGCCGCTCATGCGCTCGAGGAGCTTGAGCATCGCCACGGAGTCGTCCTCGCCCAGGCCACTGCCGGCCAGCCCATTGAAGAGCTGCAGAGCGGCCGCGGCCGTCGGCAGCGCCAGGCCGAGGCGCTGGGCCTCGTCCATGACGATGCGTATGTCCTTCTGATGCATCCAGGCCTTGAAGCCGGGCCTGAAGTTGCGCTCGAGCATGCGCTGCCCGTGGTTCTCCAGGATGCGCGAATACGCAAAGCCGCCGAGCAGGGCCGCGCGCACCTTCGCGCCGTCGACGCCGCTCTTGGCGGCGAAGTTGAGCGCCTCGGCGACCGAGGCGACGCCGACCCCGGTAATGATCTGGTTGCAGGCCTTGGCGACCTGGCCAGCACCCGCTTCGCCGATGCGGGTGATGGACTTGCCCATCGCCTCGAACAGCGGCTGCACGCGCGCGCAGGCCTCGGGGGCACCGCCGACCATGATCGTGAGCGTGCCGGCGATGGCACCTGGCTCGCCGCCCGACACCGGCGCATCGAGCGCGACGATGCCGCGCGCAGCCAGGCGCGCAGCGATCGCCTGTGCGGCCGCAGGCGAGATCGTGCTCATGTCGATGTGGATGTGGCCCGCGCGCGCGCCGTCGGCGACGCCGTCCGGGCCGAGCGTGACCTGCTCGACGTCGGGTGCGTCGGCCACCATGCTGATCGTGACCGGCGCACGGCGCGCGACCTCGCCCGCGCTCGCACAGTCACCCGCGCCCGCCTCGAGCAGCGGCTGCATCGATTCGCGCCGGCGGCTCCACACCTGCACGCGATGGCCGGCCCTGATCAGGTTCAGGGCCATGGGCCGGCCCATGAGGCCGAGCCCGATGAATCCAACTTCCATTCGATGAAATCCTCCAGAGGGGGAAGCGTGGACGGGCGCCCTGCGCAACGCCGACTGGCCGCAGCACGACAAGCCCGCCATAATCGCCACCATGAAATACGGCTCAATCATCAAGGAAATCGGGCGGGGCGCCAAGGGCGCGCGCGACCTGGACAGGGCAACGGCGGCGGCGCTCTTTGGCGACATCCTCGACGGTGCGGTGCCCGAGCTCGAGCTCGGCGCCATCCTGCTCGCCTTTCGCATCAAGAGCGAGGCGCTGCCCGAGTTGCTCGGCTTCAAGCAGGCGATGGATGCGCGCACCGCGCAGCTGATGGTCCCCGAGGGTCCGCGCTGCGTGGTACTGCCGACCTACAACGGCGCACGCCGCCAGGCCAATCTGATGCCGCTGGTGGCACTGCTGCTGGCACGCGCGGGCGTGCCGGTGCTGATCCAGGGACGGCACGACTTCGACACCAGGGTGAGCCCGTTCGCGCTGCTCGCGGCGCTCGACCTGCACCCGGCGGCAGACGTGACGCAGGCCTCGGCGCAGCTCGCGCAGCGGCGCATCGCCTGCATCGGCGTGGATAAACTGCTGCCCGGGTTCGAGCCCCTGCTCGCGCTGCGCCCGCGCATGGGCGTGCGCGCCAGCGGCCACACCATGGCCAAGCTCATCGACCCCTGTCGCGGGCGCAGCGTGCGCGTGGTGGCGGTGACCCACCCCGAGTACCTCGAGCGCATGGACGCCTTCCTGCGCGCCGATGGCGGGCGGGCGATGCTGATGCGCGGCACCGAGGGCGAGAGCTACGCCAACCCGCGGCGCTGCCCGGAGATGAAGGTGTATGCGGAGGGCGCGGCATCGATTGGCGTGGCGGGCGAGGACGGCGGCGCGCCGCCGCTTGCCGGCCTGCCGGACGCGCCCTCGGTGGCGGACAACGCCGCGCTGGTGCAGTCGATGCTTGCCGGCGAGACGCCGATCCCGGCGCCGATCCTCAGGCAGGTTGAGGCCCTGAAGGCGCTGGCGGGCTGAATCAGCGCGCCAGGCGGCCGGCGCGGTAGTCGGCCACGGCCTGGTAGATCTCCTGCTCGGTGTTCATGACGAAGGGGCCATACTGCGCGATCGGCTCGCCGAGCGGACGGCCGGCAATCAGCAGCGCGCGGCTGTCGGCGCTGGCCTCGATCGCCACGCCGTCGCTGTCTGCCGCGTTGGCAAGGATCGCCATGGTGCGCACCGGCACCGTCTCGCCGCCCACCTCCAGCGCGCCACGATAGACGTACAGGAAGGCGTTGTGTCCGGCCGCCAGCGGCTGCGCGAAGCGGGCGCCCGCGGGCAGGTTCAGGTCGAGGTACAGCGGCGCGGTCTGCTCGCGCGTGACCGCGCCGGTGACACCATGGCTCTCACCGGCGATGACGGTCACCTCGACCCCCGCGTCGGTCGTCAAGCGCGGCAGCTCGGCGGCGGCAAAATCGCGATACCAGGGCGCGCACATCTTGTCCTGCGCGGGCAGGTTGAGCCAGAGCTGGAAACCTTCCATGACACCATCCTGCTGCTGCGGGATCTCGGAGTGGATCACGCCACGGCCGGCGGTCATCCACTGCACGCCGCCGTTCTCGAGCAGGCCCTCGTGGCCAGCGCTGTCACGGTGCAGCATGCGCCCGGCGATCATGTAGGTGATGGTCTCGAAGCCGCGATGCGGGTGATCGGGGAAGCCGGCGATATAGTCGTCGGGCTGATCACTGCCGAAGGCGTCGAGCATCAGGAAAGGATCGAGCCGGCGCTGCAGCGGCTGGGTGAGCACCCGGGTGAGCTTGACGCCCGCGCCGTCGGTGGTCGGCTTGCCGGTGACCAGGCGCTCGACGGTGCGGGGACGAAGCACGCCTTCGTGTGCTGCGAACGAGTTCATGTGAATCTCCTCGACAGTGGCCTGGCCGGGGTTCAGCGCAAGCGTTCGAACGCGCGCAGGATGGCCAGGGTGATCCCGGGGGTGATGGGGCCGGCGATGAATGCAGCGCAGGACGCCAGGGGCCAGGCGAAGACGAAAGCCTTCAGCCACAGCCACACAAAATCCGGGCGAAAACCGAGATTGAACCAGGTGACGAAGGCGGTCATCAGGAATGCCATGATGCCCGCCATCACCACGGGCTGGACGTATTTGCCCTGCAGCCTCATCGCGCGTCCTGTTGATCAGGCCAGCGCGGTCTGGATGTCGGCCTCGGCTTCGGCAAAGCCCTGCTTAACCGCGTCCTCGCCCATGTTCAGGCCTTCGGCATAGACGAAGCGGACGTCGTTCATGCCGAGAAAGCCAAACACCGTCTGCAGGTAGGGCGTCTGGGTGTCGGCAGCGGTGCCGCGATAGCGACCACCCCGGGCGCAGGCGACGAAGACCTTCTTGCCCTTGAGCAAGCCTTCGGGGCCATTTTCCGTGTAGCGGAAGGTGACGCCGGCGCGGGCGATGGCGTCAATCCAGTTCTTCAGCTGGGCGGAAACACCGAAGTTGTACATCGGCACGCCCAGTACCAGCACGTCGGCGGCCTGCACTTCGGCGATCAGCGCATCGCTGGCAGCGACCCGGGCAGCCTGCTCGGGGCTGCGCTGCTCGGCCGGGGTGAACAGTGCGCCGAGCGCCGCTTCGTCGATCACCGGCGCCGGATCGCGGGCCAGGTCGCGCTGCACGAGGGTCGCCCCCGGGTTGGCGGCCTGAAGGCGGGCGACGATATCGCTGGCGATACGGGTGGAGTTGCCGGCTGCGGAACGGGCGCTGCCATTGATTTGCAGGATCTTCATGTTCGAGACCTCATCGGTTGGGGGATCAAGTGAAACGGAGTCTATTCCATGCACCCCGTTGCACTAAGCCCCTTTGATGGACATCATTGTTCTCCATATGGAACAAATAGACCCCAACGATCTGCTGATCTTCGCCCGCGTCGTCGATGAGGGCAGCTTCACCGCAGCCGCAGACCGGCTCGGGCTGCCCAAGTCGACCGTGTCGCGCCGGCTGTCGCAGTTCGAAGAGCGCCTCGGCGAACGCCTGCTGCTGCGCACCACGCGCCGGCTGCGCATCACCGAGTTCGGCAGCGCCCTGCTCGAACATGCGCGCCAGGTGGATACCGAAGTGGAGGCAGTCGCTGCGCTCGCCGAAAACCGGCAGGCACGGCCAAGCGGACACCTGCGGGTATCGATGCCGAACGATTTCGCCAACCTGCTGCTGACCGACATGCTGGCCGCGTTCTCGGCGCTGCATCCGGCGGTGACGCTGGAACTCGACCTGTCGCCGCGCCGGGTGGACCTGCTGGGCGAGAACTTCGATGTCGCCATCCGCATGGGCGCCCTGCCCGACGACACCCTGCTCGCCGCGCGCCGGCTGGCGGAGTTTCCGTCGGGGCTGTATGCCTCGCCCGCCTATGTCGCCGAACACGGCGAGCCCTCGGGCCCGGAAGACCTGCATCGCCACCGTGCGCTGCGCCTGCTGGCGCGCACCGGCGAGCCGACCGGGTGGACGCTGGTGCATGCGGACCGGCGCTGGGAAGGGGTGCCGCCCGGCTCGATCACCGCCAACGCGCCCGAGTTGCTGATCCGCTTCGCCCGCGCCGGCGCCGGCATCGCCGCGGTACCGGATTATTTCGCCACCCCCTACGTGCGCCGCGGCGAACTGCAGCGCGTGATGCCCGAATGGTGCCTGCCCTCGATCACTGCCTGGGCGGTGTTTCCGGGGCGCAAGCTGATGCCGGCGAAGACACGCGCCTTTCTCGACATGCTGCAGGCGGCCTTCGCAACTTGAACGACCGTACGCGCGACAAGGTCGTAAGGGGCGTCAGGGCATTGCACCGCATACAATGACGCCCTCTTCCGGAAACCGAATCACGATGAGCCTGCTGCTGAAAATCCTCCATCTGCCCGCAAGGGTGCTCTATCTCGCGCTGTTCCTGGTCGCCGCCGGCCTGCTCGGCTTCGGCCTCTATCTGCAGCATGGGCTGGGCCTGGAGCCCTGCCCGATGTGCATCATGCAGCGCTACGCCTTCGCCAGCGCCGCGCTGATCGCGCTGATCGCCGCCCTCCACGCCCCCGGCCGCAACGGTGTTCGCCTCTACGCAGCCCTGATCGGCGCCGCGGCGCTGACCGGGGGCAGCATCGCCGCACGCCAGAGCTGGATGCAGCTCAACCCGCCGCTGATCCCGGAGTGCGGTCCCGGGCTGGAGTTCATGCTCGAGAGCTTCCCGCTCGCGCAGGCGCTGCCGATGATCTTTCGCGGCGCGGGCGACTGCACGGTGATCGAATGGACCTTCCTCGGCCTGTCGATCGCCAACTGGTCGCTGGTCAGCTTCACCGCCACCGTGCTCTTTGCCGGCTGGATGCTGCTGCGCCGGCGCTGAAGCGCTCAGCCGCAGCTTGCCGGGTCGTCCTTGACGCCGAGCTTGTGCAGGATGTTGACCAGCGGGCACAGCCCGGTGAAGGCGCTCTGGAACAGGTTGAGGCCGACGAAGCCGGTCACCCACAGGAAGTGCTTGCTGACGAACAGCGGCGAGGCTTCGACGCCGAGCGCAAGCGAGATCAGGACGAAGGCACCGGCGAAGGCGCGGACGTATTCATGGGTGGTCATGCGGGGTTCTCCTCAGGGTTTTGCAGACGGGCGATGCGACCGCGCATGGCGGCGTAGTACAGCACCGGGATCACCACCAGGGTGAGCAGGGTGGATACGAGGATGCCGAAGATCAGGCTGATGGCCAGACCGTTGAAGATCGGGTCATCGAGGATGAACACCGCGCCGATCATCGCCGCCAGCGCGGTGAGCCCGATCGGTTTGGCGCGCACCGCGGCGGCGCGGATCAGCGCCTCGCCGAATTCCATGCCCGGCCTGCCCGCCTCGCCACGCACCTGCTGATTGACGAAATCCACCAGCAGGATCGAGTTGCGCACGATGATGCCAGCGAGCGCGATCATGCCGATCATCGAGGTCGCGGTGAATTGCGCGCCGAGCAGCGCATGGCCAGGCATCACGCCGACGATGGTGAGCGGGATCGGCGCCATGATGATCAGCGGCACCCGATAGCTGCGGAACTGCGCCACCACCAGCAGGTAGATCAGGACCAGACCGACCGCGTAGGCGGCGCCCATGTCGCGGAAGGTCTCGTAGGTGATCTGCCACTCGCCGTCCCACTTCAGCTGGTAGCCGGCATAGGGGTCGTCGGGCTGGCGTATGAACCATTCGCCAAGCGTGCCGGCGAGCCCGGGCGCGCCTTCGAGCGCCATGCCGTTCACCCTCGATCGGATGTCGAACATGCCGTACAGGGGTGAATCGAGCGCGCCACCCATGTCAGCGGTGACATAGACCACCGGCAGCAGATCCTTGCGGTAGAGGATCTGCTCGCGCGTCGTCTGCGCCACCTGCACAACTTCAGAGATGTTGATGAGCTGGCCGGCGTTGTCGCCGCCGCGTGCGCGCACCTGCATCGCAAGCAGGTTGCCGAGCTCGGACTGGCGCACCGCCGGCAGCTGGATGCGGACCGGGATCTCGTACTTGTTGTCGCCGCCATGCACCGGCGTGACGTTCTCGCCACTCAGGCCCAGGCGCACCACCTCGACGATGTCGGCCTGCGCCACCCCCATGCGCGCGGCCTTGGCCTGGTCGACGCGCAGCACGAGCTTGGGCGCATCCTCGTCCACCGTGTCGTCCACGCCGACGATATCCGGGGTGTCCTCGAAGGCCGCGCGCACCCGCTTCGCCACCTCGATCTGGCCGCCGTAGTCCGGGCCGTAGATCTCGGCCACGATCGGTGACAGCACCGGCGGGCCGGGCGGCACCTCGACCACCTTGGCGTTGCCGCCGTTGCGGCGGGCAATCTCGGTGACGGCATCGCGCACCGACACCGCGATCTCGTGGCTCTGGCGGCTGCGTGCGCGCTTGTCGACCAGATTGACCTGGATGTCGCCCTGCTCGGGGGCGCTCCTCAGGTAATACTGGCGCACCAGGCCGTTGAAGTTGATCGGTGCCGCAATGCCGGCGTAGGACTGCCAGTCGGTGACCTCGGGCACCGTGGCCAGATGGGCGCCGATCTCGTTCAACACGCGCGCGGTATCCTCCACCGGCGTGCCCACCGGCATGTCGAGCACGACCTGGAACTCGCTCTTGTTGTCGAAGGGCAGCATCTTCATCACCACGAGCTGCACCACCGGCAGCGCCACCGAGGCGCCGATCAGCGCGAACACCACGACCCACAGCGCGAGCCGGTTGCGGCCACCCCGGCGGGCGTCGAACATCGGCGTCATGACGCGGCGGAAGAGGCCGTCCAGGCGCCGCGTCATCCTGTCCTCGCCCTCGTGGTGGTGGGCGTCGACATTCTTCAGCATCTTCTGCGCCAGCCAGGGCGTGACCACGAAGGCCACCACCAGCGAGATGAACATGCCCATCGAGGCGTTGATCGGGATCGGGCTCATGTAGGGCCCCATCAGGCCGCTGACGAAGGCCATCGGCAGCAGCGCCGCGATCACGGTGAAGGTGGCGAGAATGGTGGGGCCGCCGACCTCGTCGACCGCCTTCGGGATCAGCTTCCACAGCGGGGTGTCGGGCTCGAGCGTGTGCCAGCGGTGGATGTTCTCGACCACCACGATGGCGTCGTCGACCAGGATGCCGATCGAGAAGATCAGCGCGAACAGCGACACCCGGTTGAGCGTGAAGCCCCAGGCCCAGGACGCGAACAGGGTGGCCGCGAGCGTGAGCGACACTGCGATGCCGACGATGATCGCCTCACGCAGGCCAAGCGCGAAGAACACCAGCGCCACCACCGCGGCGGTGGCGAAGGCGAGCTTGCCGATCAACTGGCTGGCCTTGTCGTTGGCGGTCTTGCCGTAGTCGCGGGTGACGGTGACTTCCACGCCTTCCGGAATCACGCTGCCGCGCAGATTCTCCAGGCGCTGCATCGCCGCCTGGGCGACGTCGGCGGCGTTGGCGCCGGGCTTTTTCGATAGCGCCAGGGTGACCGCGGGGAAGAGTCCCTGCTGGTCGATGCCGCGCGCCTCGGCGGCGGCGCCGGTGCCGAACCAGACGTATTGCGCGGGCTCGTCGGGGCCATCCACCACCTCGGCGACGTCGCGCAGGAAGACCGGCTTGCGCTCCTGCACGCCCACCACCAGGTTGCGCACGTCCTCGGCGGACTCCAGGTAAGTGCCGGTCTGCACCAGCACCTCGCGATTGCCCGCGACCAGGCTGCCCGCCGGCTGTGAGGCGTTGGCTAGCTGCAGCGCGCCGCGCAGGTCCTGGGCGGTGATGCCATGCGCGTTCATGCGCTCGGTGTCCATGTCCACCCGGATCACGTGGCCGGGGCCGCCGATGGTGGCGACGTCGCGGGTACCGGGGATGCGCTTGAGTTCAGTCTCGGTGGCGCGCGCGACCTGCTGCAGCGAGAACGCGGCACGCTCGGGGTCGGCGGTCCAGAAGGTGAAGCTGACGATCGGAACGTCGTCGATGCCCTTGGGCTTGATCAGCGGCGTGCCGACACCGAGCTGCGGCGACAGCCAGTCGGCGTGCGAATCCACCGTGTCGTAGAGCCGCACCAGCGCGGTCTGGTTGGGCACGCCGACCTCGAACTGCACGGTGATCACCGCCATGCCGGGGCGCGACACGGTGTAGACGTG
>QXGG01026869.1_pt1 | contig 77060 bp, 83 predicted proteins | sample 1982491 | NCBI WGS metagenome assembly QXGG01 (sample SAMN09924614, study PRJNA488089) | Wastewater metagenome, whole genome shotgun sequencing project. | isolation source: South African research farm wastewater | place: South Africa: Irene, Agricultural Research Council, Animal Production...
CTGACCGCGCTCAAGCTGGCCGAGCTGGCGCTGGAAGCCGGTATTCCCGCAGGGGTGTTCAACGTGGTGCCGGGCTACGGCCCCGAAGCCGGCAGCCCGCTGGCGCTGCACATGGACGTGGACTGCATTGCGTTCACCGGCAGCACGCGCGTGGGCAAGCAGATCCACGTGATGGCGGGGCAGAGCAACCTCAAGCGCGCCTGGACGGAGCTCGGCGGCAAGTCGCCCAACATCGTGTTCGCCGACTGCCCGGACCTGGACAAGGCGGTGGAGGCCTCGGTGGGCAGCATCTTCTTCAACCAGGGCGAGAGCTGCAACGCGCCCTCGCGCCTGTTCGTCGAGGCCTCGATCAAGGACGCCTTCCTGGAGAAGGCATTGAAGCTGGTGCCGCAGTACCAGCCGGCCAACCCGCTGGACAAGAACACCGTCATGGGCGCCATCGTCGACCAGGTGCAGCTGGACAACGTGATGCGCTACATCGGCCTGGGCCAGAGCGAAGGTGCCAAGCTGCTGGCCGGTGGCGAGCGCGTGGCGCCGGTGGCCGGCGGCTGCTACGTGCAGCCCACCATCTTCGACGGCGTGACCAACAGCATGACCATCGCGCGCGAAGAGATCTTCGGCCCGGTGCTGTCGGTGCTCTCGTTCACCGACGCGGCCGACGTGGTGAAGCAGGCCAACAACAACATCTACGGCCTGCAGGCCGCGGTGTGGACGCGCGACATCAACAAGGCGCATGGCGTGGCCCGCGCGCTGCGCGCGGGCACGGTGCACGTGAACTCCTACGACGAGGACGACATCACGGTGCCCTTCGGTGGCTTCAAGCAGAGCGGGGTGGGGCGCGACAAGTCGCTGCACGCGTTCGACAAGTACACCGAGACCAAAACCACCTGGATCCGCATCGACAGCCCGGTCTGAAGATGCTGGCGCAGCGCATCGAGGCCCTGCGCGAGCAGGGCATCCACACGGTGATGGCCACCTTCACCGACCTGCACGGCGTGCCCAAGGGCAAGCTGGTGCCGCTGGAGGCCCTGCCCGACGCGGTGGCCACGGGGGCCGGCTTCGCGGGCCCCAGCATCTGGGGCACGGGCCTGCCGCGCATGGGCGCGCGCGGCGAGTACTACGGCCGCGTGGTGCCCGAGAGCCTGCGACCGCTGCCCTGGCTGCCCGGTGTGGCGCACGCGGTCTGCGACGGCTTTGCGGGTGGGCAGCCACTGGAGACCTGCTCGCGCCAGATGCTGCGGCGCCAGCTGGTGCGCCTGCGCGAACGCGGCTGGACCTTCCACGTCGGCATCGAGCCCGAGTTCTTCCTGCTGCGCCGGGGCGCCGACGGCCGCTGGGGCGTGGCCGACGGCGAGGACCGGCTCGGCAAGCCGTCCTACGACCTCAAGGCCATCGTGCGCAACCACGGCTTTCTGGACGACATGCGGCGCCACCTGAGTGCACTCGGTTTCGAGCTGCAGCAGATGGACCACGAGGACGCGACGGGCCAGTTCGAGATCAACTACCGCTTTGACGAGGCCCTGGCCGCGGCCGACCGCTACCAGCTGTTCAAGCTCACCGCGCACGCGGTGGCGCAGCAGCACGGCCAGGTGTTTTCGTGCATGCCCAAGCCGCTGGCGGGTGCGCCGGGCAGCGGCCTGCATTTCCACCTCAGCCTGACCGACGCGGCAGGTCGGCCCGTGATGGCCGACGCCGCCGGACCGATGGGCCTGAGCGCCACCGGCCTGCAGTTCGCGGCCGGCCTGCTGGAGCACGGCGACGCGCTGGCCGCGCTGTGCGCGCCCACGGTCAACAGCTACAAGCGGCTGGCGGTCAGCGAGAGCGCCTCGGGCACGACCTGGTCGCCGGTGTGGAAGGCGGCAGGCGACAACAACCGCACCTGCCTCGTGCGCACCGTGGCCGGCCGCATCGAGTGGCGCCTGCCCGACCCCTCGTGCAATGTGTACGCCGCGCTGGCGGCCACGCTGGCTGCGGGGATGGACGGCATCGACCGCGAGCTGCCCGCGCCCGAGGCGGTCGACGCCGACCTCTACCAGCGACACGCGGCCGGCGAGACGCTGCCGCCGCGGCTGCCGCGCGACCTGCACGAGGCCCTGGCCGCGCTGCGATCCGACGCCATCCTGCGCGACGACCTGGGCGAGGCTTTCTGCGAGCAGTTCCTGGCGCTCAAGCGCGCCGAGTGGGACGCCTACGCGCAGCAGGTGAGCGACTGGGAGCTGGCGCGCTATGCAGACGCCTTCTGAGAACGCTCAGGTCCTGTACGACGTGTCGCTGCGGTCCAGCTTGCGCAGCAGCGCGGGCCAGGCCAGCATCGCGCCCTGGCCGGCGGTGGCGATCTTCATCACCTCGGCCATGCCGGCGAGGATGCGCGGGTCGACCTGGGTGAGCTCACCGCCGCCGGCTAGCGCGTCGATCTGGATGCGGCAGGTGTTCTCGAAGGTGTACATCGAGAGGAAGGCGTCCGGGATCGAGCTGCCCACGGTCAGCAGGCCGTGGTTGCGCAGCACGAGGAAGTTGGCGCGGCCGAGGTCGGCCTGCAGCCGCGGCTTCTCGTCGGGGCGGAAGGCCACGCCCTCGTAGTCGTGGTAGGCCAGCGAGGCCAGCACGAAGGTGCTCTGCTGGCTGATCGGCAGGATGCCGGCCTTCTGCGCGCTGACCGCCACGCCCGCGCGGGTGTGGGTGTGCAGCACGCACTGCACCTCGGGCCGCGCCTCGTGCACCGCGCTGTGGATCACAAAGCCCGCCGGGTTCACAGGGAAGGGCGTGTCGTGCAGCTTGTTGCACTGCATGTCGACCTTGACCAGGCTGGACGCCGTGATCTCGTCGAACATCAGGCCGTAGGGGTTGATCAGGAACTGGTGCTCGCCGCCGGTGACGCTGTCGGGCAGCTTGGCGCTGATGTGGGTGAACACCAGGTCGGACCAGCCGTAGGCGGCGACGAGCCGGTAGCAGGCCGCGAGGTCGCAGCGCAGCTGCCATTCCTCGGCGCTGACCGCGTCCTTGAGCGAGGGGATGTTGAGCATGCCGTGTCTCCTGCGCCGCGTCGGGGTGGGCGGCTGTGCGCGACATGGTCGCGCGGACACGGCATGCGGGCTGTCGCAGGTCCGACAGCCGCGGGGCTTACTTCTTCATCGAGCAGGTGTTGAAGCCGAGCAGGGCATACGGCGGGCACCAGCCCATCAGCCCGGTCAGCAGGGGCACGACGCCGATGTAGCCCCAGAGGCCGATGGTGCCGGTGGCGGCGGCGGCGATGAGGGCGAGGCCGACGACGATGCGGAGGGTGCGGTCAACGCCGCCAACGTTCTTGGTCATGTGAATCTCCTGTGGGTGAAAGAGGGTGCGGACGTATTGGAGCCGCGGCGGCCCCGGTCGGTCTGTGACCGCGGTCACACAGGAAATGCCGGGCCGGGCTCAGCCGGCCTGGCCGGCGGCCAGCGTGCGCAGGCCGGCGCTGTCCTTGATGGCGATGCTCTCGCGCGAGAGCTCGACCAGGCCGTCGCGCTCGAAGCGGTGCAGCAGCCGCGTGACGATCTCGCGCACCGTGCCCAGCTCGTCGGCCAGCGCCTGGTGGGTGGTCTTGAGCGTCTGGCCGTGGCCGAGCAGGGCGGCGGCGAGGCGGCTGTCCAGGCGCTGGAAGGCGATGGCCTCGATCAGGCCGGTGAGGTCGGCCATGCGCGCTGCGAACAGGCCCAGCACGTACTCGCGGAACCCGGCATCCGCCAGCGCGGCCTGGAAGTCCTGCGGCGGCAGCAGGCACAGCGTGGTCTGGCTGGTGGCCACGCCGCGCGCGGTCAGCGGCTGGTGGGCGAACAGGCCGGCCGAGGACACCAGGCACATCTCGCCGGGGGCGACGCGGTAGAGCTCCAGCTCGCGGCCGTTGGCCGCGCTGCGCGAGACCCGCACCTCGCCGGACAGCACCAGCGGAAAGCCCTGGCAGGGGTCGTTCTCGCGGAACAGCCGGGTGCCGGCGGGCACGGTCATGGGGGATAGTCGGGCCACCAGCGCCGGCAGTCCGGCCAGCGCGGGGTACAGCGTCAGCAGGTCGGGCGGGGTGGTCTGGGACATGCGGCGCATTGTAGGGGCGGGGGCTTGTCCGAGGGAGGGAGATGCGAACGCACGGTCAAAGTTCATTCGAAATTTTTGAATTCAGGCTTCAAGCGCTTTTGACCCGGGCGGCGCGGCCCATCCCTACACTGCCGCCATGGTTACCACCTCCGTCACCCCCTACCACCCGCTGGCCCGGACCCTGCACTGGGCGCTGGCCCTGCTCATCGTGGGCAATTTCGCGCTGGGCCTCTACATGGCGGACCTGCCGTTCTCGCCCGCCCGGCTGCAGTACTACAGCTGGCACAAGTGGGCTGGTGTGCTGGTGCTCGCTTTCTCCGCGGTCCGCCTGCTCACACGCATCCTGAAATCGCCGCCCGCGCTGCCCCCGGCCATCGAGGCCGCCATGCCCGGCTGGCAGAAGCTGGCCCACCACGCCACCCACATCGGCCTGTACGCCCTGTTTTTTGCCGTGCCGCTCAGCGGCTGGGCCTTCAGCTCGGCCGCCGGTTTCCCGGTGGTGTTGTTCGGCGTGCTGCCGCTGCCCGACTTTGTGCCGGTGAGCGAAGGCCTGGCCGATGCGCTGAAGGGAGCCCACAAGATCGCTGCCCTGTCCATGGCGGGCCTGGTGCTGTTGCACGTGGCCGGGGCGCTCAAGCACCACTTTGTCGACCGTGACGGCCTGATGTCCCGCATGGGTTTCAGCCGCTGACCTTCCCAGGAGTCCTTCCATGAACACCCGTCTTCTTTCTCTGGCGCTGGTCGCCGCAAGTGTCTCGCCGCTGGCCGTGCAGGCGCAGCAGGCCCTCGTGCCCGCCCAGAGCGAGGTCGCCTTCACCAGCCGCCAGATGGGCGTGCCGGTGGACGGCAAGTTCAAGAGCTTCAGTGCCCAGGTGGCGTTCGACCCGGCCAAGCTGGCCACCAGCAGCATCGCCTTCACCGTGGACACCGGCAGCGCCGACATCAGCCGCGAAGCCAACGCCGAACTGCCCAAGGCCACCTGGTTCAACGTGGCCCAGTTCCCCAAGGCCACCTTCCAGTCCAGCGCCATCAAGCGCATCGACGCCACCAAGTACGAAGTCGCGGGCAAGCTGAGCATCAAGGGCGTGAGCAGCGACGTGGTCGTGCCCGTCACGCTGGCGCAGAACGGCGCCACCACCGTGGCCAGCGGCGCCTTCCCCATCAAGCGCCTGACCTTCCGCATCGGCGAGAAGGAGTGGGCCGACACCTCGATGGTCGCCGACGAGGTTCAGGTGAAGTTCAAGATCGCCCTGACCGGCGTGCCCAAGCTCTGATTTCGCGTTTCCCTTTCCAACCTCAATCCAGGAGTTCAACCATGCGCAAGTCCCTCTCCCTGCTGGCCGCCGCGGCCGTGCTCTCGACCGCCGGCATCGCCCAGGCCGCCGACTACGCGATCGACCCGACCCACACCTTCGCCACCTTCGAGATCGGCCACTTCGGCGCCACGACCAACCGTGCCCGTTTCGACAAGAAGGAAGGCAAGGTCAGCTTCGACAAGGCCGCCAAGACCGGCAAGGTCGACATCAGCATCGACATCGCCTCGGTGAACTCCGGCACCGCCATGTTCGACAAGCACCTGGCCAGCGCCGAGATCCTGAACGCCGAGAAGTTTCCCAAGGCCCAGTTCGTCTCCAGCAAGTTCGTCTTCAGCGGTGACAAGGTCTCGGCCGTGGAAGGCAACCTGACCATCGCCGGCAAGACCCAGCCCGTCACGCTCAAGGCCACGCAGTTCAACTGCTACGACAGCCCCATGCTCAAGCGCGAAGTCTGCGGCGGCGACTTCGAAGCCACCATCGACCGCACCGCCTTCGGCGTGAACTACGGCATCGACTGGGGCTTCCCCAAGAACGTGCGCCTGGTGCTGCAGGTCGAGGCTGTGAAGCAGTAATCCCTGCGCCACCGTTCCTCACAAGAAGGCCCGCTGCTGCGGGCCTTTTGCTTTTCGGGCTGCGGTACAAACGGGCAATGAACACAGGGACCACGAACACCATCCACTGGGCAGCGCGGCGCGTGCCGGTGCCCGGGCTGGGCGATCTGTACAGCGAGGCCTGCGGGCCGGCCGACGGGCCGCCGGTGCTGCTGGTGATGGGGGCGATGAACCCGGCGCATTTCTGGCCGCCGGGCTTCGTGGCCGCGCTGGTGCAGGCCGGGTGCCGGGTGTTGCGCTACGACCACCGCGACACCGGCCGCTCCTTCGTCCACCCGCTGCACGCGCCGCCCTATGCGCTGGCCGATCTGGTGGCCGATGCGCTGCGCGTGCTCGACGCCTGGGACATGGCGCGGGCGGCGGTGGTGGGCTGGTCCATGGGCGGCTACATCGCCCAGCACCTGGCGCACGAACACCCGCAGCGCGTGAGCCGTCTGGTTCTGCTGGGCAGCTCGCCCGACCACCGGCCCTACATGGCCGCCACGCTGGGGCGGCCGGTGCCCACCGACGGGTTGCCCGGGCCGGCGCCGGGCTTTCTGCAGGCCTTGCTGGAGATCTCGGTGCGCGCGCGCGGCCTGCCGCCGGACGAGGCGGCCCTGCAGGGCTGGTCGGTGTTCCACGGTGGCTCGCACCCGTTTCCGGCCGATACCGTGCGCGAACAGGCGCGCGCCGCGATGGCGGCGGGGCACCAGCCGCTGGCCGCGATGCAGCACGCACTGGCGGTGGACCGCGCGGCACCGCGCACCGGCTGGCTGCCGCAGCTGCGCGTGCCGACCCTGGTGCTGCACGGCGCCGAAGACCCCTGCCTGCCGCTGGCGCATGGCCAGGCGCTGGCGCGGCTGATTCCCGGTGCCCGCCTGACGGTGTTGGACATGGGGCACCTGCTGCCGGACGCGCTGGCGGCGCCGGTGGGTGCCCAGGTGGCCGACTTCATCCGCGCGGAAGCGGCTGCGTAGCCTGCTCCAGCCGCTGCAGAAAATGCAGCGCGTGTTCGCGGGTGTCGCCGCACATCTCGGCGCCGGGCTGCAGCGAGCCGCACACCGCCGGCCGCTCGGGCCGGCCGAACAGGCGGCAGCGCAGGGCCTCGTCCAGGTGGGGGCAGGGCACGCCCGCGGGCTTGCCGTCCGGCAGGCCGGGCATCGGGCTGCTGATCGAGGGCGCGATGCAGCAAGCCGCACAAGCGGCGCGGCAGGGCGGCGGGGTGCTCGAAGCCATGGCACCATTGTCGCCTTTCGGGCGGCTGGGCTCCCCGGTTTCAAGGTCTGCATGTCGTCCCCACGGTTCCTTTCCAAATGGCTGCTGTCAGCGCCTGAGCTGCTGACCGCGCGCTTGACGCGCTGGCGTTTCTGGCTCCGCCTGGGTGTGGGGCTGCTGCTGTTCGGTCTGGTGGCCGAGGCGGTGTTGCGCGTGCTCAGCGGGTTCAGCTACGGCGCCGTGATGGCCGCGGCCAAGGACACCCCGGCGGGGGACCTGCTGGCCGCGGTGGCGGCCACGGCGCTGAGCTTTCTGGCGCTCACCTTCTACGACCGCTCGGCCCTGCGGTACGCGGGCGCTCGCCTGCCCTACCGCGTGGTGGCGCAGACCTCGTTCATCGCCTACGCACTCTCCAACACGGTGGGGTTGGGCGTGTTCACCGGTGGCGCGGTGCGGTTGCGCCTGTACGGCGCGGCAGGACTGGAGGCGGGGCAGATCTCGCGAGCCATCGCCTTCAACGCCCTGGGCTTCACGATCGGCATCGCGGTGGTCGGCGCGGCGGCGCTGGTCTGGGGTGCCGAGTCGGTGGCCTCGCTGTTGCGGGCACCGCCCGAGCTGCTGCGCGCCGCCGGGGTGGCGGCGCTGCTGGTGACGGCGGAGGCGCTGGGCGCCTGCCGGCGCGGCGGTGAGTGGTCCCTGGCGGGCTGGACCTTCCGCCTGCCCAGCGCCTCGCTGGCCGGCCAGCAGCTGCTGATTTCCGCGCTCGACGTGGTGGCCGCCGCCGCCGTGCTGTGGGTGCTGCTGCCGGCCGGTGCGGTCGGCTTTCCGGCGTTTGTTGGTTTCTATTCGCTGGCCATCGCCGTCGGCGTGGTCAGCCACGTGCCGGGTGGCCTGGGCGTGTTCGAGGCCGTGCTGCTGCTGGCGCTGGGTCAGCAGGTGCCGGCGGACCGGCTGGTGGGCGCGCTGGTGCTGTACCGGGTGATCTACCACCTGCTGCCGCTGGCCCTGGCGCTGCTGTTGCTGGTGGGCTCGTCGTGGCGGCGCGGCGTGTCCACGCCGCTGGTGCGCGCGGCGTCCGCGCTCGCGCCCCTGCTGCTCTCGGCCTTCACCTTTGTCAGCGGGGTGGTGCTGCTGGTCTCGGGCGCCACACCCGCCACCGAAGACGCCACCGCGCACCTGCGCCAGTTCGTGCCACTGCCTGCGGTGGAGGCGGCGCACTTCCTGGCCAGCGTGATCGGGCTGGCGCTGCTGTTCGTGGCGCGCGGCATGTTGCTGCGGCTGGACGTGGCCTGGTGGGCCGGGCTGGTGCTGGCGCTGGCCAGCCTGGTGCTGTGCCTGCCCAAGGGCATTGCGGTGTCCGAGGCGGTGCTGCTGGGCCTGCTGGCGCTGTCGCTGGCCCTGTCGCACCGCCACTTCAACCGGCGCGCGGCCCTGCTGTCGCTGGCCTTCTCGCGTGGCTGGCTGGCGGCGGTGCTGGCCGTGGTGGCGGCGGTGGCGGCGGTGCTGGTGTTCGTCTACCAGGACACGGCCTATGTGGACATGGTGTGGTGGCGCTTCGAGTTCGACGGCCACGCGCCGCGCTCGCTGCGGGCCATGGTGGCGGTGGCCCTGCTGACGCTGTGTGTGGCGCTGGCCCACCTGCTGCACCGTGCGCCACCTTCACTGCCGCGGCCCGACGCGGCCGAGCTGGCCCGGGCGCAGGCGGTGGTGATGGCGCAGGACAGCGCGGGAGCGGGCCTGGCGCTGATGGGCGACAAGTGCCTGATGTTCTCCGAGTCGGGCCGGGCCTTCCTGATGTTCTCGCGCAAGGGCCGCTCCTGGGTGGCGCTGTACGACCCGGTGGGACCGCGCGAGGAATGGCCGGAGCTGGTGTGGCGCTTCGTCGAGCTGGCGGGCGAGTCGGGCGGGCGCGCGGCCTTCTACCAGGTGCGGCCGCAGGCGCTGCCGGTGTACCTGGACGCCGGCCTGCGGGTCTACAAGCTGGGCGAGTGTGCGACGGTGGAGCTGGCCGGCTTCAGCCTGGAAGGCAAGCGGCGCGCCAACCTGCGCCATGGCGTGGCGCGGGCCCAGCGCGATGGCCTGGTCTTCGAGTGGCTGCCCGCCGGAGCAGCCGAGGCGGAGTTCGACGCCCTGCAGGCGGTGTCCGACGACTGGCTGGGCCGCCAGGACACGGCGGAAAAAGCATTTTCGCTGGGCGCCTTCAGCCGCGAGTACGTGATGCGCCAGCCGGTGGCGCTGGTGAGGCACGAGGGCCGCATCGTCGCCTTCGCCACCATGCTGGTCACCGACCAGTCCGCCGAGGCCGCGGTGGACCTGATGCGCCAGCGCGGCGACGCCCCCAAGACCACCATGGACTTCCTGTTCACGCAGATCATCCTGCAGCTGCGGGCGCAGGGCGTGGCGCGCTTCAACCTGGGCATGGTGCCGCTCTCGGGCATGGCCAGCCACCGGCTGGCGCCGCGCTGGCAGCGCCTGGGGCGGCTGCTGTTCAACCACGGCGAGAACTTCTACAACTTCCAGGGACTGCGTTCTTTCAAGGAAAAATTCGACCCCGTCTGGGAACCCCGCTACCTGGCGGCCCCGGGCGGCTTGTCTCCGTTGCTGGTGCTGTCGGACACCTCCGCGCTGATCGCGGGTGGCTGGCGGCGCGTGATCACCAAATGAAAACCCTGCTGCTTTCCCTCATGCTCGGCGCGGCCCTGGTGCCCGCAGCCGCCCAGGAAACCGTCTCGCACGGCCGCTTCAAGGACGTGCGGCTCTACCGCCCCAAGGGCGAGGTCAAGACCGTGGCCCTGCTGTTCTCGGGCGCCAACGGCTGGGGCGCGGCCGGCCCCGGGGCGGCGGCCCAGGTGCTGCTGGACACCGGCGCGGTGGTGGCGGCGATCGACACCCCCTCGCTGCTGGCCAACTTCAACCAGGACGGCGGCGGCTGCGTGGTGCCCGAGGGCGACGTGGAGAACCTCTCGCGCTTCCTGCAGGGCTACGCCCGGCTGCCGGCCTACTTCCCGCCGCTGGCGGTGGGGGTGGGGTCCGGCGGCGCGCTGGCCTACGCCATGGCGGCGCAGGCGCCCGAGGGCGCCTTCTCCGGCGCGGTGTCCATCGGCTTCTGCCCCAGCCTGCCGCTGACCAAGCCGCTGTGCAAGGGCGAGGGCTCGGTGTTCCGGGTCAACAAGGATAAGTCAGCCCTCACTCTGTTGCCAGACACGGCCATGCAGACCCCCTGGCTGGCGCTGCAGGGCGCACAAGACCGCAGCTGCCCGGTGGCGGCGACGCAGGCCTTCTTGGCCAAGGTGCCGAGCAGCCACTGGGTGGGCGTGCCGGGCGTGGGGGAGGACCTGCTGGGCACGGCGGCGGGCCTGTCGGCCTACGAGGTGTCGTACCGGCGCATGGCGACCGAGGTGTCGACCAGCCGGCTCAGCGCCGAGGCCGGCGCAGAGGTGGGTGACCTGCCCCTGGTGGAGGTGCCGTCCAGCGTGGCCTCGGACACGCTGGCGGTGCTGGTCTCGGGCGACGGCGGCTGGGCCGGGCTGGACAAGCGGGTGGCCGCGGTGATGGCGGCCCGGGGCGTGCCGGTGGTCGGCTGGGACTCGCTGCGCTACTTCTGGTCGGCGCGCACGCCGCAGGGTTTTGCCGACGACCTCTCGCGCACCATCCGCGCCTACTCCCGGCAGTGGAAGCGCCAGCGGGTGGTGCTGATCGGCTACTCGCAGGGTGCCGACGTGCTGCCGTTCGCCGTCAACCGGCTGCCGGCGGCGACCCGGGCCATGGTGTCGCAGACCGTGCTGCTGGGGCCGGGCGAGCGGGCATCCTTCGAGTTCAAGCTGACCAACTGGGTCTCGCGCGACGCCAGGGGCGCGCCGGTGGCGCCCGAGCTGGCCGGCTTCACGGCCGCCAGCGCCACCTGCATCTACGGCACCGACGACCGCGACACCATCTGCCCCAAGCTCCCGCCCGAACAGATGACCTTGGTGCCGCTCAAGGGCGACCACCACTTCGGCGGCAACTACGACGGGCTGGCCGAGCAGATCCTGCTGCGCAGTCGCTGACGCGCGAGCCGGGGACGGGCTCAGGCGCCGAAGCGCCGCGCGGCCCAGAGCACCTGCTCGACCACGCCGCGCACGTTCTCGCGTGCGGCCTCGGCCACCAGCTGGCCATCGGGCGTGAAGGCCTCGCCGGCCTTGGACAGGGCGAACTGTTTCGGCGACACCCAGCACTGCAGGTTCATCAGCAGCGGCGCCAGGTGCGAGAGGCTGCGCAGGCCGCCAAGCGCGCCGGGCGAGGCCGACAGCATGCCGACCACCTTGCCGGCGAACGGCTTGGTGCCGCTGGACCAGACCGGGTCGCCCTTGATGGGGCTGGAGACCCAGTCGATGGTGTTCTTCATCAGGCCGGTGTAGCTGCCGTTGTATTCGGGCGAGACCACGACCCAGGCCGGGTGGGCGAAGAACAGTTCCTTCAGGCGCACCACATCGCGCGGCGTGCCCTTGGCTTCGAGGTCGGCGTTGTACAGCGGCACGTCGAAGTCGGCCAGCTCGATGTGGGTCACGGCAGCGCCGGCCTCGCGACCGACCTCGGCGGCGACGGCGGCCAGCTTGCGGTTGAAGGACTGGGCGCGCGTGCTGCCCGCGAAGACGAGGAGGGGGGTGGGGGTGGTCATGGGGCTGTTCATGGGCGGCATTGTGTCAGCGGGCCGGCGCAGGATTCCTGCGTGGGGCTATCCCGGGTCGGGCCGCCGCGCCGCGTCCAGCGCGAGCAGCAACCGGGTCCGCTCCTCACGGGCGACCACCCGCCAGTCCTGTCCGGTCAGTGCGCCTTCCAGTGCCCAGAGCAGGTTGAGGCTGGCGTTCTGGCCGGCTGCCTTCACCCGCAGGTACGCCTGAACGGAGCCAAGCCGCTTCAGGTCGGTGCGGCCGTGGATGCCCGCGGCGGCGAGCATGGCGAGGGACCTGGGACCTGGGGCCGAGGCCGGGCAGGTCGGACGGTGGGGAGGTGGGCATGGGCAAGTCGTGTGAGGGCGCAGGGCTGGGCGCTATCTAGGACAATAGCGGGTCGGCGCGGGCCAGGGCAGGCCCGCCGCCACTGTTTCACGTGAAACACCGCCCAGACCACCGGGCTGTCCGGATGGGCCCGATCCTCCCAAGCGCTCTATATATATGTTGTACCCCCAGGAATTCGATGTGATCGTCGTCGGTGGTGGCCATGCCGGCACCGAAGCCGCTCTCGCCGCCGCGCGCATGGGCTGCGCCACGCTGCTGCTCAGCCACAACATCGAGACGCTGGGCCAGATGAGCTGCAACCCCAGTATCGGCGGCATCGGCAAGGGCCATCTGGTCAAAGAGGTGGACGCGCTGGGCGGGGCGATGGCGCTGGCCACGGACGAGGGCGGCATCCAGTTCCGCATCCTCAACAGTTCCAAAGGCCCGGCCGTGCGCGCCACCCGGGCCCAGGCCGACCGCATCCTGTACAAGGCGGCGATCCGCCGCATGCTGGAGAACCAGCCGAACCTGTGGCTGTTCCAGCAGGCGGTGGACGACCTGATGGTGGAGGGCGACCGGGTGGTGGGCGCGGTGACGCAGGTCGGTATCCGTTTCCGCAGCCGCACCGTGGTGCTGACGGCGGGCACCTTCCTGGACGGCAAGATCCACGTCGGCCTGAACAACTACGCGGCCGGCCGGGCGGGCGATCCGCCGGCGGTGTCGCTGAGCGCGCGGCTGAAGGAGCTGAAGCTGCCGCAGGGCCGGTTGAAAACCGGCACGCCGCCGCGCATCGACGGGCGGACGATCGACTGGTCGAAGTGCACCGAGCAGCCGGGCGACGGCGTGCCCGGCGGCATGAATCCCGACCTGCCGGTACCGGTGTTCAGCTTCATGGGCAACACGGCGATGCACCCGCGCCAGATTCCCTGCTGGATCACGCACACCAATCAGCGCACGCACGAGATCATCCGCTCCGGCTTCGACCGCAGCCCCATGTTCACCGGCAAGATCGAGGGCGTCGGCCCGCGCTACTGCCCGAGCGTGGAAGACAAGATCAACCGCTTCGCCGACAAGGACAGCCACCAGATCTTCCTGGAGCCCGAGGGCCTGACCACGCACGAGGTCTACCCCAACGGCATCAGCACCAGCCTGCCGTTCGACATCCAGTACGCGCTGGTGCGCAGCATGCCGGGGCTGGAAAACGCCCACATCCTGCGGCCGGGCTACGCCATCGAGTACGACTACTTCGATCCGCGCTCGCTCAAGAGCAGCTTCGAGACCAAACAGATCCAGGGCCTGTTCTTCGCCGGCCAGATCAACGGCACCACCGGGTACGAAGAGGCGGCGGCCCAGGGCTTGTTCGCCGGGCTGAACGCCGCGCTGCAGTGCCAGGGCAAGGACGCCTGGCTGCCGCGCCGCGACGAGGCCTACCTTGGCGTGCTGGTGGACGACCTGGTGACGCAAGGTGTGACCGAGCCCTACCGCATGTTCACCAGCCGGGCCGAGTTCCGCCTGCAGCTGCGCGAAGACAACGCCGACATGCGCCTGACCGAACAGGGTAGGGCGATGGGGCTGGTGGACGACGCCCGCTGGGATGCCTTCAGCCGCAAGCGCGACGCTGTTTCACGTGAAACCGAGCGCCTCAAATCGACCTGGGTGAATCCGCGCATCCTGGAGGCGGCCGAGTCCGAGCGGGTGCTGGGCAAGGCCATCGAGCGCGAGTACAACCTGTTCGACCTGCTGCGCCGGCCGGGCGTGTCGTACCCGGTCCTGATGGGCATGGGTGAAGGGCGTTGGGCGCCGGCGGCCAAGCCGGACGATCAGGACGCGCGCCCCGTGGTTTCACGTGAAACACTGGGCGAGCTGCACGACGCGGTGGTGGAGCAGGTGGAGATCGCCGCCAAGTACTCGGGCTACATCGACCGGCAGAAGGACGAGGTCGAGCGTGCCGCCCACTACGAGCACCTGAGGCTGCCCCCGGATCTGGACTACGCACAGGTCACGGCCCTGTCGATCGAGGCGCGGCAGAAGCTGGCCAAGCACCGGCCTGAGACGCTGGGCCAGGCCTCGCGCATCTCGGGCATCACGCCGGCCAGCATCTCGCTGCTGATGATCCACCTGAAAAAAGGCGGCTTCAAGGGTTTCGCCCGCACCACGGAAGAGCAGGGCGCATGAGCGCGGCTGCCTTGAAACCGGCGCTCGAAGCCGGGTTGCGCGAGCTCGGCCTGACCCTGAGCGACGCCCAGGTGGACCAGCTGCTGGCCTACCAGGACCTGATCGCCAAGTGGAACAAGGTCTACAACCTGACAGCGGTGCGCGACCCGCAGGAGATGCTGACGCACCACCTGCTGGACAGTCTGGCCGCCATCCCACCGTTGCTGCGGCAGACGGGTGGACAGCCGGCGCAGCTATTGGATGTGGGTTCGGGCGGAGGCTTGCCGGGGGTGGTGATCGCCATCACCTGCCCGCAGATCCAGGTGCACTGTGTGGACACGGTGCTCAAGAAAGCAACCTTCATCCAGCAGGTGGCGGCGTCGCTCAAGCTGCCGAATCTGCGTGGCATTCATGCGCGGGTGGAGTCGCTGAAGGCGGAGGAGGGTGGTGGCTACGACGTGGTCTGCTCGCGTGCGTTTGCCTCGCTGGTGGATTTCACGACCTGGTCGCGTTCGGCGCTGAAGCCGGGGGCGGTGTGGATGGCGATGAAGGGCAGGCACCCGGCGGACGAACTGTCTGCGCTGCCGGCAGAGGTGTCGGTGTTTCACGTGGAACAGTTGGTGGTGCCGGGTCTGGATGCGGAGCGGTGCATCGTCTGGCTGCGTCCGACGGGCTTTTGAGTTCGGTGCATTTCACTCGGTGACCTCGCGCCAGGCCATTGGCGACATGCGCGTTCTCCGGCCCACCTCGCGGGCGAACATCCGGGTCCGCTGAACCCCTCTCGTCAACCCTGGGCCTGTTCGTCGCCGCGTGGGCAACCGCGAATGGGGCCTGCGCCCGCGCACATCGCCAACGGTCTGTGAGAGGTGATGTGGGCGCACCACCGATGGCTCGCCCTGTTTCGCTGGAGGGGCTGTGGCGTGTGGATGGGCGGCGGGACGATTCGCGGTTGCCAATGAGGAGGCGAACCAGCACGGCGTTGACGAGGCTACGCAAGCGTTCAGACCCGCCAGACCGCGAGCTGGACCAGAGCTCATCCACGCGACGCAGCCCCCTCAGAACAACGGTTGAGCGAAACAAGCGGCACTCAAACCACAAAGCCAGCCGAAAGAAAACACCCCTCACGTAAACTCGACCGCTCCACCCCAGAGAAAGCCCCCCATGTTCGGCATCGCTGACTACGGCGCCTTCGTCGCCGCCATCGTCCTGTTCCTCGCCATCCCCGGCCCGGGCAACCTCGCCCTCATCACCTCCACCGGCAAAGGCGGCATCCGGGGCGGCATGGCGGCCACCTTCGGCGTCATCGCCGGCGACCAGGTCCTGATGTGGCTGGCCGTGGCCGGCGTGGCCGCGCTGCTCGCCGCCTACCCGGCCGCCTTCAGTTTCGTGCAATGGGCCGGCGCCGCCTACCTCGCCTGGCTGGGCTGGAAAATGCTCACCGCCAAACCCGGCGACGCGCCCGTGCTCAACATCCGCCCCAGCCAGTTCTTCCAGCAGGCCGTCACCATCACCCTGCTCAACCCCAAGGCCATCGTCTTCTACATGGCCTTCTTCCCGCTCTTCGTCGACCCGACGCGCCACCAGGGGCTCATCACCTTCGGTGCCATGGCCGCGACCATCGCCTTCCTGACCTTCCTCTACGGCCTGACGGTCGTGCTGCTGACCCACTTCCTGGCCGAGCGCATGCGCGCCAACCCGCGCATCACCCAGACGCTGAACAAGCTCGCCGGCGTCTTCCTCATCGGTTTCGGCGTCAAGCTGGCCATCTCCAAATAAGCACCGAGGTCCGAACAGATGGCGAAGATCTTTTGCGTGGCCAACCAGAAGGGCGGGGTCGGCAAGACCACCACCACCGTCAACCTCGCGGCTGGTCTGGCCAAGGTAGGGCAGCGCGTGCTGATGGTCGACCTCGATCCGCAGGGCAACGCCACCATGGGTTCGGGCATGGACAAGCGCAGCATGGCGCTGTCGGTCTACGACGTGCTGCTGGAGTCGGCCTCGGTAGCCGAAGCGGCCATCCATTCCGAAAAATGCAGCTACCACGTGCTCGGCGCCAACCGCGAACTGGCCGGTGCCGAGGTCGAACTGGTCGAGCTGGAACGCCGCGACCAGCGCCTGAAAACCGCCCTGGCCGCCGTGGATGCCGACTACGACTTCGTGCTCATCGACTGCCCACCCTCGCTGTCCATGCTCACGCTCAACGGCCTGTGCTCGGCGCACGGCGTGATCGTGCCCATGCAGTGCGAGTACTTCGCGCTCGAAGGCCTGACCGATCTGGTCAACACCATCAAGCAGGTGCACGCCAACCTCAACCCCGACCTGCAGATTATTGGCCTGCTGCGCGTCATGTACGACCCGCGCATCACGCTGCAGCAACAGGTGAGCGACCAGCTCAAGGCCCATTTCGGCGACAAGGTATTCGACACCGTGATCCCGCGCAACGTGCGCCTGGCCGAGGCGCCCAGCTATGGTCTGCCCGGTGTGGTGTTCGACCCGTCGGCCCGCGGCAGCCAGGCCTTCATCACCTTTGCCAACGAGATGGTCGAGCGCATCCGCAAGATGTGATGTGAGCGCCGGCTTTCGCTGCACCCCATATGAAACAAGAGAATGTCCTGATCCTGCCCGGTTGGCAGAACAGCGGCCCCGAACACTGGCAGAGCCGCTGGGAGGCCCTGCACGGCTACCGCCGCGTGGACCAGCACGACTGGATGACGCCCAGACGCGGCGACTGGATCGCCCGGCTGGAGGACGTGGTCCTGGGTTGTGACGGCCCGGTGCTGCTGGTCGCCCACAGCCTGGGCTGCATCCTCACGGCCGCCTGGGCGGAAGTTTCGCGCAGCACCGACCGCGTGCAAGGTGCGCTGCTGGTCGCGCCCGGCGACCCGGAGCGCGACGAGCTGCGTCCCCTGCTGCCCAGCTGGGCGCCCATCGTGCGCCAGCGCCTGCCGTTCCCCAGCATCCTGGTCGGCAGCCGCGACGACCCCTATTGCAGCTTCAACAAGGCGCAGTCCCTGGCCGGGAGCTGGGGCTCGCGTTTCATCGACTACGGCGAGTGCGGCCACATCAACGCGGAGTCCGGGTTGGGAGACTGGCCGGAGGGGCGTGAGCTGCTGAGCGAACTGACAGAAAAGAAAGACAACTGAGATGGTCACCAAAAAACCCAAGGGCCTCGGCCGCGGACTCGAAGCCCTGCTCGGACCCAAGGTCGCCGACGCGCCCGCTGCGGCCCCCGCCGCTGAAGGCACGCCCAGCCGCCTGGCGCTGGACCAGTTGGTCGCCGGCGTCTACCAGCCGCGCACGCGCATGGACGAGGGCGCGCTCTACGAGCTGGCCGAGTCGATCAAGGCGCAGGGCATCATGCAGCCCATCCTGGTGCGCCAGCTGGCCGACGGGCCGAATGCCGGCAAGTACGAAATCATCGCGGGCGAGCGGCGCTTCCGCGCCTCGAAGCTGGCGGGTCTGGCCGAGGTGCCGGTGCTGGTGCGCGACGTGCCCGACGAGTCCGCCGCGGCGATGGCGCTGATCGAGAACATCCAGCGCGAGGACCTGAACCCGCTGGAAGAAGCGCAGGGCCTGCAGCGGCTGGTGAAGGAATTCGGCCTGACGCACGAACAGGCCGCGCAGGCTGTGGGGCGCTCGCGCTCGGCCGCGTCCAACCTGTTGCGTCTGCTGCAGCTGGCCGAGCCGGTGCAGACCATGCTCATGGCCGGCGACATCGACATGGGCCATGCGCGCGCGCTGCTGTCGCTGGAGAAGGCGGCGCAGATCACGGCGGGCAACCAGATCGCGGCGAAGAAGCTGTCGGTGCGCGAGGCCGAGAACCTGGTCAAGAAGATCGGCGCCGAGTTCAACCTGGTGCCGCAGCAGCCCAAGAAGGAAAAGTCGCGCGACATCCGCCGGGTCGAGGAAGAGCTGTCCGACCTGCTGACCGCCGAGGTCGAGGTGCGCATCAAGAAGCGCGTCAAGCGCCACGGCCGCGTCGAGGAGATGGGCGAACTGGCGATCCAGTTCGGCTCGCTGGACGAGCTCAACGGTCTGATCGACAGGCTGCGCAACGAGCGCTGACTCCGGCAGGTTTCGTTTTTGTGGCGTCCTTACCACCCATGGAACATGAGGCTCCCGGGGCTGGAAAACGCCGCATTCAGGGCATGTGGCTACACTCGTGACCCTCGATTCAGAGGCATGCCGCGAGACCACACGCCTTGTGGCCCGCCGCTGGCGAGGACGACCTCGTCGGCGTTTCTCTCCCACGGGACGACCCGCAGTCTGGTACGCCTGTACCAGGGAGCCGCTCCATGACCTGGTTCTTTCTGGTTGTTGCCGGCCTTTTTGAAATTGGCTGGGCAATTGGATTGAAGTACACCGAAGGATTCACGCGATTCTGGCCAACGGCAGGAACGATCGGCGCGATGGTTGTCAGCGTCGCATTGCTCGGCCTTGCGATGCGCACCCTGCCTGTCGGCACCGCCTATGCGGTGTGGACGGGCATCGGGGCCGTGGGCACGGTCGTTTTGGGAATGCTCCTCTTCAACGAACCGGCCACCTTCGGCAGGCTGGCATGCGTGGGCCTCATCCTCGCGGGCATCGTGGGGCTGAAGCTGACGACGTAGAGCGTCGTGCACCGAGAGGCCACGGCTGCGACGGGCCTTCCCCCCTGGAAAAAGAAACGCCCCAGTCGTTGACTGGGGCGGACCTGTCGGCTCTCACCGGAGAGCCTCTATCTGGTTGCGTCGCGCGGAGGAGGGGAGATCAGTTCCCCACCTTCAGCTGGCCGCCCTTGCCCAGACCGCCCTTGACTTCCTGTGCCTTGTAGTTGCGCAGGGCGATGACCATCTGGTTGTAGGAGTCGGTGAACGCGGCCACCGTGGCCTTGCCGGCCGGCGAGCGCGAGAAGCCGCCGAGCGAACCGGCCGCGCTGGGGCCGAACGCGCTCAGGGCCGCGCCGTAGTTGGTGGCGGTGGCGTTGCCTTCGGAGATCGCGATCTGCACGCCCGAGCGGATGTCGAACATGGTCAGCGTCACGACCGAGGCCTTGCTTTCCAGACCACCGGCGATGGCGGCCAGGTTGCGGTTGCGGCCACCCAGCAGGCCACCCAGCGCGCCGACCACCTGGCCGGTCGACTCGTTGTCGATGATGATCGCGGGTTCGAGGTAGTAGTCGGCCGCGACGCGCTGGCCCTTCTGCTGCTGCGAACCGGCGCGGAACTCACCCGAGTTGCGCTGCTTGTCGGTGATGGCGGAGATCTTGCTCTCGGTCTTGTTGTTGCCGATCGAGGTGATCACGAAGCAGTTGGACTGGGCCACAGCCAGGCGGATCAGCGGCTCGATGGTGGTGACCTGGGTGGCGGCACCGAAGCTGCCCCACCATTCTTTGCCGCGGCCGTCGTCGACCGCCAGGGTGCCCAGCGGCGAAGCGCAGCGCTCCAGCGATTCGTTGGCGCCGACGCTGGTGCCGCCGGCGGCGGCGCCGGTGGCGGCGGTCGGGCTGGAGCCGGTGGTCACGCGGCCGCCGCCCGCGCCGCCGCAGGCGGTGAGCGTCAGGCCCAGGGCCAGGGCGATCGCAACGCGGGAGGGGGTGGTGTTCAGTTTCATGGATACCTTCCTGGTGTCAGTCAAAAAACATGGCAGGCCGCTTTGGATGAGCCGGCCCGCCGGGGGGGTCAATAGTAGTGCCAGCGGCCGTCGCGCCAGTAGGTGCGGTAGGCGTAGCCGCTGTACCAGCCCGCCACCCAGCCGTTCTTGCGCACGGTTTCGCGCCATTCGTAGTCTGTCTGCGCCTGCTCCTTGGCCTTGCGCGCCTGGGTGAGCAACTTCTTGGCTTCCTTGTCGCCCTTGTCGGCGGCCATCATCAGCCAGCGCTCGGCTTCAAAGGGATCGGAGCCCATTTCTTCCAGGCCGAACAGGTAGAAGCGGCCCAGGGCCTGGGCGGCCTTGAAGTCGCCGCGCTCGCCGGCGTCGCGCATCCACTTGATGGCCAGGTAGCTGTCCTTCTTCACGCCATCGCCGCGGAAGAAGCGCAGACCCAGGTCGTAGGCCGCGCGGGGGTCCTTGGCGGCCATGGCCTCCAGCGCCAGCAGCTTGGGGTTCTGGGCCGGGTCGGGCTGGGCGGCCAGCTCGGCTTCGAAGGTCGCGGTGTTGCGCGGCCGGTCGGAGCAGCCGCTGGCGTCGCAGATGCGGATGGTGTCCTGGGCGAAGGCCGCCGAAGACACCAGCAGCAGGGAAAGGCAGAGTTGTTTCATGGGACCGCCTGCAGGGGTGTGACAGAAGAAAAAAGTGTACAGCGCCATTTTCTTGCTGCACAGCGGCCCGACCCTCGGGCTCCGGACCGCTGGCTCCCCTGCGTGGAGGAGGTGCCGGGCTCAGAGCGCGAAGATCTTGCCCGGGTTGAGGATGTTGTCCGGGTCCAGTGCGCGCTTGATGGTGCGCATCACGGTGATGGCGCCGTCGCCGGCCTCGCGGCGCAGGAAGTCCATCTTGTGCAGGCCCACGCCGTGTTCGCCGGTGCAGGTGCCTTCCAGGTCGAGCGCGCGCGCCACCAGTTTCTGGTTCAGCGCCTCGGCGGTGTGGTGCTCCTCGGGCTTGGCCGGGTCGATCAGGTAACCGAAGTGGAAGTTGCCGTCGCCCACGTGGCCGACCAGGAAGTAGGGGATGCCGCTGGCGTCGGCCTCGGCCACCGAGTCGAGCAGGCAGTCGGCCAGGCGGCTGATTGGCACGCAGGTGTCGGTGCTGATGGCGCGGCAGCCGGGCCTGCTCTGGATGGCGGCGAAGTAGGCGTTGTGCCGCGCGGTCCACAGGCGGGTGCGCTCCTCGGGCGTGGTCGCCCATTCGAAGGCGTTGCCGCCGAACTCGCCGGCGATCTCCTGCACCGTCTCGGCCTGCTCCTTCACGCTCGCGGGCGAGCCGTGGAATTCCATCAGCAGCATGTGTTCTTCGCGCAGGCCCAGCTTGCTGTGCGCGTTCACCATGCGCACGGTGTTGGCGTCGATGAGTTCGCAGCGCGCGATCGGCACGCCCAGCTGGATCACCTGGATCACGGTGCGCACCGCGGCCTCAATGGTGGGGAAGGAGCAGGTCGCGGCGGAGATGGCCTCGGGCAGCGGGTAGAGCTTGAGCGTGATTTCGGTGATCACGCCCAGCGTGCCTTCGCTGCCCACCATCAGGCGCGTGAGGTCGTAGCCGGCGGAGGACTTCTTGGCGCGCGTGCCGGTGCGGATGATCTCGCCCTGCGCGGTCACCACTTCCAGCGCCAGCACGTTCTCGCGCATGGTGCCGTAGCGCACGGCATTCGTGCCGCTGGCGCGGGTGGCGGTCATGCCGCCGATCGAGGCGTCCGCGCCCGGGTCGATGGGGAAGAACAGGCCTTCGCTTTTCACCGCGTTGTTCACGCCCATGCGCGTGATGCCGGGTTGCACGGTGACGGTGAGGTCTTCGGCGTTGATGGACAGCACCTGGTCCATGCGGCTGACGTCGATGCTGATGCCGCCCTGCACGGCCAGCAGGTGGCCTTCGAGCGAGGAACCGACGCCAAAGGGAATGACCGGCACCTTGTATTGCGCGGCCAGTTTCACCGCGTCGGCCACGTCCTGCGTGGACTCGGCGAACACCACGGCCGAGGGCGGCGGCACTTCGAAGATCGACTCGTCGCGGCCGTGCTGCTCGCGCACCGCCTGGGCGGTGGAGCAGCGGGCGCCAAAGCGCGACTGCAGGGCCTGGATGAGTGCGGGGGGCACCTCGCGCAGCGAAAGCTCGGGCGCGAGGTGGGAGGCGGTGGTGGGGGCGTTCATGGCGGTCTCCTGGTCGGTGCGGGCCTGTCGCGCCCGTGATCAGCCGGCAGTGTAGACCGGGCGTCCCGCCGCGAACAGCGCGCACGGGACTGCCCCCACCCGGTACATCACATCTTCATGGCCTTGCCGAATTCGGCCGCGCTGATCGTGCCGTCCTTGTCGGCGTCGGCGCTGTCGAACTTGGCGGCCAGGGCCGGCAGGGTGGTGGCTTCGTCTTTGCTGAGCTTGCCGTCGGCGTTCTTGTCGGCCTTGGTGAAGGCGGCCGTGATCTCGGTGTCGGTGGCCGCGGGCTTGGCCGGGGCGGCGGTGCTCTGCGCGTAGGCGCTGCCGGCCACCCCCAGGGTGACGCCGGCGATCAGCAGCAGGCTGCGGGCTTCGAACGAGGTGAGACGGACAAATCGTCGGGACATGGGTCGCTCCTTGAATGTTGAAGGGACGCCCATTGCACCGTCGATGGCCGCACAGGGCTAGCGTTTTTGCCGCCTGTTTCCGCACGCATGCTCTGCTTGCCTCAGACACATTTGTGAGCCTTCGCTTACAGCACCATGCCCCCGTCGCCGGCTTTCACGGACAATGGTCCGGTGCGGCGCGCAACAGGTGCGCCGCGGCAGCAGGAGACCTCCATGGGCAACCGCCTATCCCAAATTGCAACCCGCACCGGCGACGCCGGCACCACCGGTCTGGGCGACAACGCCCGCGTGTCCAAGAACAGCCTGCGCGTGCACGCGATGGGCGACGTGGACGAACTCAACTCCCACATCGGCCTGCTGCTGTGCGAAGACATGCCGGCCGATGTGCGCACGCTGCTGGTCGAGATCCAGCACCAGCTGTTCAACCTTGGTGGTGAGCTGTCCATCCCCGGCTACGAGCTGCTCAAGCCCGAGGCCGTGCTGGCGCTGGACGAGGCCCTGGCCACTTATAACGAACAGCTGCCGCGCCTGCAGGAGTTCATCCTGCCCGCCGGCAACCGCGCCGCCAGCCAGGCCCATGTGTGCCGCACCGTGGCGCGCCGCGCCGAGCGTCACTTGGTGGCCCTGGGCAACGAAGAGGCCATCAAGGAGGCGCCGCGCCAGTACCTCAACCGCCTGTCCGACCTGATGTTCGTGCTCGCGCGTGTGCTCAACCGCATGAACGGCGGCGACGACGTGTACTGGAAAAGCGAGCGGCTGCAGCAGGGCGGCCAGGAGTGAAACCGCTGCTGCTCATGGCACTGGCGCTGGTGCTCGCGGCGCCCGGGGTGGTCGCGGCCGCCGCCAGCCGCGTCGGCCTGGTCTGCGAGGCGGTCTACGCGCCGGCGCGGGAGATCTGGGTGCGCCGGGTCGAGATCAGCTACGACGACCAGCGTGTGAGTGCGGTCGGCATCGACGGCGTGCCGGTGCACAGCTTTGCGGTCAATGGCACGGTCATCCTCACCGCGCTGGACAACGAGCGCATCCAGATCGACGTGGCGCGGCTGTCCTGGCAGAGCGACTTCCGCGGCCTGGCCCAGTCGCAAGGCCGCTGCGAACGGGCGGTGTGAACCGCCGCCGGCCGGCGGTCAGGTATCGATGTGCAGCCCGGCCGTGTCGGGCCGCTGGCCGCTGTTCAGCCGGATGCGCAGCGAGAGGTCGGTGCGCGAGTCGGCGTGCTCCACCGCCTGCTCGGCCGTGAGTTCGCCCTGGGTGTACAGGTCGTAGAGCGACTGGTCGAAGGTGCGCATGCCCTGCTCGTTGCTCTTGGCCATCACATCCTTGATGTCGTCCACCTGCCCCTTCTGGATCAGGTCGGAGATATAGGGCGACAGCAGCATCACTTCCACCGCGGGCACCAGCTTGCCCTGCACGCCGCGGATCAGGCGCTGGCCCACCACGCCCTTGAGGTTGAGCGACAGGTCCATCAGCACCTGCCGGTGGGCCGCCTCGGGGAAGAAGTTGAGGATGCGCTGGATCGCCTGGTTGGCGTTGTTGGCGTGCAGCGTGGACAGGCACAGGTGACCGGTCTCGGCGTAGGCCAGCGCGTGCTGCATGGTGTTGAGGTCGCGGATCTCGCCGATCATGATCACGTCCGGCGCCTCGCGCATGGCGTGCCGCAGGGCCTCGTCGAAGGACTTGGTGTCCAGACCGACTTCGCGCTGGTCGACGATGGACTTGCCATGGCTGTGCTCGAACTCCATCGGGTCTTCGACGGTCAGGATGTGGCCGGCCGCGTTCTGGTTGCGGTGGTCGATCAGCGACGCCAGCGTGGTCGACTTGCCCGATCCTGCGGCTCCCACGATCAGCACCAGTCCGCGCTTGAGCATGGACAGGCGGCTGATCGATGCCGGCAGCTTGAGTGTCTCCAGCGAGGGAATGCGGGCGTTGACGTGCCGCACCACCACGGCCACCTCGCCGCGCTGGCGGAACACATTGATCCGGAAGCGGCCCAGGCCGTTGATGGCGACGGCCAGATCGCACTCCAGTGTGGCCTCGAACTCGCGGATCTGCGACTCGCGCATCGCGGAGTACGCCAGCCGCTTGATGCGCTCCGGGTTCAGGGGGTCTTCCTGCAGGCGCCGCATGACGCCATGCACCTTGAGGGCGGGCGGGGTGCCGGCCGAGAGAAACAGGTCGGACGCCCCGTGCGTGACCATGGCCGACAGGTAGTGGCTGAGGTCGTCTTCGGGCGAGGGAAAGATGGGGTCCATGGTCAGGAAAAGGACGGCTTTATTTCCTTATCGGCCGCCGGTGCCCTGTCTTGACCACTTCTGATCTGTGTCAGTTCCCTTCCGGCCGGACCGGGGCACACTGATGTGCATCAACACCATGAGCAAGCGTTTTCCCGCCAACCCGCCCCACCCCGAGCGCAACTGCTGGGGCTGCGACCGCTATTGCGCGGCGAACAGCATGCTGTGTGGCAACGGCTCGGAGCGCACCCAGCACCCGGCCGAGCTGTTCGGGCCGGACTGGGCGGCGTGGGAGGCGCCCACCGAAGCGGAGGCCGGAGCCCCGCTCAGCGGGGTTGAAGAATCGCCATCGTGATGCGCGAGACGCAGGTCAGTTCGCCGGCGTCGTTCTTCAGCTCGATCTGCCAGACCTGGGTCGTGCGGCCGATGTGCACCGGCCGCGCGGTGCCCGTCACCCAGCCGCTGGTGGCGCCCTTGAGGTGGTTGGCGTTGATGTCCAGGCCCACCGCGCGGTAGCCCTCCGGCACGCTGAACGCGGCGCCGCAGGAACCCAGCGTTTCCGCCAGCACCACGCTGACGCCGCCGTGGAACAGGCCGTAGGGCTGGATGGTCCGTCGGTCGACCGGCAGGCGGGCGGTGATGAAATCGTCACCCACCTCCAGGAACTCCATGCCCAGATGCTCGTTGGCCGTGCCACGGCTGACGGCGGTGAGGATCTCGCAGGAGATGGGTTGCTTCCACACGCGCGCCATGGTTCAGGCCTTCTTTCGTCCGATCAGCGCCCACAGCAGGATGGCGCCGAAGGTGGCGGTACCGATGCCGCCCAGTGCGAAGCCGCCGAACTTCAGCGTGTAGTCGCCCGTGCCCAGCACCAGGGTGATGGCCGCGACCAGCAGGTTGCGGTTGTCCGAGAAGTCGACCTTGTTGTCGACCCAGATCTTGGCGCCGGCGATCGCGATCAGGCCGAACACCACGATGGACACGCCGCCCATCACGGCCAGCGGAATCGCCTGGATCAGGGCGCCGAACTTGGGGCTGAAACCGAGCAGCACGGCCATCAGGCCGGCCACCAGGAACACGGCGGTCGAGTAGATCTTGGTCGCGGCCATGACGCCGATGTTCTCGGCATACGTCGTCACGCCGGTGCCGCCCGCGCTGCCGGCCACCATGGTGGCGACGCCGTCGCCGATGAAGGCGCGGCCCATGTACTGGTCCAGGTTCTTGCCGGTCATCGCGGTCACGGCCTTGATGTGGCCCAGGTTCTCGGCCACCAGGATGATGGCCACCGGCGCGATCAGCAGCATGGCGTTGGCGCTGAACACCGGGGCGCTGAAGTTGGGCATGCCGAACCAGGCGGCGCTGGCGATGCCCGACAGGTCCAGCGGCTTGCCCAGGCCCATGCCGTTGGTCAGCACGGCGTAGACGACGCTGGCGACGATCAGGCCGACCAGGATCAGCAGGCGCTGCACCATGCCGCTGCTGAACACGGCCACCAGCGCGACGCATACGAAGGTGATGCCCTGCATCCACTTGTCGAAGTCGGTCGGCGCCATGTTCTTGATCGGGATGCCGGCCAGGTTCAGGCCGATCACCGCCACCACCGCGCCGGTGACCACCGGGGGCATGAAGCGCTCGATCCAGCCGGTGCCGATGGCCTGCACCACCACGCCGATCAGGGTGTAGAGCAGACCGCAGGCAATGATGCCCCCCAGCGCCACACCGATGTTGGCGTTGGGGCCGGAGCCGGCGTAGCCGGTGGCGGCGATGACAACGCCGATGAAGGCGAAGCTCGACCCCAGGTAGCTGGGCACCTTGCCGCCGGTGATGAGGAAGAAGATCAGGGTGCCGATGCCGCTCATCAGGATGGCGACGTTCGGGTCGAAGCCCATGAGGATGGGGGCGAGCACCGTGGCGCCGAACATGGCGATCAGGTGCTGCACGCCCATCACGCCCGTCTGCGGCCAGGGCAGGCGTTCATCGGGGCCGATGACGCCGCCGTTGGCGAGGGTGGTGGGGGATTTTTCGGTCCAGCTGAGCAGGCCCATGGTTTCTCCTTCTCGTGTTGTGATGGGCCGGGATTCTGCGCGCAAATCGGCCGGCGCACCCATCCGGTGCGGGACAGGCGGGCCGGGCCGCCGCTCAGCCGCCGATGGCCGGCAGCACCTCGCCCCGGCATTCGCCGAAGCCGATGCGCGCCGCACCGGGCTTCTCGCACCAGCCGCGCAGCACCACGGTGTCGCCGTCCTCGAGGAAGGTGCGCGTCTCGCCCGTGGCGGCCAGGGGAATCTGCCGGGTGCCGCCCAGCGAGAGTTCCACGATGGCACCCGCTTCCTCGTAGGTCGGGCCGGAGATGGTGCCGGTGCCCAGCAGGTCGCCGGGCTGCAGGTTGCAGCCGTTGTTGGCGTGCTGCGTCAGCATCTGTGCGATGGTCCAGTACTGGTGGCGGAAGCTCGTGGCCGACAGCCGGTCGGGCGCCACGCTCTTGGCGCGGTGCTGCGCCGATTCCAGCAGCACCTCCAGCTGCACGTCCACACCGCCCTGCGCGCTGTTGGCGGCGCTGTCCAGGTAGGGCAGGGGCTGGGGCTCGTCGGCCGGGTGGGCGAAGGGCACGCGGTAGGGCGCCAGCGCCTCCATGGTCACGATCCAGGGCGAGACGCTGGTGCAGAAGTTCTTGCCCAGGAAGGGGCCGAGCGGCGCCATTTCCCAGAACTGGTGGTCGCGCGCCGACCAGTCGTTGAGCAGGCACATGCCGAAGATGTGCTGCTCGGCCTCGCCGATCGGAATGGGCTGGCCCAGGGCGTTGCCGGGGCCGACGTAGAAACCCATTTCCAGCTCGTAGTCGAGCCGGCGGCAGGGGCCGTACACCGGCGCCGAGGCGCCCGGGGCCATGGCCTGGCCGTGCGGGCGGTGAAAGGGTGTGCCGCTGATCACCACGCTGGAGGCGCGGCCGTGGTAGGCGATGGGAATCCACTGGAAGTTGGGCGTGAGCGGGTCGTCGGGCCGGATCACGCGGCCCACGTTGCGGGCGTGGTGGATGGAGGTGTAGAAGTCGGTGTAGTCGCCGATGCGCGTGGGCACGCTGTGCTCCACGGCGCTTTGCGGCACCAGGCAGGCGTGCAGGGCGCTCACCACGGTGGCGTCGGCGTCGTGGCGCAGCGCCGCAAACAGCGCGTGGCGCAGCGCGCGCCAGGCGGCTGGGCCCATGGCCAGCAGGTCGTTGAGCGCGGGCTGTGCCGCGGCCCGGGCCGCGTCGGCGGCCAGGCCGTCGAGCACGCCAGACGCCGACACCGCCGCCAGGTCGACCACCTGGTCGCCGATGGCCACGCCACCGCGGAAGGGCTCGGTCGAGCCCCGGCGGCGGAACATGCCGAAGGGCAGGTTCTGGATCGGGAAGTCGCTGCCCGGCTCGTTGGCCGAGGCCAGCCAGCTGCGGGCGGCGGGGTCGTGGGTGTGGTTCAGTTCCATGGCGGACTCCGTTCAGGCCGAGGGCATCAGGGCGTCGTCGAAGATCGCGACCGCACGTGTCCAGCCGGCCGAGGCGCCGCGGATCTTGTGCGGGAAGCAGGAGATGTAGAAGCCGGTCGGCGGCAGGGCTTCGAGGTTGTGCAGCTTCTCCAGGTGGCAGTAGCCGATGTCGCGGCCGGCCTTGTGGCCTTCCCAGATCAGGCTGGCGTCCTTCGATTCGGCGTACTTCTGCGCGGTGTAGACGAAGGGCGCGTCCCAGCTCCAGGCGTCGGTGCCGGTCAGGCGCACGCCGCGTTCGAGCAGGTACATGGTGGCGTCGTAGCCCATGCCGCAGCCGGCGCTGACGAAGTCGTTGTGGCCGTAGCGGCTGCCGGCGCGGGTGTTGACCACCACGATCTCCAGCGGGCTCAGCGTGTGGCCGATGCGCGCCAGCTCGGCTTCGACGTCGGCCGCGGTGACCACGTAGCCGTCGGCGAAGTGGCGGAAGTCCAGCTTCACGCCGGGCTGGAAGCACCACTCCAGCGGCACCTCGTCGATGGTCCAGGCCTTCTTCTTCTCGCCCAGCGCCTTGTCCATGGTGCTGTGGAAGTGGTAGGGCGCGTCCAGGTGGGTGCCGTTGTGGGTCGAGAGCTGGATCATCTCCACCGCCCACACGTCGCCGTCGGGCAGGTCTTCCTGCTTCAGACCGGGGAAGAACGGCGCCATCTGCTCGAACGAGTTCTTGTGGTCGAAGTACTGGATCTTGGGCGCGAAGGCCGGTGGGTCGGAGATGACGTCGTTTTCCAGGTAGATCGAGAGGTCGACGAATCGGCGGGTCATGGGGTGCTCCTTGGGTTTCTGTGTGGGGGTGCGCTCAGGTGCTCACTTGAGCAGCACCAGACTCAGCGACGGGAAGGCCATCAGCAGCAGCAGCACGCCCACCATGATCAGCGTGAACGGTCCGGTGCCGCGGAAGATGTCACCCAGCGTGATGCGCGGGTCGTTCAGCGAGCTCTTGACCACGTAGGCCGAGAGCCCGAACGGTGGCGTGAGCAGGCCGATCTCCACCGCCACCACGGTGACCACGCCGAACCAGATCAGGTCCATGCCGAACTGCTCGGCGATGGGCAGCATCAGCGGCAGCACGATCAGCAGGATCGAGGACGAGTCGATCACCGTGCCCAGCAGGACGATGATGAACACATAGACCAGCATGAAGGCGAACGGGCCGAAGCCGGCGTGGCTGATCAGCTCCATCAGGAACTGCGGCATGCCCGACATGGCCAGCATGCGGGTGTAGATGCTGGCGCAGATGATGAGGAAGCTGACCGCCACCGTGACGTGGCCGGTTTCGGTCAGCACCTCCCAGAACGCCCTGGCCGTGAGCTTGCGCCGCAGCACCGCGATCAGCAGCGCCAGCGCCGCGCCCACCGCGCCGGCCTCGGTGGCGGTGAACAGGCCGCCGTACAGGCCGCCCAGCACGCCACCGATCATCAGCACAATGGGCACCAGCTTGATCACCATGGTCAGCGGGCTCATGTCCGGCCCGTCAGGCACCGGCATCTCGCCGCCCGCGTAGACCATCGAGGGCTTGAAATACGCCGCCAGCACGATGCCGATGGCGAACGCCGCGGCCAGCAGCAGGCCGGGCACGATGCCGGCGGTGAACAGGTCGCCCACCGACTGATTGGCCAAGAAGCCGTAGAGGATCATCAGCAGGCTGGGCGGGATCAGCATGCCCAGCACCGAGGAGCCGGCCACCACACCCACAGCGAACTTCGGCTGGTAGCCGAAGCGCATCATCTGCGGCACCGCCACGCGGGTGAACACCGCGGCCGAGGCGATGGAGATGCCGGTGATGGCGGCGAACACCGCGTTGGACGCCACGGTGGCCACGCCCAGGCCGCCGCGCAGGCGGCGGAACAGCTGGTTGGCGACCTCGAAGGCGTCCTTGCCGATGTCGGCCCGCGCCACCAGGAAGCCGGTCAGCACGAACAGCGGCACCACGCCGAAGATGTGGCTGGCGATGGCGTCGCTCGACGCCTGCGCCAGCAGGTTGGCGGCCACGCCGATGTCGTCGCGGATGATCCAGACGCCGACGAAGGACACCAGGCCCAGCACCACGGCCACGTGCAGGCCGCCCCAGATCAGCAGCAGCATCAGCACCAGCGAGAGCACGGCAACGGTGGTGGCGCTCATGGGCGATCCTCCCGCCCGGCCGCCAGACGTTGCCCGCGCTGCAGGTCGAGCACGGCCAGCAGCACAAAGGTCAGCGCCGTCATGGCCAGCCCGATCAGCATCATCAGCCGCACCGGCCAGACCGGCGCCATGAAATCGCCCAGCGCCCCCACGTACTCGCGCGAGGCGATGGACTCGATCAGCGAGGGCCAGGTGGCCCAGAGAATCACGGCCATCAGCAGCGCCCCCAGCCCGTGGTACAGCGCCTGCAGCCGCGCGGCCAGCACCGGCCGCTCGCGCTTGAGCCGGTCCAGCAGCATGTCGGCGCGGGTGAAGCGGCCGCAGCGCAGGGTGTCGGCCAGCTGCAGGAACACGATGCCCACGATGGACAGCGACACCAGCTCGGTCACGCCGCGCACCGGCGCATCGAAGCCGGTGCGCCCGACGATGTCGGTGTTGATCAGCAGCATCAGGCCGATGATGAGCAGCGTGCCCAGGGCGTTGAGCGCCTGGGTGATCCGGTGCAGCCCGAAGGGCAGGGGCAGGTTGTAGGCATCCTGCGGAGGTTGGCTCATGGGGTCTCCGGGCAGGGGCTTACTTGACCGACCAGTCGCGCGGCAGCTGGGCACCGCTCTTCTTCAGGCCTTCCATGTAGGCCTTGAGGATCTCGGTGCCCGGCACGCCCTTGCCCTGCAGGTCGGTGGCCCAGGTCTGCGCCACGTTGGGAATGGTGTCGGCCCAGCGCTGGCGCTCGGCGGCCGGCAGCTCGCTGACGGTGGCGCCGGCGGCGGCCATCTTCTGCAGCAGCGCGTCGGCGGTGGAACGCTGCGCTTCGGCAAAGCGTTTGTCGTATTCCAGGCCGACCTCGCGGAACACCTGCTGCACCTCGGGCGGCAGGGCGTCGAAGCGGCGCTTGTTCATCACGATGGCGCCCGCGTACATGGAACCGAAGTTCACCTTGGTCACATAGGGCGCCACCTCGTGCAGCTTGGCACCCCAGGCGCCGGTGCTGAAGGTGATGGCGCCGTTGGACACGCCCGACTTGATGTCCTCGTAGTAGGTCGGCAGCGAGCCGGCCACGGCGACCGCGCCGGTGTTCTTGATCCAGTTGGCCGAGGGGCCGGGCGCACTGATCTTCTTGCCCTTGAGGTCGTCGATGGACTTGACCGGGAAGTTGGTCCAGAGGTGGTAGGTGTCCAGCGCGGTGCCGCCCAGGTAGACCAGGCCGCTCTTGGTCCAGGTGTCGCCCATGGCCGGGATCTTCTTCTGCATGTCGGCCACGATGGTGCCGACCGCGCCCAGGTTGTCGGTGCCGAACGGCGCCACGTAGCTCACGTTCTGCATCGGGAACTTGGCCGCTTCGAACAGCGTGCCGACGAAGCCGAAGTCGGCCACGCCATCGGAAATGCCCTTGGACTCGCTGCCGATCTTGATCAGCGTGCCGCCCCAGGCCTTGGTCCATTCCACCTTGTGCTTGCCGCCGGCCGCGGCCAGGCGCTTGTCCACCTCGGGGATGTAGAACTCATCCAGCAGCTTGACCCACAGGAACACCGGCGGGTGGCCGCCCGCGGCGGTGAGCTTGATGGTCTGCTGCGCGTGCGCGCTGTGCAGGCCACCGAGGGTGAGGGCGGAGGCCAGCAAAGTGGCCTGGAAGATGCGACGTTTCATGTGTGTCTCCTACGGGATGGGGGGGCGGTTTTTGGGGGGGCTGGGACAGGGGGAGCGGGTAGGGCGGCGCGCAGGCCGCCCACGATGAATCGCACAAGCCGGTCGGCGGCCGCCGGGTCTCCGGCCAGGCTCTGCCCTTGCGACAGACGGTGCACCCGGTCATCGACCAGGTGGTGCAACAAGGCGCCGAGCGCGAACTGGTAGGCCCAGGCCACGTCGGCCAGGCTGGCGGTTTGAAAGACGGTGCGCAGGGCCTCGATGAAACGGTGGGCCAGCGGGTCGAAGAACTCGCGCAACACGCGGTCGGCCTCCGCGCTGCCATAGGCCAGCTCGCGCCCCACCAGCTGTGCGTAATAAAAACCCTCTTCGCTGTGCCGCAGGCGGATCACCGGCCTCACGAAGGCTTCGATGATGCGGTTCAGCGTGTCGGGGTCGCCCGGGTCGCCCGAGGCGGCGTCCAGTGCGGTCAGGCGCTCTTCGATGGTCTGGTTCCAGTGCGCGAAGATGGCGTGGAACAGTTCGTGTTTGGGGCCGTAGTAATAGCCCACCAGCGCGAGCGGGACGCCCGCCTCCTCGGCGATCTGGCGGATCGTCACGCCGTGGTAACCGTGTTGTGCAAACAGCTTTTCTGCCGCCAGCAGGATGGCGTGCTGGCGGTCAGGCCTGGCCGCCCCGCGCGTCGTCGCGGGTTTGGAGCGGGCGGGGGTGGATCCGGTGACCATGGAGCGGTATTGAACGTTTGTACAAAAATATTGAACATTCGTACAAACCCTTGCGCACGCCGAGCTGACAACTGCGCGATAGGTGCCGCCGCCCACCCGCTGCTACCCTGCGCCGCAGGAGACAACAAATGGCCACGACACCGCCCCCGTACCTTCCCCAGATCCACCTCTACCGGGACTGGCTGGCCCGCGAGCGCGGCCTGCGTTTTGACAGCTACGACGCGCTCTGGCGCTGGTCCACCACCGAGCTGGACGCCTTCTGGCAGAGCATCTGGGACTACTTCGACCTGCGCTCGCCCACGCCGCACACGGCCGTGCTGGAGAAAAACGTGATGCCCGGTGCGCGCTGGTTTCCGGGAGCGCAGTTCAACTACGCGCAGCAGGTGTTCCGTCATGTCGATGCCGCGCACGCGGCGGGCTTTGCGGCCGTGATCTCGGACAACGAAAAAGGCCAGCGGCGCGAACTGAGCTGGCCCGAGCTGCGGCGCCAGGTCGCGTCGCTCGCGCTGCACCTGCAGGACCAGGGCGTGATGCCCGGCGACCGCGTGGCCGCCTACCTGCCCAACATCCCCGAGACCATGGTCGCCTTCCTGGCGGTGGTCAGCATCGGCGGCGTGTGGAGCGTGTGCGCGCCCGACATGGGGACCAACGCCGTGCTCGACCGCTTCAAGCAGATCGAGCCTGTGGCGCTGATCGCCTGCGACGGCGTGAGCTACGGCGGCAAGGACCACGACCGCCTGGCCGTGGTGGCCGAGCTGCGCGCCGCGCTGCCGACCGTGCGCCACGTGATCCTGCACACCAACCTGGCGCAGGAGCCGGCCGAGGTGGACCACGCACTGGAGACGGCGCAACCTTGTGCCGACTTCCACACCGCCACCGCGCGCGGCGACGCGGCGGTGGCCGCCTTCGAGCCGCTGTGGCTGCCCTTCGACCACCCGCTGTGGATCGTCTACAGCAGCGGCACCACGGGCCTGCCCAAACCCATCGTGCACGGCCACGGTGGCACGGTGATCGTGGCGATGGCGCTCAAGACCCTGCACAACGACGTGGGCTGCAGCTACGCGCCCAACAGCTTCGGCGAGCGCTACCACTGGTACAGCTCCACCGGCTGGGTGATGTGGAACGCGCAGGTCAGCGGCCTGCTCGCCGGCACCACCTGCGTCATCTACGACGGCAACCCCGGCGGCTCGAAAGACCGGCCCGACTGGACCGTGCTCTGGCGCTTCGCCGCGCGCGAAGGCGTGACCTTCTTTGGCGCCGGTGCGGCGTTTTTTGCGAACTGCCTCAAGGCGGGCGTGGACCTCGCGCAGTGCGGCGACCTGTCTTCGATACGGGCCCTGGGCACCACCGGCTCGCCGCTGTCGGAAGACGCGCAGCGCTGGGGCACAGCGCAGTTCGCCGCCATCGCGAAGACCGATGCACAGAAGGACATCTGGTGGTGCAACATCTCCGGCGGCACCGACTTCGCGGGCGCCTTCATCGGCGGCAATCGTGAACTGCCCCAGACCCCCGGCCGCATGCAGTGCCGCCTGCTGGGTTGCGCGGTCGAGTCCTGGGACGAGCAGGGACGCCCGGTGACCGACGCCGTGGGCGAGCTGGTCTGCGCGCAACCCATCCCGTCCATGCCGCTGTACTTCGTCGGCGACACCGACCACCAGCGCCTGATCGGCAGCTACTTCGACACCTTCCCGCCAGGCCATGGGCGCAAGCCCGGTGGCGGCGATCTTGGAAAAGAGGCCGGCGCCGTCTGGCGCCACGGCGACTGGCTGCGCATCTTCCCCGACGGCTCCTGCGTCATCTACGGCCGCTCCGACGCCACCATCAACCGCCACGGCCTGCGCATGGGCACCAGCGAGCTCTACAGTGCCGTCGAGGCCCTGCCCGAGGTGCTCGACAGCATGGTGGTGGACCTCGAATACCTGGGCCGCGAAAGCTTCATGCCGCTGTTCGTGGTGCTGCGCCCTGGCCTCACGCTGGACGAGGCGCTCAACGCGAAGATCAGTGGGGCCATCCGCACCGCGCTCTCGCCGCGCTTCGTGCCCGACCAGATCCTGCAGGTCGCCGAGATTCCGCGCACCCTCTCGGGCAAGAAGCAGGAGCTGCCGATCAAGAAGCTGCTGCTCGGGCAGCCGCTGGACAAGGTGATCAACCGGGAAGCCATGGCCAACCCGGGCTGCCTGGACTGGTACGTGGCCTTCGCGCGCCAGCGGGCCGGCGCCACCCCCGCCTGAAGCCCCGCCGTGTACATGGTGAAACGCTTGGTTACTGGTCAAGCCGCCCGCTTTGTTGAACACTTTCGGGTGATCGCACTGCGCATGACCCATTCCGGCGCGCAGCCACCGATCGGATCGGAGGACGCAGATGAACCGCGGCATTTCTCCTGTACAGCCCGAGGGCCTGGTTGCGCCTCTGGACATCGACATCGACATCCTGGACCACGCGCTGATGGACCTCCTGACCAGCGACTGGCAGACCCTGGACGACGGTGCTCCCCAAGACACGGCCCTGGCCACTCCAGAGCACGTCCCCACCGCGCCCGACACCTTGAGGTGAGGGTGCCTGCAGGGGTGCGGGGTCTGGCGTAGCATGCCGGACCTCACCCACCACCCGCCTGCAAGTCCATGCCCATCACCCTCTCGTCCGTCAGCCTGCCCGTCTTCCAGACCGCCCTGTCCAACCTGCTGCACTGCCTGAAAAAGGCAGAGGCCAATGCGGCCGCGCGAAAGTTCGATCCCAACGTGTTCGTCACCATGCGGCTGGCGCCCGACATGCTGCCGTTTGCGGCGCAGATCCGCATCGCCTGCGACGCGGCCAAGAACGGCACCGCGCGCCTGGCCGGCATCGAGGCGCCGAAGTTCGAGGACAACGAAACCACCTTCGCCGAGCTGCAGGCCCGCATCGCCAGAACACTGGACTGGCTGGCCACCGTGCCCGCCGCATCCATCGATGGCCGCGAAGAGGCACAGATCACCTTCCCGGTCGGCCGCGACAAGACCCGCACCATGACCGGCGAGGCGTACCTGAAGCACTGGGCGCTGCCCAACCTGTTCTTCCACGTCACCACCGCCTACGCCCTGCTGCGGCACGCGGGGGTGGATGTGGGCAAGACGGACTACCTGGCGGGGGCGCAGGCGGGCGCCTGAACCCGGTTCCCCGTGGGCGCCGGACTCCTCCGCCGAAGGGTATGACCGCTTCCCGGTTCGACGACCTGCTGCACCGCGTCCATGCGTGCAGCGTCTGCGCCGAGCACCTGCCCCATGGGCCGCGCCCGGTGCTCCAGGCGCACCCCTCGGCGCGGCTGCTGATTGCCGGGCAGGCGCCTGGCCGCAAGGTGCACGCCAGTGGGGTGCCGTTCGACGACGCCAGCGGCGAACGCCTGCGCGACTGGGTGGGCGTGTCGCGCGCGATCTTCTACGACCCGCACCAGGTCGCCATTCTTCCGATGGGCTTCTGCTACCCAGGCGCCGGACGCGCGGGCGACCTGCCGCCGCGCCCGGAATGCGCGCCCACCTGGCGCGCGGCGCTGCTCGCGGGCATGCCGCACATCCGCCTCACCCTGGTCATCGGGCAATACGCCCTGGCGCATCATCTGCCGGCAGACCCCCGTGCCCTCACCGATGTGGTGAAGGCCTGGCGCGATCTGCCCCCCGCGCTCATGGTGCTGCCCCACCCCAGTCCGCGCAACAACCCCTGGCTCAAGAAGCACCCGTGGTTCGAAACGGTATGCGTTCCGCAGCTGCGCCAGCGGGTGGCGGCGGCACTCTCGATGTGAGTGTATGAAACACATTCTCAAGGCCGGGAAGGCGACGATCGAGCGGCTGGGGCTGGCGGTTTGCCAGGCGGTCCTGGCCTGAGCTGCCGCCCCATGTCCCGCTTCGCCGTTCTTCTCCGTGGTGTCAACGTCGGCAAGGCCAACCGCGTGCCGATGGCCGAGTTCCGGGCCCTGCTCGAAGCGCTGGGCCACAACGATGTGAAGACCCTGCTCAACAGCGGCAACGCGGTGTTCACTTCGACCCGCCGCAGCGCGGACAAGCTGGCCGACGAAATCGGTGCCGGCCTTGCGGAGCGCTTCGGCGTCACCACGCCCGTGATCGTCAAGTCCGCCCGCGAGCTCCAGGCGATCGTGAACGGCAACCCCATCGTTCCCCCTGAAGCGGAACACGGGCGCTTCCTCGTGGCCTTCGCGATGGGGCCGGACCGGCTGACGGCACTGGAGGACCTGCGGCCCCTGCTGCTCCCGGGCGAACGCCTCGCCATCACCGCGCACGCCGCCTACCTGCACTGCGCGAATGGCCTGCTGGAGAGCCAGGCCGGGGAGGCGCTGCTGGGCAAGGTGGGCAAGGGCGTCACCAGCCGCAACTGGGGCACGACGCTCAAGCTGGCCGCGCTGGTTTGACGCCAGAATGCGGCGATCCCACCCAACACCGCCGCCCATGCTTCCATTCACTGTTGAACGCATCGATCACGTCGTGTTCCGCGTGCGGGACCTCGCCGCCAGCGTGGCGTTCTACGAGCGCGTGCTGGGCTGCCACCTTGTGCGCGAACGGCCCGACCTCGGCCTCGTGCACCTGCGGGCGGGCGCGTCCATGGTGGACCTCGTGTCCATCGACGGCCGGCTGGGCCGGGTGGGCGGGGAAGGGCCGAAGGCGGAAGGACGCAACGTCGACCACCTCTGCCTGCGGGTGGAGCCCTTCGACGAGCAGCGCATCGTGGCGCACCTCGCCGAACACAGCGTCGTACCCAAAGGCCCGGCAAGCACCAACTTCGGCGCCGAGGGAGAAGGGCTCTCCCTGTACTTCTGCGACCCGGACGGCAACGTCATCGAGCTCAAAGGGCCGCCCATGGCGTCGACGGGTGATGTATGAAACAAATACAATTCGTATATGTTTCATATGGAGTTCCCCCATGGGCATCGTCAAGATTTCCGACCAGATGCATGAGAACCTGCGGGTCGCGGGCACGGCCCTGAGCCGGTCCATCAACGCGCAGGCCGAGCACTGGATGCGCGTGGGCATGCTCACCGAGATGCATCCCGACCTCGACTACCGCGAGATCTGCCAGCTGCTGATCCAGGCCGAGCTCAACGGCGGGCTGGATATCACCAACGCCGCCACCCTCGGCACGGCAACGCCACCCAAGACCGCCGCCACAGCCGCCACCAAAGGCCGTCACTGATGGCGCGCGCCGTCCCCATCCGCAGCGCCGACGAACTGGTCATGGCGCGGCGGTCTGCGCAGCTGGCGGCCGAGGTGCTGGACATGATCGGGCCGCACGTCGTGCCCGGCGTCAGCACCGAAGCGCTCGACCGCCTCGCCCACGACCACATCGTCAACGTGCAGGGCGCCACCCCGGCCAACCTCGGTTACCACGGCTACCCCAAGACCATCCTCACCTCGGTCAACCACGTGGTCTGCCACGGCATCCCCGCGCCCGACAAGATCCTCAAGGCCGGCGACATCGTCAACATCGACGTGGCCGTGCTCAAGGACGGCTGGTTCGGCGACACCAGCCGCATGTTCTGCGTCGGCACGCCCAGCACCCTGGCGCGGCGGCTGGTCGACACCACCTACGAAGCCCTGCTGGCCGGCATCCGGCAGGTGCGGCCCGGCGCCACGCTCGGCGACGTGGGCCACGCCATCCAGAGCGTCGCGCACCGCGAGCACTTCAGCGTGGTGCGCGAGTACTGCGGCCACGGCATCGGCCAGATCTACCACGACGAACCCAACGTGCTGCACTACGGCCAGCGTGGCCAGGGCCTGCGGCTGGAGGCCGGCATGGTCTTCACCATCGAACCCATGCTCAACGCCGGCAAGCGCGAGACCCGGCAACTGGCCGACGGCTGGACGGTGGTGACCAAGGACCGCTCGCTCTCGGCGCAATGGGAGCACATGGTGGCGGTGACGGAGCAGGGGTGTGAGGTGCTGACGGCGTGGCCGGGCGCACTGCACAACGAGCTACGGGTTTGATCGAAGAGAGCTTTTCGGTGAGGGAAACGACTTTGATGAACGGCGGCGATGGTTGGTATCCTGCCTTTTTTCCGTTCTAGTCCAATTTAGGCTTCGAGATATTCGCGGGAGGAAACAATGAGAACGGCAACTTTGCGATACGAACTTCTAGTCAATGGCGAGAAAGTTTCCGTTGCTGGCGTCAATGAGTACGGAGTTCTGTCTGGAATCGTGTCGTGGGTGAAGAGGAGTCCCGCGAACATCACGGCGGAGCTTCGCGCACGGAAAGGGTTTGACGAAGCAGAGTTCTTGAAAGAAGTCTGCGAGGTCACGGTAACCGGCCTCGATTCGTCGAACCAGCACCACGTTCGGTGGGCGCAGCGAGCGTTGAGGCCAGGCGATGAGGTTACCTTTCGAATCCTCCCTCAAGGAGAGTTCGATGCGCCTCAAGCAACTGAGTTGTGAGCCTCAAGTGCCTTTGTGTGTCGGGCATAGCGGGTCGGTCCGAGGCCCTGCATTTCCTTCCACGGGACTGCTAGCGGCAGCCAGTGAAGTCAGACGCAAGAAATGAGGCGAGCCTCCACCTACCTATTCGCGCCACCAGAGGTGTGGGTGAAGGGTGACTATCGATATGGCGCCCACATCAAGAAGGGCACTTGTTCAATTGAGACGTTGGCGCAGAAAGTTGCTGCCAAGTTGGAAGAGTATGTGGAGGAAGGCTTAGGGCCGGCGAAGTGCTTTGGAGTCAAGTCGTCTTCGGGGTGCCAAGTCGGATTTGAGACCTTCGAGCATGGTCCGGGTGGTCGTCCTTTTCGAAAACGGCACCTGCAAGCGCAGTGACATCACCGATGCGCTCGCGTTTTTCGAAATTTCGGAGAACAGCGTGTCGTGGTATGCGCCGGGGATCATTGATAGTTAACCTGTCGTTTGAGCGGAGAGTCTGCAGCGTCTGCTGAAATTTTCGTATTGGCGCCATGTCTACTTTCATCACAATCGCAGCTGCAGGAAACACCATGGCCCCAGCTTTGGCTGAAGTCCGGGCTTTGGGCTACGAAGTGAGCCGCGACATCGACGTTGGCGGCGCTTACGTCGCAGTGGGTTCCAACTGTCGGCTGATTGCAGATGATCCGCTGGCGTTGCTTGGGCTGATCAAGCTGTATGAACTTCGCCGAAGCAATTGGGCGCCAACAGATGCGGAGGTTTCAGCGTTTCTTGCCATGGAGAAGGACACATGATGTTGAGTGGTTCGCATCCGCTCGGACGACTGATCGCCTCAACCGGCCTCTGCCGGTAGGCTGCACAAAACTATGCCGCTGCCTTTCCACATCACCTGTTCACTACCAGCGCCAATCCTTTTTGAGCGCAGCGACGGGAGGTTTCAAATCATGGAGCAACAGCCGCTCTCTCCATTTATGGCGGGCCGTGGTTACCTGTTGGTGGAAACGGAGCTTGCAACTTTCCTTCAGCAACTCGAAGTCGACCGAGAGGGTTTCAAGCCAGCTATCTTGCTTTCGCCAGGTACAGGAGAAGAGCTTGGTTCGCACGTAAGCATCAGAGTGAGTCAGTTCTTTCGGGCGAACGAGATGCTGGATCTCGATCTGAGTGGCAAACGGCTGCTCACGCTCAATGATCAGTACTACTTTGCAAGCCCCGAACTCAAAGCGGTGTTGGAGGCCAGCGCATTTCAATACTTGGAGTACAGCGAAGGACTCAGTGGCTTTGCAGCAGATGCCGCCTGACTCCATCGATCAATATGCCAAGCCCTTTGCCCGTGGAAATTCGACCCGCAGTTCCAGAAGATGCAGCCGCAATCTGCGACGTGCTGCGTGAGTCCATTCAGGTTTGCTGCAAGGCAGACCACCATGACGACCCGGCAATCGTTGCGCGCTGGCTCGCCAACAAGACGACGGAGAACGTCGAGAAGTGGGTGACTGCTCCGCACTTGGTGGCGCTCGTTGCAACGCGTGCGGATGACATGCTGGGTTTCGCATTGCTCACCGGGCAAGAGCTGGCACTTTGCTACGTTGTTCCTCGGGCGCTGTACCAGGGTGTCGGCAAGGCGCTCCTGCAGTCGGTGGAGAGATCTGCGTCAGCGCGAGATGTTGAAGTGCTGACGCTGGACAGCACGAAGACGGCGTTCCCGTTCTACTCCCGGAACGGGTTTTCAGCTTGCGGCCCTGTGCGTTCGTGGGCAGGGCTTGAGGCTCAGCCAATGACCAAAACGCTACGGGCCAGTGCTCCGCCAATGGGTGGATGACAATCGCCACCTGCATGGGTGGCCCCAGCAGGTCGTCCAGCAACCTTGATGCGGTTCGAGCGCCTCCAGCTTGCTCGGACGCCGTCGTATCTCATTGATTTGCAAGGATTCACCTGTTGGCTTGCATTTTCTGTCCGCAACAGGTGAAAAGGGCACCGCCTTTGCCCGGTGCGGCCGTCCGTCCGGTCATCAATGCCCACACCATCAGGCTTTCAGAGGCAGAAGACGGTCTCAGGCCTGTCGTGGCCGAACGGACCAATATCCTGACCGAAGCGCCGCGCCGTTCACACATGATGATCGGTGCCACTGGCAAGATGGCCGTGATGCACACCATCTCCCCGGTGACCTTTGTCGAATTCAAGCGCTGGCTGGCGGAGCGACCAAACCGGGAGTCGCCCAAGCGCAGGCGGGATGCGTTGCAGGCGCAGACGGTGCAGAGCCTCATGGATGAGGGGTTGCTGCTTTGAGCAAAAGGAGACCGCAAGGCATGAAACGCTTCTATAAGTTCTGGTTCTTCTTTTGCGTTGGCTGGGGCTACCTGATGTCTCAACCGCTCGCGGACGCAGAGACCAAAGCCGCATTGCACATGACACACGTATTGGCTGCCTTGCCTCTCAGCGCGCTCAATGTCGCTCTGCTGCTCGCCATAGAGGTCTGGCGTGCCCGACCTGCCAAACTTCCGGCGCCGAACATCGAACTCAGGCCGTGGAACATGCCCACAGGTGTCATGCAGTTCGTGTTGATCACATTCTTCTTTTCGGGAGCGTGGGGCTTGCTGTTTGGTATCGCTTTGGGGTCGAATGACTTCCGTGTGCCGCTTTTCTTTCTGATGATGAGCATTGGCGGTCTTGCAGGTCTGCTTGGATTTCATCGTGCATTTCCGTCGCGCTTTGCGCCCTGACGGTTTCTCTGTAGATCGCCCTTCCCCGGGTAAACCCTCCATTGACACCACCCCGCGCTGATCCGAAGGTGCAAGGCTTTCTGAGCCCGCCAGCCTTCACCCCGGAGACGCGCCATGCAACACGCCACCACCAGCCCGCACCAGCACATCGCCACCGTGATGCAGGTGGCCGCGGACGGGGTGGGGGCGCAGGCGGCGGCGCGGCATGAGCAGGTGATCCGCGATTCGTGGCTGCGCTGTGTGCAGCAGCACCGGCTGGACCCGACGCGCATGCAGGAGGCGGTCATCCTGCCGCAGGCGCGGCTGCGCGAGCACCAGGACCAGATGGAGGCGCTGTTGCAGATCGCGCGCCACGGGCTGGAGTCGCTCTACAGCAAGGTCGCGGGGCTGGGTTATGTGGTGCTGCTGACCGACGCGCGCGGCGTGACGGTGGACTTTCTGGGCGACCTGGTGTTCGAGCCCAGCCTGCGCAAGGCGGGCCTGTACCTCGGCGCGGACTGGAGCGAGCACCACGCCGGCACCTGCGGCGTGGGCACCTGCATCAGCACCGGTCAGGCGCTGACGGTGCATCTGGACGACCACTTCGACGCGACCCACATTCCGCTGACCTGCACCACCGCGCCGGTGTACGACAGCGCGGGGCAGTTGAGCGCGGTGCTGGACATTTCGCAGCTGAGTTCGCAGCAGCCCAAGGAGAGCCAGCATCTGGCGCTGCAGCTGGTGAAGATGTACGCGCACGACATCGAGAACGCGGCCTTCCTGCACCGCCACCGGCACGATTGGGTGCTGCGCCTGTCGCAGGCACCGCAGTTCCTGGACGTGCAGCCGGACTACCTGCTGGCGCTGGACACGAACGGCCGCGTGGTGGGCCACAACCGGCGGGCGCAACTGGCACTTCAACAGGGCGAGCCGTTGCTGGGCATGGGCTTCGAGCAGCTGTTCGGCTTGCCGTTCGGGCAGATCGGCCGCTTCGTGATGACGCAGCCCTCGGACCAGCGCGCGGTGATGCTGGCGGGTGGTAAACAGCTGCTGTTTCTCTCGGCGGTGCCGCCGCCGGCGCGGCCGGTCGCGAGCGCGCCGCGCGAGAGTCGCGTGCCAGCGCCGCTGGCGGCGCTTTCGGCGGGCGACGCCGCGCTGGACCGGCAGGTGGAGCGCGTGGCGCGGCTGGTGAACACGCCCATCAGCCTGTTGATCACCGGCGAGACCGGTTCGGGCAAGGAGTATTTCGCGAAGGCGGTGCACAGCGCGAGCGAGCGGCGCAGCCGGCCCTTCGTGGCGGTGAACTGCGCGGCGATTCCCGAGCACCTGATCGAGAGCGAGCTGTTCGGCCACCTGCCGGGCAGCTTCTCGGGCGCCTCGCCCAAGGGCAAGCGCGGCCTGATCGCCGAGGCCGACGGCGGCACGCTGTTCCTCGACGAGATCGGCGACATGCCGCTGGCCCTGCAGGCGCGGCTGCTGCGCGTGCTGTCCGAGCGCGAGGTGCTGCCGGTGGGCGCGACCAAGCCGGTGCCGGTGAACATCCGCGTGATCGCGGCGACGCACGCGCCGCTGGAGCAACTGGTGCTGGCCGGGCGTTTCCGCGACGACCTGTACTACCGCCTCAAGGGCGCCCACATCCAGCTGCCGCCGCTGCGCGAGCGCAGCGACCTGGGCGCGATGATCACGCGCCTGCTGGGCGGTCGCGCCATCACGCCCGCCGCGCTGCAGCGCCTGCTGGCGCACCGCTGGCCGGGCAACCTGCGCGAGCTGCGCAACGTGCTCGACTACGCGGCCAGCCTGTGCGGCAACGGGCCGATCGACCTGGACGATCTGCCGGAGCTGCAGGTGGCGCGCTTGCCCCTGCGGGCCGATGCGGGTGAGGCCGCGCACGACGACGGGCCGGAGGCGCTGCTGCAGGCGCTGCGCGCCGCGCACTGGAACGTGAGCGCGGTGGCGCGGGCGATGGGGCTTTCGCGCATGACGCTCTACCGCCGGATGAAGCGCGCCGGCATCGTGCCGCCCAACCGCATGGCCTGAACCGTGCGGGGCCTGTGACAGCTGTCACTCCGCGGGGTGACAGGTGCACGGGGTGTGACACCGCCGCACCCCAGACAAATCCCTGCCAGATCAAGCACTTGCGCGCGCCGACCGCCTGGCACGGGTCTTGAGATGCACAAGGCACCGGCCCGCACCGAGGCCGGCATCACAGGAGACAACCCATGACTGCAAACACGCCCTCCCAGCGGGCACAGCGCTGGCTGGACGCTTTCGGAGCCGCCCTGGCTTCCGGCAACCCCGACAACGTGCTGCCCCTGTTCGACGCCGACTGCTACTGGCGCGACCTCGTGTCTTTCACCTGGAACATCCGCACGCAGGAAGGCCACGACGCGGTGCGCGACATGCTCGCCGCGCGCCAGGCCGACGCGGGAGCCTCGAACTTCCAGCTTGAAGGCGAGGCCACCGAGGCCGATGGTGTCACCGAGGCCTGGTTCACCTTCGAGACCCGTGTCTCGCGCGGCCGGGGCCAACTTCGTCTGAAGGGTGACAAGGCCTGGACCCTGCTGACCACCATGGTCGAGCTCAAGGGCTTTGAAGAGAAGAAGGGCGCCAACCGCATCAAGGGCGCCGAGCACGGCGTGCACAAGGGCCGCAAGAGCTGGCTCGAACTGCGGCAGGACGAGCAGGCGCGCCTGGGCTACGAGGAGCAGCCCTATGTGCTGATCATCGGCGGGGGGCAGGGCGGCATCATCCTGGCCGCGCGGCTGCGCCGCCTGGGCGTGCCGACCATCGTGGTGGAGAAGAACCCGCGGCCCGGCGACAGCTGGCGCAACCGCTACAAGAGCCTGTGCCTGCACGACCCGGTCTGGTACGACCACCTGCCCTACATGCCGTTCCCGGACGACTGGCCGGTGTTCGCGCCCAAGGACAAGGTGGGCGACTGGCTGGAGATGTACACCAAGGTCATGGAGATCAACTACTGGGGCTCCACCACCGCCAAGAAAGCAAGCTTCGATGAGGCCAAGGGCGAGTGGACCGTGGTGGTGGACCGCAACGGCGAAGAGGTGACGCTGCGGCCCAAGCAGCTGGTGTTCGCCCTCGGCGTCTCGGGCTACCCGAACGTGCCCAAGATCCCCGGCGCAGAGACCTTCGAGGGCGACCAGCACCACTCCAGCAAGCACCCCGGCCCCGAGAAGTACGCCGGCAAGAAGGCGGTGGTGCTCGGCTCCAACAACTCGGCGCACGACATCTGCGCGGCGCTCTGGGAACACGGCGCGGACGTGACCATGATCCAGCGCAGCAGCACGCACATCGCGCCCTCGAACTCGCTGATGGAGCTGGCCCTGGGTGGGCTGTACAGCGAGGAGGCGCTGAAGAACGGCATCGACCACCACAAGGCCGACCTGATCTTCGCCAGCGTGCCCTACAAGATCATGCACACCTTCCACATCCCCGTGTACGAGGAGATGAAGAAGCGCGACGCCGACCTCTACAGCCGGCTGGAGAAGGCGGGCTTCCTGCTCGACTTCGGCGACGACGGCTCGGGCCTGTTCATGAAGTACCTGCGCCGCGGCTCGGGCTACTACATCGACGTCGGCGCGAGCGAACTCGTGGCCAACGGCAGCATCAAGCTCAAGAGCGGCGTGAACATCGAGCGCATCAACCCGAAGAGCGTGACGCTGTCCGACGGCACCGAGCTGCCGGCCGACCTGATCGTCTACGCCACCGGCTACGGCTCGATGAACCACTGGCTGGCCGACCTGGTCTCGCCCGAAGTCGCCGACCGCGTTGGCAAGGTCTGGGGCCTGGGGTCGAGTACGACGAAGGACCCTGGGCCGTGGGAAGGCGAGCTGCGCAACATGTGGAAGCCGACCAACCAGCAGCAGCTGTGGATCCACGGCGGCAACCTGCACCAGAGCCGCCACTACTCGCAGTTCCTCTCGCTGCAGCTCAAGGCGCGCTACGAGGGGCTGGACACGCCGGTCTACGGGCAGGCGGCGGTGCACCACCTGCGGTGATCGTCTGAAGGGACGTGCTGGTCAGCCCTTGCGGCTCACCAGCACGATCCCCGCCGCCACGCCCACCAGCGCCAGCACCAGCTGCAGCGTCAGCGGTTCGCCCAGCAGCACCACGCCGAACACCAGTGCGAACAGCGGGGTGAGGAAGGTGAAGGTGGACATCTGCGTCGCGGGGTAGTGGCGCAGCATCCACATCCAGGCCAGGTAGCTGGCGAAGGCACCCACGGCGGTCTGCAGGAACACCGAGCCCCAGGCCAGCGCGGAGTAGTCGAAGGACCAGGTTTCGCCCAGCACCAGCGACAGCACCGGGCAGACCAGGGCGGTCACGCTCAGCTGGTAGAACAGCGATTTCTCGGCCTGGATGGTGGCCACCTTGGTGGTGCGGATCGCGAGGGTGGTCAGGCCCCAGAACATGCCGGCGGCCAGGCCCATGGCGTCGCCCTTCCACTGGCCCGGCGCCGAGCCGTGCAGGAAGGCTTCGCTGAAGGCGATGCCCACCGCGCCGAAGGCGATCACCAGGCCAACCCACTGGATCGTGCGCAGCTTCTCCGAGGGCACGAAGCGCGGCAGCAGCACCGCCACCCAGAAAGGGCTGGTGTAGAGGAACACCGTCAGGCGCGAGGCGCTGGTGTGCTGCAGGCCGAGGTAGATCAGGCAGAACTCGGCCGCGAACAGCAGGCCCACGATCAGGCCGCCCTGGAGCGAGCCATCGCTGTTGAACAGCTTCACGCCCCGGAACTGGCACCAGAGCCAGAGCAGGGCGGTGGCGCCGGCCATGCGCACGGAGGCCTGCCACAGCGGCGGGATTTCACGGCCCGCGAACTTGATCAGGATCTGCTGGAAGCCCCAGAAGGCGCAGCAGGCCACCAGCACGGTGATGGCGAAGGTGTCGAGGTGGTCTTTGCGTTGGACGGCGGTCATGGGGGCAAGAGGGTAGCGCAGGCGCGACGCGACGGGTGTCGCGCGCGGCGCGTCATTGGCCGGAGGCGAGGCGTTGCAGATGGCGCTTGAGCGTGTCCGCCTCGTGCGCCGACCAGCGCGAGAGCAGATGGCTTTCCTGCGCGCGGGCCTGTTCGATCAGCGCGGCGGCGATGCGCCGGCCTTCGGCGGTGGCGGCCACCAGGGTGCGGCGCTGGTCGGCCGGGTCGGCCAGCAGTGCCAGCAGGCCGTCCTCGGCCATGCGCTGCACGAGCTTGGTGACGGTGGGCTGTTTGGCCAGCACGTCGTGCGCCAGCTGGCCGACGGCGATGGCGCCCTGGTTCTCGGGGTGGCTGAGCGCGGCGTCGTGCAGCACGGCCAGCACGCGCCAGGCGATGTGGGTGAGGCCCTGGGCGGCGATGGCGTTCTCGAAGTCCCGGTAGACCGCATGGCTGGCCTGGCCGAGCAGGTAGCCCAGGTAGCTGCCGACGAAGCGGCCATCGGGCGGCCGCGGCGCGCTCGCGTCGGCCGGTGCGCCGTGTAGCGGGTGCTCGGTGTAGAAGCGGCCGCCGTGGTAGAGCAGGGGCGAGGCGTCGGCGCGGCGCGCGCAGCGCTCGACCTCGCCGACGAAGATCACGTGGTCGCCCTCGGTGTACTGGCTGCGGTTGAAGCACTCGAAGGTGGCGACGCTGCCTTCGAGCAGCGGCGCGCCGCCCGCGCCGTCGGTGTAGGCGACCCCGGCCCAGCGGTCGACGCCGCGCGCGGCAAAGCGCTCGGCCAGCGCCTGCTGGTCGGCGGCCAGCACGTTGATCGCGTAGTGCCGGCCGTTGCTGAACACCGCCATCGAGCCGGCCGCCTTGCCCAGGCTCCACAGCACCAGCGGCGGGTCCAGCGAGACGGAATTGAACGAGCTGGCCGTCAGGCCGACGGGCTCACCCTGGTCGTTGCGCGCGGTGACGATGGTGACGCCGGTCGCGAACATGCCCAGCGTCGCGCGGAAGTCGCGCGGCGAGAAATCGGGCGGTTGGGCGGCGTGGCCGGCGGCACGGGACGGGGACATGGCTGCAATTTATATGAAAATTCATGAATAATGGGCCCGCGACCGCCATTTCCCCGATGGCAGGCCCCCCAAACAGGAGACAACCCATGTTGCAGGAGCGGATCGAACCCGCCTGGATCGACGCGTTTGAGGCGGTGCTGCGGCGCTGCGCGCTGCAGCCGGGCGACACGGTGGCGATTCTCAACGAAAGCCAGAGCCGTCCGGTGCTGGTCGAGCTGGCGCGCCTGGCGGCGGCGCGGCTCGGGGCCCCGGCCTTCGTGCTGACCCTGCCCTCCGTGTTCGGCGCCGCGGGCGAACCCGTGACGCGCTCCACCGGGGCATCACCGGCCATTCAACAGCAGTTGCCGGTGATCGCGGCATTGCAGGCCTGCACCTTGGTGATCGATTGCACGGTCGAGGGCCTGATGCACGCGCCCGAGCTGCCCGCCATCCTGCAGGGCAACGGCATCACGCAGCCGCGCGTCGTCTACGTCAGCAACGAGCACCCCGAAGCGCTGGCGCGCCTGCTGCCCGACGACGCGACCGAGGCGCGGGTGAAGGAACACGTCAAGCGCCTGCGCGGCGCGAAGGCCCTGCGCGTGACCTCGCCCGCCGGCACCGAGCTCACGGTCTCGCTGCAGGGTGCGGTGGTGGGCGGCAACTGGGGCAGCACCACACGCCCCGGCACGCTGACCCACTGGCCCGGCGGCCTGGTGCTGGCCTTCCCGGCGGCGGGCAGCGTCAGCGGCCGGCTGGTGCTGGCCGAGGGCGACGTGAACCTGACCTTCAAGCGCTACATCGAACGCCCGATCACGCTGACCATCGAACACGACTACGTGACCCACATCGACGGCGGCGGCGTGGACGCCGAACTGCTGCGCAGCTACTTCGCGGCCTGGGGGGAGAAGGAGGCGTATGCCGTGAGCCACGTGGGCTACGGCCTGTGCGAGGCCGCGCGCTGGGACAGCATGGCGCTTTACGACAAACGCGACTTCAACGGCACCGAGCTGCGCGCCTTCGCCGGCAACTTCCTCTACAGCACCGGCGCCAACGAAACCGCCGGCCGCTACACCCGCGGCCACTTCGACTGGCCGATGCGCGACTGCACCGTGGCGCTCGATGGCGCGGTGGTGGTCGACGCCGGAAAGGTGGTCGCGTGAGCAGCATCCCGACGTTCACCACCCTGGGCGACGGCGCCACCACCGTGCTCATGCTGCACGGCATCGGCGGCGGGCACCTGGCCTTCGCGCCGCAGGTCGAGACCCTGGCCAGCGTGGGCTACCGCGCGGTGGCCTGGGACATGCCCGGCTACGGCCACAGCGCGCCCATCGAGCCCTACACCTTCAAGGGGCTGGCGCAGAGCTGCATCAACCTCATCGACGCGCTGCAGTGCGACAGCGTGGTTCTTGTAGGACACAGCATGGGTGGCATGGTGGCGCAGGAAGTCGCGGCCAGGCGCCCAGAGAAAGTGTGCAAGCTCATGCTCTGCGGCACCTCGGCCGCCTTCGGCAAGCGCAGCGACGGCAAGTCGGCCGAGGTCTGGGCGCAGCAGTTCATCGCGCAACGCACCGCGCCGCTGGACGCGGGCCAGAGCATGGCCGACATGGCCGCGAAGCTGGTGCCGCAGATGGTCGGCCCGGGCTCGCTGCCCGAAGGCGTGCGCCTGGCCGAGCAGTGCATGGGCCGCGTGCCGGCCGCCACCTACCGCCGCGCGCTGGACTGCATCGTCACCTTCGACCGGCAGGCCGCGCTGGCCCACATCGGCGTGCCCACGCTGCTGGTGGGCGGCGAGTTCGACCGTGTGGCCTCGCCCGCGGTGATGAAGCAGATGGCGCAGCAGATCCCGAACGCGCGCTACACCGAGATGGCCGGCGTGGGCCACCTGATGAACCTGGAAGCGCCCGACGAGTTCGACCGCATCCTGCTGGATTTCCTCCGCGAGTCCGCGCCGAGGGCGCGCCCGGACCTGCACTGAATCCGACACCCCCACCAGAGGAGACAACCCCGATGAGCACCCGCCCCGTCAACCCGGTCACCGGCCTGGACTTCACCCCCGCCGTGGGCGACATGCCCTTCACGCCGCTGCAGCGCGAGTGGCTGGCCAGGGCGCATGCGCTGGGCCGCGACAAGTTCGCCGCGCGCGCCGCGCAGTGGGACCAGGAAGCGAGCTTCCCCTTCGCCAACTACGACGACCTGCGCGAACAGGGCTTCCTCAAGCTCTGCGTGCCCACCGAGTTCGGTGGCGCGGGGGCGGACTTCCCGACCTACATGATGGTCGCGGCGGAGATCGGGCGCTTCTGCGGCGCCACCGCGCTGACCTGGAACATGCACATCTGCAGCACCATGTGGACCGGCGTGCTGGCCGACGGCATTGCGATGAGCGAGGAGCAGCGCGCCGAACACGCGGCGCGGCGCAAGCTGCACTTCGCGCGCATCGTGAACGAGGGCAAGCTCTACGCGCAACCGTTCAGCGAGGGCACGGCGGCGGCGGCGGGCCGTGCGCCGTTTGGCACCACGGCCAGGAAGGTCGAGGGCGGCTGGCTCATCAACGGCCGCAAGATCTGGGCGAGTCTTTCGGGCGCAGCGGATTACTACGGCGTGCTTTGCACCGAAGACAAGGGCGACCAGCACCCCGACGCGCGCGACACGCTCTACATCAGCGTGCCCGCCACGGCCGATGGGTTCAGCATCAGCGGCGACTGGGACCCGCTGGGCATGCGCGGCACCGTCAGCCGCAACCTCACGTTCAAGGACGTGTTCGTCAGCGACGACGAGCAGCTCATGCCGCGCGGCATCTACTTCAAGGGCGCGCAGACCTGGCCGGCCATGTTCTTCACGCTCTCGCCCACTTACCTGGGCGTGGCGAACGCGGCCTACGACTTCACGGTGCAGTACCTGCGCGGCGAGGTGCCGGGCGAGCCACCGATCAAGCGCCGCCAGTTCCCCACCAAGCAGATCACGGTGGCGCAGATGCGGCTGCAGCTCGAAGCCATGAAGAGCCTGTTCACCCGCGCCATCTTCGAGGCCAAACCCAACCCGAGCAAGGACGAGAAGCTGCGCCTCTACGCCGCGCACCACGCGGTGATGGAAGGCGCCAACGACCTCGCGCGGCTGGCCATCCGCACCTGCGGCGGCCAGAGCATGCTCAAGCACCTGCCGCTGGAGCGCCTGTACCGCGACAGCCGCTGCGGCGCGCTGATGCTGCCCTGGACGGCCGAGCTGATCCTCGACCGCATGGGCCGCGAGACCTTGTACGAGCCTGGCGAAAAGGACGAGTGAGCGGGGCGGGTCCCTAGAATTGCGGGGATGACCCGACGCCCCGCTGCCGCTTCTTCTGAACGCCCACCTCGCCCTTGGTGCCGCCTGCCGGTGGCGCTGGCGCTGCTGGCGGCCTTGGGTGGGACTTCCCTGGCGGCACTGGCGCAGCCGTTCGCGAAGGCGCCGGCCGACCCCTGCATCGAGTTCGTCGCGCGCCTGCCCAACGTGAAGGCAGCGCTGTGCCGCGCGGCCCAGCTCAAGCCTACCAGCGGTGGCGTGTCGGTGCAGGGCCGCACGCTGCACCTGCGCGACGTGATGGCCCCCGACGCCAAGGTGCGGGTGCTGGTGGTGGGCGCCATGCACGGCGACGAGCTGTCCTCGGCCGCCGTGGCCCTGCACTGGATCCAGCGCGCCGTGGAGACACCGTCCAACGTGCACTGGCGCTTCATCCCGGCGCTCAACCCCGACGGCCTGATGGCGCGGCCGGCCAAGCGGGTCAACGCCCGCGGCGTCGACCTCAACCGCAATTTCCCGACGCCCAACTGGACGCGCGACGCCAAGATCTACTGGGAACAACGGACGCAGAAAGACCCGCGCCGCTGGCCCGGCCCCAAGCCGCTGTCCGAGCCCGAGTCGAAGTTCTTCCACGAAGAGATGGAGCGCTTCCAGCCCGATCTGATCGTGAGCATCCACGCGCCCTACGGCGTGCTCGACTTCGACGGCCCCACCGTGCCGCCGGCGCGCCTGGGCCGCCTCTACCTCGACCAGGTCGGCATCTTCCCCGGCAGCCTGGGCAACTACGGCGGCGTGCACAAGGGCATGCCGGTGGTGACCATCGAGCTGCCCAGCGCCATCCGCACCCCGCTGGACGCCGAGATGCGCCAGATGTGGCTGGACCTGCTGCGCTGGATGAGCGAGCGCGTCATCCCCACCGAGGGTGACGCCAAGGTGCTGCCGGTCAAGGTGAAGAAGACCGGCTGACCACCCCACGCGCGGAGAACGCATGAGCACCTTTGATCCCGACGCCCTGGAGTGTCTGGCCGCCATCATCGAAGAGGGCGGTTTTGAACGCGCGGCGCAGCGCCTGTCGATCACGCAGTCGGCGGTGTCGCAGCGCCTGCGCGCGCTGGAGGCGCAGGTGGGCACCGTGCTCATCGTGCGCAGCCGGCCGCTCAAGCCCACACCCGCGGGGCAACTCATGCTCAAGCACGCCAAGATGATGCGGCTGCTGCGGGCCGATCTGGAGACCGAACTCAGGGAGCTGGCGCCCGGCGCCGGCGGGGCGGGGCGGGACGAGGAGCGCATCTCGATCGCGATCAATGCCGACAGCATCGCCACCTGGGCGATGCCGGCGCTGGACGCACTGGTGCGTCAGGGCCTGCCGGTGGAAATCATCACCGACAACGAGGAATTCACCCAGGAGTGGTTGCGCGAGGGCCAGGTGCTGGGTTGCGTCACCTCGCTGGGGCAGACGCTGCGCGGCTGCAGGATGGTGCCACTGGGCTGCATGGACTATGTGGCCGTGGCGCAGGCGGATTTCGCCCGCAACCGTTGCCCCAAGGGCCTCAGCGCCCACAACTTCCATCAGCTGCCTTTTGTCGCGTTCAATCGCAAGGACTATCAGCAGCACGGCTTCGTGGAGCAGGCCTTCGGCCTGCCGCGAGTGGGGCTCAAGCAGTTGTATGTGCCGTCCAGCGTCGGGCAGCTGCGAGCGGTTCAGGCCGGCTGGGGCGTGAGCGTGCTGCCCGAGCTGCTGGTGCGCGACCAGCTCGCCACTGGCGAGCTGGTGAACCTGGCGCCGCGGCACCGGCTGAGGGTGACGCTGTACTGGCACTGCTGGAACCTGAGTTCGGGCGTGCTGGACGCACTGACTGCGGCGCTGACCGGGGCGGCCAAGCACAACCTGCTGCCCACCGGCACACAAAAAACCCCGCCGGGGCGGGGTTCGAAGCGCAGGGGTGCGGGCGTCACTTCGGCATGATGACGCTGTCGATGACGTGGATCACGCCGTTGTCGGCGACGATGTCCGTCTTCACCACATTGGCGGCATCCACCTTCACGCCGCCGGTGGTGGCCACGGTGATCTCGCTGCCCTGAACCGTCTTGACCTTGCCGGCCTTGACGTCGGCGGCCATCACCTTGCCCGGGACCACGTGGTAGGTCAGCACGGCGGTCAGCTTGGCCTTGTCCGCCAGCAAGGCATCCAGATCGGCCTTGGGCACCTTGGCGAAGGCTTCGTCGGTGGGCGCAAACACGGTGAACGGGCCCTTGCCCTTGAGCGTGTCGACCAGACCGGCGGCCTGCAGAGCCGTGGCCAGGGTCTTGAACGAGCCTGCCGCAACGGCGGTGTCGACGATGTCCTTGGCGTGGGCGGAACCCAGGGTGGCCAGGGCGATGACGGAGGCGATCAGGGACTTCTTCATGGGTAACTCCTAGGAGGGGTTGATGACAGGGGACGGGAAAAAAAGAACAGGGGATCAGGCCGGCGGCAGGATCACCCGGTCGATCAGGTGCACCACGCCGTTGCTGCACAGGATGTCGGTGGCGACGATGGCCGCCTGGCGGCCGCGGCCGTCGGTGATGCGCAGATCGCCGCCGACGGTGAAGCTCGCGCCCTGCAGGGTCGCGATGGGGGTGTTGACCGGCACCTGGTCCTTCAGCACCCGGCCGGACACCACGTGGTAGGTGAGCACAGCGGTCAGCAGCGGCTTGTCGGCCAGCAGCGCTTCCTTGGTGACGCCCAGCTCGGCCAGCAGGGCGGCGAACGCGGCGTTGGTGGGCGCGAACACGGTCAATGGCCCGGGCGCGCTGAGGGCGTCGACCAGGCCGGCCGCAACCACGGCCTCCACCAGGATGCTCAGGTTGGGCGTGGCCTGGGCAGTGGCCACGATGTTGGGTGGTGCGTGGTCGTCGTCACCGCCACCGCAGGCGGTCAGCAGGCCCGCCGTGGCACCGGCCAGCAACAGGGAACGTCTCGGAATCGGCATCTCGGTCTCCTTCAGGCGTGGGGTGGATAGAGACAGCCGGCGCCGGGGCGGGGTGCTCCGGATTCAGGGTCCGCTGCTGTCCGGGCGGGATATTAGTCGCACGAGATCAAAAAGTGACCAATCAGTATAAAAAATATACTTGTAAGTATGGTTATCTACTTTGGCGTCCATTTGCGGCACAATGCGAGTGCTGCCCAAAGATTGACCATGACCACCGCCGTTTCCTCTCCGACTCCCCGTTCTTCCCCCAAGCGCAGTTTTCGCGAACAGATGCATCTGGCGCGCGAGGACGCGATCGTCTCGGTGGTCAACCGGCTGCTGGCCGAAAAGGGGTTCGAGTCGATGACGGTGGACGAGGTCGCCGCCGAGGTGGGCATCGCCAAGGCCAGCCTCTACAAGCACTTCCCGAGCAAGGAAGACCTGGCCGCTGCCGCGATGGTCAAGGTGATGAACCGGGCGCGGGCCTTCCTGGACACGCTGGACCCGAAGGCTCCGCCGCTGGACCTGCTGCGCCAGGTGGCGCGCTGGACCATGGAGGTGCAACTGGCCGGGGAAATGCCCTCGCTGCCCAGCGAGAACTCCAGCCTGCGTGCGTCGCTGACGACGAACAAGGCCTATGTGGACGGGTTGATGGATGTGAGCGACCGGCTGGGCGCCTGGATCGAGGCGGCCCAGCAGCAGGGCAGCGTCAACCCGGCCCTGCCGCCGATCGCGGTGCTGTACACCCTCTATGCCCGGGCCTGCGACCCGGTGCTGGGGTTTCTCAAGGGGTCCGGCCTGTACAGCGACGGCCAGATCATCGACATGGTGCTCAGCACCTGTTTCGACGGATTGCGCCAGCGCTGAGGCTGGCGCGGTGCGTCAGCGCACCAGCATCACCGGCACGCCGCAGTGCGCCAGCACCTGCGTGGCGACCGAGCCCATCACCAGGTTGCCCAGGGCGCTGTGGCCGTGCGAGCCCATCATGACCAGGTCGTACTTGCCGGTGTCGGCCTGCTTGGCGATCTGTTCGCCGGGGGAGCCGGTCTTGTGCACGACCTTGGGCTCGATGCCGTGGCGCTTGAGGAACTTCACCACGGGCGCCGTCACCTTCTCGGCTTCCTCGGCGTAGTAGCTGTTGGCGACTTCGGCACCGACGGCGGCGCGCGCGCGCGGAGGCAGGGGCATCTGCACGGTGAAGATGGTGAACTCGTTGTTGGCGCTGAACACCTCGAGGTGGGTGGTCAGGTAGGCCAGCATCTTCTTGGTGTATGCGCTGCCGTCCACAGCGAGCAGGATCTTCATGTTCTCTCTCCGGTTGTGTGCCCCTGAGGCGGGCGAATTGCACCAGTGTACGCGCGGGGTGCAGGGTTTTTCCTATGGGATTTCCACATGCACCGTCAGTGTGGGTCTGAAATCGGCCTGCTCACCCTTGCGCGCGTAGCCCAGCGGATTGGCCATGATGCGGCAGCGGCCGACCTGCGCGTCGGTCGCGCAATGCAGGTGTCCGTGCAGCCAGAGATCGGCCAGGGGCAGCAGGTCGTCCAGCACATTGCAGAAGCCGGCCGTGCCGGGGGCCATGCCGTAGCGCGGGTCGGCGCTGTGCAGGGTGGGTGCGAAGTGCGTCACCACGACCGTGGGTCCGTCGTGTGGCTGCGCCAGTGCCTCGCGCAGCCAGTCCTGGCACTCCAGTCCGAGCTCGCGCATGGCGGCCGCGTCGAACAGTGCGCCGCTGCGCAGACCGGCCATCTTGTGCAGGTAGAAATTGGCGGCGCGAAAGGCCTTCTCGCGCAGGCGCAGTCGCTCGGTCTCGGTGGTGTCTGCCGGGGCCAGCGCGTCGTAGTCGCTCCAGAGCGTGGTGCCGATGAAGCGCACCCCGTCGATCTGCAGCGTCTCGCGCTCCAGCCAGGCGATGCCGAGCCGGTCGCAGGCGCGGCGCAGGCCCGCGTGCGCCTCGTCCCAGTCGAGTCCGTCGTATTCGTGGTTGCCCGGCACGAACAGCACCGGGGTCGGCCAGCCGCCGTGCTGGGGCAGGGGCGAGAAGCGTCGCAGGCCCCAGTCGGGCTCGTCCATCACCGTGCCGTCTCGCCGTTTCTGGTAGGAGCCGATGTCGCCTGCCAGCACCAGCAGGTCGGCGTCTGCCGCGGGTGTGGCGGCAAAGCTGGCGTCGGTTTCGAGGTGCAGGTCGCTGAGCAGTTGGAGCTTCATGGCGCGATTGTCGGTGCAGCGTCTGCCGCGGCATCCGCAAAGCCCCGCCGCGCCGCGCGCTCGACCGCCTGCCGCAGCCAGCGGTGCGCGCCGTTGTGCGCCGACTGCCGGTGCCACAGGGCGTCGACGTGCACCGCCGGTACCGGCAGCGGCAACTCGCGCAGTGTCAGTGCCGACTCGATCCCGGTGACCTCGACGAAGTGCCGCGGCAGCACGGTCAGCAGGTCGGTGCTGGCCACCACCCGACCGGCGGTGAAGAACTGGTTGACGGTGATCACCACCCGGCGCTGGCGCGACATCGCCGACAGCGCCTCGTCGACAAAGCCAAAGGGCCGCCCAGAGAAGCTCACCAGCAGGTGGCGCGCGGCGCAGTAGGCGTCGATGGTGAGCGGTTGTCCCGCCAGCGGATGGTCGCGGCGCATCACCACCACGTACTCGCCGTCGTAGAGCCGCTGGTGCAGGAAGCGCGGGGTGTGTTCCTGCAGGTGGATCGCGGTCAGTTCGGCGATCACGCCGGGGAAATGCCCGACCGCCAGGTCCGCTGAACCGGATTCCAGCAGCTCGCGCGGATCGCGTGTGGTCAGCGGCACGACGCGCAGGTTCACGCCCGGCGCTTCCTTTTCCAGCAGGTCCACCAGTCCGGGCACCAGCTTGGCGGCAGTGGCGTCGGCCATGGCCAGCACGAAGGCCTTGCCTGCGGTCGACGGGTCGAAGTCGGCTGGCGACAGGGACTCGCGCAACTGCGCCAGCGCGTCCCGCACCGTGGGCCACAGGGCCTGTGCCACCGGCGTCGCCTCCACGCCGTAGCCGGAACGCCGCACCAGTTCGTCGCCCAGGTGTTCCCGCAAACGCTTGAGCGCGTTGCTCACCGCTGGCTGCGTCATCGCGAGGTTGTGTGCCGCGCGGGTGAGGTTGCGCTCGGCCATGACTTCGTCGAACACCCTCAGCAGGTTGAGGTCCAGCGTGCGGAAGTTGAGCTCATTTATCATTTTTGTGAATGTAATTCATTATAAAAATAAAGTGGCGTGACATCAGGGTTCACCCTAGTATTCGCCTGTCCAAAAGACAATTTTTCAAAGGAGTTCGCCATGAGCACCGTCTTCTCTCCCTCTTCCGCCTCCGTCGGCATGGGCACCGCCGCCGACCGGGGTATCGGTCGCACCAGCCGCTTCGACGGCTCGCGCAGCCTGGCCACCATGCTTCTCGCCGCCGCCGTGGCCGCCCTTGTCGTGCTGGCCGACCAGATGATCGGCTCCTGGGCCGATGGCCACCTGTTCCTGGGGTGGGTCTCCCTGTGGGTCGTGATCTTCGCGGGCTCCGCCCTGTTCGCCGGCACCGCCCGCCGCGCGGCGAAGGCCACGTTGCGCTCGCTCGACAGCTGGTCGCGTTCGCTGGCGGAGGCCCGCGCCGAAGCCCGCCTCTGGGACCTGGCCCGCACCGATCCGCGCCTCAAGGCCGAGCTGATGCAGGCCCGTGCCCGCGAAGCCGAACTGGCCGAAGAACTGAACCCTTCGCCCGTTGTGGCGAAGAACGACTATGCGGACGCGCTGGCGCCGATGGGCCTGGACACGGGCTTCTCCGCGCCGCTGCGCCGCTGGGCCCAGATGGAAGTGCGCCGCCAGACGGGCTACCTGCCCTACCTGTAAGCCTCCGCTTTCGCCCATGAAAAAAGCCCCCCGGCGGATGCCGGGGGGCTTTTTGTTTTGGTCGCCCCGTACGGGCCGGGATCAGGCGGTGGTCAGGCGCTTTTCCAGGTCGTTCTTGGTGTCGATCAGGGCCTGGGGCATGTGGTAGGCCAGCTGCTCGAAGTGGGCGTCGTGCAGCTTGAATTCCTCGGCCCAGGCGGCCTTGTCGATGCTGGTGACCTGCGCGAACTGTTCGGCGCTGAAATCCAGGCCGGTCCAGTTGATCTCGGCGTATTGCGGGGCCACGCCGAACATGGTTTCCTTGCCTTGCGCCTGGCCTTCGATGCGGTCGATCATCCACTTGAGGACCCGCATGTTGTCGCCGTAGCCGGGCCACACGAACTTGCCCGCCTCGTCCTTGCGGAACCAGTTGACGCAGAAGATCTTGGGCAGGGTGTGGCCGGATTCTTCCAGCTTGTGTTCCATGTCCAGCCAGTGCTGGAAGTAGTCGCTCATGTTGTAGCCGCAGAACGGCAGCATCGCGAACGGATCGCGGCGCACCACGCCCTGGGCGCCAAAGGCGGCCGCCGTGGTTTCGGAGCCCATCGTGGCGGCCATGTAGACGCCTTCCATCCAGGTACGTGCCTCGGTCACCAGGGGCACGGTGGTGGAGCGGCGGCCGCCGAAGATGAACGCGTCGATCGCCACGCCGTCGGCGTCGTCCCACTGCGGGTCCAGTGCGGGATTGTTGGTGGCGGCCACGGTGAAGCGCGAGTTGGGGTGCGCGGCCTTGGTGCCCTTTTCCTTGGCAATCGCCGGGGTCCAGTCCTTGCCCTGCCAGTCGATCAGGTGCTCGGGCAGCGTGCCGGTGTCCTTCTCCATGCCTTCCCACCACACGTCGCCGTCGTCCGTCAGGGCCACGTTGGTGAAGATGACGTTCTTGTCCAGCGAACGCATGCAGTTCGGGTTGGTGTGCATGTTGGTGCCGGGGGCCACGCCGAAGTAGCCGGCCTCGGGGTTGATGGCGTACATCTTTCCGTCGGCATGGGGCTTGATCCAGGCGATGTCGTCACCGATGGTGGTGACCTTCCAGCCTGCAAAGCCCGCCTCGGGCGGCACCAGCATGGAGAAGTTGGTCTTGCCGCAGGCGCTGGGGAAGGCGGCGGCGACGTGGTACTTCTTGCCCTGGGGGTTGGTCACGCCCAGGATCAGCATGTGCTCGGCCAGCCAGCCCTGGTCGCGGCCCATGGTCGAGGCAATGCGCAGCGCCACGCACTTCTTGCCCAGCAGCGCGTTGCCACCGTAGCCCGAGCCGTAGGACCAGATCTCGCGCGTTTCGGGGAAATGCACGATGTACTTGGTGGTCGGGTTGCAGGGCCAGGTGGTGGTGTCCTTCTGGCCTTCGGCCAGCGGCGCGCCCACGGTGTGCATGCAGGGCACGAAGTCGCCGCTGTCGCCCAGCACGTCGTACACGGCCTTGCCCATGCGGGTCATCAGCTTCTGGTTCACCACCACGTAGGCGCTGTCGGTCAGCTCGATGCCGATGTGGGCGATGTGCGAGCCCAGTGGGCCCATGGAGAACGGCACCACGTACATGGTGCGGCCCTTCATGCAGCCGTCGAACAGCGGGTTCAGGGTGGCGCGCATCTCGGCCGGGGCCATCCAGTTGTTGGTCGGGCCGGCGTCTTCCTTCTTCTCGGAGCAGATGTAGGTGCGGTCTTCCACGCGGGCCACGTCGGACGGGTCGGTCCAGGCCAGGAAGGAGCCCGGGCGCTTGGCTGGGTTGAGCTTCTTGAAGGTGCCGGCGTCGACCAGTTCCTGGCACAGGCGGTCGTATTCTTCCTGGCTGCCGTCGCACCAGACCACGTTGTCGGGCTTGCACAGGGCCACCATGTCGGCCACCCAGGCGATCAGGCGGGCGTGCTTGACGTAGGCGGGGGTGTTGAGGTTGAGGCCCTGCATCACGGGAGAGTTCATCGAAAAGGCTCCGGTAGTTTGAAAGCGGCGGCCAAGAGACACCGACAGCCGCTGGCCACGGAACGGTGGCGGGCGGCTCTGCAAGATCCCTTGGACAAAAAGGGCGGTCGGCGCTCGGGGCTGCAGGGCGGTTGCGGTGCAGCGCGACAGCCAGAAAGGGGGCGGATGATCCCGGGTTCTGGTCCGCGTGTCGGCCTAACCCATCAATTTTAAAAAAGAAGGTCGGTCAGTTACCGGCAAGTTACATGCAAGACATGCATAACCTGATGCATGAATGCCGGCGGGGGTACGGTGTCGTGCAACCGCTAGAGTGGGGCCATGGAACCCGAACTCATCCTGGAACCCGGTCTGGCGTCCTTGCTGGACGAACTCAGAACCCTTGAAGACCTCTACCACGCGGCCTTCCCGGACGCGACCCTGGCCGACTTCGACCGGCTGGTGGCGCCCGGCTTCTGGGAGACCGGTGCCACCGGCCGCCGCTACAGCCGGGTCTTCGCCCGCCAGGTGCTGGCGCAGCGCCCGGGGCGGCCCGACCCCGGGACATGGCAGACCGACCAGCACCACCTGCAGCGGGTGAGTGAAGACGTCTGGTTGCTGACCTACCGCCTGCGCCAGCCGGGCCGGGTCACGCGGCGCATGACGCTGTGGCGTCGGGAGGCCGGGCGCTGGCAGGCGGTGTACCACCAGGGCACGGTGGTCGTCGGCTGAGCGACGTTCAAAACAAAAGCCGCCCGGTGGGCGGCTTCTCTTCGCTGGCCGTGCCGGGTTTCAGGCCATGAACACGGCAATGAAGGCCAGCAGGAAAATCAGCACGCCGCCGGCCACGGGCAGCACGATGGGCATGAGCGGAACGATGGACTCGACCACGTCCTGGGGTTCATCGGCGTGGCTGTCGTGGGGGGCGTGGGCCATGGGGCGTCTCCGGAATTGAGAAAAATCAACGCGGATTCTAAAGCCGACGGCCCCGGACCGCACCCGGCCCAACCCTCACAGCAGCGCGTAGGTGGTGCTGGCGCGGCACACGCTCTTGCCGTCGTCGGCGCCGGCGATGTCGATTTCCCCGAACACCAGGTTCTTGCCGGCCCGCACCACACGGGCGGTCACCAGCGCGTCCTGGTTGGACAGCGGCTTGAGGAAGCTGCTGTTCTGCTGCACCGTGGTCATGGGCCGGCGCGTGCCCAGCCGGGTCACGATGGCCAGCACCATCGCCGTGTCGGCGGCGGCCATCATGGCCTGGCCGCAGACCATGCCGCCGATGCGCGCCAGCTGGTCGTTCTGCGGCAGGCGCAGCACCACTTCGTCCGTCTGGAAGGACTCGACGCGCAGGCCCAGGGCCTGGACCCAGGGCGCGAACCAGTCGGACAGGCAGGCCTGCAGGGTGTCGGTGCTGAGGGGGGCTTCGGGTGCGGTCATGGGGTGGTCACATCCGTTGGGTGTCGAAACCGGCGGCCTGCAGCGCGTCGATCACCTGTTGCACATGCTCGCGGCCGCGCGTCTGCAGCACCAGCTCGACCGCCACGTTCTGCGCCGCCAGCAGGGTGAAGGCGCGCTGGTGGTGGACCTCGTCGATGTTGGCGCCGGCCTCGGCGACGATGGCCGTGATGCGCGCCAGGTTGCCGGGCACGTCGCGCGCGCTCACCTGGATGCGCGCCAGCCGGCCGGCCCGCACCATGCCGCGCTCGATGATCGAGGCCAGCAGCATCGGGTCGATGTTGCCGCCGCAGAGCACCAGGCCCACCTTGCGGCCAGCGAAACGCTCGGGGTGCTTGAGTACCGCGGCCAGCCCGGCCGCGCCCGCGCCTTCGACCAGGGTCTTCTCGATCTCCAGCAGCATCACGATGGCCTGCTCGATGTCGCCTTCGTCGACCAGCAGCAGGTCGTCGACCTTGTCGCGGATGATCGCCTGCGGGATCACACCCGGCGTGCCGACGGCGATGCCTTCGGCGATCGTGCTGCTGCCCTGCGGCAGGTGGGTGCCCCTGATGGCGTTGTACATCGCCGGAAAGCGCTCGGTCTGCACACCGATGATCTGGATGTCGGGGCGCATGGCGCGTGCCGCGGTCGCCATGCCGGCGATCAGGCCGCCGCCGCCGATGGCGATCACGAGGGTGTCGATGTCGGGTTGCGCGCGCAGCATCTCCAGGGCCACCGTGCCCTGGCCTGCGACGATGGCCTCGTCGTCGTAGGGGTGCACGAACACCAGGCCCTGCTGCTCGGCCAGCGCGTAGGCGTGGGCGCGGGCTTCTTCCAGCGTGTCGCCGTGCAGCACCACCTCGGCGCCGAAACCGCGCGTGCGTTCCACCTTCACGCCCGGCGTGAAGCGCGGCATCACGATCACCGCGCGGATGCCCAGGCGCTGTGCGTGGTAGGCCACGCCCTGGGCGTGGTTGCCGGCGCTCATGGCGATCACGCCGCGTGCCCGTTCGTCGGCCGACAACTGGGAGAGCTTGTTGCAGGCGCCGCGCTCCTTGAAGGACGCGGTGTACTGCAGGTTCTCGAATTTGAGAAACACCTGGCAGCCCGTGAGCTGCGAAAGCGTGCGTGATTCCACGCACGGGGTGTCCAGCACCTGGCCGTTCAGGCGCTCAGCGGCGGCATCGATGTCTCTTTTTTCAAGCATCGGCCGATTGTGCCGCCGGACGATTGTCACAAGTGAGCGGGAAAGGCCCCACAACTCGTCGGACCGCGCTGGATCATGCTCTTCCATGATGGATCAAGCTGGGTTATGGTCCGCTCCAATTCGCATTGCGGACTGCGTGCCCCGTTGTCAAGACTGGAGGTGTCCTCATGAGCAAACGCCTGTTGCAGCGCGCCACGCCGGCGACGCCGCGTCCGGCCGAAGCGCGCCCGAGCCCCGAGCCCCGGCACAGCCCGGCCTTGGACGCGCGCGTGTTCGTGCCGTCCGGGCTGCGCCAGGCGCCGGTGCTGGACCTGATGTGCTCGCACTTCGTGCTCACGCTCGCCGCCCGCCAGGGTCAGCGCTTCAATGTGCGCCGCGATCTCAACACCCTGCTGGCGCTGGCCGGCCGCCACCTGGTGTGGCCCATGACCGTGCTGGCGCGCCTGCGCGAGTTCCTGGCCCGCCGCTGCAAGGACAACGAACTCTGGACCGGCAACGAACAGCTCTCGACCGCCGCCTTCATGGAGCGCTACGGCGTGTGGCGTGGCCCCTATGAAGAAGGCACGCTGTTCTTCTATCTCGACGAGTACGCCAAGGAATCACCCAAGGACCTGCTGTCGGTGCTGGCCGTGACGGGCGATTGGCTCAACCAGGCGCTCAAGAAGCAGAGCACCTTGGTGGAAAAGAACATCGACGCGCTGGCCAACCTGCTGCAGCTCAACCGCGCCGAGCGCGCGCTGCTGCTCTATGGCACGCTGGCGCGCTACCAGCGCGACCTGCGCTCCATCCTGGTCGAGTTCAAGGTCAACAACGCGCCCGAGGCCTACGCGGCCATCGCCGACGTGGCCGGCGTCAAGGCCAGCGAGGTGGGTGAGGCGCTGCGCGCCGGCTCGCGGCTCGAACGCATCGGCATGGTGGAGAACCTGATCTCCGAGCACAACATCACCGACCTGGCCGACCTGATGAAGGTCAGCGAAAAGCTGCCACCGGTGCTGATGCGCGAGTACCGCAGCGAGAGCGAGCTGATGGCGGTGTTCACGCGCCCTGCCGCGCGCTCGGCGCTGACGTCCAAGGACTTCGAGTACGTGGCCGATGACGTGCGCCTGCTCAGCGGCCTGCTGCGCGAAGCGGTGGCGCGCAAGGAGCCGGGCGTGAACATCCTGCTCTACGGCCCGCCCGGCACCGGCAAGACCGAACTGGCGCGGGTGGTGGCACAGGCCGCCGGATTGGAGCTGTTCGAGGTGGAATACGCCGACCGCGACGGCAACGCGCTCAGCGGCCGCGACCGCTACCGCTCGCTGCAGATCGCGCAGGTGTTCCTCAAGGGCACGGCCCACTCGGCGCTGCTGTTCGACGAGGTGGAGGACGTGTTCCCGCCCATCAGCAGCGAGGCGGCGCAGTTCATGGCGCGCGCCGAGCAGGTGTCGGCGCCGCACAGCAACAGCGTCAGCGGCAAGGCCTGGGTGAACCAGATTCTCGAATCCAATGCGGTGCCGACGGTCTGGGTCACCAACCGCATCGAGCAGATCGACCCGGCCTTCCGCCGCCGCTTTGCCTACCACCTTGAGCTCAAGAGCCCGCCACCCGGCGCGCGCGAGCAGCTGGTGCGCAAGACGCTGGAAGGTGAGCCGGTGTCCGACGGTCTCGTGGCGCGGCTGACCGCGCGCAAGGGGCTGACGCCGGCGCAGATCCGTACCGCGGTGCGCTTTGCGCATCTGGCTGCCGCGCCCGCGAAGACGCCCGGGCGGCGCAAGAAGGTGGCGGCCGACACCGGCCCCACGCTGGACGAGCTGATCGAGCGCCAGCTGCGCAACGCCGACCTGGCCCTGGGCCGCCAGCCCGACGCCGGCCAGCGACCGGAAGTGACGCAGTACAGCCTGGACATGCTGAACGTCGAGTCGCGCTACGAGATCGGCCGCATCGTGGCCGCGCTCAAGGCGCGCGGCCACGGCTGCCTGTGCTTCCACGGCGCGCCCGGCACCGGCAAGACCGCGCTGGCCGAGCACATCGCCAAACAGCTCGAGCGGCCGCTGATGATCCGCCGCGCCAGCGACCTGGTGAGCAAGTTCGTGGGCGAGACCGAGCAGCAGATGGCGGCGATGTTCCGCGAGGCCGAGGCCGAGAAGGCGGTGCTGCTGCTGGACGAGGCCGACAGCTTTCTGCAGGACCGGCGCGGCGCGCAGCGCACCTACGAGGTGACCGAGGTCAACGAGATGCTGCAGGGCATGGAGCGTTTCAACGGCATCTTCGTCTGCACCACCAACCTGATGGACGCGATCGACCAGGCGGCGCTGCGGCGCTTCACCTTCAAGATCAGGTTCAAGCCGCTGCGCAGCGAGCAGCGCGAACGCATGTTCGTGGTCGAGGCGCTGGGCGGTGACGAGGCCGGCCTGACCGAGCCGATCCGTTCACGGCTGGCGAAGCTGGAGCAGCTGTGCCCGGGTGACTTCGCTGCGGTCAAGCGCCAGGTGGAGATCCTGGCCGAGACCCTGCCGCCGGAGGAGTTCCTGGCGCAGCTCGAAGCCGAGCACCGCATCAAGCCCGAGGTCCGCGAAGCGCGGACCATCGGATTCACGCACTGAGCGCCAGCCGCGCAAACCGGGGCAGCACCGACGCCGCTTCGGGTGTCGGCCTGAGCGCGTCGGCGATCTGCGCCGCATCCAGCCCCTCTTGGGCCAGCGTCGGGCCCAGGCCTTCCAGGTAGGCGCGCAGCGCCTCGTCGGAAAACTCCGGGTGGAACTGCACGCCCCAGGCGCGTTCGCCGACGCGGAAGGCGTGGTGCGCCTCGTGCGCGCTGCCGGCGAGCAGCACCGCGTCTGCCGGCAGGCGCCGCACCGACTGCCAGTGCACCGCCTGGGCGGGAAAGTGCTCGGGCAGGTCGCCCAGCAGCGGGTCTGCTTCGGAGGCGGCGTGGCGCGCCACCGTCACCGTGCCGATCTCGACGCCATCGGGGTGGTGGGCCACCTCGCCGCCCAGCGCGTGGGCCAGCAGCTGGTGGCCGTAGCAGATGCCCAGCAGCGGGGTGCCGGCCTCGACGGCGGCCTGCAGCCAGGGCACCAGCGCCTCGCTCCAGGGCTCGCGCTCGCTGACCATGTGGTGCGAGCCGGTGAGCACCACGCCCGAGAACCGCTGCGGCGCTTCCGGCAACCCGTCAACCTGTGCGTCGTGGGTCGCCAGCACGGTGGCACCGCCAGCGCGCAGCCCGGCGGCGATCCAGTCGTCGAAATCACCCAGGCGGTCGCGAATGTGGGCGTGGGTGGAGCCGGTCTTGAGGATGAGGAGGGGCGCGTGGGACATGCGCCCGATTCTAGGAAGCCCCCGATGGCCCTGCCTTGTCTGGGGCGCCGGTCAGTGCAACAGGGCCATGGGACCCGACGGCAGTTCCTCGGGCGTGTGGTCCGGGTGGTGGTTCACGAAGAACATCAGCTTCTGGTCCAGCCGGGACACGCGCTGGTGGGCCACACCCTCGCAGTGGTGCTTGGAGATCAGGTTGAACAGCTTGCCGCGCAGGAACCACAGGTCCTGCGGGTTGCGGCAGGCCAGCAGCGCGACGTGCAGCCGCGTGCGCAGAGGGTCCTGGATGTCAGAGACGGCGTCCTCGAACTCGCTCACCAGGAAGTCCATTTCCAGGACCTGGGTGTCGTGGAAGCTGGGTTCTTTCCGTCCGAACCAGGGCAGCTTGAAAAACATGAACGGTCTCCGCTGAAGTCGTGGTGCCGGCACTTCACCGGCTTCCCACGTTTTTTCGGCGCAGGGGGCGGGGTCTTGAGAAAAATGGGCCGGAAAACACCCCCATTTCCGACGGGCGGTCGGGTGGTCAGACGATGGTTGACAGCCGTATCGGCGCAAGGCCGGCAGGCTTTAATCGAAAGCACTCACCACGCGCAGCACCTCGGCGCCGTAGGCCTCGCGCTTTTTCTGGCCGATGCCGGAAATGCCGTCCAGATCGGCCATGGAGCGCGGTTTCTCGGCGGCGATCGCGCGCAGGGTCGCGTCGTGAAAGATCACGAAGGCCGGCAGGTTGTGTTCGCGCGCCACCTCGGCGCGCCAGGCCTTGAGCGCGTCCAGACACTCGCGTTCGGACAGCGACAGCGGCTGGCCGTCGGGCGCCACCGCGTCGCGGGCGGACTTGCGGCTGCTGCGCCGGCTGCCTTTGGATTCGGTGACCTCGCGCAACCAGACCTGGGCTTCGCCCTTGAGGATGGGGCGGGCGCCATCGGTCAGGTGCAGGGTGTTGTACGGGGCGTCGTCCACCCGCACCGCTTCGCGCGCGATTAGCTGGCGCAGCAGGGCGCGCCACTGGCTCTCGCTGAGGTCGGCGCCGATGCCGAAGGTGCTGAGCTTGTCGTGCCCGTATTGCGCGACCTTGTCGGTGGCCTTGCCGCGCAGGATGTCCATCAGGTGGCCGGCGCCGAAGGCCGTGCCGCTGGCCTGCTGCACGCGGTAGATGCAGGACAGCAGCTTTCGCGCCGCCTCGGTGGCGTCGTGCAGGGCCGGGGGCGAGATGCAGTTGTCGCAGTTGCCGCAGGGCTGGCTGGCTTCGCCGAAGTACGACAGCAGCCGCACCCGCCGGCAGTCGCTGGCTTCGGCCAGCGCCAGCAGAGCGTCCAGCTTGCCGCGCAGCACCTGCTTGAACTCGTCGCCCGCCGGGCTCTCGTCGATCATGCGGCGCTGGTTCACCACGTCCTGCAGGCCATAAACCATCCAGGCGTCGGCCGCCTCGCCGTCGCGACCGGCGCGGCCGGTTTCCTGGTAGTAGCCCTCGATGTTCTTGGGCATGTCCAGGTGGGCCACGAAGCGCACGTCCGGCTTGTCGATGCCCATGCCGAAGGCGATGGTGGCGACCATGATCAGGCCCTCTTCGCGCAGGAAACGGTCCTGGTGCTTCTGGCGCACCGCCGAGTCGAGGCCCGCGTGGTAGGGCAGGGCGTTCAGCCCGTGGTCCACCAGCAGCGCCGCCACTTCTTCCACCCGCTTGCGCGACTGGCAGTAGACGATGCCGGCGTCGTGGCCCTGGCTGTTCATGTGTTCGTCGCGTATGAAGCGCAGCAGCTGCTGCGTGCCGTCCTTCTTCTCGACGATGGTGTAGCGGATGTTGGGGCGGTCGAAGCTGCTGACGAAGCGCCGCGCGTCCTGCAGCTGCAGGTGCGTCACGATGTCCTCGCGCGTCAGGTCGTCGGCCGTGGCCGTGAGCGCGATGCGCGGCACGCCGGCGTAGCGCTCGTGCAGCACTGCCAGCTCGCGGTACTCGGGCCGGAAGTCGTGGCCCCACTGGCTCACGCAGTGCGCCTCGTCGATGGCGAACAGGCTGAGCAGCCCGCGCTCGTGCAGCGAGTCGAGCAGCGCCAGGAAGCGCGGCGTGGTCAGGCGCTCGGGCGCGGCGTAGAGCATGGTGATCTCGCCCTTGAGCAGGCGGCGTTCGATCTGCTGCGCTTCGTCGCTGGTGAGGCTGGAATTGAGGAAGGCCGCGTCCACGCCGGCTTCCAGCAGCGCGCCCACCTGGTCGTGCATCAGCGCGATCAGCGGCGAGACCACGATGGACACGCCGTGGCCGGCGCGCTGGCGCACGATGGCCGGGATCTGGTAACACAGGCTTTTGCCGCCGCCCGTGGGCATGAGCACCAGGGCGTCGCCGCCGTCGCTGACGTGGGTGACGATGCCCGCCTGCGGGCCGCGGAAGGCCTCGTAGCCGAAGACCGCCTGCAGCACCTCGGCGCAGGCTTCCAGCGTCTCGCCTTCAGAGGAGATGTCGATCACATCTGTTCCCAGGGCAGGCCGTCGAAGCGCCAGCCGTTGAGCGTGCTGCGCTTGAACCGGTCGTCCAGATCGCCTTCGAAGCCATGCACCACGTGCGCCACCTCGGCGAAGCCGGCAGCCTCCAGCGCGGCGCCGGCGTCCTGCGTGCGTTTGCCGCTGCGGCAGATCAGCAGCACCGGGCGGCCCTTGTCACCCGCCTCGGCCTCCACCGCGGCGGCGAAGGCCTGCGGATCGGCGGTCAGGTCCGGGTACTCGTACCAGGCGATGTGCACCACGCCGGGCGGCCGGCCGACGTAAAGCGACTCGATTTCCATGCGCACGTCGACGAACAGCGGGGGCTCCAGGCCCTGGGCGGCGCGCTGCGCGGTCTGGTCTTGCAGCCAGGTCCAGGCTTCGGTCGGGAGCAGGTGTTTCATGGGGGCGTATTGTCGTTGAGGCCGGAGCGCCCCTGCGCCAGCCCGGCGGGCGCGTCAAGGCGCCGCCCGGGGCGTCAGCGTGATCGTGAACAGCTGGTTCTGGAATTCGGGGCGGAACACCTGGCGGTCCGGTTCCCCGAGCGCGCGGGTGATGATCGCCCCCGGCATGCGCGGGTAGGTGCCGCGCCAGTAGTACAGGACCACCGGCTTTTCCCGGGCCAGTTGCCCCGCCGTCAGGCGGGCCTCGAAGACCTCGTCGCCCTCAGCGGCGGTGGCCGCAAAGCGGGCCGAGGTCGACACCAGCCGCCAGCGGCACCGGTCCTGTCCCGTGCCCACCGCCGGGCGGCCGGGGACGGTGGTCTCGTAGTGGTGCCCGCCCTGGTGGGTGACCGGCAGCGCCACGCTCAGTTCGCCGCCCCCGGGTGGCGCACCCGCCGGGCAATCCTCGGCGCGGTAGTCCGCGTGCCAGCTCACCTGGCCAAACGGGCCGGGCGCGCGCTCGATCACCGCCGACACGGTGTGGCTGCGCTCGGCGCTCCACGGGCCGATCCGGTCGCAGCCCGCCAGCAGGGCGCAGAGGCCCCAGGCGAACACCCAGCGGCCGGGGCCAGCGGCCCATGGGCCCACACGCAGTTGCACGACACACCTCCTGGAAGCGGCGCAGTATAGAAAACAGGCGCTGCGCCGAAGCCCCTGACAACAGCCGGCCGGAGGCCGTTTCCTACAATCGCGGGATGAAAACGCCCGTCTACACCCGCGCCCAGGCGCTGCCCCAGATCCTGTCCCAACGCATCGCCGTCCTCGACGGCGCCATGGGCACCATGATCCAGCGCTTCAAGCTCGGCGAGGCGCAGTACCGCGGCGAGCGCTTCAAGGACTTCCACAAGGACGTCAAGGGCAACAACGAACTGCTGAGCCTGACCCGTCCGGACGTGATCCGCGACATCCACGAGGGCTACCTTGCGGCCGGCGCCGACCTGATCGAGACCAACACCTTCGGCGCCACGACGATTGCGCAGGAGGACTACGACATGGCCCACCTGGCGCGCGAGATGAACCTGGCCTCGGCCCGCATCGCCCGCGAGGCCTGCGACAAATTCAGCACGCCCGACAAGCCGCGCTTCGTGGCCGGCGCGCTCGGCCCCACGCCCAAGACCGCCAGCATCAGCCCCGACGTGAACGACGCCGGTGCCCGCAACATCACCTTCGAGCAGCTGCGCGCCGCCTACCTGGAGCAGGTGGAGGCGCTGGTGGAAGGCGGCGCCGACGTACTGCTGGTGGAAACCATCTTCGACACACTCAACGCCAAGGCCGCGCTCTTCGCCATCGACGAGTTCTTCGAGAAGAGCGGCGAGCGCCTGCCGGTCATCATCAGCGGCACCGTGACCGACGCTTCCGGCCGCATCCTCAGCGGCCAGACCGTCACCGCCTTCTGGGCCAGCGTGCGCCACATCCAGCCGCTGGCCGCGGGCCTGAACTGCGCGCTGGGCGCCACGCTGATGCGCCCCTACATCCAGGAACTGGCCAAGGTGGCGGGCGACACCTTCATCAGCTGCTACCCCAACGCCGGCCTGCCCAATCCCATGAGCGACACCGGCTTTGACGAGACGCCCGACGTCACCAGCCGCCTGCTGCGCGAGTTCGCGGCCGAGGGCCTGGTGAACATCGTGGGCGGCTGCTGCGGCACCACGCCGCAGCACATCGGCGCGATCCACGACGCGGTGGCCACGCAGGCGCCCCGGGCGGTGGGGCGGGCGATGTTCTACAAAGAGGCGGCCTGACCCCGGACTGTGCTGCTGCTGCAGGTCGTTGGGCGATGTTCCATTTTTTTCTGAGTGACCTTCGCCTTGTGAGGGCGGTGCGCCGCCCCCACAATCGCCGCTCCCATCAAGGGGAGTAACCAGCCCGCCACCGGACGCCCCGTCCGGCCTCGGCGGGTGGGGCGTCCGTCAGTACGCGGTCTTCACCGGAAGGCCGCCGGATGCCCCGGGCCTGGCGCCATGCCCGGTCCCGGCCAGACCTTGGAGGGTGTTCTTCATCCGATCAACACCGTCCTCAAGAAAAGGTCTTGTCCACCATGGAAACCATTGCACCCCTCTGGCTCTGGGGCGTCTTCGTCGCCTTCGTGCTCGCGGCCCTGTTCGTCGATTTTGTCGTGCTCAAGAAGCAGGGCGCCCACGCCGTGGGCGTGAAGGAAGCGCTGAACTGGTCGCTCGCCTGGGTGGCGGTCAGCTTCGTCTTCAACGGCCTGCTGTGGTGGGCCATCAAGGACACCACCGGTTCGACTGCGGTCGCCAACGAGAAGTCGCTGGAGTTCCTGACCGGCTACCTGATCGAGAAGAGCCTGGCGGTGGACAACATCTTTGTCTTCCTGCTGATCTTCACCTACTTCGCGGTGCCGCCGGCGTTCCAGAAGCGGGTGCTGATGATCGGCATCCTGGGCGCCATCGTGCTGCGCACCATCATGATCCTGGTGGGGGCCTGGCTGCTGGAGCAGTTCCACTGGATCCTCTATGTGTTCGGCGCTTTCCTGATCCTCACCGGCATCAAGATGTGGTGGGCCGCCGGCAAGGAAGAAAGCCTGGACGACAACCCGGCCCTGAAGCTGCTGCGCCGCGTGATGCCCGTGAGCAAGCGGTTCGACGGCGAGAAGTTCTTCACTGTCGAGAACGGCAAGAAGATCGCCACGCCGCTGCTGATGGTGATCGCCATGGTGGGCCTGACCGACGTGATCTTCGCGGTGGACTCGATCCCGGCCATCTTCGCCATCACCAAGGACCCGTTCATCGTGCTGACCAGCAACGTGTTCGCCATCCTGGGTCTGCGCGCCATGTTCTTCCTGCTGCAGGCCGCGGCCAGCCGCTTCCACCTGCTGAACTACGGACTGGCCGTGATCCTGGTCTTCATCGGCAGCAAGATGATGCTGATCGACATCTTCAAGATCCCGGTGGCGGTGTCGCTGGGGGTGGTGCTGGGCATCCTGGCCATCACCATGGTCTGGAGCGCCAAGACCGCGCCGAATACTTGAGTACTACTGTCACGGCCTCCGTGACACCATGAACGCAGAATCCTGGGGTAAAAAGGATTCAATTTCCCGTCTTTTCAACCGATGCCAGTGTGTCCGGGACCGACACACTGGCCCCATTGAAGGAGACGTGAATGCAACACTGGCTTCGGCGCTGGTCCATCGTGACCAAGCTGCGTTTCATGGCCCTGATGGGCATTGGTGGACTGGTGCTGCTGGCCAGCTGGCTGGGGGCCGAGGAATACCAGCGGGCCCAGCAGGCCCGGGCCGAGGCCACGCGCCACACCGTGGAGCTGGCCCACGGCGTGCTGGCCTGGGCCCATGGCCTGGAACGCGCCGGCCAGGTGGACAAGGCCGGCGCGCAGGCACTGGCCCGGCAGGCGCTGGCCAGCCTGCGCTACGGCGAGGGTGGGTACTTCTGGATCAACGACATGCAGCCGCGCATCGTCATGCACCCTGAGCAGCCGGCGCTGGAGGGGCAGGACGCCAGCGGCATCCGGGACCCCGAAGGGCAGGCCCTGTTCGTCCGCTTCGTCGAAACCGTGCGGCGCGAGCAGCAGGGGTTCGTGCGCTACCACTGGCCACGGCCGGGCAGCGCCGAGCCGGTGCCCAAGCTGTCCTTCGTCAAGGGCTTCGAGCCCTGGGGCTGGGTGGTGGGCTCGGGTGTCTACGTGGACGATCTGCGCGACGAACTGGTGGCGTACGTCCAGCGCCTGGCGGTGGTGATCGGCCTGGCGCTGGCGATGACCATCGTGCTCACGCGCAGCATCTGCCGCTCCATCGTCGACGGCCTGAACCAGGCGATCCGGCTGGCACAGGCCATCGCGCGTGGCGACATCACCCAGGACGTGGCGCCGCCCGCCGGGCGCGACGAGGTGGGGCTGCTGATGCGGGCCCTGGCCGACATGACGCAGAACCTGCGGCGCATGGTCGGGCAGGTGCGCGACTCGGCCCACCGCATGGACGAAGCGGCCGGCGAGATTGCCGCCGGCAACCGGGCGCTGTCGGCACGGACCGAACAGGTGGCCTCGGCCCTGAAGCAGACCGCGGTGGCCATGTCGGACATCCACGGCACCGTGGCGCGGAATGCGCTGGCCGCGGAGCAGGCCGGATCGATCTCCCAGGCGGCCTCGGTGTCTGCCCGCGACGGGCAGGCGGCGGTGTCCGACGTGGTGGGCACCATGGGCCAGATCACCGCGTCCTCGCGGCGCATCGCCGACATCACCGGCGTGATCGACGGCATCGCCTTCCAGACCAACATCCTGGCGCTCAACGCCGCCGTGGAGGCGGCCCGCGCGGGCGAACACGGCCGCGGTTTCGCGGTGGTGGCGTCGGAGGTGCGGTCGCTGGCCACCCGGTCGGCCGGGGCGGCGCGGGAGGTCAGGGACCTGATCGGCGAATCGGTGCAGCGGGTGGCGTCCGGCGGCGCGCTGGTGGACAGCGCCGGCCAGACCATGCAGCAGATGGTCGAGTCGGTGCAGCGGGTGAACGCGCTGGTCGGCACCATGCGCCAGGCCAACCAGGCACAGGCGACGGGCGTGGGCGAGGTGAACCTCGCGGTCGCGAACCTCGATCAGATGACCCAGCAGAACGCGGCGCTGGTGGAACAGTCGGCCGTGGCCGCCGCCAGCCTGCGCGACCAGGCCGCGCATCTGCTGGAAGCGGTCCAGGTGTTCAAGCTGCGCAGCACGTGAACGGCGCGCCGCGCAGTGCCTCAGCGGCGCTGGTCGGGCGTGGGCATCAGCCGGTCGATCTCCGCCTGCATGGTCTGCACCAGCTGGCTGTAGACCTGCAGCTTGTGGCCGCTGTCGCGCAGGCGCTCGGCCAGGCGCTGGGCCACGGCGGTCATGAGTTTGGCGGCGGTGGCGGGCTGCTCGGCGGTCAGCGCCTCCAGGGCATCGCGCGTGAGCACGGCGCAGGCCACATCGGTGCTGGCGGTGCAGGAGGCCGAGCGGGCGCCGCCGTCGACCAGGGCCATCTCGCCGATCAGGCTGCCCGGGCCCAGCACGGTCACGGTGACCGGGTTGACGCGGCGCGCGATCAGCGTCTCCACCGTGATCTCGCCTTCGAGCACCAGCACCATGTAGCCGGTGTCGGTGGCCTCGCCCTGGCGGATGATGGTCGTGCCGCGCTTGAAGCGCCTGGGCCGCATGAAGCCGACCACGGTCAGCGCCTCGGCCTCGCTGAGCTGCATCAGCGCCGTGGGCGCGCGCAGCAGGTGGGCGGCTTCGTGCGCAGCGGAAGAACCGTTCACGGCGGCCTGGCGGTCGGCGGGCAGGCGCGACTCGGGGTACTCCCGGGCGCGCGCGCCGAACAGTCGGTCAAAAAGGGACATGCCGGCATTGTGCCGTGGCCATCCCGCGCCCAGGCGTGACCGAATGCGCGCCGGCCCTCAGGGCAGCGGGATCCACTCGTCGTGGTCGTCGGGCGGCAGCGCGAAGCGGCCTTCCCGCCAGTCGGCCTTGGCCTGCTCGATGCGTTCCCTGCGCGAGGACACGAAGTTCCAGAACATGTGGCGCTCACCCAGCGGCTGGCCGCCGAAGACCATCAGCGTGGCGCCGTCGGGGCCGGCCGTCACCGAATCACCCTCGCCGGTGAACACCAGCAGCTGGCCGGGTTCCGCGGTCGTGTCGCCGTGGGTGACGGCGCCCCGCGCCACATACACCGCCTGTTCGGCGTGGCCACCGGTCAGGGCGAGTGTGGCGCCGGGCTGCAGGCGCGCGTGCAGCGCGAACAGCGGGGAATGTGTGCGCACCGGTGTCGTCTGGCCGTAGGCGCTGCCGGCGAACAGGCGCCACCACACGCCGCCGGTCTCGTGCTCGGGCATCAGGGCCTGCGGGTAGTGGTCGAAGGCCGGTTCGCACTCTTCGTCGGCCTCGGGCAGCGCGACCCAGAACTGCATCAGCTCCAGCCCGCCGCCCGCGAAGGACTCGGGGTGGGTGAAGCGCTCGGAATGGCTGATGCCGCGGCCCGCGGTCATCCAGTTCACGTCGCCGGGTTTGATGTCCTGCCGGATGCCCAGGCTGTCGCGGTGGGTGATCATGCCGCTGAGCAGGTAGCTCACGGTCGACAGGCCGATGTGCGGGTGCGGCCGCACGTCGGCGGCGCGCACGTGCTCGGGCGCCAGCGTGACCGGGCCGGCGTGGTCCATGAACACGAAGGGGCCGACGTGGCGGCGTTTGGCGTAGGGCAGCACGCGCCGCACGGTCAGGCCATGCCCCAGGTCGCCGGGGCGGGCGGTGATCAGCATCTCCAACATGTCAAAGCCTCCCCATGCGACCGGACTGGAAATCGACAAACGCCTGCTGGATCTCCTGCGGCGTGTTCATCACGAAGGGGCCGTAGCCCACGACGGGCTCGTCGATGGGTTCGCCGCACAGCCACAGCAGGGTGGTGTCGGCCAGCGCGGTCAGCTGCACACCTTCGCCGTCGCGGGTGTAGACGATCATTTCCGCGTCGCCGGCTTCCTGGCCGTCGGCCGTCTTGACCCGCCCCTGGTAGACCAGCGGCACCGTGGTGTGGCCCTCGGGCGCGGGCAGGGTGACGGTGTGGCCGGCCTTGAGCTGCACGTCCCAGACCTGCATGGGGGTGAAGGTGTTGGCCGGTCCGCTGGTGCCGTCGAACGTGCCTGCAATGGGCCGCACCGTGCCAGCGTCGGCGCCGTTCACGTCGCGCAGCGGCAGGGTCGGGATCTGCGCGGCCGTGATGCCCTGGTAGCCGGGCGGCGCCATCTTGTCGCGCGCCGGCAGGTTCACCCACAGCTGCACCATGCGGAACGGGCCGCCGCTGCGGGCGTAGGCCTCGCTGTGGAACTCCTCGTGCACGATGCCCGAGGCGGCGGTCATCCACTGCACCTCGCCGGGGCCGATGGTGCCGCCGCCGCCGGTGGAATCGCGGTGCGTGACCTCGCCGTCGTAGACGATGGTCACGGTCTCGAAGCCGCGGTGCGGGTGCGCGCCGACGCCGCGCCGCTTCGTGGTGGGCTCGAAGACCACCGGGCCGCCGTAGTCGAGCATGAGGAAGGGCGAGAACGCCGCAGGGTCGTCGTTGTACGAGAACAGGGTGCGCACGGGAAAACCGTCGCCGACCCAGTGGCCCTGCGTGTTGCGCTGGATGAATGACACGGACTTCATCGTGGGGTCTCCTTGTGAAGGCGCATTCTCTGCCGGCCGGGCGTTCGGCGCGACCCTCAGGGACAATCCGGGGATGCGTATTTCAGACCTGCGCCAGCGGCTCCAGTCCCTCGGCGCCCTGCCCAAACACCAGCACCGCGTGCTCCGCCTGTGGAGCAACGCCCTGCCGCAGACGGCGGGCAAGCGGCAGATCGAGCACTTCCTGCCCGCCACGCTGCGCGCCGCGCTGCCGGCGCTGGAGGCCGAGCTCGCGGGCCTGGCGCAGCTCGCATCGGCCCACCCCGGCGACGACGGCTCCGAGCGCCTGCTGGTCAAACTCGGCGACGGCCAGCTGGTGGAAAGCGTGCTGCTGCTGCCCGACCGCACGCCGGGTCTGTGCGTGTCCACGCAAGTGGGTTGCGCCGTGGGTTGCCGCTTCTGCATGACTGGCACCACGGGCCTGATCCGCCAGCTCGGCAGCGCCGAGATCGTGGCTCAGGTGGCGCTGGCGCGCACGCGCCGGCCGGTCAAGAAGGTGGTGTTCATGGGCATGGGCGAGCCCGCGCACAACCTGGACAACGTCATGGAGGCGATCGAACTGCTGGGCACGGCCGGCAACATCGGCCACAAGAACCTGGTGTTCTCCACCGTGGGCGACCCGCGCGTGTTCGACGAACTGCCGCGCGGCGCAGTCAAGCCGGCGCTGGCCCTGTCGCTGCACACCACCCGGGCGGATCTGCGGCGCGAGCTGCTGCCACGCGCGCCGCTGCTCACGCCCGAAGAGCTGGTGGAGGCCGGCGAGGCCTACGCCCGCGCCACCGGCTACCCGATTCAATACCAGTGGACGCTGCTGGACGGGGTCAACGACGGCGACGACGAAATCGAGGGCCTCGTTCGCCTGCTCACGGGCAAGTACGCCATCCTCAACCTGATTCCGTACAACACCACCGAAGGCATGCCCTACCAGCGCCCGAGCTGGGAGAAGGCGGCCGACATGGCGCGGCGCCTGCACCGCCGCCACATCCTGACCAAGCTGCGCATGTCCGCCGGGCAAGACGTGGATGGGGGCTGCGGCCAGCTGCGCGCGCGGGCCGAGAAGCCCGAACGGCCGCCGCGCAAGGTGATCCCGGTGGTCGCGGGCTGACCCCGATCATGTTGACGCCGACCGAAAACTGACCATCTGAAGGCGGGAGTGCCGCTTCAAAATTGACCAGGGTGTATCACGCGACTGCTGAATTTTTTGGCAGGAGCAAAAGAGGTGATCACCATGGACATGATTGGCAAGGTC